>Ga0134128_10002749_pt1 | contig 21616 bp, 20 predicted proteins | sample KB31754_FD_96462 | JGI IMG/M metagenome (GOLD analysis project Ga0134128, IMG submission 96462) | Terrestrial soil microbial communities with excess Nitrogen fertilizer from Kellogg Biological Station, Michigan, USA - KB3-175-4 | ecosystem: Environmental > Terrestrial > Soil > Unclassified ... | reverse complement strand
CGCGCGTCGCCGAGCGCGCCGGGCACAAAGCAATCACGATCGGCGGCTACGCGATGACCGGCTCGCTGCTTGCCGAGCCCGACAGCTCCCAGCTTTCACTCGCCGAGATGGCGGAACACTACGCGCGCGTATGTGCGGCCGTCGAGGTGCCGTGCCTCGTGGATGGTGACACGGGCTTCGGCAACGTTACCAATGTGCGGCGTACTGTCCGCGAATTCGAACGCGCCGGCGTCGCTGGGTTGTTCATTGAGGATCAAGTGTTCCCCAAGCGCTGCGGCCACACGCCAGGCAAGGACGTGATCCCCGTCGTCGACATGGTTGCGAAGATCAAGGCCGCGGTAGATGCGCGGCACGATCCGGACCTCGTGATCATGGCGCGCACCGACGCCATCGCGATCCATGGCCTCGACAACGCGATCGAGCGGGCGAATCTCTATCGCGAGGCGGGCGCCGATCTTCTCTTCATCGAGGCGCCCCGAAGCGTTGAGGACATGAGGCGGATTTGCCGTGACGCGCCTTTTCCCCAGCTTGCGAACATGATCTCGTTCGGGCTGACACCCGAGCTCACGGTCGATCAGCTGCAGGAGCTGGGCTATGCGGTGGCGGCGTGGCCGGTCGCGTCGATCTTCGCCGTGACGCGAACTCTTCAAAAGCTCATGTCGCGTCTGCTGACCGAGGGCAGCACCGCTGGCGCCAAGGAAGAGATGCTGTCCTTCGACGAGTTCACGACGTTGATGGGTCTTCCCGAGCTTCGCGACCGCGAGCAGAACTACCTCGACGCGGCATCAGGCCTCATTTCGAAAAGCGCATCGGGGTAGCCGCTTCTGGGCGCAAGTGGCAAACGCGCAGAGTCCCCTTCGGTCGCGATGGCGGCGCGCATCGCGGCAAGATACCCTAGGTGCTCTTGGGTTTGGCACCACGCAAGACCCGCGTCACGGCCTGCAAGACTTTTGCAAGACTTTTTGCGAGCGGCCTAGGGAACGATACGGTCAAAAAACCTTGCAGGGAGCGTCGACCGGTTTATGAATCAAGACGTTAGCGGCTGAGATTCGGTCTACGAACCAGGGGTCGTGGGTTCGAATCCTGCCGGGCGCGCCAAATAAAAAGGGTGTATCCCGGTCACATAGGTGACGGTTTATACCGGAGACATGGGTAACACTTTCGCCTGGAACGGGTTCTCCGCCGGTTCCAGGCGACATGTCTCGTCGTCGAAGAATCCCAAATTGTAACCAGCAAGAACGCCGCCTGGTTTGGCATCAACTCCCTTGCTTTTGAGGGTCCGATGAAGCGACCTTTCTCGGCGAGTTATTCCTGAAGATGATCCTGTCCATTCAAAACGTCGCTGGGCTGCACCCGGTGTGCTGCGTTGCTAAGGAATTTGGGTGCGTAGGAGTTTACGTCGAACAACCGGGATGTTCGGCGGTGATATTTGTTCTATTGGGTGCATCGCGCTATCTTCGCCGTGAACCTGGGCCACGGGCCTTCGATGCTCCACGTCGGCTTGCCCAAGAACAACGCCGGTTCGGCGAATCAAACGACTTTAGGCCGGCGCTGAAAAGTCGCCGATAGACGCGGCGCAATAGGACTCGAGAAACCGCTCGCGGCGCGTTCGCTTCTTCGCGTCGTATTCAAGATCCACGAAGACACGCTGCTTCATGAGTCGTTCCCCAAAACTTCGTGGCGCTACTATGCCATCGCGATGTGCGGGAGAAGACGGTCATACTCGTTCTTCACGACTAAGTAGCACTCGCACACCCGCCGCTCTAATGCAGGACGGTCCAAGACCGAGATCCGGCCGCGTCTGTAATGAATGATCCCGGCTGACTGAAGTTTGCCTGCCGCTTCGGTCACCCCTACGCGTCCGACGCCCAGCATGTCGGCAATCAATTGCTGCGTCATGAGCAGTTCTGTGGATCTCAGGCGGTCAAGACTAAGGAGAAGCCACCGGCACAACTGCTGGTCGACGTTGTGATGCCGGTTGCAGACGGCCGTTTGCGCCATCTGCGTAATCAGTGCCTGCGTGTAGCGGAGCAGCAACTGCTGCAGCGGCCCACCCCGATGAAACTCGTCCTGGAGGTGCCGGGTGCTGAGCAGGAGCACGTCGCCAGCACTTTGCACGACCGCGCGGCTGGTCGTCGTCATACCTCCCATGAAGAGCGACACACCGACAGCACCCTCGAAGCCGACCACGGCAATTTCGGCCGACGACCCGTTCTCGAGAACGTACAGCAAAGAAACCACGGTGGTAGTCGGCAAGTACAGATATTGCAGTTTCGACCCCGACTCGTAGATCGAATCGCCCAGACCGAGCGTTTGGGGCTCGAGCAATCCGACCAGGCGCTCCAACTCGGGGTCCGGTAGCGCTGCAAGCAGATGATTGCGCTTCGCATCCCCTAGAGTGACCACGATTCGACCTCTCGCGGCTCGCCGCCCGTCTTGCCGGTGCGAGAAACGATAGTATTAGGCCCAGCCCATGCTGTCCATAATGGGAACAGGGGTGTGCCGCGCATGGCGAAGCAGATCGCTTCTAATGATCACGTTATGTCGCCCAGCGAACATCATCTTCGCGTGGTTCGTGACACCATGTGCCGACGCGTGCAGCGCCAGCTTCGGACGCGGGGCGGTTGAGGCAGCCGAGGGTTGCGGAGCACCGCTTGGATTTCGCCTCACCGCGCCTGCCGCGTGGGCTCCGCATTCAATGCGCGCATAAGCGCTGCGCGGTGACGACGCGACGAAATCGAGGTACGGCATGAAAGAAGGATTGCGTACCGACGCGAGGCCTCTGCAGGATGTACTGAAGGGGACCGAGTGCAGCTCAGCATCGGAGATCCTGGCCGGATTTTCGCCTTCATCACAGCAATGGGCTGGAACGCTGCATGCGCCTGATCGCCGCCCGCGTCGGGGGGCGCAAGATGCGTACCCGGGCGCGCTTGCGCCATGCTCCCGCGTCCCCAAAGGTAAATTCGCAGCCGAGGAGGGACGGCAAGCAGCGAACGAGTTGCACGAGCTTTATCGCAACGCACCATTCGGTTACCACTCCCTCGATGCGACGGGTGTCGTAATGGAGATCAATGACACCGAGCTCGCGTGGCTCGGCTATGGCCGTGAAGAAGTCGTGGGAAAAATGCGGATCAGCGATCTGATGCCAACGCAGTGGCTCGATTGGTTCGAGGATGCCTTCGCTCGACTCAAGGACCGCGGTTCGCTACATGATGTCGAGTACGAGATGCGCCGGAAAGACGGAACAACCTTCTCAGTGCTGGTAAATGTCGTCACGAGCAAGGATACCAATGGCCAATTCCTTCGCAGCCATGCCAGTGTCTTCGACGTCAGCGATCGGAAGCGGGCCGAAAGCGAGTTGAGTGAAAGCGAGATGCGTAACGCGGCGATCCTGCGCGCTGCGTTGGATTGCATCGTGTCGATAGACACGGATGGCAAGATCGTCGAGTTCAATCCCGCAGCCGAGAGGACGTTCCGCTACGCCCGGGAGCAGGTCCTGGGCAAGGACGTCGCCGAAATCATCATTCCGGCTGCCATGCGAGAGGCGCACCGGCGGGGAATCAGGCGCTACCTGACCACTGGCGAAGCTACGCTGTTGGACAAACGCGTGCAGGTCACTGCAATGCGGAGTGATGGCTCCGAGTTTCCGGCTGAACTGACGGTTACTCACGTCCGGCTCGCGCGGCATAGCATCTTCTGCGCCTGCGTGCGCGATATCACGCAAGAAAAGTGCGCGGAGCAGGAATTGCGACGATACGCACAAGAATTGCGTACGGTCTCCCAGCAGCTGGTCGAGGTGCAGGAATCCGAGCGGCGGGCGCTCGCCAATATGCTGCATGACCTCGTGGGACAGAAACTGACTGCGCTGAACATCGATCTGAACATCGTCAAAGCTAAATCGGCGCCGGCCATGGCGGCCGAGGCGAGCGCTCGCCTGGAAGATTCGCTGAAACTGGTGGAGGAGACCATCGAGAGCATCCGCGATGTAATGACCGACTTGAGACCCGCGGTATTGGACGACTACGGGCTGCTGGCGGCGCTAAGGTGGTACGCGGAGCAGTTCAGCGCGCGGACCGGTGTGGCGACAGCGGTGGTGGAGCAGGGACGGCGCCGACGCTTGCCACCCGTTGCGGAAGAGGCGCTCTTCCGTATCGCGCAGGAGTCGCTCGCCAATGTTGCAAAATATGCGCGCGCGGAACATGTCATCGTGACATTTGGCGTCGCGCCGCAGGTCAGCAGCCTGACGATCGCCGATGACGGCTGCGGATTCGATTCGGTCGCGGATCAACGACCGGCGCGGGATCATGGCTGGGGACTCATGATCATGCGCGAGCGCGCTGCGTCGGTCGGCGCCGAGTTGAGTGTCGAATCGGCGCCGGGATACGGGACCCGAGTCATCGTGACGTTGAAGGATCATGCTGCCTGACGACGGTCGCTACCTCAGCCAGCAGCAGGTCGCGTCCACCGTGTTCGACGACTCCATATTGGAGCGCAGCCGCGCAAGTTCCCTGAACAACCTGAGTCCGCGCGAGCACCAGATCCTGCAACGGGTCGGGGAAGGCAAATCGATCGCCGAAGCGACGGCGATGCTGTTCCTGTCGCCCAAGCCGACGGATGCGTATCGCAGCCAGATGATGCAGAAACTGGGTATTGGCGATCCGGCCAGCCTGGCCAAGTTCGCGATCCAGCACCGCGTCAACAACTCGGCTGAACGAGGCCGAACCGCTGCCACGCTGGCGGACCGAGGCAAACCGCGCCTTCCAGGTTCATTGCGGCTTCGATGCGACGCTTCCTGTCGCCCTGCCGGACTGTCTGGAAATCCTGACAGGAACTGTCACGTTAGCCCGACAGCAAGACCAGAGCCATCCGGGGAAAGTGCTCTTGACGCAGGCGGCCAGCGTCTGCCCAAAAGCGTCGCCCACCCGCCGCTACGCGTTCGTACCCGCGTCCGGAGGACAGCATGACCGACCTGCTGCATCGCGACAGATCGATGGCGTCGCCACACGCTTCACCCGTTCCGGACAAGGTTCGTCGCTGTCTGCTGACGTTCAGTGCCGGTGCCGCTGGCGCCGCTATCGCAACGACCGCTCTCGCAGCACGTTCGGCGCTCGCTAGGCCGGTGGAATCCGAGGTGGAGCCCCATGACTTCAGGTCGCGCGGATATCAGGAAACCGCGCACGTGCGCTCTTATTACACGACGACGCGCGTCTGACGCGGTCGGCCCGGAGCGCTGCGAAGTTCCAACGTCGAAAATTAGCATCCGCGCGTGCGAGATGGCGATTGCCCGTGGCCTCACAAGCGTGCATAGAAGTGTGGGAACAGGTCGTCATGTCGACTGACGGGCGTCCTCGGCAATGCGTTCGATGCGTTTTACGATACCCGGAACCGACATCGACAGGCCGATCTTGTCGGCAAATCAAGCGCGCTGTCATACCCTGCTCGTCCCGCTGGTCACAGTGAAGACCGGGATTCGTTGCGCCGATTGCCGCCGCCATGAGCAGCAGTAAACGCGTTCTCACCGGCATTCGCCCGACGGGCCCCTTGCATCTCGGACATTACGCCGGTGCGCTCGACAACTGGCTCAAGCTGCAGCACACGTACGACTGCTACTTCCTCATCGCGGACTACCAGGTGTCGGACTTCGCAGGCGATCTTCCACGCGTGCGCAACGCTGTTTGGGAAGTGGTGCTCGACTGGCTGGCCGTTGGCCTTGATCCCGAAGTGGCCGGCTTCGTCATCGAAAGTACGGTTCCGGAGCATGCAGAGTTGATGACGTGGTTGGCGTGGTTCACGCCAATGGCTGCGCTCGAGCGCAATCCGACGCTCAAGGCAGAAATGGAGGCGATCGAAAGGCCCAAGGATGCGACCACAAAAGGAAAGTCGGTTCCAGTGGCGTTCTATCTGTATCCGATCATGCAAGTCACGAACATTCTCACGTTCCGGGCGCATCTGGTGCCCGCTGGCGAGGACCAGTTGCCCCACATTGAACTGGCGCGAGAGATCGCCCGACGCTTCAACCGCGACTTCCGTGCGATCTTTCCGGAGCCGGAGCCGCTCCTTGGAGGTGTACCGCGTCTCGTGGGGACCGATGGCACTGACAAGATGAGCAAGTCACGCGGCAACACGATCGACCTCAGGGACAGCGCCGAGCTGGTGGCGAGAAAGGTGCGCGGGATGTATGCCGGCCCTCCGCGTGGCGCGGGGGAAGCCGGCACGGTCGCGGAAAATCCCGTCTTCTCCTACCTGGATGCCTTCGATCGCGATACTGCGCAAGTCAAGGATCTGAAGGAGCGTTACGAGCGCACGGGCGTGAGCAACAAGGAGCTCAAGGATCGGCTGACAAGGGTGATCAATGAGCTGCTCGAACCCATGCGCGAACGCCGCGCGCGTCACCACTCAAATGCGTCACTGGTGCGCGAGGCGCTCGAGCAGGGCACGCAACGCGGCCGCCCGATCGCCCAGGAAACGATGGAGATGGTGCGCGACGCTCTTGACCTCAATTACTTCGCGAAGCGCTGACGCTGCGGACCCGTTCTCCCCATGCCGCACTCACCGAAGCAAAGGCCGGTATTTTTCAACCTGGCTAAAATTCAGCTACCGGTCGGTGCATTGACGTCCATTACGCATCGAATCACCGGAGTGCTGCTGGCGTCGGGTATTCCGTTTGGCATTTATTTGCTGGACCTGTCGCTTCAGGGCCCGTCTGGTTATAGCCACGCTGTAGCCCTGCTGCACCACTTTTCGGTGAAAGGCGCAGTGATCCTGCTGACATGGGCGCTCGCGCATCACATGTTGGCAGGACTCCGCCATCTGCTGAGCGACATCGACATTGGGTCGCAGCTGCCGGCCTCACGACGCAGCGCGTGGGTGGCGAACATTGGCGGGATGGCGGTGGCGCTGCTCGTGGCCGGCGCATTGGTGTGAAAAGGAAATACGGTGGATTGCGCGCTTGGCTGGTGCAGCGGGTAAGCGCAATCTACATGTTTCTATTCATCGTGTTTTTCCTGGTTCATTTCGTTGTCGGTGCGCCGCAAGACTATCCTGCATGGCATGCCTGGATCACGAGCGCTGGCATGAGCATCGCCACTGATGCGTTCTTTGCCGCCTTGCTGGCGCATGCCTGGCTAGGTCTTCGCGACGTCTTAATGGACTACGTTCACGCCGTGACTATTCGGGTTGCCCTGCTCGGATTGGTCGGCCTGAGCCTGACCGCGATGGGAGTCTGGGTTGTGCGTCTTCTGTGGACGCGCCACGGATAGTCGTGCTTGCGCATCATTTCCAAGCCACATAGGCGCCATGCGATTCTCAATTTTTCGCTACAACCCGGAGCGAGACGAAAAGCCATACATGCAGGCTTTCGAGATCGAGGTGAGGCCAACCGATCGCATGCCTCTGGATGTCATTCTGCGCATCAGGGATTCCCAGGATGATTCTCTCGCGCTGAGAAAGTCCTGCCGCGAAGGCGTGTGCGGCTCCGACGCCATAAATATCAACGGTCGTAACGGACTCGCGTGCATTACTCCCGTGCGTGAGTTGAAGGAGCCCGTCGAGTTGCGCCCGCTGCCCACCTTTCCGGTCATTCGCGACCTGGTCGTCGACATGACCCGTTTCTACCGCCAGTATCACTCGATCAAACCTTATCTGATCAACGACGAAGCGGCGCCCGACAAGGAGCGTCTGCAGTCGCCGCAAGACCGCGACAAGCTGGACGGTTCATACGAGTGCATCTTGTGCGCGTGTTGCACCAGCCAGTGTCCGTCATCGTGGTGGAACCCGGACAAGTTCGTCGGTCCGGCCGGACTGTTGCAGGCCTATCGATTCATTGTCGACACCCGCGACCGCGCCACCCGGGAACGGCTGGATGATCTGAGCGATCCTTACCGGCTATTCCGTTGTCGCACGATCATGAACTGCACCGAGGTTTGCCCCAAAGGTTTGTCGCCCTCTCGAGCCATCGAGAAGATCAGGCTCAAGATGTTGAAAGTGGACGGCGACGAAGGAGGACTGGCGCTGCATTGCGTGCCACCGATCAGATAGCAAAGGGTGTTCAGGCAGCCGCTCGGTTTTTCGCCCGCCATGAGCTTGCTCAATCCCCGCAGACACCACGCCCGCGCCGACCTGACCGATGCCCGAACACGTGCAGGCCGACATTGCACCGTGTACCGCCGCGTTCGACCATAAGGCCTGCCGAGTCGCGGCAGCGCAACGATCCGGTCGCAGCGATGGCGAGACTGGGTACCCAGCCGTGCGTCGCCTGCGTGAATTCCCCACAACGCCTGTCGAGGTCCGCCGACAGGCGCATACCCGTGGCGATGATACAAGTGTGGATTCGCGGTGGACGAATCAGGCCGTCGACGTCGCAAGGCGTGCTGCATGAGGAACCGTCGAGCGCGTTGATCATTGCGGAATATTCGGCCCCGGTTTTTAAACGCGCGATTCACAAGAGACAGGAGTGACGCAATGAGCAGCAGTGTGGAGAAGATGCATGAACTCAAGGCGAGACAGCGGGCGCCGATAGCCACCCCCACCGATCTGGGCGCGGCATCGACCAAGGACATCGCCGCAGTCATGAACGGGATGGTGGCAGATGCGTTTGCGCTTTACCTCAAGACGAAGAACTTCCATTGGCACATGAGCGGACCTCACTTTCGTGACTACCATCTGCTCCTCGATGAGCAGGCGGACCAGATTCTTGCAATGACCGACCCGATGGCAGAGCGCATTCGAAAGGTCGGTGGGTCGACGCTCAAATCGATTGGTCATGTCGCCCGCACTCAGCGTCTGCTGGACAATGATGCGGAGTACGTCGAGCCTTCGGACATGCTCGCCGAATTGCGGGAAGACAACAAGGCGTTTGCCGCGCGCCTGCGTGAGGCCCACAACGTATGCGAAGAGCATCGCGACGTCGGCACGACGAGCTTGATCGAAAGCTGGATCGATGAAACCGAGCGCCGTACGTGGTTCCTGTTCGAGGCCGGCCGTCGGGGAAATGCAAGCAAGGATTGAGTTGTCAATCGGCGAGGAGGTTGCATGCCAACACGGAACGCACACGCACGCTGGGAGGGAAGCCTCAAGGAAGGCAAGGGTCATGTCGACTTCGGCAACGGGGCATTCAAGGCGCCGTACTCCTTCATCTCTCGGTTCGAGAACGGCACGGGCACCAATCCCGAAGAACTGCTGGCCGCGGCCCATGCGAGCTGCTTCGCGATGGCGCTGTCGCTAATCCTCGGCAGGGCAGGTCTTGCGCCCGACTCTGTCGACGCAACGGCGCAGGTCACCGTGTCGCCGCAGGACGGGGGCTTCAGGGTCACCGGGAGCCATCTCGTATGCGAAGCCAGAGTTCCCGGCATCGACCGTGCGGCTTTCATTCAGCACGCCAATGCCGCAAAGGCGGGCTGTCCGGTGTCGCAGGCGCTTGCCGGGATCGAGATCACCCTCGATGCGAAGCTCGCTGCGGCGTGATTCGAACATCGCGTAAGCGCGACTATCTAGCGTTGGGGCAGAGCAGATGATCGATACCCGCGAGCGCCTGGATCTTCCGACGGGCGCTCCGGTGACCTACTTTTCGCTTCCTCTACTCGAGAAGAGCGGGATCGCGGCGGTGTCACGGTTGCCGGTGAGCCTGCGTATCTTGCTCGAATCCGTGCTGCGCAACATGGACGGCCGGCGCATTCGCGACGTGGACGTCGAGGCTCTTGCGCGGTGGCAGCCCGCTGCAGCGCGTAGCGACGAAGTGCCGTTTGTTGTCGGGCGAGTACTGCTCCAGGATTTCACCGGGGTTCCGTTGCTCGTTGACCTCGCGGCGATGCGTTCCGCAATCGCCGAGCGGGGCATGGACGTGGCGCGCGTTCAACCGTCGGTTCCCGTGGACCTGGTGATCGACCACTCCGTGCAGGTCGACCATTTCGGGCGGGGCGAGGCGTTGCGGCTCAACATGGAAATGGAGTTCCGGCGCAACGACGAACGGTACCGCTTTCTCAAGTGGGGCATGCAGGCATTCGAGAACATGCGCATCGTGCCGCCAGGTTTCGGCATCTGTCATCAAGTGAATCTCGAGTTCCTGGCGCGCTGTGTGCTGGAAAAGGAGGGCGTGCTCTATCCGGATACGCTCGTCGGCACCGATTCGCACACACCGATGATCAACGGGCTCGGCGTTGTCGGCTGGGGCGTCGGCGGCATCGAGGCCGAAGCTGCGATGCTCGGTCAGCCGGTATATCTGCTGCTGCCGGACGTAGTCGGGGTGCACCTTCACGGCCGTCTGTGTGAGGGTGTCACTGCTACTGATCTGGTCTTGCGCGTCACCGAGCTGCTGCGGCAGGCCCACGTGGTGGGCAAGTTCGTCGAGTTCCACGGCGAAGGCGCGGCAAACCTGTCGGTGCCGGATCGCGCGACGCTGGGGAACATGGCGCCCGAATACGGCGCGACCATCGGCTACTTTCCGATCGACGAAAACACGTGCCGGTATCTTTTGGCAACGGGGCGCAGCGACGAACACGTCGAGACCGTGCGACGTTACTTCAAAGCGCAAGACCTCTTCGGAATGCCGGCTCGCGACCAGTGCGACTACAGCATCGTGCTCGACGTGGATCTTGCCGGCATCGAGCCGTCAGTCGCCGGTCCAAAGAGACCGCAGGATCGCATCGCGCTCGGCCGGCTCAAGGAGCAATTCGTGGCGCTTCTGACGAGCGCGGAAGGTTACGGCAAGCACGATGCAGGTCGACAGACGAACGTGCGGCTCGGAGGTGGCCAGCCACCACGTCCGGGGGGCGGCGATCAATCGGACCATCCCCTTCCTGCGGGCCGCACGAACGACACCAACGCGCTCACCGAGGCCGAGATGATGAACAATCGACCGACGCCGAACCGGCTCGCGCACGCTGGTGAGGTGCCCGCACATGCGTCGAGCTTCGAACTGGCTCACGGTGATGTCGTGATCGCAGCGATCACATCCTGCACCAACACGTCGAACCCGGCGGTCATGCTCGCTGCAGGACTGCTCGCCAGGAAGGCCGTTGAAACCGGGCTGCGGGTCAAGCCGTGGGTAAAGACTTCGTTGGCGCCGGGCTCGCGCGTGGTGAGCGAATACCTGAACAACACGGGTCTGCAGCCGTTCCTTGACCGGCTCGGCTTCAATCTCGTCGGGTTTGGCTGCACCACCTGCATCGGCAATTCCGGTCCGCTCGACCGGGGACTGGAAGAGACGATCACGAAAAGCGACATCATCGCCGCTAGCGTGCTCTCCGGTAACCGCAACTTCGAGGCACGCATCCATCAGAGCGTCAAGGCGAACTTCCTCATGAGCCCGCCATTGGTCGTCGCGTTTGCGATCGCCGGACGCATCGATATCGATGTGACCAGCGAGCCGCTGGACAACGTCGGCGGACGCGACGTCTTCCTGCGGGACATATGGCCGGACATGCAGGAGATCGATGCGCTGCTTGGCAGCGCGTTCGACCCCGACGAGTACCGTCGTGTCTACGCCGGCTTCGCCGCTCAGAATCCACTGTGGAACGCGATTCCCGCGGCGCAGGGAAGTCTGTACGAATGGGAGCCGGCGTCGCTTTACATTCGCAAGCCGCCTTACTTCGATCCGTCGATGACGATGGTCGCAGCGGCTGAATTCGCTGGCGCACGGGCGCTGGCAATCTTCGATGATTCGATTACCACCGACCACATCAGCCCGGCCGGTGCCATCAAGGCGACTTCGCCAGCGGGGGCTTACCTGCGCGAGCGAGGCATTCCGGAGCAAGACTTCAACAGCTACGGAGCGCGGCGGGGCAACCACGAAGTCATGGTACGCGGGACGTTTGCCAACGTGCGTATCCGCAATCTCATGGTGCCTGGCGTCGAGGGCGGCCTGACGCATCACCAGCCCGGTGGCGAGCTAATGGGCATCTTCGATGCAGCGGAACGTTACCGGACCGAGGGTGTGCCGGTCATCGTGATCGCTGGGCAGGAGTACGGCTCCGGTAGCTCGCGCGACTGGGCGGCGAAGGGAAGCCGCTTGCTTGGCATACGCGCCGTCATTGCTCGCGGCTTCGAACGTATCCACCGCTCGAACCTGATTGGCATGGGCGTATTGCCGTGCCAGTTCCATGAAGGGATCAGCGCTCGTTCGCTAGAGCTGGACGGAAGCGAGCGGTTTGCGCTCGAACTGGACGGCGCATTGCGCCCGCGTGTCGAGGCGACCCTGCACGTGGAGCGCCGCAACGGCCAGCGGGAAGCGGTCCCTTTGCTGGTGCGGATCGACACGCCGGTCGAAGCCGCCTATTACACCGCGGGTGGCATCATGCCTTACGTGCTGGAGCAGGTGGCCTCCGCGTCGCCTGGCCAGGAGGCGGAGGAGGTACTTGCATAGATAGCTCAGCTTGTAGCGCTCCCTTGAGGAACACGCTGCCTGAATCTCGGCTCTGCCGCAGATCATTCCAGGTAATGCGCATCGAGTATGCATTCCGCCGATGCTGCCGTTGTCCGTGCGAGCGCCGATCAACCCCGCGTCTATCATCGCGGAAGGTCGCGTGCGAGCGCAGCACACCTATATATCGAGCAGTTTTCGCGCAGGGAGATTGAACTATGCTTGTCGGGCGCCGACCGATGTTCGATCACGTCGGCCGTCAGAGAACACCTTGCAGGATATGAATCGATCTCACCGCGACGTCACCTTAACGCGAGGTTCCACCATTCCTTCCTTGGTTCGCGTTGCGCGCTCGATTGATCAACGAACGCTTCTCGTGGCGGTGTTCGCCGTTACGCTTGCCTTGGTCGCGATAGATTTCATCACCTGGGTAGAACTGGACGTTGCCGCTGTCTTCGGTCTCCCTCTGTTGCTTGTCGGCCCCACGCGCAGCCGCCGATTGCTCTGGATTCTCACCGCACTGCTGACGATCACGACGTTCACCGCGTACGCGGTTCAGATTCCAAAGGGCGCGTTCAGCCTAAAGGAGACGTTCTTTGTCAACCGTGTGCTCGACGTCGTGGAATTGCTGCTCATAGCAGCTTTGCTCCACATCAGGATGATTGCCGCGGACAAGAGCGATGACCAGGCGCGGGTGATTGCGCGTCAAAACGAGAAGCTCGAGGCAGCCAAGATCTCCCGCAGGCTGGTCGAGGTGCAGGAGAGCGAGCGGCGCACGCTCGCCAATGCATTGCACGATCTCGTGGGGCAGAAGCTCACTGCGCTGAACATCAACCTGAATATCGTGAAAAGCGAATCGGCGTGTGCGATGACCGCGCGAAGCGGCACGCGACTGGATGATTCACTGAAGCTCGTGGAGGAGACCATCGAGAGCATCCGCGATGTAATGGCCGAGTTGCGGCCGGCGGTGTTGGACGACTACGGATTGACGGCGGCGCTACGCTGGTATGCGGAGCAGTTCAGCAAGCGCACCGGGGTGGCGACGACGGTGATCGAGCAGACACCGGGCCGCTGGCTGCCCGCAGCGGCGGAGGAGGCGCTGTTCCGCATCGTTCAGGAGGCATTGGCCAACGTCGCTAAGTATGCGCGAGCCGAGCATGCCTCCGTGACCCTCGGCGTTACGGCGCAGGCCGGTTGTCTGACCATCGCGGATGACGGCTGCGGATTCGATTCGGCGGTGCGGCAACAGCCGGCGAGAGACCATGGCTGGGGGCTGATGATCATGCGCGAGCGGGCTGCGGCAATCGGCGCCGAGTTGAAGATCGAATCGGCACCGGGACACGGTACCCGAATCATCGTCACGTTGAGGAATGGTGCGCAGTGATACGAACGAGCGCGCCGCGACTGGCATTTCAAGCCCGGGCCGGGCACGGTGGCGCGGTCGGTTTCGGGATAGCGCTTTCGGGTGACGAGCGATGGCGCATTAAATCATCACGCCGTTCGCACAGTACGGGTCGTTGCTGGTGGAGATGGCAGGCACCACGACCAGCCGCTCGACGACGAACTGGTGATCTATTGCAACTGTCGGAACGAGGTCACCTCTGCCGCCGCGCTGAAGCTCCTGATGGCCAAAGGGTACAGGCATGTGCGTCCGCTGCAGGGTGGTGGATGCCTGGGCCGCGGCGGGTTATCCGGTTCAGCGTCTGTCGTTTGCAACCGACGTACCACCAGGGAGTGCCGTGAAGACGGCGACGGAGGTTGCGGCAACGAAGCGCGGAAACGCCGATGCGCGTGCATGACGTCCCTGTCGTGACACCGTATCGTCTCGATCTGACCGTGAGCGTGCTTCGCCGGCTCTCCACCAATGTCGTCGATCTGCTCACGCCTCAAGGCACGTACGTGCGCGCGCTCTCCGGCTTCGCGCAACCCGTGATCGTGCGCGCTACGCAGGTCACGCGCCGGCGCGCGCTTTCCGTCACGATCGAGGGGAGCGCACACAACGACACGGCCGTTCTCGCGCTTGTCAGGCAGATGCTCGGCGTGGATCGCGACCTCCGCCAATTCTATCGAGCGGCAAAGCGCATTCCGTGGCTCGCCCCGCTGGTCAAGCGCATGCGAGGTGTGAAGCCGCCGCGCTATCCGACACTGTGGGAGGCGTGCGCGAACGCGATCGTCTTCCAGCAGCTCAGTATCCGGGCGGCGAGCGCGATCATGCATCGCTTGACCGTTGCAGCCGGAGAATGCATTCAGGCGGGCGGCGTGCCGGTGCCGTTGTACCTGTTTCCCACGGCCGAACGCTTCCAGCACGAGAGGGACGAGCGGCTGCGGACTTTCGGCCTCAGCGCGAACAAGATCGCGACGTTGCGGCGCGTCGCACAAGCGCTCGAATCCGGCGCACTCGATGCGGCAATGCTCGAACAGTCCACAAGTGCCGATGCGGCGGCAACGCTGTGCCGGATCAAGGGCGTCGGTCCGTGGACCGCGACGATCATTCTGCTGCGCGGCCTTGGGCGACTCGACGTATTCCCGGGCAACGACACCAGCGTTGCGAGCAACGTAGCACTTGTAGCGGGATCGGAGCCGCCTGACGTGCAGCACGTGCTGGATGCACTCGGTACGCAACGCGGCATGCTGTACTTCCACCTGCTTCTCGGACGGCTGGAAGCCCATGGGGACATCGGGCGACAATCGTTCACCGCGTCGATTCCGGACGTTACGGATGGTCCCAGAGTCGAGGACGCGGCGCGCTAGCACTCCATCAGGATCATGCGACGGCGAGCTGACTCTCGCCTTTGGCAAATTGCTTCATCGCAGCGACGAAGGTCCGGTAGCGGGTGCGGGTTACCGTCATGTCCTGGTACCAGTTCACCAGAGCGGCCCATGGATCATGCACGTTGTTGAGAGCGGAGACGAACGCGACCACTGTTCCTATTTCGGTTTTGCCGTTGATCACGTACCAGCCACCAGCGCCGAGAACGATGATCTTGGCGAAATTGTGCGTGACGTTCATCAAGAAATTCATCGAGTACCTGAACTTCACTATGCCGAGATTGAGCGAGAATATTTCCGCGAAGCGCAGTTCCTGCTTGAGCACTCGCGCCACTTCCGCTTGCCCGATCCCGGGAATGAGCACGTCGACGCTCGCCTGCCGCAGGACGTTGATGCGCGACTGCACCCTGCGGTTGATCGCCGCCTGCATCACGGGAACGAACACGAACTGCGGCGAGAAAATGACCAGGCACATGAGCGCCAATAGCGGCTGCATGTACAACATGTACGCGAAAGCGCTGAGCAGCGTGCCGGCTTGCAACACGAACTCGGAGACGACAATGCCGACGAAACCGCCGATGGGCTCGGGCTCTGGAAGGATCAGCGAAATCTCGACGCCCTGAATGTCGGCGCGAGCGCGCTGTGCCGGCATGGCGTCGACCCGAGCGCTGGCCGCGAGACGCAGCACGCGCACGGCCTTTTCGCCGATCCAGCCGCGATAGATGTTCATCAGCAACTTGACGAGATCCTCGGTCAGCACGATGCCCGCATAAACGACGGCGAGCACGAGCACCTCCATAACGTTCCCGTCGAGGACGGCGGCATTGAGAATCCGCCGCTGCATCTCGAGCGGCGCCGTGGTCAGCACGAATACCACGATTGCCAGGCACGACACGCGGAACTGGCTCCACCCGCTCACCCGGCGCACGAATCCGAAGAGCGTCGCCGGCATCCCGTGCGTGGCGAGCGAGCGGGAAATGTCGTCGGCGGGCGGGCCCCACCACGCGGGGTGGCTGGTTTTCACGATGGCTGGTCGACCGTTGTGCTGCACGCACATGCTCGCCGGCGCCTATGAAGCAACGGGAAGCGCGACCGGCTGGACGTCCACCAGGCATTCCGATGGCAGCATAACCGTGAAGACGCTGCCGTGGCCAAGCGCGCTTTCGACGCCGATGCGGGCACCGATGAAGTTCGCGAGGCGGCGCGAGATGGCAAGGCCCAGTCCCCATCCTCCATTGAGCTTTCCGAGCGGTACGTTGAATCGCGCGAACTCGTCGAAGATACGCTCGACCTGGTGGTCCGGAATACCGACGCCCGTGTCCCGGACGCAGATCGCGAGCGCGCCGTCGGCTGCAATTGAAGTGCCGATGCTCACGCTACCACTCGAAGTGAACTTGATCGCATTGGTCACGAGATTCGTGACGATGCGATCGAGCTTGATGCGATCCGTGCGCACGCGAAGGATTCGCTCGGGAGTATCAGCTTCCAGGCGCAGCGACTTTGACTCGGCGAGGGGGCCGAGATCGCGAAGCTTGGCGTCGATGAACTCGCTTACCGAGAACACGCTGTCGCGACGCTGCAGAAGACCGGAATCGAGGTGGGCGATGTCGAGAACCTCCGATACGAGTGCGACCAGCGATTGCGCGCTGGACTGAAGCTGTTTCGCCATCCCAGGGACCTGCGTGAGCCGTGCAGGATCTTCCGCAGAGCGGCGGATTACCTCCGCCATGACGTTGATGGTATTCACCGGACTGCGTATGTCATGCGAGACGGCGTTAAGGAGGCGCGTCTTCCGGGCGCTCGTCTCCTCCGCCTCCTGCCGGCGGCGAGCGAGATCCGCGTTCTGACTGACGATCTGCGCTTCGTGTGCAACGAGCAGATCGTTGGCGAGTTCCAGCTTCCCGTTCTGATCAGCGAGCTGTCGTGCCTGCACTTCCCTCATATCCAGGGACGTCATCCACGCGTGAACCAAGCACGCGGTGAGGAGCAGGGCGACAGCGTCGAGTATGCGGTTGACGAAAAGCGCCTCGCGCAATTCGAATGCGCCTGGCGGTACCTGCAATGCATAGGTAACAAACGTTGCGAGCGTGAGCACGGCCATCAACGCCCACAGCAGTCGTCGGCTACGGGAAAAGGCGGCCACGACGAGCGGGATACCGTAAACCACCGCCACGTCGAGCTCCAGCCGCGTACCAAGATCCAGGACGACTCCCGCCACTGCGACCGCCATCGCGAAAGCGGTTGCAGAGCCGAGACCGACGGAAGGATGCTGAATTGACGAAGGCGTATTCGAGTGCATTTCGGAAACCGTTCTTCTTGATGCAGTGCGCGCAAAGCGCTCACGTTCGCGTCGATCGCGCGCCGCTTGATCATGGGAGGGTCGTGCGAAAGATATCGCGAAAGCGGGCGACACCGAGTAGGGAAGTCTTGATTTTTACGGTAACCGTTTGCTGACACATTCCCGCGTTGGCTACCACGAATTCTCTGCGGCGCCGGCCGAATCTTGATGACGCACTTTCGTATCTGGAAATTCTGGGATGGTGGAGGTCACCCCACGAAGATCGTCAAGCATTCCCGATCGCTTATCGGGCCGGCGCCGCTTATCGTTCGACTGACATAGCGGTACGCGGACAACGACTGACCGCGATCACAAGGAGAAGGGAATGTATCGAGAAACGATATTGGCGCACATCCGCGCGGTGATTGCGCTGGTGGGCCTGGCGGTTGTTGCGTCGAGCGGCGGGGTGGCCGCTGCCGCAACGGCGATCGACCAGTTCAAGCCCGTGACGCAAGACCGTTTGCTGCGTGCGATCGAGAATCCGAGCGACTGGCTGATTTACGGCGGGAGTTACGCCGGCACCTGGTTCACGCCGCTCGAGCAGATCGATACGACGAACGTCGACAAGCTCGCCCCGGTCTGGGCGTTTTCGATGGGCGTGTTGGGCGGCCAGGATGGAATCCCGGTCGTCAACAACGGCGTCATGTACATCACGTCGGCGTGGAGCAAGCTTTTTGCGCTCGATGCGAAAACCGGGACGCTCCTCTGGATGTACGAAGCGAATCTTCCCGAGAACATAGCCGCGATGCTCTGCTGCGACGTGGTCAACCGCGGCGTGGCCGTGCTGGGAGATCGGGTCTTCTGGGCGACGCTCGACGGCCATCTCCTGGCGCTCGATGCGCGAAGCGGCAAGGAGATCTGGAATGTCACGGTTGCCGATTGGCAGGCCGGCTACACGCTGACCGCCGCACCGCTCATTGTGAAGAACAAGGTGCTCATCGGCCCAGGCGGCGGCGAGTTCGGCATTCGCGGCTTCCTCGCCGCCTACGACGTGGATACCGGCAAAGAAGCGTGGAAAACTTATACGGTGCCGGCGCCCGGTGAGCCGGGGAGCGAAACGTGGCCAGGCAACACCGAGGCCTGGCGTCATGGCGGTGGTGCGACATGGCTGACGGGCGCCTACGACGCGGAACTCAATCTGATCTATTGGGGTACGAGCAATCCTTCACCCGTCTTCTATGGCCCTCACCGGCAAGGCGACAACCTCTACACGAGCTCGATGCTCGCCTTCGACGCGGATACCGGAAAGATCAAGTGGCATTTCCAGTTCACGCCGCATGACGTCTGGGATTATGACGGCGTCAATCAACCCATGCTGCTCGACAACGTCCGGCTCGCCGATGGAAGCGTCGTGGCGAAGGCACTTGCCCAGGCGAACCGTAACGGACACTTCTACCTTCTCGATCGAACCAACGGAGCGGTCATCTACGCACATCCGTTCATCCACGTCGACAGCATCGAGGTCGATCCCAAGACGGGCAAGATGACGCCGCTCAAATTTGCCAAGCCGGATGAACCGGTGGTCGCGTGCGGCCACGGCACAGCGGGCAAGGAGTGGGTCTCGATGGCCTACAGCCCGCTCACGCACTTCGTGTATGTCCCGGCGATCGAGATGTGCGGCAAGTTCTTTGCGCTCGATCTCGAATACCAGAAGGGAAAGCCGTATTACGGCGGTGGCCATGAGCGCGTTCCACCGGCCTCCGGCCACGTGACGGCGATCGATCTTGCGACGGGCAAGGCGGCTTGGCGGTATGACACGCCGTGGCCGATGTACGCGGGCGTCCTCGCGACCGGCGGCGGCGTGCTCTTCGTCGGCAACCCGCAGGGTGAGCTCGAGGCGCTCGACCAGAAGACGGGTCGCAAGCTCTGGGGCTTCAAGACGGGTTCGGGAATCGTCACGAACCCGATGAGCTTCGCGGTGGACGGCAGACAGTACGTCGCGATCTCGTCGGGATGGTCGATCGTTCCATCGAAGGCGATCGCCGGTGCGAAGCTGCTCGACACGCCGGGACAGAAGAACGTGCTCGGCAGCACGATGCTCTTCGTCTTTGCCCTACCCGAGACGAAACGCGTGTCCGTCGATGGATCCGAGCAACAACGAACGGCGGAAGCACTGCAAAGCAGTCAGCCGCAGTCGAGGCAAGCGCGATGAGCGCGCCGCTGACACTTCTGATATTCGCGCTCGCCGCCGCCGCGGCGCCGATCAAAGCAGCCGAGCCACCGATCTCGCACGAACCGGCGCGCGAACTACGGATATGCGTGGACCCCGACAATCCGCCGCTATCGCAGAACCGGGTGGATGCGCAACCGGGTTTCGACGTGGAAATCGGCCAGGCCATCGCGGAGCGTCTTCAGTTACGTCCGCGTCTCGTCTGGACCGACACCACGTATGGAGGGAAGGCGCTGCGGCGCTCGCTTCTCGCCGGCCGGTGCGATGTCTTCATGGGACTGCCCGTCGATCCAGCAGCAGGAACGGGGGACGCGCTCGCATTCACCGCGCCGTACTACAGCACCGGCTATAGCCTTGTTCAGGCGCAGGATCGTACCAAGCTGGCGACGGATCTTCGCAACGAACGGATCGGTGTGGAACGGCAATCCGGAGCGCACATGCGGCTCGAGCAAATCGGGTCGCACCTGGTCGTGTACGGCAATCAACGCGAGGTGCTGGACGCTGTCGCGCGCGGCGAGGTCGACGCGGGCGCGGTCTGGCTTCCGGACGTCGACCGCTTGTTGCAGGGTCGCGCGCTCGCGCGCGAGGCAGGTGGAAACGCAGCGCCCGAGCAGCAGCTTCGCTGGAACATCGCCATCGGTGTGCGTCGGGCCGACGGCGATCTCCGGGCTTCGGTGAGCCGAGCCGTCGCCGACCTCCTCGCCGATGGCCGCATCGAGGCCATTTTCGACCGCTACCGAGTGCCGTTCTTTCCCCCGTTCGCCGACCGCTGATCGACATGCCGATACGAAGCGAGGATGACGAAACAAGGAGCGGGAGACTGGAATGAGCAACAGAATCGCGATCAACGGCTTGGGAAGAATCGGACGGGCGATTCTGAAGCTAGTCATCGACGAGCCTGCACTCGAGGTTGTCGCCATCAACGATCTCGCCGACATCGAAAATCTCGCCTATCTGCTTCGATTCGACACGGTATACGGGCGCTACTCGAAACCCCTGACCGTGGACGGGAGTGACCTGGTCGTCGCCGGGCACAAGCTCAAGGCTCTTTGCATACGCGATCCGTCGGAGCTGCCGTGGAAAGCACTTGGCATCGATGTCGTGTTCGAGTGCACGGGCGCGTTCGCGCGGCGCCAGGATCTCGAGAAGCACATCCGGGCCGGCGCGCGGTTCGTCCTCCTGTCCGCGCCCTCCAAAGACGAAGATGTGGCGACGGTCGTCCATGGCGTGAACGCGCCGGGGGCCACCACTTCCATCATCTCTTGCGCGAGCTGCACGACGAACTGCATTACGCCGATCGTCGAAGTCATCGGCCGGCGTATCGGATTCAAGAAGGCGGCGATGACCACCGTGCATGCTTATACGTCTTCGCAATCAGTCGTGGACGGGCCCGCTAAGCGCTTTCGCCGCGGGCGCGCGGCCGGTGCGAATCTCGTGCCGGCCACGACGGGCGCTGCACTCGCAACGGCCCGCGCGCTGCCGCAATACGCGGGTCGGTTCGATGGAATTGCAGTTCGCGCACCGATTCCTGTCGGTTCGATCGCCGACCTCACGTTCGTCGTATCGCGCAACACCAGCGTCGAAGAGGTCAACCAGATTCTCGCGGAGGAGGCGGGGACGAAGCGTTACGCGGGCGTGCTCGGAGTGTCCCCCGATCCGCTCGTGTCGTCCGACATTGTCGGCGACCCACGCGCCTCCGTCATCGATCTCGAGCTCACCAAGGTCATCGACGGCGATCTGGTCAAGATCATGAGCTGGTACGACAACGAGTGGGGCTACGCGAACCAGCTGTTGCGCGAAGCACTCGCGCTGACCGGCGGACGATAGGCCGGCCGATGTGTTCGCAACTGCGCGGACTTTGTGCAGTATCGATAGGAAGTGCCCTTGTGTCACGCAAGCATCCGATCACCCTTCAGAAGATGATTTTTTGCGTCTCCTCGTTCTGCGGGCATGCGCAGCTGGCGGCGGAACTCGAGCCCGCGGT
>Ga0134128_10002748_pt1 | contig 21616 bp, 19 predicted proteins | sample KB31754_FD_96462 | JGI IMG/M metagenome (GOLD analysis project Ga0134128, IMG submission 96462) | Terrestrial soil microbial communities with excess Nitrogen fertilizer from Kellogg Biological Station, Michigan, USA - KB3-175-4 | ecosystem: Environmental > Terrestrial > Soil > Unclassified ... | reverse complement strand
TACCCTGGAGGAGCTCAAGAGCCGGAATATATGGACGGTGGGCCTGGACGAGCGCGGCCCTCAGCCCTACGATGCGCTCGACTACAACATGGATTGCGCGCTGGTGCTGGGCACCGAAGGCAAAGGCCTGCATGAACTGGTGCGCAAGAAATGCGATTTCCTGGTGTCCATACCCATGTTGGGCAAAGTGCCATCCCTGAACGTATCGGTGGCCACGGCCGTAGTTCTTTATGAAATTGCCCGGCAGCGCCGGCGGGCGAACATGGCTGCCAGCCGAGTGAACCGGAATAGCCCGCCCCGAACGCAATCCTCTCAACCCGAATGAATCTGTTCCGCGTTCTCGTCCTTTTCGTGCTCGCCGGCACTTCCACGTGCTTTGCTGCGCTGGATCGAGGAGCCTTCACCTTCACCAACTACGATCTGGAACTGCGCGTGGATCCCGCCGGGCAAGCATTGGCCGCGCGCGGCAAAGTTACCCTGCGCAACGATTCCGCCCAGCCCCAGACCGTGGCCGCCATGCAGATTTCCTCCAGCCTGGCTTGGCGCCTCGTCCAGGTCGCCGGCAAGCCGGTTCAGTTTGTCAGCCAGCCCTACACCTCGGACATTGACCATACTGGCAGCGTCACCGAAGCCATCATTACCTTGCCCGCGGCAGTCCCTCCCCGCGGCACCGTGGAAATCGAGGTCGGCTATTCCGGCAACATCTCTGCCGACGCTACCCGCCTCACCCGCATCGGCACGCCCGCCACCGTGGCTTCGCACAGTGATTGGGACCAGATCAGCTCCTCCTTTACCGCCGTGCGAGGCATCGGATTCGTGGCTTGGTACCCGGTGGAACTGGAGGCAGCCAGCCTTTCCAGCGGCAACGCGCTTTTTCAGGCGCTAGGCGATTGGAAGGCGCGCTCCGCCGCATCCAGCCTGAAGGTGAACTTCTGCTGGATCAACGACGAAGCCCCGCTCACCGTGGTGGCCAACGGTCAGGTCGAGGGCATCGGACGCACCGCTCCCAGCGAGGAAGGGCAGGGAATTACAGGTTGTACGCCTTACAGCTTCGCGCCGCTGGGATTGACCGTGCCCACCTTCGTCATCGGCAATCTCACGCCTCTTGAACAGCCGCTCGTCGGCGTGTATCACATTCCGGAACACGAGGCCGCGGCAGAAACCTATGCCTCTACCGTCCAGAAGTTGGCGCCCTTTGTAGCCCGCTGGCTGGGCCCGCCCCATGAAAAAGTGAGGGTAGTTGATTTGACTAACGCCCAGGCAGCCTCCTTCGAAAGCGGTGGCGTGTTCTTTACGCCCCTCAACGCCGAAGATGCAAAGCCGTTGCAACTCCAGATGGTGCACCAGTTGGCGCACGCCTCCCTGGTTTCGCAACGCCCCTGGATTTACGAGGGTGTGGCCCACTTCCTCCAGGCGGTAGAACGCGAGCAGCAGGACGGACGGGAAGCCGCCGTGGAATACATGACCGGGCAACTGCCGCCTTTGATCCAGGCGGAGCAGCCGGTGGATGAGGCAGCGGCCAAAGGGCAGCCTGCGCCGCCGGAAGCCGCCAGCCAATCGCTGGTTAATGCCAACGACGACGTTTTCTATCACACTAAGGCCATGTACGTTTGGTGGATGCTGCGCGATATGCTAGGCAATCAGGCGTTGCAGCGCGCGCTCCAGTCCTATCGTGCTGATCAGGACAAAGAGCCTTCCTACATGCAGCGGCTTCTGCAGGCGCAAACCAAGCAGACTCTGGAGTGGTTTTTCGACGATTGGGTGTACCGCGACCGGGGTTTGCCCGATTTCCAGGTGGAATCCGCCTATCCGCGTAAGTTGCTGGCCGGCGAATACGTCGTGACCGTCACGGTGAAAAATTCGGGCGACGTCCGCGCCCAGGTCCCGGTCACCGCCCGGGCGGCGCAGGGTGAAATGTCGAAGCCGGTAGAAGTTCCGGCGAAAGGGACAGCCGTGGTTCGCATCCGAATTCCGGCGGCACCCGCTGAGGTCACCGTCAATGACGGCAGCGTGCCGGAAAGCGATCCCAACAACAACTTGCTGAAGATTACGGTCCCCCCACCATCGCCATAGCCCGTGGCACCCCTTTGTCACTGAAGTCTTTCGTGACGGTTCCGCAGTGCTTCGGCAAATGTACAATTCAGATGTCTGCAGAAAGGACATGCGTGAGCTACATTCAGTTTCTCGGCGCCGCCGGAGTAGTGACCGGCTCCAAGCATCTGATCAGCACTTCTTCCAATGGCGGTAACGACGGATTCCGTGTTCTGGTGGACTGTGGCCTGTTTCAGGGTCAGAAAGAATGGCGGGAGCGCAATTGGAAAGACACGCCTGTGCCGGCGCGCCAAATCAACGCCGTTATTCTGACCCACGCCCACCTCGATCATTCCGGGTGGATCCCGCGCCTGGTCAAGGAAGGGTTTCGCGGCGCCATTTACGCTACGCCCCCCACCATAGACCTCTGCCGAATCCTGCTTCCCGATTCCGGCCACCTGCAGGAAGAAGACGCCGAATTCCACAACCAGCATAAGACCTCCAAGCACGCACCCGCATTGCCGCTCTATACCGCCGAAGAAGCGCAGAGTTGCCTGCAATATTTCCAGCCGGTTCAGGATGGAACGACGGTGCAGGTCTGCTCTGAGCTTTCCTTCCGTTTCGTTCGCTCGGCGCACATCCTGGGCGCCGCCATGGCTGAAGTTGTGCTCAAGCTCAACGAGCGATCGCGGCGCCTGCTCTTCACGGGTGACATCGGGCGCGTGCGCGACCAGAACATCGCGCCCGGCAAGGTGGTGCACTCCGGACCCACTGAAGGCGAAGTTGCGGACGTAGTGGTCATGGAATCCACCTATGGCAATCGGTCGCACCCGGATGCCGATCCCCGTCCCCAACTGGCCGAACTGATTCGCCAGACCGTGCAGCGCGGCGGCTCCGTCGTGGTTCCCGCCTTTGCCGTGGAGCGCACTCAGAAATTCCTCTTCATGCTCAAGGAGCTTATGGAGTCGGGGCAGATTCCGCGCGTGCCCGTGCACGCTGATAGTCCCATGGCCATCAGCGCGGTGGAAGTTTTCCTCAAGTACAAAGATGAGTACAGCGAAGAAGCCAAGCGCCTGATCGGCCACTATGGTTCGCCGCTTCAGTGGCCAGGCTTCTACTTCGATTCCACTGCCGAGCAGTCGAAGAAAATTAACGAGCTGCGGTTCCCAGCTATTATCGTTTCCTCCAGCGGCATGGCCACGGGCGGCCGCATCCTGCACCACCTCGCGCAGCGCTTGCCCGATCCGCGCAATCTGATTCTGTTTATTGGCTTCCAGGCGCCGGGCACGCGCGGCGCTACCATCAAGAGCGCTGCCAAGGAAGTTAAAATCTTCGGGCAGGTGGTCTCTATCCGCGCTCAGGTGGCCGCCCTGGAGCAGTTCAGCGATCACGCGGACACTCCTGAACTCCTGCAATGGTTGCGCACCTTTCCGCAAAAGCCGGACGTCACTTATCTGGTCCACGGCGAGCCCGCGGCTGCTACCGCCCTTCGCCAGGCGATGACTCAGGCTCTGGGCTGGGACGTTGAGGTGGCGCAGTGGATGGAAAAAGTTCCGATTAAGTGACGACTGAAGAATGTAGATTGAAGATTGCAGGACGACAGCGCTCGTGTAGCTTAGGGTTTGCTGACGGCTGAGTGTAGTGCTGAGCGCTGATCAACGCAATCTTCAATCATCAATACCCATGAGACATCTTGGCAATACGGTCCTCGCCTTTCTTGTCCTCCTGCTCTCTTCAACGGCGTGGGCACAAACCCCGCCCGTGCCTGCCGGACGCTGGGCGCTGGCGTGGAGCGATGAATTTAACCGGCCCGATGGTTCCAGCCCCGACCCTGCCAAGTGGACTCTTGAAGTCGGCGGCGCCGGCTGGGGCAATCACGAGCTGGAGTATTACACCGACCGGCCGGAGAACGCCCGTATCGAGCACGGCCATCTCGTCATCACCGCGCTCCGCCAAAACTTCACCGGGGCCGATGGAGTTACGCGCAGCTACACCTCCGCTCGTCTGAAGAACCTGGGTAAGTTCTCCGTCACCTACGGCCGTGTTGAGGCGCGTGTCAAGATTCCCCGCGGGCAGGGCGTGTGGCCTGCATTCTGGATGCTGGGCAGCAACATTGATCAGATTGAGTGGCCGAAATGCGGCGAGATTGACATTATGGAGAACATCGGGCGCGAACCGGCAGTGGTGCACGGCACCATTCACGGTCCCGGCTACTCCGGCGACAAAGGCATAGGCGCGCCGTTTTCCTTGCGCCATGGGCGCTTCGCGGACCACTATCACGTGTTTGCCGTGGACTGGGAGCCCAACCGCATTCGCTTCTACGTGGACCGCAAACTCTATGCCATCCGCACCCCTGCCGATCTGCCGAAAGGTGCGAAGTGGGTTTTCGACCAGCCGTTCTTCCTATTGCTGAATTTCGCTGTGGGAGGCGACTGGCCCGGTTCTCCGGATAACAGCACCCAATTCCCGCAGCAGATGCTGGTGGACTACGTCAGGGTGTACCGCCGCGCGGACCAATAGGTACAACCAGCTTCTCCGTCGCCAACTGCCCCGGTTTTCAATCGTCAACCATCAATCTACAATCTTAGATTGTATGACCGCACAGGATTTTAAGAAGCTGCTGGATGCTGCCGAGAAAAGCCCTGAACAGGTAGCGCGGGCGGTTATGGGATTGCCTGCCAAGGTGCTGCAATACAAGCCCGCGCCAGACAAGTGGTCGGTGCAGGAAATCCTGGCTCACCTGGCCGATTCGGAACTGGTCTACGGTTATCGCCTGCGCCAGGCCATCGCCGACAAGGAGCCTACCTTCGCGCCTATTGACCAGGACGCGTGGGCTGCCAAGCTGGGCTACATGGAGCCGACCACGCCGGAACTGATTGCGCTCTACTCGCTTCTGCGCCGCGCCAACCTGCGTGTATTGCGGCGGCTCATGCCCGCCGACCTGGACAAGGGCGGCTTTCATCCCGAGCACAAGCGCAAGGTCACCGTGGCCGAGATCGTGGAAATGATGGCAAAGCACGGCCCCAGCCATCTGGAGCAGATCGAGCGCCTGAAGCAGATGGCCGGCGGCAGCACGCCGCCGCGAGCAGGCAAAAAGCCGCGCGTCCACTAACTTAATTGAAGATTGACGATTGCGATTGGACAATCTCTTCGACAACCTACCTTCCCACTGTCATCCTGAGAAAGCGCGACCGAGCCCTGCGAGGGAGAGCGACCGAAGGACCCCTGCATTGGATGGAACCGCCGATACGGATCCAGGAAATTCAGCAAAATCACATGGATCGGTAACCCGGAGAGGTGCTGGCAGGATTTAATTGCCAATCATCAATCTCGTCAATTCCCGAATACTGAATTCGTAAACCGCACCATCGCGTCGAGTTTGCGGCGCGCGTTGCCGGAGTCCAGCGACTGCACCGCCAGGGGCACAGCGTCGCGGATGTGGTCGGCGCAAGCTGCGGCCACCAGCGCAGCGGCGGCGTTGAGCAGCACCACATCCCGGCAAGCGGATTTCTTGCCGTCCAGAATTTCGCGAATGATGGCGGCGTTGTCTGAGGCATCGCCCCCGGAGATGGCCTGCAGGCTGGCGCGCGAAAACCCGAACTCCTCCGGCGTCACTTCATAGGTACGCACGCTGCCTTCGCGCACTTCGGCCACGCGGGTCGGGCCAGTGATGGTGATTTCGTCCAGGCCGTCGTCGCCGTGGACCACGAGGGCGCGATGCACCCCCAGCATGCTAAGTGCTTCCGCCAGTTTCTCCACCAGCTCGGCCGAGTAAACGCCTACCACCTGGGCCGACGCCGAAGCCGGATTGGTAAGCGGCCCTAGCAAGTTGAATACCGTGCGCAGGCGCAACTCGCGGCGCGCGGGCTGCACGTATTTCATGGCCGAGTGCATGGCGGGCGCGAACAGAAAGGCGATGCCCACCTGCTCCAGGCAGGCGGCAATGCGCGCCGCCGGCAGGGAAATGTTCACCCCCAGCGCTTCCATCACGTCAGCAGAGCCGCACTTGGAAGTCACGCTGCGATTGCCGTGCTTGGCCACGCGCACACCGGCGCCGGCTACCACCAGCGCTGTGGCCGTAGAAACATTGAAGGTACCGCTGGTATCTCCCCCGGTGCCGCAGGTGTCCACCAGGGCATCGCGCTCGGTGCCGCTCACGTCCAGCGCGGAGTCGCGGCTGAGGGGCAGGGGGGAGGCGGCAGCTCGTATGGCCTCAGCGAATCCGACAATCTCCTCTACGGTTTCACCCTTCATGTGCAGAGCGACCAGCAGGGCCGCGATCTGCGCATCGCTGCAGCCGCCAGAGAGAATTTCCGACATGACCGCGCGCGCCTCCTCGCGGGCCAGCGACTCGCGATGGTTGGCGATGCGGTGGAGCGCGTCAGTGATTGTGGTTGTCAGTTGCCAATCCCAATTGCCGCTTCGGAACAATCATCGCACAAACCTCGCACGCCCCAGAGCTGCCCCCTGACCACTTCCTCCTGATACAATCAAAAGTTTGCTGCGTGAGGTCAGAGTGCGCAGGCAAGCCTCTCTTTATGAAAATCCACGAGTATCAAGCCAAGGGAATTCTCGCCCGCTACGGCGTAGCTGTGCCCCGCGGCGAGGTGGCTACTACGCGCGAGCAGGCGGAATCCGCCGCACAGAAGCTGTTCGAGCAGGGCGCTCAGGGCGTAGTGGTCAAGGCGCAAATTCACGCCGGGGGGCGCGGCAAGGGCGGCGGCGTGAAGATTGCCAAGTCCGCCGCTGAAGCGGCGGAGATCGCCGGCCGAATGTTGGGCATGAAGCTGGTCACTCACCAGACCGGGCCCGAGGGCAAGGAAGTTCATCGCCTGCTCATCGAGGAAACGCTGCCCATCGAACGCGAGCTCTATTTGGGAATCGTGCTCGACCGCGCCGCGGCGCGGCCGGTGTTCATGGCATCCGCCGCCGGCGGCATGGAAATCGAGCAGGTGGCGGCGGAAAATCCCGATGCCATCATCAAGGAATACATTGACCCCGGCACCGGTCTCCTCGCATTCCAGGCGCGCAAGCTGGCATTCGGCCTGGGGCTGGCACCGCAACTGATCGGCCAAGCCAGCCAGTTCATGACCGGCCTTTCCCGGGCCTTCGAGGAAACTGACGCCTCATTGAAGGAAATCAACCCGTTCATCACCACCAGGGATGGCCGCCTGTTCGCGCTCGACGCCAAGATTAATTGCGATGACAACGCCCTGTTCCGCCACAAGGACATCAAGGAACTGCGCGACGCCACCGAGGAAGATCCGCTGGAAGTGGAAGCCTCCAAGTACGCGCTCAACTACATAAAGCTGGACGGCAATGTTGGCTGCATGGTGAATGGCGCCGGTCTGGCCATGGCCACCATGGACATCATCAAGTATGCCGGCGGCATGCCTGCCAACTTCCTGGATGTGGGCGGCGGCGCCAATGCTGAGCAAGTCACGCACGCCTTTGAAATCCTGCTGATGGATAAGAATGTGCGCGCGGTGCTGATCAACATTTTTGGCGGCATCCTGCGAGTGGATACGCTGGCCAACGGTCTGGTCGAGGCGGCCCGCAAGACCAACATTCAGCTTCCGATCGTCCTCCGCCTGGAAGGCACTAACGTGGAGAAGGGGCGCGAGATCCTGAAGGAATCGGGCATCAACTTCATCGTGGCAGACACCATGAAGGATGCGGCGGAAAAGGTGGTAGCGGCGGCAGGGGCGTAGCTCTGTCTCAGTAGTAGCGGGGTCCACATGACCTCGCGATAGCCGGCCAAGCCGGCGCCATAAGGGAATCATGAGCATTCTGGTCAATAACAGCACGCGGGCAATCGTTCAGGGACTCACGGGCAAGGAAGGCACCTTCCACGCCAAAACGTGCGCCGAGTACGGCACCAAAATCGTAGGCGGGGTAACGCCAGGCAAGGGCGGCACCACGCATGAGGGTTGGCCGGTGTTTAATACCGTGCAGCAGGCGGTGGACGCGACCGGGGCCGACGCCTCGGTCATCTTTGTGCCGCCGCCGTTCGCTGCCGACGCCATCATGGAGGCCGCCGATGCCGAGATCGAACTCATCGTCTGCATCACCGAGGGCATTCCCACGCTCGACATGGTGCGCGCCTGGGAGTTCCTGCAGGACCGGCGTTCGCGCTTGATCGGGCCCAATTGCCCAGGCATCATTTCGCCCGGCAAGTGCAAAATCGGCATTATGCCGGGACATATTCACAAGGAAGGCAACGTGGGCATCGTATCGCGCTCCGGCACGCTGACCTACGAAGCCGTGCACCAGCTTACGAGGCGGGGCATCGGGCAATCCACCGCCCTTGGTATCGGCGGCGATCCCATCATCGGCACAAACTTCGTGGACGCGCTGGAGCTTTTCGAGAAAGACCCCCAGACCGAAGCCATCGTCATGATCGGCGAAATCGGCGGCAATGCCGAAGAGACCGCGGCCGAGTACATCAAGGCGCGCGTGCGCAAGCCGGTAGTGTCGTTCATCGCCGGGCAAACCGCGCCTCCGGGCCGACGCATGGGGCACGCTGGTGCCATCATTTCCGGCGGGCACGGCACCGCCGCGGAAAAAATCCGCGCCCTGGAAGCCGCCGGCATTCGCGTGGCCAAGTCGCCCGCGGTGATCGGGGATACTGTGATTGAGGCAATGCGAAAATCGGTGCCGGTGTGAGTGGCAGTTGCCAAGTGCCTACTACCCAGTACTCCGTAAGGGCTAACAGCTAAAAGCTAACAGCCAAGACTCCACGAGGGACGAGCTACGAACGCATGAAAACTCTTCAACGCACTCTTGCCATCATCAAGCCCGACGCGGTCGCCCGCGGTGCCATGGGGGACATTATCGGCACCCTTGAGCGCCGTGGTTTCAGAATTCTCAGCGCCAAAATGCTGCACATTACTCCCAAGCAGGCGGAAGGCTTCTACGCTGTGCACGCAGGCAAGCCCTTTTATGAATCGCTGACCAAGTTCATGTCGCAGGGCCCCATCCTTGTGATCGCGCTGGAGAAGGAAAATGCCATTGCCGAGTGGCGCGAGATCATGGGCGCTACCAATCCGGCCAACGCAAAGGAAGGCACCGTCCGCAAGAAATGGGCGGAGAGTATTGAGCGCAATGCCGTACACGGTTCCGATGCGGAGGATACCGCCCGTTTCGAGCTCAGCTATTTTTTTGCCGGATACGAGTTGCAGTAGCGGGTAGCCAGTACCCATTTCGCTGAGAACTGGCCATTGAGAACTGAGAACCGATTCTATGCCCCAAGTGCAAATCACAATGCTGCAAGGGCGCACGCTCGAGCAAAAGCGCCGGGTGGCGCAACGCATCACCGAAGTGCTGGTGGAAGATGCCGGCGCCTCGCGCGAGGCCATCAGCATCTCCTTCGTCGAGGTCTCGAAAGAGAACTACGCCTCATCCGGCGTGCTGATCGTGGACAAGAAAAAGAGCTCCTGATTAATTTCTATGAGGCAGCAGATTCGGCGAGCTATGCGGCGGCGCCTGCTGCCGCGTGCCGCTGCAGGAATCGTAAGGTTTTCTGGTTGAACTCCTCCGTCCTCTCATAGAGCGCGGCGTGCGCGCACCCTTCAAAAATCAGCAGCTCCGAACCGCGAATAGCACGATTCATCTGATCCGCAAAACGAGTGGAGGTCACCATGTCGGCCCGTCCAAAGGTGATTAGAGTAGGCGCCGAGATTCGATCCAATTGCTCCGTCGCGTCATGGGCAATCACTGCATTCGACTGCTGGATGAAAGCGGCGAGCGGTTGTTCCGGCCGGCTGCGAACAAAGTCCGCCAGGGACTGAATGTAATCCGGCTTGGCGGCATATAGTTCGGGCGTGAAGCACCAGGGGAAGATTCCGCGAATGACCATCTCGGGTACACTCTGCAGGGCTTGAGCCATTACCTGCCAGCCTTCCACGACGGTCTTCACGAAGGCGTCCGTCTTGGGCCAACTACTATGCAGCGACAAGGATTTAACCTTGTCGGGATGCTTAGCTGCCAGCCATATGCCAATTGCGGATCCGAGAGACATCCCGGAGACATGGGCCTTCTGGATGCCCGCGGCCTGCATGAATGCGGCAACATCGTCGGCAAGCAGTTCGGTGGACCAGAGCCCCGCGGGCTTGTCCGTTTCACCTGTCCCGCGGAGGTCGAGAGAAATGCAGGTAAAGTACTTAGCGTACTCTGCCACCTGGAACGCGTAACAGGCGTGGTCGGCGCTCAGATAGGGAATGAGAATGAAGGGTTCGCCGGCTCCTTGCTGCTCATAGTTCATGTTGATGTTGTGGGCTTTGAGTCTAGGCATAAGCACCCCTCCCGCACGTAATCCGTCACAGCATACGCGCCCTGCACAATAGGCGAAAGTGAGCTGAAAAAAAATGGGCGCACATCCGGGTTGGCTGGAGGGCGCCCTTGTTGCTTGGAACCGAGCTAGCCCGCCTTGGCGAAGAAAGCCTTGGCGCGTGATTCCACTTCCTCTGGCGTCAGTTGTTCGACTCGCGTGGCCAGGCTCCAGCGCTGGCCGAATGGATCCACCACCTGCCCATAGCGATCGCCCCAGAACTGGTTGGCTACCGGCATGGTGGCCTTGGCACCGGCCTTGACTGCGCGATCGAACAGGCTGTCCACATCCTCGGTCTGGATATGGAGAGTGATGTTGGTGCCGCCCAGCGTTTCGGATGAAGCGCAGCCCATGCCGGGAAATTCGTCATTCATCATGATCAGAGAATCCCCGATGCGGATTGCGGCGTGCATGACCTTCCCATCGGGCGTCAGGCTGCGCCCAAGCTCTTCCGCCCCAAAGGCTTGCTTGTAAAAATCGATTGCTTGCGCGGCATTGCGCAGGGTGATGTGCGGCGTGACGGAGTGAAATCCTTCCGGAATGGCTGGAGTTTTCGAAGGCATGGTTGGCTCCTTAAAGTGATGTAAGTTGAGGGTTCTTCCGGGCCTGGATCGGCGTAATTCTACGCGCGCGCAGGCACGCTTGCCACTAAGACATAGACGAGGCCCAACACGCTAGGACACTGTGGAAAGCTAAATTTCTTCTGCCGGCCGGAAGAATTCCCGGGTGATGTTCTCGATAAGTGGCCCCAGGCGCTCGGTGACATACTGCTTGAAGTAGGGCGCCGCGCGGTGTGCGTCCAGCGCCGCCTGGTCCGCGTACTGCTCGTAGAAGCAGAATTTGCACGGATTTTCCGTGGACTGCTGGCCCACATACATGCGGTTCCCTGGCTCTGCGCGAGTGTGCTCTTCCATCTTGCGCATGATTTCCAATGTCTGCTTTTCGGCGCCGGGCTTGACGGTGAAGTGGACGATGAGAACCAGCATGGTAGTTGGTAGTTGGACCGAGTGTGAGATTACCAATGCCGTTGCACCCAGTGCAACTCAGGCCCGTGCTGGCGCCCGGCGTTTTGCTCGCTCCCCGCCCCCGGCTGCGTCCATTCCCACCAGCCGTGCAAATTCCTCCACACACATTGTCTGGTCGCGCTCCGGCCCGGTGGAAATCATCCCAATCCGTGCTCCCGTCTGCTTCTCCAGGAAGGCCAGGTAGTCGCGTGCCTTGGTTGGCAGCTTTTCCTGGTTGGTGATGCCTTGCGTGGATTTGCGCCATCCCGGCAGAGTTTCGTAAACGCCTTCTATGCGATCGTAGCCGCTGGCGTGCGCCGGAATTTCTGACACCTTCTTCCCGTGCACTTTGTAACCGACGCACACCGGGATTTCTGCCAGCTCATCCAGAACGTCAAGCTTAGTCACCACCAGCCAGGAGATGCCGTTGATCATCACCGCATAACGCAGCAGTGGCAGGTCAATCCAGCCGCAGCGGCGCGGGCGCCCCGTAACAGCGCCATATTCGTTGCCGCGGGCCCGCAGCTGATCGGCTACCGGCTCGTGAATCTCGCTGGGAAACGGACCTTCGCCCACACGCGTGCAGTAAGCCTTGGTAACTCCGACGACCATATCAATCGCAGTTGGCCCCACGCCCGTGCCCGTCACCGCGCCTCCGGAAGTGGCGCTGGAGGAAGTCACGAAAGGATAGGTGCCATGGTCAATGTCGAGCATCGTGCCCTGGGCGCCTTCAAACAGGATGGACTCACCCGCCGCCAGCGCCTGGTTGAGCAGCGCCGCAGTGTCGGCTACAAACGGCGCCACCTGCTCGGCAGCCCGCGCGTACTCTTCGTACATCTTGTCCGAATCCAGTGGCTCGGAGTTGAACAGCGCGTGCGCGATCATGTTCTTCTCGCGGCAGGCGTTCTCGATGTGGGTGCGCAGCAGCGTGGCGTCCAGCAGGTCGGCCACGCGCAGGCCGCGCCGGCCCATTTTGTCCTCGTAAGCGGGCCCGATGCCGCGCGAGGTCGTGCCGATCTTCACCCGTCCAGGAGCATTTTCCGCCGCCAACTCGATCATGCGGTGGTAAGGCAGGATCACGTGGGCGCGGTTGCTCACAAACAGATTGCCGTCCACTTTCACGCCTGCTTGCCGCAGCCCCGCTACTTCTTTGAGAAAGGCGATCGGATCCAGCACTACTCCGTTGCCGATCACGCCGCGGCAGCCGGGACGCAGCACGCCGCAGGGCACTAACTGCAGCACGAATTTCTTGCCATGGATGATGACGGTGTGCCCGGCGTTATGGCCGCCGGCGTAGCGGGCTACTACGGAATAATGGTCGGAGAGGACGTCAACAATCTTGCCTTTGCCTTCGTCGCCCCATTGCGCGCCTACCACCACTGCGGTCCGGCTCTGCTTCACATGAACTCCCTGCAGGATTTCGCGGGCGTGGGCCTCTCGAAGGGGCGCCCGCGCCACATCCTTCGGCGCACACACTCCTTGCCGTGTTCAAGTCGTACATTGCAAATTACAGGGGTTCGGCGTGCAGGGTGTGTACATGCAATCATACCAAACAGCAGGACGACGGTCGACGGCGAACCGCTCGCCGCCTTCGGTCATACGGCTCTCGCCCGAAACTGCCGACAGCCGAGGACTGATAGCCGAAGGCGCAGTACACTGGCAACTGACCACTGCCCACTGAGTCTTTATGCCTGAACTCCCCGAAGTCGAAACTGTAGTGCGTGGCCTGGCGCAGACCGTGGTGGGAGATACCATTGAATCGGTATGGCTGGGCTCCAAGCCAGAACCGCTGAAGTCACCCGCTCTGGTAATCGAGCGCACGCTGCGCCATGCCCGCATCGCTGCCGTACGCCGCATGGGCAAGCACATCGTCATTGAACTGGACCGGGCCCATGCGTGGCGGCCGAAGGTTCGCCGGGGCACCAGCAAGACGTCGCCGAAAAAAGATACCGCGCAGTTCATCGTCCACCTCGGCATGACCGGCCAGTTGCTGGTCTCGAAACCTGACCAGGAAATCGAGAAACACACGCATCTGGTCGCCCAACTCGCTTCCGGAAGGGAACTGCGCTTCGTGGACCCGCGGCGTTTTGGGCGCTTGGCGGTCCACACCCGCAACGGCTTTGAGACTGCGGGCGTGGAGCCTCTGGACGTCGGCTTTGAAATCTTCGCCAACCTGTTCCGCGGGCGCAAAACGCCGATCAAGAGCGCTTTGCTGAACCAGAAACTGCTGCGCGGCGTTGGCAACATCTACGCCGATGAGTCGCTGTTCCGCGCCGGCGTGCGCCCCCGCCGCCGCGCCGCCTCGCTTAGCCGCGACCAGCTGCGCCGCCTCTACGACTCTATCCAGCAGGTGCTCAACCAGGCCATTGCCGCCGGCGGCTCCTCTGTTTCCGATTACGTCAATGCCCAAGGCGAGCCCGGCTTCTTTCAATTTGAACACCGGGTATACGGCCGCGAAGGCGAACCGTGCTTGGTGTGCTCCACCCCCGTCAAGCGCGTGGTCATCGCTGGCCGCAGCAGCCACTATTGCCCGCGGTGCCAGAAATAGAAGGCCATCGCCGGGCGGACATGCACGTTTGGGCGAGCCATTTAGCTGTTTCTACGTCCCGTTCCCGCCCTGGAAATGCCCATTTCGGCCGTTTTCCCATGTATGTCCGTCGGCAACACTGGTATAGTTTCAAGCGGAACTGGCGCGTAAAAACCCGGCTTTCGAGGCTCGCCAGCCAGCATTGATCGTGGGAATTTACAACAAGTCGCGGGTTTTACTGCTACTGGCTGGATTGCTGCTGGCCGGCACGTCCGCACGCGCGGCCGCCAACTTCACTCCCCAGGAGCGGCTCGGCTATACCGTCGGCGATCAATGGGAGCCGGCAACCGCCGCCGATGGCGTTGGCCATGTTTACTTGCTCTACCCCCAGTACGGCATTGTTCCCGGATGTCCTACCTGCCCCAGCCCGACCCTGGTTCTGCAGGTGAGCAGCGACCGCGGCCTGAGTTGGTCAGCGCCCCGCATGATCGCCCCGCCCGGCAACGGCCAGTATGACGCACAGATTGCCGTGGATCCCCTGGACCGGAGCACGGTCTATGCGTCCTGGCTGCAGAATTCTAAGAGCAACGCCGTGGTGGCCCGCTCAACCGATTTCGGCCAGCATTGGACGGTGGTCATTGCTAAGAGCATCAGCAACGGCGTGGACAAAGATGTCTTGGCGGTGCGCGGCGGCGACGTCTATGTCGGGTACAACCATGCGCAGAAGATCTGGGTTTCGGCTTCGCACGACGGCGGTCGTACCTTCACGTCGGTCAACGTCAACGCCAATGCTAAGCTCGGCTGGTCCTTGGCCGGCGGCGCTACGATTGATCTAGGGGGCAACATCTATTTCGCCTGGGCCGGCTACACCCAGAATGGCGGCGCCAAAGGCCCGGTAAACCTCTATGTCAGCAAATCCAGCGATGGCGGTGCCACTTGGCAGACCGGTCTGCTGGACGCTTCTTCTTCTCCTCCGGATTGTTCTGCTTACCAATGTGGCTGGGCTTTTCTGGGAGCGCAGATGACCATCAGTTCCGACGCCGGTGGAACTCTCTACGCATTGTGGAACGCGGGCCGCGTGGACCACGGTCCCGAGCGGATTTATTTCGCTACCTCCACCACCGGAGGCCTATCCTGGTCCGCCCGCCAGGACGTTTCCTCCGCTGCGCAAGGCACTGAGCACTGCTTCCCAGCCATGGTCGCCGGCACCACGGGCGATGTGCGCATCGCCTGGATGGATACCCGCAACAGCCCCTATTGGAATACCTTCTACCGCAGTTCCACCAACGGTGGCGCCTCCTGGTCGGGCGAATCCAGGCTCTCCTCCTACGTGGCCGGCTACAGTTACATCTTTCCTGCCGGGTTCAGTTTTCCCTTCGGAGATTATTTTCAGATGGCGATTGACGATCTGGGCCGCACCCAAGCCGTCTGGGGCGAAGGGCTGAACTGGAATACTCCCGGTTCCATCTGGTACTCCCGCGGCAGATAAATCCGTTCGGCCCGCGCAGCAAGACTCAGGGTTGTATCATGGCCCACCTTCAGGGCCGAATAAGCTGGAAGAAATAGCGGCTTCAGCCGTGATGGGAGTGATTCCTGGTTAAGCTCCAGAGCTCATTGGCGCGCTGCGGCAATTCTTGTCACACAATCACCCTAAAAATCCAAAAGGCCGCCTGGCAGCGCAGGCAGCCTTTTGTTCAAGGGAGAATAGTTCTAACGGAGTTGGAAACCGTCAAAACTTTCTGGCGAAATCTTATGAGCCCCCAAAGCGGGGTGTCAAGATTTTTTTCCAGAATAACTGCCTTATTTTTCAACTACTTGCAAATAAATCTCTGGACTGCACCACAAGCATAAAAACCGGGCAGGAACCGGTTTTTCGACCCCGCTCACTCAAGTAAACTATGTCAGCTCAATGGCTTAGGGCAGGTCAGCGCCAGTCGCCCAGCTTCAGGCTGATGATTTCCACGTCTTTGGAACGGTCAAAAAGGCTGTCCGGGAACAGGCGCTTGATAAGCACGCGGAACCCCCCAAACAGGAGGCCTGCAACGAGCGCGAAGCCCATCAGAATGGCAACCAGCAGGATGACGCCGACTAACAGGTTGCCAATGTTGTCGCGTTTGCTGAAGAACGTATTCTGGTTCCACGTAATATCAGCATCGTAATTCACCTGGTCGAGCAGCGACTTAGCATCGCTGTTGGAAACCTGGCCGGAGACCAGCGCCACCAGTGGACCGCTGCGCTTGACCCGGCGGTCCGGATTTTCCGCTTGCGATGTGGTGTGCAGGGCCGCATCCATCGCCTTGGCGCGCTCGGCCGCGATCTGCGGTGTGGGATAGGAAATCACCATCAGCGTCGCGTCCGCTTGGGAACCCGCTGAGGTTGCATACTGGGCCATCGCCACTTCCGCACCCTTGCCAAAGTCCACCATCTCAGGAGCAACAGGAGTGGAAACATCACCTAAACCCACAGGTCCCATGAAATAGCGGACACTATTCGCGCGCCTCGCCTGTTTGGGCAAGTAGCTCAGCACGGGGGGCAGGTTGCGGGCACTTCCGGCAGGCAGCGGCAGGGACGCGGCCAGATCGCGCAATTCGGCCGCAGACATCGCCGTCACCCGGTCCAGCACAGCATCTACCACAATGTTGCCGCGCACAAACAGAACCCGGCCGTTAGCCGAGGCGCCTTGGTCGCCTATATTTTCCGCCGCCATCTCCGGTTGTTTGTAGAAGCTGAAGGCGCCAAATGCTCCGCTGGCATCGGCAAAGCGCGCCGCCTTCACCTTCATCACGCGATCGGATCGCGTATAGGTGGCCTGCTCCATTTCGCGAAACCCATATTCTTTGAGCAGTGGAGCAAAGGCGGCATCGGCTTGGGCGGCATCCTGGCTTCCCGCTGGTGTCCCTGAGAGGCTCCATCCGGCAAATTCGGTCGGCAAAAATGATGGGCTGCTGCTTGTGGGCGCTGCCAAGGCTGCGGCCAGGCTCACCAGGCAGAATACGAGAAGGGCGGCTATTTTCCTCATGCGGCTCAAAACGGGTTGGAAAGAAACTACCTGCTTTTAATTAGATTACGCTCGACTGGCCGAAGTTTCTACTTTCGCGGGCTACTGGCCATTCCCTTGGGGGCCGCTGCTGGCCACTTTGATCCCGCTCAGGCCGCTGGCATAGCGGGAAATGCCCCGGTACAAGGATTGCGCAATACGCTGCCGGTAGGCCGGGCTGCGCAGCTTATGTTCGTCCTGCGGATTGCTGACGAAGGAGATCTCCGCCAGGATGGAAGGCATTTGCGCGCCAATCAGCACCACGAACGGCGCTTTCTTCACTCCCCGGTCACGAATGGCCGCACTGCGCCCCGCCAGCCCCGCGTACAGCGAATGTTGCACGTCAGCGGCGAACTCCCGTGACTCCTCCACCTTCTCCTGCAGCGCTATGGTCTTCACCAGTTGCTGCAGTTGATGGATGGACTGGTCAGAGACGGCGTTCTCTCGCGCCGCAACCTCCAGGGCATCGCTGGAGGTGGTGAAATTCAGGTAGTAAGTTTCCACCCCGCGCGCATCGGGATCGTGGCTGGAGTTGGCGTGCACGGAGACAAATAGGTCGGCTTGCGCCTGGTTGGCGATCGCGGTGCGCTCTTCCAGGGGTACGAAAGTGTCGTCCTGGCGCGTGTAAACCACATCCGCGCCCAGGCGCTGCTCTAGCAGTTTGCCCAGGCGCAGGGCCACATCCAGCACCAGATCCTTTTCTTCCAGGCCGTGGGGGCCAATGGTGCCGGTATCGTGACCGCCATGCCCGGGATCAATCACGATTTTTCCAATCTTCAATCCCAGCGCGCGGATCAAGGAGCGGTCGCCGCTCGCCGTAGGCCTCGCCTCGCGCGCCTCCACCTCATCGCCGCCTTCTCGGATCACGACCTTTGAGGGACGCTTCACCGAGGGCGGCAGGACTACGGCCTGCTGATCTTCGGCGGTTGCATCTGGAATGGCATCGTCGGTGATGATTTTCAGAGCCGGTCGAGCGCTCGCCTTCGCCGTGGAGGTCAAAGGCGTCGTCAGGCGCGCTTGAGCAACCTGATCTGCTCCCGCTTTCGCCTTCTTCACCGCGGGCGCTGCTTTGCCCTCCGTCGCACCGGTGCTTTTGCCGTCTTCGGTTGTCGCGTGGCTTGCCCTTTCGCCCTTCAGCGGGCCCGGTTGCGCCGCGGCGGAATTTGCTTCAGGGCCGTGGATATCAATGATCAGCCGGTCAGGATTGGGCAGCAAAAATGCGGAGTATTGCGCGCGCTTGTCCACCTGCAGCACGATGCGGGCATCGCCGGGCTTGTATTCCGCTACCCGGATTTCCTTCAATACACCGGCTTTAACCTGAAAAATCTTATCCACCAGGCCCGGCGCCAGGCGCGTCCAGTGCAGGTCAAACACAATGCGTTCGGGGTGCGCCAGGCGCTCGGAGTGGAAGGTTGTGTCCGTGTCCAGGTCAAGCGCTACCCGAGCGGAATCCGGCGCCGACCAGTAACGCACGCGCCTCACCCGGGGCAGGCTCTTATCGCTATCCCGTTCCGGCAATTTTGCCTGTGCTGCCGCCACTGGAGCGGGCTTCTGCGCAACTTTCAAATCGGCAAGCGCCTGCCGTGCCTCCTCGGCGTGGTGATTCCGCGGGAAATGCTTCAGGAACTCCCGGTAAGCCGCTTTGGCCTGCGCCGGGTCGCGCAGGTCGTCCTTGTAGATATGGGCGATGGTGAGCAGGGCATCGCTGCGTTCAGGACTCCCGGGATATTCCCGGCGGAGAAAATTATATTGCCCGATGGCGGCGCGCAGCACTTTGGCGTCATCGAACTGGCGCCCCATGTCCGCCAGCAGTTCCGCGACGGCCACGACGCTCGCTGGCGCCTTGCTGGAGCCGGGATCCAGGTAATACACCCGCCGGTAAGCATCAATCACGCGCTGGTAGTCGTGCCGCTTACGTTGTTCAGCGCTGCGCCCGTTCAGGCTGTCACGCGACTTTTCTGCACGGGCAAACTGCGCCAGCGCTGCCTGCGTCTTGCCCGAACCGGCGGCTGCCGGTAACGCCAAGCCGGCAATCAGCAGCACCGCGGCACACAACCGCGTCCCACCTGGGAGTATCTGTTTCAATGTGTTAGCCCGTTCCCGCTACCGCCGCACCGAACTGCGCTAATCGGTGTTGGTCATTGTGATCACGCCCTGCGCGTCGCGATATACGCGCACCGGATCCCGGTTGGGCACGACAAACATTCCTGGCGCCGACTTGCCGCTCCAGTACAAGTTGGTGATCTTCTTCACGTAGTTGCGCGTTTCGGCATAAGGCGGCACCCCGGAACTGCGCATCACCGCTCCCACTCCGGCGTTGTAAGCCGCCAGCGTCAGCCGCACATCGCCGCCGAAGTTGTTCAGCAGATCCTTCAGGTGGCGCACCCCGGCATCCACGTTTTGCGCCGGATCGAAGGGGTTGGTGACCTTGAGTTCCCGGGCCGTGTTCGGCATCAATTGCATCAGCCCCATGGCCCCCGTGCGCGATACCGCGTGCGGATTGAAGTTGGACTCCACCTTGATGACGGCGCGCACCAGGTTGGGATCCACGTTGTGACGCGCGGCCGCCCGCTCAATCTCAGCATCAATGTCCGCCGAAGAAGCCATACGATCGGCAGACGTCGTTGCCGGAGCCGCACGCATCATGCTACGCACTTCCGCTGCTGCGGAACGGGCTGCCCGCATGGAGGAGTGGCTGGCCGGCGGAACCGGCTTCCAGCGGTGCTCGGTGCTGCTCCAGTACATTAACCGGGCGCCCGCGGGCTGCGGTTGCGGCGCTGCACGCCGCGCCTTCGGCGCGGCATCGTTCACGTAAACCGTGCGCCCATTTTGCTGTACTACGACGATCTCACCGGGCGCGGTAGCGGAGTCGGGACCGGTGCCGGCCTGCAGCGATGGCGTGGTGAAAAGAAAGGAGATCGCGATTGCGGGAATGGCCATCAGGACGAATTGCAGACGCATGCGCATCATCGGGTAAGGCTTTCGGCGAAGAAACACACCTTCGCTTACCTACCCTCAGCCTGACAGAGATTCACCAGAGTGCAACGATTATAGGGCCGTCCGGAGCGGCAAACAATCTGCCGAAGGGCTACTGAACCACCGAAGTAATACGGCTAAGTGACTGTGGTGCAGAGGATTAACTGATTCGCCATTGTGTGCCTTGGCATTAGCAATCGGCATTCACCCAAGCGCGCCAAGCAATGAGCACTTAACGATTAGTTCCCTGACGGTTTTTGCCTGCTCCCGTCGATTCCACGCAGTGGCTAAGTGCTAACTGCTAATTGCTAAAACTCAATTACAATCCCTTCAGTTCCCGATGAACTCCTTTGCCACTCCCACCCGCCAGACGCCGGACGCGGCAATGCTCTTCGGTTTCTGGTACCGTGCCCTGGCCAGCGAGCGCGTGCGCCATAACCGGCTGCAAAAGGCCATGTTGCTGGAAATCCCGCTGGTGATTGGCCGCGACGCCCAGGGCCGCGCCTTCGCCCTGCGCGACGCCTGCCCTCACCGCGGCATGCCTCTCTCCTGCGGGTTGTTTGATGGGCAGCAACTGGAGTGCAGCTATCACGGCTGGAAGTTCGATGCTCACTCCGGACAATGCCAGCTCATTCCCTCGTTGACCGCCGATCAGAAGCTGCGCGAGGACCGCATTTACGCCGGCGCAATGGCCTGCGCCGAACACGACGACTACATCTGGGTATTTGTGCCTGAACCGGGTCCCGCGGGAGCTGGTGCCACCAAACCGGAGGAGCCGCCCATGCCCGCACCCCGCGTGCCCACGTTTTCCAGTGCCTACAAACTCGCCTACCTGACCGCCGACATGCCGGTTAACGTGGACCATGGCATTATCGGGCTGATGGATCCGGCGCACGGGCCCTTTGTGCACCAGGCATGGTGGTGGCGCTCCCGCCACAGCATCCATGAGAAGCAGAAGGCCTTTGAGCCGATTCCCAAAGGTTTCCGCATGAGCGCGCACACGCCCTCATCCAACAGCGCGCATTACAAGCTGCTGCGCCTCTACGCCGATGCCGAGTTCATCACCACTACCATTGATTTCGTGCTGCCCAACCTGCGTTCGGAAACCATCCGGGCGGGGAAGTACTGGTTCTCCAGTCTGACCACGGTCACGCCCATCACCCGCAACCGCTGCCGCATTGATGTGGTGGCGGCATGGAACATTTTTCGCTGGCTGCCCTTCGGCCCCAGGCTGCTCAAGTTTGTGTTTGGCAAGTTTGTGGAGCAGGACCGGCGCACTATGGAGTTGCAGGCTGAAGGCCTGAAGCACGATCCCCATCTGATGCTGATTGATGACGCCGATCGCCCCGCCAAGTGGTATTTCCAGCTCAAGCAGGCCTACATGGACGCCCGCCGCAACGGGGGCGAGATGCGCCACCCCATTTCGGGGCCGGTTACTTTGAAATGGCGCAGCTGAAAGGCGTTACGCCGGGGAGGCCAGCTCCTGCGTTTCTTCCAGATCTTCCCCAACCAGGTAGCTCAAGGCCTGCTCCCGAGTCTGCAAGATGGGAAACTCACGAACTGTGAAGGCCTTTACATTATCGTAAAAGGCCTTAGGGAAGTTTGCCGCTCCGATCCAGGCCGAGCGCTTGACGTGGGGACGGTCATAAACCATGGCTTTCTTCAGGTGTTCGAGGGCGTTGCGGTCTATTTGCGCATCACTGAAATCGGCC
>Ga0134128_10002747_pt1 | contig 21622 bp, 14 predicted proteins | sample KB31754_FD_96462 | JGI IMG/M metagenome (GOLD analysis project Ga0134128, IMG submission 96462) | Terrestrial soil microbial communities with excess Nitrogen fertilizer from Kellogg Biological Station, Michigan, USA - KB3-175-4 | ecosystem: Environmental > Terrestrial > Soil > Unclassified ... | reverse complement strand
TTAAATTTTGCCGTTTTGTTTTCGTTTTCTATCATTATAAATTTAAACTATTTACGATAAAAAAATATTGATGGATTTATTTTTTTAATTGTGTTTAACAAAATTTGACGAATATTTAAATGCAAAAATATAACCAGGCAGCGGGTAAAAGGTTTGATCATTTTGTAATAAATATTTTATCTGATTGTATCTTTCCGTAACAATCTATCACGTGTATTAAATACATTTTCTCTTCTTCGGGTAGTGCTATCTGAACATCTTTTGTGTTTGCATCATTGTTATATTGAATATTATCTATGATAACTCCTTTTGAATTGATTATTTGAATGGAGGCAATGTTGTTTTGGGAATGTATATTAACCAGGTTTTTTGCAGGGTTGGGATAGGCAGAGATGCTTTCTGTGCTTTCTGCAGGGCTTACGGTTATTATTTTAAAACAGGTTGACTGGCCATTGTAGTCGGTTTGTTTTAACCTGTAATAGGATGTTTGATTAAGGTTATTGGTATCTGTAAAGGTGTATGCTTGTTTGGTGGTACTAAAGCGTGCGCCTGCAATTTTTCCTTTTTCTTTCCAGGCTATTCCATCGGGCGAACATTCTATAGTAAAGTAGTTGTTGTTGGTTTCTGTTAGTGTTGTCCAGTTTAAATTTACCAGGTCATTATTCTGCCTTGTGCCTTCAAAGTCTAAAAGTTCTATAGGTAAAGGTGCCGGTGTATAACATACAGATATAATTACCTGATCTATATAAGCGGTGGGTAGCACAGAAAGTCCTGCCAGGCTTGCTGAAATTGCTACGCCAAAGGTGGCTACATTGATATCATCGGGTGTCCAGGAGTTTCCCCAAAGGTCTGAGGTTGAACCGTATGAAAAATAAGTTGCGCTTGTAGGCCATATGCCGGATAAGGCATGATCGGTGCCTGCCATTGCACCGTTTTTAATGATCATAACAGATTCATCATGTACCGTTTGTAATAAGCCTGAAGCTTTTTTTTGGATTTGAACGGTTATGCCGTTAATTGTAGCTGTTGGAGGGATAGAAAAATTAAATCCTGTAACGGTGAGGTAATTTGTATTTCCTCCCAAAGTAAGAGCTATCGCAGTTGCCATGTTATTGTCGGAGAGATAGACATTCCCGGGATTAGACCATGAGACGGAGCCTATAGATGTATTATTAAAGGAAGTAGAACCATTAACCGACCCAGTTGAAGTGCATTGAGCATAAAGATCAAAGCAGAAAAACATCAGAGATATGTATGAATATAAACTTTTCATGATGTAAAAAATAAATTTCACAGCCAAATTTCATAGTAAAATTAGGGCATCTGAGCGGAGATAAAAAGACAAAGAGGATTGACATCTTACATGTGAAAGAAAAGAAAGATTTTGCAAGAAGACATATGAGTAACAATGAATCTTCCCAGGGTTAAATTATTTTGAAAATAAAATCTTACATATTTCTTTATTTAAACCCTTATTAAATATTATATGTAAGGATTTTTAAAAAGTTGTATTTTTTATTAAAGATGAAAGAAATATTTTTGCTTAATGGAGTTTCAGGATTCAAACAGAATAAATAAAAAACGAGAAGCATTTTTTTATGCCTTGATGATTTGCTTTATAATAGGCATCCTCGTTTGTTGTCATAGATAACGTGGGTCATCAGAACCTAGGAAGCTTGATGTTGCCTTTTCTATAAACAATTATTGACGTTAATTATTAGTAACAACTAGATGGTATCGTAATGGATTTATTTTCGGAGAACATTGACATTAAAGATCTTGAAATTGCTACAAAACTTTTTAAGCAAAGTAGAGCAGGATTCTTAACGCTTTTCAATAACAGCCCTATCTGTATGAGCATGACAACTACTGTGCTTGGAAAAAGAACTTATGTAAAAGTAAATAAGAAGTTTTTGGAAAAATTCGGATACACTGAACAAGAAATAATCGGTCGAACCTCAGTTGATATCGGAATTCTTGATGCCGAAGAATATATTCGTGTTGGTTCTATCATAAAAGAAAAAGGGCGTCTTCAAAATGATTACGTTAAATGCATTGCAAAAGATGGAACGATTGTCCATACGGTATCTTCTATTGAATTAATGGAAATGAATGAAGAAACATACCTGGTTTCTTTTTTTCTTGATATTACAAAAATTATAGAACAGCAAAATATTATAGAACAGCATTTGCAACAACTGGAGGCAGTAAATAGGGAACTGGAAGCATTTTCTTATTCTGTTTCTCATGATTTAAGGGCGCCCCTGAGGGCTATTGAAGGTTATACAAAAATGTTGGAAGAGGGTTTTTATTCGCTTTTTAATGATGAAGGGAAAAGATTATTATCTGCTGTCTATAGGAACACAAAAAGGATGGAAAGCCTGATCGATGCTCTTTTAGATTTTGCAAGACTAGGTAGAAAGGTCATTCAAAAAACAGATATTGATATGAATAACTTAGTAAATGAAATAATAGCTGATTTAAAATATACAATGAATCATAAGGCCGAGATAAACCTGCATACTTTGAATTCTATCAAAGGTGACCCAGAACTAATAAGAGAAGTTTTAACAAATTTAATTTCTAACGCTATAAAATATTCTTCTAAAAAAGAGGATCCTGTTATTGAAATAACATCAAATATAAAAGATAACCAGGTGATCTACTCGATAAAAGATAACGGAGATGGATTTGACATGAAATATGCAGATAAATTATTTGGTGTTTTTCAAAGAATGCATAGCAATCAGGAATTTGAAGGGACAGGAATTGGCCTAACAACGGTACAGCGTATCATAAGTAAGCATGGTGGAGTGGTATCTGCATAAGCGCAGCCTGGAAAAGGGGCCATGTTCACATTTATATTACCAAACAACTTTTAACAATACCTCAAAAAACAAATTTACATTTGACTAATTTGATGAATCAGTTTTAGAGGCTTCCCAGCCAATAATAGCTGCCTTTCTTGTAGATCCCCACATGTAGCCACCAAATATACCTGTAGACTGAATAACTCGATGACATGGGATAAGGAATGCTACAGGATTATTTCCAATTGCTGTTCCAACCGCTCGAGACGCATTGGGACTTTGAATCTGCTCCGCTATACTACCATAAGTAGATAACTTACCGTTAGGAATCTTCAGTAGGGCATCCCAAACTTTTAATTGAAAATCTGTTCCTTTCAGATGTAACCTTATTTGCTTAAGCTCATCCCACTCCTTTGTAAATATAAATAAGGCGTTCTGTTGGTTAAGGTAGAGAAAAGCTGCCCCTAATAATTAATATATTTAAGCAGGCCTAACGTAGAATCAGGAACCGTAAGCATTTATGAAAAAACAGAGTTACCTCCTTACATGCCACCTACAGGCATTTTACCTACAAATGCAAAATCAAGATTGGAATGGAGACAAACCTTAATTAACGTGGGTTATGGGTGTGAGGGTTTCGATGTGTCAATAGATGGAAAAGAACTTTGGACTGCAAGTCCTAATGGAAATATTGTAATAGTAGATTTGATTAAAAAAGAAGTAAAACTAAAATTAACACCAATGTTCAGGGTTTGCACCGTTTAAAAATTACGCCCGACGGAAAAACAGTTTGTGTTGTAAGCGTAAAGACTGGAGACCTATTATTTTATAATAAGCAAACACATGGCTTGGAGCATAAAATGAATATTGGGCAAGGAGCCGGTATTTATATGGATAAAGAAAGCAACCGAATGTTTATTTCATGTACCCCAAATAATTACGTAGTTGTTATGGATCTGGCCACAAAAAAAGAGATCAAACGAATTAGTATTGGAAGGCCAGATGGTATTACCTCTGTAATCTGCAAGTAGATGCAAGATCGATCAATTAACAATTTATAATAACCTTTTGCACATAGTTAGTTTGCTTTATCGCCTTGTATGAGTACAAAGTATGTTCCGTCAGCCACATTAGTCTAATATTTGGATAGTAATTCTACTGCTTGTGATTTTCCAGTGGTTTTGGCGAGATCTAAAGGTGTTTTTAAATCTTTGTTTTTCATTTTTGGATTTGCTCCGTTTGCTAATAATAATTTTATCATATCAATATGGCCATTAGAGGCAGCATTATGTAAAGCAGTAGATCCTCCTTTGTTTTTTGCATTTATATCAGATCCCTTATTGATGAGTAATTTAACTATGTCAACATTGTCTTTATCGACAGCTCGCATTAATGCAGTACTTCCCGGAACCCAGCCATTCTTATCTTTTAAATTTACATCTGCATTATTTTCTAGTAATAACTTAACCATAGATATATTATCATTATCACAGGCATACATTAAAGCAGTTTGCCCTTCTTTATCCTTTAAGTTTACAGACACGTGATGTGTCAATAAAAAGGCAACCAAGTCTATTTTGTCTTCTTTTGCAGCATGAGTCAAAATTGTTTCTCCTGAAGTAGATATTGGATTTAAATCAAGACCTTTAGTTACAAGCAACTCTAAGATTTCAGAGCTTTCTTTAAATTCTTCAGATGTAAATACCATAGCGAGAGCTAATAAATTACTTCCATCTTTATTAGTGCCGTTTATATCTACATTATATTGTAAAAGCAGGTTTATGTTTTCATAATCTCTTGATACAAATACCCAGGTAAGAACAGGCATTCCATAAATCTGATCTTTTGCATTTACATCAGCACCTGCTTCAATTAATAATTTTTTAATTGTCCTTGAATTCAGGGTGTTTTTAGTTATACAAGCAAGTATTAAAACGGAATTACCATGCATGTCTTTTGTGTTAGCATCAGCGCCGTCAGCCAGCGATTGTTTAACTTGCTCTAAATCCTCATGAATGCAGGCTTTTAGTAAATTCTGGTTAGCATCTTTCGTTGAAAAGACGTTATTGCATATTATTATGAAAAGGCTTAAAAATATTTTTGTCACTAATAAGCTATAGTTATGAGATTAGTTTTGATAATAATCTGAAAACAAGTTTCCTAAAGGTTTCATCTTTTTTGCTAATTCTTCTGCAGATGTTGATTCCTGTAATAATTTTTCAGATTGATCAATAAATGGAGCCACGGCTTTTAGAAGCTCGATTCTTTTGTAAGGTACAGCAAAAAACCATTTGCCATTGTATTGCATAACTACAAACGACATATTGCTGGTTTCCCCATCTGGATTTACCTGTGTGGTAGGTGCGGTGGCGATAATGTAATCTTCGGCCATTTTCGAAACCTTAAATGTTTCGGTAGATGTCTTTTCAAAATCAACAACCCAGTTCATAGAAGCATCCAATTCATAGTTAAACCTATCTATCACTTCATAATTAAAATCTTTACCAAATTTTTTTCGACCATTTTCCAAAAACATTTTCAGCCGGGGGTATAATTTCATAACGCCAATCATGGCATCTAAGTCTTTTTCTGTTTGATTTTTTTGAAGATTATAAAGAGGCCTAAAAGCTTCCATATTATTCGTTTTCATATTTGCCGCTGCCATTTTAAAAAGCTCGTTGGGAGTTGATGCGCCTTTTTGTGCATTTGCTTTACTGAGCATAAGGCATGCTAACATGCATGCTATTAAGATTTTTGTTTTCATCTTTGATTTTTTATATAATTATAAATAAACTAATTAACTATTTAGGTTTGGTTTTCTAGAGTATAATGTAAAGAATAATTCTATTCATATAAACCTTATTTCTCAATTACAATTTTTTGATAGGAATTAGCATTACCTGTTTTCAAGATCAAAATATACACTCCGTTCGCCACATTATCTGCATTAATGGTAATAGGGGCTCCTGCTGCAGTCATTTCTATAGCCTGGTAAAAAACCTGTTTTCCTACTAAATCGGTTAATTGAACTTCAGTCAATCCGTTTCCGCTTATGGAAGATTGAATAGTAAAATTGCCATTACTTGGGTTTGGATAAACTGTAATTGGAAAGTTATTAGTAAATGCCGTTATACCGGTACTGTTATAATTAAACGGTACGGATGTAGAAGTGCATCCGTTAATATCTGCAACGCTAACCGTATAAAAACCATTTTGCGTGGTTGTATAGAATTGCGATGTAGCGCCCGGAATAAGACTGCCGTTTAAATACCATTGATTACCCACAACATCGTTTGAAGATAATACCGCCCCGCTAGCTGATATGATTGGAACAGCCGGTAATGGATTTACTGTTACACCGGTTACAGATGAGTTGCCCGAACATCCGTTCATATCTGTAATGCTAACCGAATAATTTCCCGAAGCTGAAACAGTAATGCTCTGTGTACTTGCGCCGTTACTCCATAAATATGCATTTGCAGCATTTGCGCCAAGTGTTACGTTATCGCCATGGCAAAAAGTGGTTGCTCCGTTTGGAGTGATGCTTGCCACCGGTAATGGATTTACTGTTACACCGGTTACAGATGAGCTGCCCGAACATCCGTTCACATCTGTAATACTAACCGAATAATTTCCCGAAGCTGAAACAGTAATGCTCTGTGCACTCGCTCCATTACTCCATGAATATGTATTTGCGGTATTTGCACTAAGTGTTACATTATCGCCCTGGCAAAAAGTAGTTGCTCCACCTGCAGTTATGCTTGCAACCGGCAAAGGGTTTACCGTAACAGTGCTAATATTTGTGCTTGCGCAACCGGATGAATTGCCTGTTACTGAATAAGTGGTAGTTACAGTAGGTGTTACCACAGGGCTTCCACTGCTATAGGTAAAAGAGCCTGCACCTGTTGGAGATATTGTAAACGATTGCCCCGTACAAATAGACCCGCTGTTTACATTTATAACCGGCAATGGATTTACCGTTACTGTTGTTATTACCGCAATCGGGTTTGTATTAAAAACAACAGTACCCAAAACTGTATAAGTAGTGGTAACTGTAGGATTAGCTACAACTGTATTACCCGTAGTCGTATTTAACCCATTGGAAGGACTCCAGGTATAACTAACAGCTCCCTGTGCTATTAAATTTGGGGCAGGAGAGCCTGCACAAAAAGCAGCAGAATTAACGGTTAAATTACTCACTTGCCTGACACGGTTATCCCAGTAATCTGCTATATACAAATTACCATAACTATCTAAGGCTAATCCTCCCGGATTTTGCATCGCGGCAGCAATAGCTTGCCCACCATCTCCGCTATAACTTGGGATGCCGTTTCCGGCAAAAGTTGTTATTATACCTCCTTGTGTTACTTTGCGAATGACATGATTACCATCATCTGCTATATATAAATTATTAGTCGCATCTATAGTTAAAGCAGCCGGATAATTTAATGTCGCACTTGTGGCTTGTCCATTATCTCCGCTATAAGCTGCTGTTCCATTTCCGGCAAAAGTTGTTATTACACCTGCTGTATTTACCTTTCTTATCACATTATTGCCAGCATCGGCAATATATAAATTGCCTGTAGCATCAATAGCTACTTTTCTAGGAGCATACAATTGTGCAACAGTAGCCATGCCATTATCTCCGCTGTAACCCTGAACTCCATTTCCGGCAACGGTCGATATTATACCTGCCGGAGTTACTTTACGGATAACATTATTTGTGTAATCTGCTATATAAAAATTACCCGCAGCATCAATAGCAAGGCCTGTAGGGTATTTTAATTGTGCAGCAGTAGCCGCAGCATTATCGCCGCTATAACCTTGAGTTCCGTTTCCGGCAACAGTTGTTATAATGCCAGCTGTACTTATTTTACGTACCACTGCGTAGTTTACATCCGTAATGTACATATTGCCTGCAGCATCAAAAGCTACATCTTCCGGATTATTTATTTGAGCGGCAGTTGCTTGTCCTCCGTCTCCCCAATAACCGCTTACTCCATTTCCAGCTACAGTTGTTATCGTGCCAGTTGGAGTTACTTTGCGTATACGCTGATTTCCTGTGTCCGTTATGTACAAATTACCTACTCCATCAATAGCTACTCCAAAAGGACTATTTAATGATGCAGCTGTGGCATTAATATTGTCTCCATTGTAAGTTGCCGTTCCGTTTCCGGCAACAGTTGTTATTATTTGTGCATTTGTTTGTAAGCAAAATGCCAATGCTATTGTTGTAGTTATTTTTTTCATGAGATGTGGGTTTAATGTTTACTAGTTGCATATTTATTCTTACGTCTTGCAGCTGGCGAACTATATCGGTTCCTTGCAAAAATATTGTGGTATAAAGAAATTGCTCCTACCGTTAACAACGTTTTTAGCACGTTTTAAACACAGATGGCATGTGTATGATACTATTGGTTAAATTTGTTTCCATTGAAAATACACCGGCTTTATATAACAGTAGCATATATCATCTTTATGATGATACATAACCTGCATGCACAAACAGATGCCGCAAAGGCCGACTCTTTTAGAAATGTAAACAGGTATGATGAAGCCCTAAAGCTATACGAGAAAATCCTGAAAACAGATATCGCTAACGGCAATGATAAAAAAATAGGAAAAGATTATAATAACATAGCCAACATATATATTGATATAGGCGATTATAAAAAATCTACCGACTACTATTTTAAAGCCCTTCGCTTAATTGAGCAATACAATGATAAAGCCGCCCTGGCAAGCAACTATTATAACATTGCCAGCAACTATTATACAATTGGCAAAGAAAACTATTCGGTTGATTATTTAAATAAAGCCATCAGCATACTTAAAGATTTGCAGAATAATGAACTCACCCTGGCCTATTGCTTCAACCTGCTTAGCGCTATAAAAATTGACAACAAAAAATACAACGAAGCTTTTACATACGCTAAGAAAGCAGAAGGCTTATTTAAAACACTAAAACAAAACGACCAGCTTGCCAAAGTGTATACCACCATAAGCTGCCTTGCTATTGAACAAAAAAATTATAAACTGGCGTTGGAATATAACCGCAAAAGTTTTAACCTGTATAAAGAGCAAAACGATATAGCCGGCATTGCCACCTCATACGTAAATCTATATAAGATCAACTTTAACCCCTATGATACAGGCATTTCTTTAAACAAAAACGAAGCCCTAAAAGCCATAGCATTTTTAGATTCGGCAAAATTTGTATTAGAAGATATACATATTCCTGAGATCGAAACTAAAATATACGAGGATAAACAATACATCTATAGCAGGCTTAAGCAATTTGACAGCGCATTTATTTACCAGGAAAAATTCTGGCAGCTAAACGACAGCCTCCACAATGTAGAAAAAAACAAACAGCTCGAAGAATTAAAAGTAGCTTACGAAGTAGAAAAGAAAGAACAGGAAAACGCCTTGCTGCAAAAAACTTCACAAAATGCATTTTACCTTATTATCATCCTATCCATATCCATTATTGCCATTGCACTAATAGCCCTGTTATTTATAAGATTAAACAAACTGCGCAACAGGCAAAAAACATTGTTGCTAGAACAAAAGCTATTGCGCCTGCAAATGAATCCACATTTTCTGTTCAACGCCATCAATGGCATACAGAAATACATACTCAAAAAAGATAAACAGGAAGCCTACGACTATTTAGCAAAATTTGCCAGGCTGATCAGAATTATCCTGAATAATTCGCAGGAAAAAACATTGGTTCTACACCAGGAACTCGAAATGATAAAACTATATATCGAACTAGAACAACTACGGTTTAATAATGCCTTTGAGTTTATCCTCAAAATAAGCGAAGATCTAAACGAATATGAAACAGCCGTGCCAACCATGCTCATACAGCCCTATATTGAAAACGCCATCTGGCATGGCTTAATGAATCTCGATAACGAACGTAAAGGCATCTTAAAAGTCAGCATCGAAATAAAAGACACCATTTTAAAAATAGTGATAGAAGATAACGGCATTGGCAGAGAACGCGCAAAAAGCTACAGAAAAGAAGAAAACCATCGCTCATTAGGCATGAAATTAACCGAAGAGCGCCTGCTACTAATAAACAAAATGGACGACTATGAGCACGCAAAAGTACTTATAAACGATGTGCTCGATGAACAAAAAAATATATGTGGCACACGTGTTGAAATATTTATACAGGCAAATGGAAAATAAAATTAAAGCCATATTGATCGACGATGAAAGCAATGGCAGAGAAGTGCTTCGCGACCTGCTTGAAAATTTCTTTCCTCAAATTGATATACTCGGAGAAGCAGATAACGTAGACAACGCCTTTACCCTTATTGAAGCCAAAAAGCCCCAGCTCATTTTCCTCGATATTCAAATGCCCCGTAAAAGCGGCTTTGCCCTTTTAAAAAAATACGAAGAAATACCCTTCGAAGTAATTTTTGTAACAAGCTACGATCAATACGCCATCAACGCTATAAAATTTAGCGCCTTAGATTACCTGCTTAAGCCCGTTGAAGTAAAAGACCTAAAGATAGCCATAAACAAAGCCTCAAAAAGCATTGAAACCAGGCGCAACAACCAGGTTCAGATAATAAACCTTTTACACAGCCTCGAAACCGATACAAAAGATAGAAAAATCACAATCCACGCAGGCGATAACGTTACACTGATAAGCGAAAACAACATTGCCTATATCGAAGCCAACAACCGGTATTGCAACATCATTACCCACAACGGACAAAACTACATTACCCCAAAATATCTCAAAGAATTTGAAGAATATTTTGGCGAACAGTCAACCTTTGTGCGCATTCACAAAAGCTGCCTGCTTAACATTTCCCACATAAAAAAATACAGCAAAGGAGAACCCTGCATAATAGAAATGGTAAACGGAAAAACCTTCGAAGTTTCAAGAAGAAAAAAGCAGGAAGTACTCAAAAAGGTGAAAAAGTAAATATTTTAACGTTTATTATTGCTCTTAGGTGCATAATATATTACAGCAATGGTTGTGACGATCTATAAATTTGAATGTACCTTTTCGGGTAAGTTTTTACCTAAAAAAGAGATTTCTCAATCATTGGTAAACAAAGTTTTGCATATTTACCTAAAGTTTTCGGTGAAATTAAATATCTTTTACAGAAAATATTTCGATGTATTATTGGTTAATATAAGGTCAGAACTAATTTATTCTGAAATTAATTTGCCAGATTGTATGATTTTATCATTTAAACTTATTTTGTAAAAATAAATACCTGCAGGAAGTTCGTTTGTTTGAAGCGTGGTCGTTTGCCTGTCAATAATTGTATTGATTACTTCAATACCAATTATATTGTAAACCCTCATTTCGTACCTACCTATTCCTGGTACTTCGTTTATTGTTATTGACGAATTAAAAGGATTAGGATAAATTTTTATAGTATTACTTAATTCATCAACTGATTGAATGCCCATTGTTGCGCAATCAGCAGGAATCATTGTCGCAGTCGCATTCATTGCAGTTGTTGTTAATGCCCCAGTAGTAGTAAGTGCTCTGCCATCAAAAGTTACCCCTGTGTTAACTGCACCCATAGCACCATTATGACAAATAATCGTTCCTCTGAAAATAGAATAGTCATTTATTCCAACTGCACCTTCAACTTTCCAGAATATATTTTTCGACTGAGCTCCATTAATTAAAATGACTTTAGAATATGTACTTGTTGAAAGAGCTCCATTTATTTGAATAACAAAAACTGCATTCGCATTTCCCTCAGCATTTAAGTAAAGTGTGTCTGTGAAAACAGTAGCTGCATTTAAAAGATAGGTGTGAGGAGTAAGAACTAAATTATTTCCGAATTGTGCAGGATATAATAATTCTATATCATATGCCAATGTATTAATGTAAGTATATGCATTTAATAAGTCAGTTGCACATTGAGCGGTTGAACCATCTGGAACAGCATGAATAGTTCCTGTTACCAATAAAGGGTTATAACCTGTTGGAGAACTGCTGTTACTTCCAACATCGCCTGTTACATAAGTCGTCCCAGAATTAGAAACAGCGCCATTAGACGAAAATATTGCGTAACAAGCTGCTGCACCCAAAACAGGAACGTTTGGGCCTGTAAGGACAGGGCTTCCGCAACCTATTGGCGTATAAGCAAAGATGCCGTCAAGTGTAACGGCCCCTGCGGTTGAAAGTGCCCTTCCTTCAAGCGTATCGCCTGTGTTCATATTAATAGCCGCGTTGTTTGCAATAACAGTTCCACGCATGGTAGTTCCTGCCGCTATGCTAACCAAGCCTTCTACTTGCCAAAAAACATTACATGCTTGAGCTCCATTAACAAGTTTTATTTTTGCGTTAGCATTTGAAGAAAGCGATCCTTGAATTTTTAAGATAAATACTGCGTTTGATAACCCCTGGGCATCCAATGTTAAAGCTGAATTTATGGTTGCTGCACCTGAAATGGAATATACTCCAGCTGTAAGAACTTGTCCGTTACCAAGTAAGTTTGCGGGAAAAAGGGTGGCTGTCGTAGCCGCTAATTGATTATACGCAGTAAGCAAATCTGATGAACATTGTGCGCTTGTTCCATCACCATCATGCATTCCGCCATTTACATTTCCAAAGCCTGTACTTGAGCCGCTGTTAGTACCAACATTTCCTGTTACATGGGAAATACCCGAATTAGTAACTGCTCCGTTCGTAGAAAAAAGAACAAAGTTTGCTGCTGTTCCCAAATTAGGTGCCTGGCTAAAAGTTGTTTTTGGAAGAGTTAATAAGGTTACAGCCGTAAGACTAAGTAGTAATTTATTTTTCATTTCATTTAGTGGATTAGTGTGAAATTAATTTTCACGTTATTATTAGTTATTGTACTGGATTTTTAAAAGATAACAGAGAAGAAAAGTCTGGAATGAAAGTCAAGAGCTACTGTCGTTTTACTCTGAAATCTTTAATATTTATGATAGATGCATATAATATAGCGCATACCTATGCCGCCAATTCTATACATGCAATATTCATTCCTGCCAATTATAGCGGAACAACCAAATAAAAGAAGAATTTGACGGCCACTTTTACATATATGGGGTATAACGAGATAAAGTTCCCCAATTATCTCACTTCTGATAACCTCTATAATTAAGCATAAGACTGAAACTCGGTGTGTTAAGCATTTTAACACGGTGGCTAACAAATTGCAGTATATGTGAAATATTTAAAATTCAAAGAAGAACTATGCAAGAAAATTTATCAGTTGTGTTAAAAGAATCCATCTCTTTTAAGCAATATAAGCGTAAGAAAAACTTACTATTTCAAAACTCACTTATCAATCAATCTTATTAAAATGAAGAAATTATTATTTAGCATCACGCTTATTGCATTTCTATTTTTTCCAAAACTGAATTTTGGACAGGCGCCTAATATAAACTCACAACCGACGAATACAGTAGTTTGTTCCGGCGTTTCAGTAAGTTTCTCAGTAGCTGCAACAGGCGCAGCACTTACGTATCAATGGAGAAAAGGAAATATGAACTTGATTAACGGGGGGAACATTTCAGGTGTAAATACCCCCGTACTTACTATTAACCCGGTAAATGTTTCAGACGCATCTTCTGATTTTAATGTTATCGTAAGCGGATCTGCTTCACCGAGCGATACCTCTAATTATGCTATCCTGGATGTTAATACGGCCCCGATCATTACAACGCAACCTATTAACCAAACTATTTGCGAAGGAGATTCTGTAAAGCTATCGGTTGTGGCCACAGGGTTTAATTTAACTTATCAATGGCGAAACGGTACCACTAATTTAGTTAGCGGAGGAAACATTTTAGACGCAACTTCTTCTACACTTATTATTTATCCGGTTACGTTAGCAGACGCAGGTAATAATTACAATGTTGTTGTTACAGGAGGGTGCCCTCCTCCGGCAGTATCTCAAAATGCCACCTTATTAATCAACGCTGCTACAAATATTACAACGCAGCCTGTTAATCAAACAGTATGTTTAGGCAACTCGGCAAGCTTTGTGGTTTCTGCAACAGGCACAGGACTCACATATCAATGGCGAAAAGGCAATGTTAATTTAAGTAATACAATAAATGTAACAGGCGTAAATACACCAACATTAACTATTAACACGGTTACAGCCTTAGATACCGCTTCTAACTATAATGTAGTAGTTAGCGGAAGCTGTGGAAATGATACATCCATAAATGTTTTTTTACGCTTTAATACTATAAATATTCTTAATCAACCAAGTAACCAAACAATTTGTGCAGGCGGATCGGCCAGCTTCTCGGTTACCACTACCGGAATAATTTTGGGTTACCAATGGATGAATGGTTCTGTGATTCTATTAAATGGCGGAAATATCTCGGGAGCAAATACGGCTTCACTTACGATCAATCCGGCAACATTTGCTGATACATCCAGTTTTTATCATGTGGTTATTCTTGGAAGCTGTGCGCTTATAGACAGTTCTATTAATGTCTCTTTAAAATTAAATATGCCACCAACTATTACAACACAACCTGTTAACCAAACATTATGCGCAGGCAGTTCGGCTACATTTTTTGTAACCGCTACAGGAAGTAATCTAACCTATCAATGGAGAAAAGGTTCTGTAAACCTGGTTAATGGAGGAAATATTTCCGGTGCTAACACGGCTACATTAACAATAAATCCTGCATCTCTTTCTGATACTTCATCATTTTATAATGTCGTTATCACAGGTTCTTGCCCGCCAAATGATACCTCAGTTTATGCCTTCTTAAAATTTAATAGCCCAAATATTTTTCCGCAGCCAAGCAGCCAAACGGTTTGTCCCGGTAGTGCCGCCGTATTTCCTGTGGCTGCAACAGGTGCAGGCCTTGTATATCAATGGCGCAGAGGTACTGTAGATTTGGTTAACGGCGGAAACATTTCCGGTGCAAATTCTGCAACTTTAATCATTAATCCTACAACATATGCAGATACTGCCTCTAACTACAATGTAGTTATAACAGGAACCTGCCCTCCAAATGACACATCTGTTTTTATCTTTTTAAGATTCAACAATCCGGTAGTTATAACCCAGCCAAATAATCAAACAATATGTTCAGGTAGCTCTGCCAGTTTTTCAGTAGGTGCAACAGGAGCTAACCTTACTTATCAATGGCGAAAAGGCTCTGTTAATTTAGTTAATGGCGGAAACATATCAGGCGTAAATACATCTGTACTAACAATAAATCCCGCAACCGTTGCTGATACATCATCTTTTTATAATGTGGTTGTAAGCGGATCTTGTGCGCCAAACGATACATCTATAAATGTTTATTTAAAAATCAATACTCCCCCAAGTATTACTACCCAACCTGTTAATCAAACAGTTTGCTCAGGTAATTCAATAAGTTTTTCAGTTAGCGCAAGCGGTACAGGCATTACTTATCAGTGGATGAAAGGAAATACAGCTTTAGTTAATGGTGGAAATATTTCAGGCGTAAATACGCCAACGCTAACGGTTAATCCTACAACTATATCAGATACTTCATCTTTTTATTATGTGGTTATTACAGGGGCTTGCTCTCCAAAAGATACTTCATTAAAGGTTTCTTTAAAGATTAATCCGGCAACAAATATTATAATACAGCCAACTAATCAAACTGTTTGTTTGGGTAACTCAGCAAGTTTTTCAGTAGGTGCAACAGGAACAGGCTTAACATATCAGTGGAGAAGGGGGGCTGTAAATTTAATTAACGGAGCAACTATTTCAGGTGTAAATACAGCAACGCTGACTATTAATCCCGTAACCGCTTTAGATACGGCTTCAAACTATAATGTGGTAATTACAGGTAGCTGCGGCAATGATACCTCTATAAATGTTTTTTTACATTTTAATAAAACAAATATCATTTCACAACCTCCCAATCAAACAGTTTGTGCAGGCAGTTCTGCAAGTTTTTCAGTTGCTGCTACAGGCGGTACACTTACTTATCAGTGGATGAATGGAAATGTGATCTTATTAAACGGAGGACATGTTTCAGGATCAAATACAGCAACACTAACTATCAATCCTGCAACTTTAGCCGATACATCTTCTTTTTACCATGTAATTGTTACAGGAACCTGCGCTTTACTTGATACTTCAATTAATGTATCATTAAAAATTAATACAGCACCAAGTATAACAACTCAACCAATAGATCAAACGGTATGTGGAGGCAGTATGGCAAGTTTTTCGGTAGCAGCAACCGGAACAGGTCTTACTTATCAGTGGATGAATGGGAATATCGCTTTAGTTAACGGTGGAAATATTTCAGGAGCAAATATAGCAACGCTTACCATAAATCCGGCTTCTGTTTCTGATACTTCTTCTTTTTATCACGTAGTAATTACAGGTGTTTGCGCTCCGAGTTTTACGTCAAATAATGTTTATTTAAAACTAAACGTAGCAACAAATATAACCATGCAGCCAATCAATCAAACGATTTGCCCGGGTGGTATAGCTACATTTTCTGTTGCAGCAGCCGGAACAGGCCTTACATACCAATGGATGAAGGGAAATGTAATTTTAATTAACAGTGGAAATATTTCGGGTGCAACTACCGCAACTCTAATTATCAATCCGGCAACTTTAGCAGATACTTCATCTTATTATCACGTGGTTATCTCGGGTGTTTGTAATCCTAACGATACTTCTATAAACGCTTCTTTAATGCTTAACACTATTCCTTCTGTTATTACGCAACCTTCCGATCAGACAGTTTGTACTGGAAGTGCGGTTAGTTTTTCTGTAATAGCAACCGGAACAGGTATTAGTTATCAGTGGATGAACGGAAACGTGATTTTAAGTAACAATGGAAATATTTCAGGTACAAATACAGCAACGTTAATGATTAATCCAACCAACATTTCTGATACGTCTTCTTTTTATTATGTTGTAATTAATGGCACCTGCGCTCCAAAAGACACGTCTGTAAAAGTTTTCTTACATGAAAATGCTTTACCAATAGTAACTGCTAATACAAGTACAACGAGTGTTTGCTATGGCTCTTCAGTTACATTAACAGGCGGTGGTGCTTTAACATATACCTGGACCTCAGGTGTAACGAATGGAGTTGCTTTTATTCCTGCTGTAACTAACACATACACTGTTACAGGAACGAACGGAAATAATTGCGCGAATACAGCAACTGTATCGGTTACTGTAAATAAAACTATTTCGGCTCCGACAAGTAATTCGCCTATTTGCATGGGCAGTACCATTAATTTAAACACATTAGCTCAATCCGGTGCAACTTATAACTGGACGGGGCCAAATGGGTTTACCTCTGCTATTCAAAATCCAAGTATTACCTCTGCATCTTTTGTAAACGGGGGCACCTATTCTTTAAGCGTTACCAATAACTGGTGTAGTGCCGATTCAACCGTTGAAGTTGTAATAACCAATTGTAACGGAACAGACCTGAGTGTTACAAAAACTGTAGACAACGCACATCCTCTCATCGGTAATACAGTAACGTTCACTATTGTAGCACATAACAATGGCCCTAATAATGCAATTGGAGTTATTGTTGGAGATACCTTGCAAAGCGGATATGCATATGTAACATCATCAGCTACGAAAGGCACGTATAATCCATCAATCGGTATCTGGGCAATTGATACATTAAATACAGGTATGTCAGCTATATTAACTGTAACTGTAAAAGTAAACGCAAGCGGCAACTATGTAAACACGGCCACGATACATAGTAATGGCGTTGATTCGATGATGACAAATAATCTTTCATCGGTAGAAACGTTCCCTACTGATTTCTTTATTCCCGAAGGGTTTTCGCCTAACGGAGATGGAATAAATGATTTTTATGTAATAAGGGGCCTTGATAATTACCCGAACAATACATTCACCGTATTTAATCGTTGGGGCGATAAAGTGTATGGTGCAAGTCCTTATACAAATACATGGGATGGAAAAGCAACCTCAGGTTTACGAGTTGGAGGAGATGATCTGCCTGTAGGCACTTATTTCTACACGCTTGACCTGGGCGATGGCTCAAAAGTCTTTAAAGGATCAATTTATTTAAACAAATAAAATACGGAAACAAAATATTCATACTAAAAAACAAGAAAATGAAAGTATTAAAAAAGATAAGGTTTGTATTGGTTTTTGCCATTGGCAACTTGGCCTTACAAGCGCAACAAGACCCGATGTATACCCACTATATGGATAATACATTGGTTGTTAACCCTGCTTATGCGGGCAGCAGAGATGCCTTAACAGTAACAGGGCTTTATCGTTCGCAATGGGTTAATATGAAAGGAGCACCTATAGATCAAACCATAACCATGCATGCGCCTATAAAAAGCGAACATATCGGAATGGGTTTCTCGGTATCAAATGATAAAATAGGGCCGACTAATAATACATCTATGGTAGTTGATTTTGCCTATAGAATGAATCTGACCAAAAAATCTAAATTAGCACTTGGCTTAAGTGGTGGCGTAAATATCTTTCAGGCAAATTTAAGTTCTCTGCAATTAGATCAGCAAAGCGATCCGACCTTTCAAAATAACATTACCAATAAAATTACTCCTAATGTTGGTTTTGGCGCTTATTATTCAAGAGAACGTTTTTATGCCGGGGCTTCGGTCTCTAACTTGATACAAAATAAGTATTCATCTTTAAGTCAACCTAACGGACAAGATCTAATTGCGCAACAACAAAGGCATTATTATCTAATCGCAGGCGCTGTATTTAATTTGGCAGATAATCTTGCGTTTAAACCAACAGGTTTACTTAAGATAACAGAAGCCTCACCAATTGAACTGGATCTTACAGCCTCCTTTATCATTGTAAAAAGATTACTTGTAGGCGCCATGTTCCGTACAGGTGATGCTGTTGGTGCTTTGGTCGGATTTGATATTACCCCTCAATTTCATATCGGCTATTCGTATGATTGGTCTTATGGTTTAAAAACTTCTGCTTACAATCAGGGAAGCCATGAAGTGATTTTACGATATGATTTTTTATTCTTTGATAAAAAACAAATTCATTCTCCAAGATATTTCTAATTATAAAACTTAAAACTAATATGAAAAAACTATTTACTTACACTATTATATTTATAGGAATTACTGCAAATGTTATTGCACAAGAAAAATCAAGCAAAGAAAAAAAAGGAGACAAATATTATTTTGTGTATTCTTTTAATGAAGCTATAAACTGCTATACGCATGCAAAACACCTAACTATAGAAGGCCAGCGTAAATTGGCAAAAAGCTATCAAAGCGAAAATAAAGATACACTTGCAGAGATAGCCTATGCTAAATTAATAAATGCAGGTGGCAATCTGCCGGAAGATTACTTTGATTATGCCATGATTTTGAAAGACAATGGCAAATATGAAGAATCTGACAAGTATATGGATAAATATGTTGGGTTAAAACCAAACGACCTTCGTTCAAAAGATTACCTCTTAAATAAAGCTACGTTACCTGATCTTTTAAAGGATGATAGTAAATATGCGATCATGCATTTGGATTTTAATACCGATGCAGAAGATTTTGGAACTGTATATTATAAAAACAAAATAGTTTTCACTTCCAGCAGGGCAACGCCCAAGCTTATCCAAAGAAGATCTAACCGGAACGGAAAACCTTATTTGAATATGTATGTATCTGACTTAGATAAAGATCAAATGAAAAGCCCTTCTGTATTTGATGAAAAATTAGATGGCAAATGGAATAACGGCCCTGCAAGTTTTAGTAAAGATGGCAACTTTATGGCCTATACCAGGAATAATTACGAGCTTACAAAAAAAGATCGTATTGTAAAACTTGAAATATATTTCCGTACTAATAAGGATGGAAAATGGTCGGAACCTGAAGCTTTTATGCTTAATAATAAAAACTATTCGGTTGGGCAGCCTTGCCTTACTGCTGATGGAAACACCCTGTATTTTACAAGTGATATGCCCGGCGGTTTTGGTGGTACAGATATCTATCGAATTAAAAAAGATGAAAAAGGAATCTGGGGAACTGCAGAGAACCTGGGTGATAAATTAAATACAGAAGGAGATGAGATGTTTCCGTTTTTCGAAGAAAATAATGGCATTTTATTTTTTACATCTGATGGTCGTTTTGGCCTGGGTGGTTCAGATATTTTTATATGCTGGCTTAAAGATGCTAAAGTTGACCGCGTGTATAACGCAGGCGCTCCATTAAACACCTCATACGATGATTTTGCTTTGATCACAAACGATAAGGCAAACAAAGGATATTTTTCTTCTAACAGAAAAGGCGGCAGCGGGGATGATGATATTTATGCTGTAGATATAGTAAAACTATTAGGCTTTGAAATTAAGAAACAAGTAAAAGGCATTGCAAAAGATAAAAATGATCGTGCCGTGCCTTATACATTTATTACATTACTAACCGATAACAATAAAATACTCGATACCTTAACTACAAAATCCGATGGAAACTTTAGTTTTATAGTAAACGCTGACAAAAAATATAAACTAGTTGCCAAACAAAAAGATTACCTGGAGAGTGATACCAGCTTTAATACTTTGAGTAAAGAACCCATTGTGAATACAGATATTATACTGGTTAAGAAAGAAGACACCATCACTGCTTCTAAAATTGTAGTTGGAGCTGATTTAGGAAAGATCTTGAAATTAGACCAGGCTATATTACAGCAACCTATTTATTTTGATTTGAACAGGTACAATCTCCGGCCTGATGCTGTAACCGAACTGGCAAAGATCGCTAAGATAATGAATGAGTATCCTGAAATGATCGTAGAGCTGCGTTCATATACCGATTGCAGAGGTACAAAAGAATACAACCAGGTATTATCTAATGAGAGAGCAAAAGTATCGGCCGATTATTTAAAAGCAGGAATAACAAAACCGGCACGAATTTATGGTAAAGGTTATGGTGAAACAAACCTGGTAAACGGATGTGCGTGCGAAGGAGACATTGTTTCAGATTGTTCGGAAGAAGAACACCAAAAGAACAGGCGTACAGAATTTATCATCATGAAAAAATAGTGGTATAGATAATTTATAGAGTAAACATAAAATCTTAAAAACAGAAGCAATGAAAAAAATGATCGTGATAATGGCAGTTACAGCAATGACTGTAGCTGCATGCGGGCCTTCGAAGGAAGAGGTAGAAGCAAAACAACAATTGTTTGCTGATTCTGTACAAAAAGCAACTAAAGATAGTGTAGAAGCACTGGTTCAGGATAGCATCACAAAAAAGCAAATTACAACAGATTCTATTATTGAAACTCCCTCCAACCAAAAGCACTTAAGAGCTCAGCTTGTTAACTTGCAGGCAAAGTATGAAAAGGAATGTGAAAACCTTGAAGCGCTGAAGCATCACAAATTTTTGCGTTCGAAACACAAAAAAGAAAATCAAATAGAAAAGCAAACGCAAGTAGTTCAGCATTTAAAGCAACAGATTCACTCTATAAAAGCTCAGTTGCACTAGTTTTTAAACCCGATAAAACGCGCTGATAAAGTATTTTTTGCAAGAAAATAAAAATTGTTACTAGAAAGTTGATGCACAATTTAATTATGTTGCGTTACATATCGCAAAGTGCTGCTATCATTTCGTCTAGCTTATGACCTGTGTTTACATCCGTGGGCCAAGATGACTTTAAATAGTGAGGATTTATGCGCGTGAGCGTTTCACTTACAACAATGCTCGGATGTATCAGCAAGCTTTGCCGCATTGCATCTTTTGGTAAGGTATCCCTATGATACTGACATATACCACATAACTCTTTTCTCCTGCTAAATATTTCTTCAAGCCCCAATTCATATTCCAGTAGTTTAGAAAAATC
>Ga0134128_10002744_pt1 | contig 21628 bp, 17 predicted proteins | sample KB31754_FD_96462 | JGI IMG/M metagenome (GOLD analysis project Ga0134128, IMG submission 96462) | Terrestrial soil microbial communities with excess Nitrogen fertilizer from Kellogg Biological Station, Michigan, USA - KB3-175-4 | ecosystem: Environmental > Terrestrial > Soil > Unclassified ... | reverse complement strand
CGAGCCGGCCACCTGATCCGGCGGCCCGACGCGCTGCAGCAGCGGCAGGGCCTGGTCCGGCTGCCTGCCACTTAGCCCTGGATACGACGACATAGCCCTGATTACCGACTGCAGAATCGTGATCAATCGGACAAAAATCATCGCGAATCAGGGCTAAGACGTCGCAACCAGGGCTAAGTCGGCGCGGCAGGGTGAGCATGACCCGGGATTGACAGGCTGGCGATGCTGAGACCGGCCGCCGCGATGGCGATCGCGGCACGTCCACGGGCTCTGTAGTCCTCATGCAGTCGCTCCTTGGCTCAGGACGTTGCGACGATCGTGACCGCGAAGGCGCGGAAGGCGGCTGGGCCGCTGCCGATGGCGATCGGGTTGAGCGTGACGGGCAGCTTGACCTGGACCGGGATACCGCTGCCGCTGTTGCCGCCGTTGCCCAGCTCGCCGGAGTCGCCGACGCCCCAGGCGTAGACGTGGCCGGGGGTGGTCTGCGCATAGCCGTCGAAGCAGCCGGCGCTGATCGAGTGGATCTTCTCCCCGCTCGGCAGTTTCACGGTGACCGGCTTGTACGACACGCCTGAGCCGCCGTCGCCGAGCTCGCCTTGCGAGTCATCGCCCCAGGCCAGGACCGCGCCCTTGGAGAACAGCGCGACCGTGAAGTTGCAGCCGCTAAAAAGCTGGGTGATCGTGCCAGGTCCTGAGCCACGGAACAGGAAGACGACCAGTACGGGCGTCGGCTCGCTCGTCGAGGGCGGCAGGCCGAGCTGGCCGGCCTGGTTGTTGCCCCAGGCGTACATTCCATTGCTGGTAAACGCGAACGAGGAATAGCAGCCAGCCGAGACGCCGGTCGCGACCGCGCCCTTGGGCAAGTGGACGGCGATGACCTTCTTCCGCGGCTTCATCGTGCCGTCACCAAGCTGGCCTAGCTGGTTCTCGCCCCAGGCGTACACCTTGCCGGTCGTGGTGATCGCCAGGCTGTGAAAGCACCCGGTGCTGATCGACTTGATCTTGGTGCCCTTCGGGAAGCTGACCGGGGTCGGCCGGCCGCTGTTCTTCGTGCCGCCGTTGCCGAGCTCATTGCTGTCGTTGCGTCCCCAGGCCAGCACCGTGCCGGCCTTGGTCAGCGCGATCACGTCGTCGCAGCCGGCCCGGACGGCCGTGACGGTGGTGTTCTTCGGCAGCTTGACGTTCACCGCCACGTTGCGGGTCTTCCTGGTGGCGTCGCCGAGCTGGCCGAAGGTGTTGTCACCCCAGGACAGGACGCCGCCGGTCTTGGTCTGCGCGACGCTGAAGTCGCAGCCGCTGCGCACCGAAGTGACGGTGACACCCTTCGGCAGGCTGACCTTGACCGGCGTGAGGCTGTCGGGCTTCTTGCTGCCGTTGCCGAGGGAGAAGTCGCCGTTGAGGCCCCAGCCCCTGACGGTGGGCGGAGTGCTCGCGGCCGGGCGGCCTGAGGCTGCGGCCAGCCCTGGGAGCGACAGGCTTGCGACGCCCAGAGCGGCCGCCAAGATGCTGGTCGTGATCCTTGCCCGCGTCCCGATAGCGCTCATTGCCGCTCCTTGCCCCTGATCTGCCCCCACGATCTGGCAAGACGATAAACCATTGGCTCGCCGGAAAGCCACCAATCGCGAGCCGCCTGCCGCATTTGTGATGGCCTTCCCAGGGTCGGCGGTGTACGGTTCGGCACCGTGGGAGGGCTGCGTATCAAGCGGGTCTCGCCGGGGCTGACCTGGCGGGCGTTCGATGGTGCCGAGACAGTGGGCGAGGTCCGGGCGCGCCTGATGCCGAATAGCCGGTGGATCATCGGATTCGAGCAGTGCCGCGACGACGCCTACCAGCCGCTGATCGACGCCGTCGCCGCCGGGGTCGGAGGCGAAGACCTCTACCTGAATGTCGGCGAGAGGTACACCGAGAACCAGGCGAGGTTCACTGAGCTGGGTTTCGTCGTCAATCGGCGCGAAGGGTTCTACCGGATGCCGACCGACCCGGCGATTACGGGCCTGGTCAAGGCCGAGCCGCCGGCGGGCGTGGTGTTCGTCTCCGCGATTGACGCCGACGAAGAGGACCTCAGGCTGCTCGACCAGGCGCTGCGGGAGGACGTGCCGGGCAGCGAGGGCTGGATCTGGGATCCGGCCGACTTCCGCGAACAGACGTTCGACTCCTCGGATTTCGACCCGGCCACCTATGTAGTCGCCGTTGATTCCGACAGCGCCCGGTACATCGGACTGACCCGGGTGTGGGTTGGGCGCGGACTGCCGAGGCTGGGGCTGGTCGCGGTGCTGCCGGCCTACCGGCGCCGGGGTCTGGCTACGGCGATGCTGGGGCGGGTGTTCGGCGTGCTGTACGGGCGCGGGAAGGCCGAGGTCACCTTCGAGATCGACGACACGAACGAGGCGTCGCTGGCCTTGCTCACCGGGGCGGGGGCTCGCCGCGTCAACGGCATCGTCGAGTTCGTGAAGCCGGCTCAGGGCTAGTCCAAGGAGAGTCGCGGGGCGCAGGCCTGGTGTTGGCCCGCGCCCCGCGACGACCCGGGCGCAATGCGTTTTCGCCTACAAGGGCTAGAGCTTTTTGTTCTTCTTCAGTTCCTGGCCGAAGCCTGCCATGCCTGAGCCGGTTGGCCAGCCCGAGCGGGCCAGCGGGTGGACCAGGTCGGCGTGGTTGGCGCCGGAGTGACCGACCGGGGCCGGGGACACCGACTGGACGCTGGCGGCGCTGCACACGGCGGCGGCGTCGTTGGCCGGCCCCGGCACCTGGTCGCTGGTCGGGATCGTGCCGTGCGGAACCCGGTGGCGCGGCCGGTGCTCGAGGACCTGGGACAGGTTCTTGGCGTTGGCGTCCCTGGCGGTCAGCGCGGGCAGGCCGAACGTGCGTTCGATCAGCGCCAGCGTCGAGGCGTGCTCGAACGGGCCGTCGTGGAAGACCCGGCGGTGGGCCAGGTTGGACACCACGATCGCCGGCACCCGGAAGCCGAGCTGGGTGTAGTCGGGGATCAGCTGGCCGTCGGTCGGCGTGGTGCTGTCACCGGAATGGTCGACGTTGGCCGGGTTGGTGTCGTCGATGACCTTCGGCGGCGGCACGTGGTCGTAGAAGCCGCCCCATTCGTCGAAGGCGACCATGAAGACCGTATTGTCCAGGTAGCCGGCGTTGGCCAGGGCGTGGTAAGCGTCGGCGATGAACCGCTCGCCCAGCGCGATGTGCGCCAGCGGATGGTCGTCGGCCGAGGTGCCATTGCCCTCGGTGTCGAACGCCGGGTCGATGAAGCTGACGTTCGGTAGCTGGCCCGCAGCGCAGGTGTCGATGAACGACTTGCCCGGCAGCGGGATGCCGACGGCGTTGGGCTCGCCGGTGTAGAACGGGCGCCAGAACGGCAGGTACTTGGCGCCCCACAGGCCGAGGAATGGCAGGTCGCGGAAGAAGTAGCCGCCGGTTGGCACGCCCTGGGTGTTCGGGATCGGGGAGAGCAGGTCCCAGATCGTCGGCAACTTGCTGGTCGTCCCGCTGTTGTGATCCCGGTCGGTCTGGGCGCAGTGCTGGTAGAAGCGGTTCGGGAACGTCTCGCCCGCGAACGAGCAGAAGTACCGGTCGAGCACGGTGTAGTTCTCGGCCAGCGCGCCGATCACCGGCAGGTCGGGCAGCGTCTTGTGCTTGCCCTCCTTATGCAGGTTCGTGTAGTACCCGATCGGGAACGTGTTCGCCTTGGCCAGCGTCACGCCCGGGTTGTTCTCCGGGGAGGTCGGCCGCTGCAGGAAGCCGTCCATCTTGCCGAAGTTGTGCTGGACGAGGAAGCCCTCCCAGCTGTGGTCCGGGTCGCTGTAGCCGCAGCCCTGGAAGTCGGGCGCGAGCGGGTAGTTCGGGTAGAAGTTGCCGTCGGGGGCGAGGAAGGTCAGGTCGTGCCGACCGTCGGCGCCGGGCAGCCAGCCGAGGAAATGGTCGAACGACCGGTTCTCCATCATCAGGATGACTACATGCTGGATGCCGTTCGAGCCGTGCGGTGAGTGCGCTGGGGCGGCGTTTGCCGCCGTCTGGGCTAGGAACTCAGATCCGGTGAGCGCCACGCCTGTGCCAGCGCCCATTAGCTTCAGAAGAGTACGGCGAGTAAGCATGAGTCCCATTATGAGCACGGCCGTTAATTCGCGGCCCCCTAGTTGGCGGCGAGCCGATGACGCGGAGGTGAGAGGGGCAGCTAGTGACGCCGTAGCTGCCTGGGCTTGGACGGGCATCGAGAGGTCGGCATTAGTATGACCAGGTACGCCGGGGAAGGAGTCCGCGTTGTTGGAAGAGGCGGTACTGGGCCAGGCCGCAGATGTGGCCGAGGAATCTCCTGACTTCCGTGACGTGTTCGATGAGGACATCGAGCCCGTGGACGGGCGTGCGGCCCGGTCGCACCGCACCAAGCGCGCGATCATCAATGCGATGCGCGCCCTGCACTCCGAAGGCGAGCTGAGGCCGACCGCGCCCAGGATCGCCGAGCGCGCCGGGGTCTCGCTGCGCACGGTCTGGCAGCAGTTCACCGACATGGAGGCGCTGCTCGTCGAGGCGGTCAAGCGGGACAGCGAGATCTTGCGGTCGCTGGTTCGCAAGATCGAGCCCGACCAGCCGCTGGCCGCCCGGGTGGACACCTTCGTCAGCCAGCGGGCCCGGGTGCTCGAAGAGATGACGCCGACCTGGCGAGCGGCCCGGGTGCACGCGCCGTCTTCGGCGGAACTGCGATCGGATCGCAACAAGAAGACGTCGTCGGCCAGGGCCGAGCTCGAGACCGTGTTCGCACCGGAGTTCAGCCAGCTCGCGGGCAAGCAGCGGGACCAGCTGGTCGAGTCGCTGCACGCGATCAGCATCTGGGCGTTCTGGGAATCGCTGCGCTCCGATCTGGGACTCAGCCCGCTCCGGGCCAGGGAACTGGTGTGCAACACCTTCGCCGCGCTGTTCTCGCAGGCGGGCTTCCAGCTCGCGTACTGATCGTCCGCAATCCATTACAGATAGCTATCGCCCCTGGCGAAAGCCTGCCCGTTGTTGATCTTGCACCGCAAGTGCACTATTGAACTTGCACGGCGCGTGCAGTTATCTTGACCTCGACGCCAGGGTCCACCTGGCGTATCTCCATCCCGACAATGGCGAGGTCCACATGAGTGCGACCGCAGAGGATGTGGTCTCTGACCGGCCTAGCGGCGGGCTGTCCTTCCTATGGCGCCGCCAGCTCGATTCGTATCCAGAAACTCGTTCCCGGGTGACCTACCTGGCGATCACGGTTCTGGCCACCGTGATGCTGTACTACGAGCTGTACGTGGGCGGATCGGTCTCCACCTTTATCCTGCCCAACCTGGGCATGAGCTTCACGTTCTTTGTCACGACGCTGGCGATCGGCAACCTGATCGGCGCGTTCGGGTCGCTGTTCGCCGGGCTGACGGACCGGCTGGGGCGGGCCAACCTGGTGGTGTTCGGCCTGTTCTTCACCGGCGTGTTCGTCGGGTTCATCTTGCCGGCCGCCACCAGCAAATGGGTCTACACGATCGAGGGTTTCGTGGTCGGCGTTGTCGAGGGCATCTGCCTGGTGGCCACTCCGGCGCTGATCCGCGACTTCTCGCCGCAGGTCGGCCGGGCGACCGCGATGGGATTCTGGACCTCAGGTCCGGTGCTCGGCAGCCTCATCGTGGCGGTCGTAGGCACCTGGACGATCCCGGCCGTGGTGACCAACCCGCGCTTCTGGACGCACGAGTACGTGATCTGCGGGATCGCGGGCCTGGTGGTGTTCGTGATCGCGCTGATCGGGTTGAAGGAGTTGTCGCCGCAGCTTCGTGATCAGCTGATGGTCACGATGCGGGACCGAGCGCTGATCGAGGCCAGGGCCAAGGGCATCGACATCGCGGCCGCGCTGAAGAACCCGTTCCGTCAGCTGCTCAAGACGGACGTGGTCGTTTCGGCGTTCGCGGTGTCGATCATGCTGCTGATCTACTACACCGCGGTCGGTTTCGCCGTCATCTACTTCACGACCGTCTTCCCGTTTACGGTCAAGCAGGCCAACGGGCTCGGCAACTGGAACTGGGGCTTCAACGTCATCGCCGTGATCTTGGTCGGCTGGCTCTCAGACAAGGTCCGGGTGCGCAAGCCATTCATGGTGATCGGCGGTGTGCTGGCCGCCGCGATGACCATCGTCTACCTGCTGCAGGCCGGACATCAGCCCAGCTACTACTCGCTGGCGCTGATCCTCGCGGCGCTGTCGTTCGGGCTCGGGGTGGCCTATACCCCGTGGATGGCCAGCTTCACCGAGACCGTCGAGGCGCGCAACCCGGCGCTGACCGCCACCGGCCTGGCAATCTGGGGCTGGATCATCCGCGTCGTCGTCTGCGTCGCGTTCCTGATCATCCCGCACGTGATCACCTCGGTCACGCCGCTGGTGACCTACGGCGCCCAGGTTGGCGCGTACGCCAAGCAGTATCCGGCGCTCGTCTGGGCCGGGACGCACCAGAAGGTCATCGCCGACGCCACCAAGTACAACGCCGAGCTGTCGTTCGCGGCGGCCAACCCGGACATCGTCGCGCTGGCGCAGAAGGACAAGGTCCAGCTCGCCGACGCGGTCAAGTTCGCGCCCGAGCTGAAGGTGATCCAGGCCAACCCGGCGCTGTTCACCAGGCTGGCCAAGTTCACGGATCCCAGCAAGATCCCGCCGGCCCTGGCCGCACAGGCGGTCAAGGCGGCCGGAGGCGGGTCCAAGGGCCTGGCGCTGCTCAGCACGATCAGCGCCAATAAGGCGGCGATCAACGGAGTCATCGCGGTCGCGCCCGACTTGCAGAAGATCGCGCCGTTCGCTAAGCAACTGACCGCACTCGCGGCCGTGCCGCCTTCGGTGATCGCGGAAGTGACGCCGGCGGCTACGGAACTCACGGCGCTGGCCAAGGTCCCGAAGTCCGTCGACGCGTTCATGGCCGCGCACGCGACCGCGGTCTCCGATGCCGCGGCGAAGGCGCCGGGGCAGTGGAAGACCTGGTACTGGATCTGCTTCGGCGGAATCATCTTCTTCCTGCTCAGCATCCCGCTGCTGCGCGGTAGGTGGAAGCCGTCGGACGCTCGCAAGGACGAAGCCGAACACGAGGCAATGGTGGAAGCCGAGCTGGCCGCCATGAGCGCATAAATTTCGACCGCTTAGATGCCGGTTTGGCCGACCGGGGATGATACGGTCGGCCAAACCGGCGCGAGCCCTATTGAACTTGCACGAAACGTGCAGGTAGCTTGACCTAAACGCCTGGGGCTGCCTGGCGTATCACTGTCACGACAATGGTGAGGTCCGCATGAGTGCGACCACAGAGGAGCTAGCCTCCGACCGGCCTGGCGGCGGGCTGACGTTCCTATGGCGCCGCCAGCTCGATTCTTACCCGGAGAACCGGGCCCGGATCATGTACCTGGCGATCACGGTTCTGGCCACCGTGATGCTGTACTACGAGCTGTATGTAGGTGGATCGGTTTCCACGCTGATCTTGCAGAACTTGCATATGAGCTTCACGTTCTTCGTCACGACGCTGGCCTTCGGCAACCTGATCGGCGCCTTCGGGTCGTTGTTCGCCGGACTGACGGACCGGCTAGGGCGGGCCAACCTGGTGGTGTTCGGCCTGTTCTTCACCGGCATTTTCGTTGCCTTCATCTTGCCGGCCGCCACTAACAAGTGGGTCTTCACGATTGAGGGTTTCGTGGTCGGCGTCGTCGAGGGCATCTGCCTGGTGGCGACCCCGGCGCTGATCCGCGACTTCTCGCCGCAGGTCGGCCGGGCGACCGCAATGGGTTTCTGGACCTCAGGTCCGGTGCTCGGCAGCCTGATCGTGTCGGTGGTCGGTACCGTGACGATCCCGACTGTCATTCCCAGCAGCCGGTTCTGGACGCACGAGTACGTGATCTGCGGGATCGCGGGCCTCGTGGTGTTCGTGGTCGCGCTGATCGGGTTGCGGGAGCTGTCGCCGGCGCTGCGTGATCAGCTGATGGTCACGATGCGGGACCGCGCCCTGATCGAGGCCCGCGCGAAGGGCATCGACCTTTCCTCCGCGCTGAAGAACCCGTTCCGTCAGCTGCTCAAGGCGGACATCGTGGTGTCTGCCCTCGCGGTCTCGCTGATGCTGCTCATCTACTACACCGCGGTCGGTTTCGCGACCATTCTCTTCCAGACGGTCTTCGGCTTCACGACCCAGCAGGCCAACGGGCTGGGCAACTGGAACTGGGGTTTCAACGTCATCGCCGTCATCGGGGTCGGGATAATCTCTGACCGGGTCAGGGTCCGAAAGCCGTTCATGATCTTCGGCGCCGTGCTGGCCGCGGTGATGACGGTGGTGTACCTGAACCAGATCGGGCGCCACCCGAGTTACTACACGCTGGCGATTATCATCGCGGTGCTGTCGCTCGGGCTCGGCATTGCCTACACCCCGTGGATGGCCAGCTTCACCGAGACCGTCGAGGACCGCAATCCGGCGCTGACCGCGACCGGCCTGGCGATCTGGGGCTGGATCATCCGGATCGTGATCGCCGTGTCGTTCCTGATCCTCCCGCACGTGGTCACCTCGGTGACGCCGCTGGTCAACTACGGAGGCCAGGTTCAGGCGTACCTCACGAAGTACCCGGTGCTCAATTTCGCTGGCTCGCATCCCGATGTGATCGCCACCGCGACGCGGTACAGCAAGCAGCTTGGGTTCGCGGCGGCGCACCCTGACATCGTCGCGCTCGCGCAGAAGGATCAGAAGCAGATCGGTGAGGCGCAAGAATTCGCGCCTGAAATCGCGGTGCTCTCCGCCCATCCGGCGCTGTTCACCAGGCTGGCCACTTACAAGGACGCCAGCAAGATCCCGCCCGCCCTGCTGAATGCCGCGATCAAGGCCGCTGGAGGCGGAGCCAAGGGACTGGGCATCTTGTCCACGATCTCGTCCAATAAGGCGGCGATCAACGACGTTGTCGCGCACGCTTCCGATCTGAAGCAGATCCAGCCATTCGCGGCTCAGCTCACCGCGCTGGCGGCCGTGCCGACCGCGTCGATCGATCTGGTGAAGCCGTACGCCAAGCAGCTCGGCGAGCTGCAGGCGATCCCGCCAAAGGTCATTGACTACATGAACACCCACTCCGGGGCGGTAGCCGCAGCTGCTGACACCACCGACGGGCAATGGCGGACCTGGTACTGGTTCTGCTTCGACGGGATCATCTTGTTCCTGCTCAGCGTCCCGATCCTGCGCGGCCGGTGGCGGCCGCGCGACGCTCGCCAGGACGAGGCGGCCCACGAGGCGATGGTCAGCGCCGAGCTGGAGGCCATGCACGTTCCGGTCTCTGCTGACTGACCCGCCGAACTGAGTAACGTAGGGGCCGGCCGGGACATCCCGGCCGGCCCCTACGATTCAGGGCCTGGGCGGCCAGCAGACCAGGACCGGATCAGGGCTGGCAACTCAGATAGCCCGGCGATGATGGCGTCTGGCTTGGCCTCTTCGAACGTCGGTACCTGCGAGTGCGGTACCAGGACGGCGCGCATGCCGACGCTCTTCGCGCCGTGAATGTCGTCCCAGGGCCGGTCGCCGACGAAGACGCAGCGGCTCGGGTCGGTGGCGCCGACCGCCGCCATCGCGGCGCGGAACGCCTCCGGGTGCGGCTTGGCCCAGTCGATCTCGCTGCTGTAGACGGCGCCGTCGATGAGGTCGAGGATGCCGTCGCGGCGGAATACGTCCTCGTGCCAGTCGCGGGGCCAGAGGGTGTTCGACAGGACGCCGATTTTCAGCCCCTGCTCGCGCAGGGCGCGCAGCGTCGCGGCGGCGGCCGGGTCGGTGTATGTGTGCGGCTCCCACTGGACTAGATAGGTCGCGAACAGAGCCTGGGTCGGGTCGATCCCGGCTACCTCAAGCACGCTGAGAAGGGTCGAGCTGCGGCGCTCGCCTCTTACCAGTTCCCAGGCGGCCATCTCGGCCGCGTGGGCCGCGCTGGCCCGCTGCTCGTGGTCATCGGGGAAGTGCGGCTGGCAGACAGCCTGCCAGAGCGCGACATGGTCGATCGTGTGCCACGGGGTGAGCGTGCCGCCCCAGTCGAAGATCACTGCTTCCGTTGTCGGGTCACCAGTTGCCACACGCCCGATCCTATCCGGGTCTGAGCGCATCGTCCCTGATCAGGACGTTGGGCCGAGAAAAGATGTGAATGCGGGATTGCCGATCCCGCGTTGGTCGCGCAAGATGCCTGTGATGGGGTGGGAAGGATTGGCCTGTTGGTTGCTACCCCGTCGCTTTGAGTTTGGTTCCGGCACTTAACGTGACCTGCCGGACGCTCCGGCAGTAGCCGGAATGCGGCACACGAGGAGGAACGGATGCGAATGCTGCACCTAAGAGGCAGCAGGCTGGTCGGGGCGGTCTCGGCCACCGCGGCCGCCGGCGCGCTAATCGCCGGCTCGCTGGCCATAGCGGGGGCGGCGGGTACCGCCTACGCGGCCAAGGGCAAGCTGACGGCGGTCAACGTCCCGCAGCACACCAGCAAGAACACGTGCCATCTCGGTAATGGCATCACCCACGTCGTCCGGATCGGGTTCGACAACGTTCACTATTTCAGGGACAACCCGAACGTCCCTTCCGACCTGGAGCTCATGCCCGCGCTGCTGAACTTCTTCAACGGCAACGGCACGATGCTCACTAACAACCACACCCCGCTGATCGCGCACACAGGTGACGATCTGCTGACCACGGCCACCGGCCTGTACGGTGACCGGCACGGCGACCCGATCGCCAACAGTTACCGTTCCTACAACACCGACGGCACGACCGACCTGACCTCGATGTTCTCGTACTGGAACGCGCCGATCCCGGATGTGAACAACCCGAACCCGGGCCATGACACCAACCCGAACATGGTGTACTCCCCGGTGCCGCCGGCTACCTCGCCGACGCCGATCGCACCGAACAAGGTCACGCCGGCGCCGTGGGTTCCGTTCACCAAGGCCGGCTGCAACGTGGGCGATGTCGCGACGGCTAACGAGGTTCTTGAGAACACCAGCCCCGACATCCCGACGCTGTTCGGCCCGAACTCACCTGAGGCCAAGCAACTCGCCGCCGACCCTGACTCGTTCAAGGACCCTGAGGCGGCTGACTACGTCGGCCTGACCGTGCACTGCGCCAAGAAGAACGCGTTCTGCGCGACCGCCACCGGCGTCAAGTTCGGCCAGACCTCGGCGACCCACACGCAGGTGCCCGACCTGCTGCCCGACCAGCCTGGCAGCTACACCGGCTTCGACGCGCTGTTCGGCCACCGGTACATCGCGCCGCAGCTTGGCGCCGGTACCGCCAACGTCTCGCACGACGGCTTCCCGGTCACCAACGCGTCCGGCAACCTGGTCGACCTGTTCGGTAACCAGATCAACGGCGCGTTCCTCAGCAACACCCCCGGCTTCCCCGGCTTCGGCAGCATCAACGCACCCCAGTCGCTGGCCTACGCGGCTGACATGCTGGAGACCGGCGTGCCGGTCGTCAACATGTACATCTCGGATATTCACGGCAACGAGAGCATCCCGTCACTGACTGCCTCCGGCCAGCCTTGCTTCCACGCCCCGGCGGCGCTCGGCAGCGGCAGCGCGTGCTACATCGCCCAGGCGCAGTACTACAACCAGGCGTTCGCCGAGTTCTTCCAGCGGCTCGCCGCCGACGGCATCACCCCGTCGAACACGCTGTTCGTGCTCAGCTCGGACGAGGGCGACCACGAGGCCGGCGGCAACGTGGGCCGCGCGGTCCAGCCGACCCCGGCCAACTGCGACGGCGCTCAGGTCAGCGGCAACACGGTAACTCCTGACGTGCTGTGCACCTACCCGGCGGGCTCGTTCGGCGAACTGGCCGGCAACATGACCGGCCTGCTGAACGCGGCCGGCAACACCACGCCGTTCGCGCTCGAGAACGACTCCGCGCCCGAGTTCTACGTCACCGGGCAGCCTGACCCGAATTCGACGCCGGTGCGAAACCTCGAGCACCTGGTGTCCGGGCTGACGGCTGCCAACCCGTATACCGGCACCACTCAGACGATCGACAACTTCATAGCCGATCCGACGGAAGAGGCCATACTCCACTTCGTCAACGCCGATCCGAGGCGAACGCCGACGTTCGCGATGTTCGCCAAGCCGGACTACTTCCTGTCCACGAGCAACACGCAGAACTGCGGCAGCACCTGCGTGACCATAAACACCGGCTTCGCCTATAACCACGGCGACTACGCGGCTGAGATCAACACAAACTTCCTCGGCTTGGTTGGGCCTGGGGTCAAGCATCTCGGCGCCGACAACGCTCCCAACGCCGGACCGAATTCGGCCGGCGCGAACAGCGGCCAGACCGAGGTCGTCGACACCCACCTCAACGGTCCGTGGGTCGACGAGGCCGACATCAGGCCGACCATGCTGTACCTGGCCGGCCTTACGGACAAGTACAGGTTCGACGGCCGGGTGATCACCCAGGTCCTGACCAACCCGAACTCGGCGCTGTCCGCTCCGGGCGTCACCGACCTTGGCGAGTGCTACAAGCAGCTCAACTCCAGCGTCGGCCAGTTCGGGGCCGCAACCCTGATCGCGGACACGGGTGCCATCAACAGCCAGAGCGCTGGTGATGCCACCTACACGAGCACGGTGGCGGCGCTGCACAACCTTGAGAAGTGGCGGGACACCGTCGCGATCAAGGTCAAGGGCAGCTTGGACTCCGCTGAGTTCAGCAACCGGAAGATCAGGAATGTCAACAAGCTGCAGGGCCGGTGTGAGTCGGTCCTGTCGGCCGCGCAGTCGATGGCTAACCAGTTCTCTAGCTAAGCGGCCAGGCGCCTTCAGGACGGCGGTCCCGGCCTCGCGGCCGGGGCCGCCGTTCGCTTTGCTTATGTCGGGGTAGGGATGCGGAGCGCGCCCGGGTACTGGGAGACTAGGAAGACAAGGCTAGGCACGACGGTGTTCCTGCCTAAGAAGGGATGCGTCTCATGGCCGATCCGGACAGCCAGGCACAGCCTCGGGCCGCCAGTGCCGCCAATGGCAAGGTTGCGCTGACCGGCTCGGTCGTCGCCAACGGCAGGGTATCGAAGCGGGACACCAACGAGATCGTCGCGGAGATCGAGCGGACCCGGCAGAACCTGGCCCGCACGATCGACACGCTGGCGGATCGGGTAAGCCCGTCGAGCGCCCGGCGGCGGCTGCGCGAGCGCGCGACCGAGGAACTGAGCAAGCCTGAGGTCCAGCTGGCGGCCGCCGCGGTCGCGCTTGCCCTGACCGGGATCGTCATCTACCGAGTGTTCGGACGCAGGCCCAAGTCCTGACCGCCTTGGTATGCCCGGCTACAGGAAGGCTTTGCCTTCGCCGCGGTATGTGGGCACGGTGGCGGTGATCGCGTCGCCGTCCACTAGGTGCAGTTCATTGAAGCGCTCGCACAACTCGCCGGCCTTGGCGTGCCGGAACCAGACTCGGTCGCCGAGCCTTAGTTCATCGGCGGCCGGACCGAGCAGCGGCGTCTGGACCTCGCCGGCTCCTTCGTTCTTGTCCAGCCGCAGTCCGGCCGGCAGATACGGGCTCGGCAGCCTGGCCTTATCGGCCGGGCCGGAGGCGATGTAGCCGCCGCCGAGCACCGTGGCCACGCCCGGGCCGGGCCTGCGCACCACCGGCAGCGCGAACAGCGCGGCCGGCTGTCCGGTGAACGCGCGGTAGGCGTCGAACAGCGTTGGCTGATAGAGCCCGGAACCCGCGCCGATCTCGGTCACGGCGGGTTCGATGGCAGTCGTCTGGATCGAGCCCGTGCCGCCGCCGTTGACGAAGTCCAGCGGTGCCACTTCCCTGATGGCCGCGACGATCGCTGCCCTCCGCCGGGCCAATTCGCTGATCGACTGGCGCTTCATGGCCTGGATGACCTTGGCGTAGACGGGCCGGCCGGGCGGGATGTCCCCGACACCGGCGATCTGGGCTTCGTAGGCCATCATCCCGGCTAGGCGCAGGGCGGGCCGGTCCACGATCGCCCTGGCTAGTGCCGCGGCCTCCGCCGGAGTGCGGATCGGCGACCGCCGCGCGCCGACCCGCAGCCGGCCGCCGAACGCCAGGAAGCCAGCGTCGATGTCGATCGCGACCTTGACCGGGCAGGGATCGGTGACGGTGGCCGCCGCTCTGGCGATCAGGTCGATGTGGTTGGTGCAGTCGACCATGACGGTGATGGCCATGGCCGTGGGCGGATGAGCGGCCAGGCGCGCCAGCGCGGCGGTGTCGGCGCTCGGGTAGGCGACCACGATGTCGTCGCTCACCTGGCATTCGGCCAGCCACAATGCCTCGGGGAGGGTGAAGGCCAGGATCCCGCGGAAGCCCGGCATCGCCAGCAGGTCGTTAATCAGGGCGCGGCAGCGCACCGACTTGCTGGCCAGGCGGATCGGAACCCCGCCCGCACGGCGGGTCATGTCCGCCGCGTTGGACCGCAGAGCCGCTAGGTCGACGACAGCGAAGGGCGCCTCGAGCTGCGAGGTCGCCGCGTTGAGCCGCTTGAGGCTCGGTTCGCTATGGTCGGCGACGAAAGCGGCCTGCGTCACTGCTCCTCGTCCTGTATCAGGGCCGCGTACTCGGCCGCCGAGAGCAGGCCGGGCGGCTGCTCGTCACCGTCGAGCCTGATCTTGAACAGCCAGCCCGCACCGTACGGGTCGGAGTTGACCAGCCCCGGGTCCTCGTCGACCTCGGGGTTGACCTCGGTCACCTCGCCGTCGGCCGGGCAGTAGATGTCGCTGACCGACTTGGTCGACTCGACCTCGCCGCACGGGTCACCCGCGGTGACCCTGGAGCCGGGCGTCGGTGCCGACACGTAGACCACGTCGCCGAGCGCCCGCTGGGCGTAGTCGGTGATGCCGACCCGGGCGACCGAGTCTGAGATGGCCACCCACTCGTGCTCGGCGGTGTAGTGAAGCTCCTCGGGAACGCTCATCTGTGACATCCCTTTCTCGTGCTGTCGTGCTTCTCGTGCCGCGTGGGCCGATGCCGGCCGCTGCCCGCGGCGTCGTTTGCGGGTTAGTCCCGTTGCTGTCGGCGGTAGAACGGAAGCGGAATCAGTTCGGCGGGCTCGGCACTACCCCGGATGTCGATCGCCAGCCGCCCGTCTCCATCGGCCTGGCCCGATTCCAGGGCGTCGGTGGCTTGCTTCGCGGCGTCGGCGTTCAGGTACGCCATCGCGATCGGCCGGCCGAGCGTGGGGGAGTGCCCGCCACTGGTCACCATGCCGGCCGGGGCGCCATTCCACAGCACGCCGAAACCGTGCCGCGGGACCCGTCTGGTCAGCCCGGCCAGTCCGACCAGCACGTGCTCGCGCGGCTGGCTCGCCTTGTCCGCCAGGGCCGCGCGGCCGACGAAGTCGCTGGCCTTTTCGAGCTTGACGACCCGGCCAAGACCCGCGTCATACGGGGTTAGCTGCCGGCTGAGCTCGTTGCCGTACAGCGGCATCCCGGCTTCCAGCCGCAGCGAGTCCCTGGCCGCGAGCCCGGCCGGGATCAGGCCCGCTCCCTGGCCGGCCTCGGTGAGCGCTGACCACAGGCCGGCCGCGTCCTTCGGTTCGGTGAAGATCTCGAACCCGTCCTCGCCGGTATAACCGGTCCGGGCCAGCAGTACCGGACGGCCGGCCACGACGGCTGGGTAGCCGGCGTAATACCTCAGTTCGGTCAGGTCGGTGTCGGTCAGGCCGGCCAGGATCTCCGGCGCTCGCGGTCCCTGGATGGCGATCAGCGCGTACTCGCTGGTGCGGTCTTCCACCTGCGCGGCCAGGCCGCTGCCGCTCGCCCGCTCGGTCAGCTCGGCGGCGACCTTGACGGCATTCGACGCATTCGCGACAACCAGGAAGTCCTGGTCGTCGAGCCGGTAGACGATCAGGTCGTCGATGACGCCGCCGTCGGCGGCGACGATCATCGTGTACTTGGCTCGACCCGGGCGGATCGCCGAGATATCGCTCACCAGCGCGTAGTCGAGCGCGGCGGCGGCCTCGTCGCCGGTCACTCGCAGCTCGCCCATGTGGGAAAGGTCGAACAGGCCGGCCGCGGTCCTGACCGCGTTGTGCTCGGCGGTCTCGCTTCGGTAGCGCAGCGGCATCAGCCAGCCGGCGAAGTCGGTCATCGTCGCGCCGAGGCTCTCGTGCACTGCCGACAGCGGGGTGCGAGTGAGCGCCTCTGACCGCAGTTCAGGCATCTGTGGCTCCTGGGGCAGCGGGAATGCTGGCCAAGCCTATCGTCCCGGGGCTGAGCCTGCCCGAGCCGTGGTGGCGGTCTCGCACTGGCTGAGGTCAGCTGGGACGATAGGAGCATGACGCTGCTTACCGAAGACGAGATCACTGCCGCGCTCGCCACGACACCGGGCTGGGAGCGAGCAGGAAACGAGATCACCCGCACGGTGAAGCTGGGCGACTTCTCTGGCGCCATGCTCTACGTGGGCGCGGTGGCGCATCTAGCCCAGACCGCGAACCATCATCCGGACATCGCGATCTCGTGGAACCGGGTCACGCTGACGCTGTCCACCCATTCGGCCGGCGGGCTCACCGAGGCCGACTTCGCGCTCGCCAGCGCGATCAGCGCGCTGCCCTGAGCCCGCACTGCCCTAAGCCCGCACTGCCCTAAGCTGAAGTCGCATGGTGGAAATCAAGACGCCCGGAGAGGTCGAGGCGATTCGCGCGGCCGGCCGGGTCGTAGCTCAGGCCCTGGCCGCGACCAGGAAATACGCGGCCGCTCGGGTTCGGCTGTCCGAGCTGGACGAGGTCGCCAGGTCCGTGCTCGCGACCGCGGGTGCGACCTCGCCTTTCCTCGGCTACCTGCCCAGGTTCGCTCCGACGCCGTTTCCCTCGGTGATCTGCGCCTCGGTGAACGACGCCGCCCTGCACGGCATCCCCGGCCGGCGTCGCCTGGCCGAGGGCGACCTGGTCAGCATCGACTGCGGGGCGACGCTCGACGGCTGGACCGCCGACGCCGCGATCTCGTTCACGGTCGGTGAGCCCAGGCCCGATGACGCGCGCCTGATCGAGACCACCACGGCCGCCCTGCGGGCCGGAATCAAGGCAGCGGTTGCCGGAGCCAGGATCGGCGACATCTCGGCGGCGATCAGCCTGGTCGGACGGGCCCGCGGATACGGAATCAGCACCGACTTCGGCGGGCACGGTGTCGGCCGGAAGATGCATGAATCGCCGTCCGTGCCGAACGAGGGCATGAAGGGTCACGGCCTCAAGCTCACGCCCGGCCTGGTGATCGCCATAGAGCCCTGGTTCATGGCCGGTGGTGATGACCGTTACGTGATCGACAACGACGGCTGGACGATCCGGACCGGCGATCGCAGCCGGGCCGCCCACGCCGAGCACACGATCGCGGTCACTGCGACTGGTCCGGTTGTGCTAACCGAGCTGTGAGGCAACTGGCCCGCTCGGGTGGGTGAAAGTGGCAGCCGGCCTTGTCCCGCGGATGGCGCCGCGCCCCCGGGCGGCACCATCCGCAGGACAATGACCCTGCCGCGCGTCGCGACCTCGTCATGGCGCGTGCCAGGTCCTGGCCGGCGGGCCAGGACGGCACCACGTCCCCCGGACGAAGGCCCCCCTCCGCGACTCGCGGCTTCCCCCATTCCCCCCCGACGGCGCCTTTCCCGCCCCTGCAGGTGACAAAGAGCTGTAACTGCAGTAAGGAACTGTGCCGTCTGAGGTTCTAGTTATACACGCTACCCAGGGAAAACTACGGTCGGTTACCAAATTGAAGCCGACGGTGACGGAATGCGACGGTCAGTTCATGCCTGAATGGCATAGCTCGCCCGGAGGAGAATCGCGGGACTCGCTCGGATGAGGCCGGTGCGATGGCCTAGCTCAGCCGGACTAGCCCCAGGCCGAAACCTGGGGCCGCCCCTAGCGCACGGGTCAACTCAGCTCGCAGGGCAGGTGCTTGATGCCGTTGATGAAGCTGGACAGCAGCCGGTCCGGCTCTCCCGAGGCCCTGATAGCGGGTACCCGGTGCAGCAATTCGCGCAGCATCACGATGATCTCACGCCGGGCCAGATGCGCGCCCAGGCAGAAATGGGGTCCGGCGCCGCCGAATCCCACGTGCGGATTGGGCGACCGGGTGATGTCGAAGCGCATCGGGTCGTCGAATACCGCCTCGTCGCGATTGGCCGACCAGTACATCAAGGCGACCTTGTCGCCTTCGCGGAACTGGTAGCCATTCAGTTCGGCGTCGCGGGTCAGCGAGCGCCGCATCCAGATCACCGGCGAGACGTACCTGACGATCTCCTCTACGGCCGCGCCGATCCTGCCCTCGAAGTCGGCCAGCAGCAGTTCACGCTGGTCGGGATGCTCGGTGAGCAGCATCAGCGCGTGGGAGAGCGCGGTGCGGGTGGTCTCGTTGCCCGCGACCACGAGCAGGATGAAGAACGAGCCGAGTTCGGAGGGGGACAGCTGCTCTCCGTCGACGTTCGCGCTCGCCAGCGCCGTGATCAGGTCATCGCCCGGGTCCTTCTGCTTAACGGCGGCCAGGTTGGTCACCAGGCCGGCCAGGTCAGCGCCCGCGGTCAGCAGTTGGGTGACGGCCTCGTCCATGTCCTGGCTGAGGAACTCGGGGTCGGCGCCGGCCAGGATCAGGTTGGTGTTCTTCAGCACCATGTCGAAGTGCTCGTCGCCGATCCCCATCATGTCGCAGATGATCTTCAGCGGCAGTTTGGACGAGACCTGCGTCACGAAATCGCACGGACCGGTGGCGATCAGGTCATCGACGATGCTCACGGCCGCAAGCTGCACGTCCTGCTCAAACTTCTTGATCATCTTCGGAGTGAACGTGCGGGAGACGATCCGGCGCAGCCGGGCGTGACGCGGGTCGTCCATGCTGATCATCGACCCGAAGTACTCGTTGAACTCGGGCGGCAGGTCGACCAGGCTCGTCGCGCCCCGAGCCGAGGAGTAGATCTCGGGATGCCGGCTGGCCTCGACCACGTCGGCGTGCTTGACCAGCGCGTAGTAGCCGTCACCGTTGTCGGAGATCGGGTTCTCCGGCTGCTCGAAATAGGGCGGAGCATCTAGGGCGCGAAGCTGAGCGAACATGGTGTGCCGGTCAGCTAGCGACTGCGTCCAGAAGTCGTTCTCCGACATGTTGAGCTCGCCCGTGATCGGCGTCGGGTGGGGTGCGGACGTAGTCACGACGGGGCCGCCTTTCGGGTCAGATCACCTCAATACTTCATGGTGTCAGACGACCGCGCGCAGCGGCAGAGCGCGGTACCCCCGAGTAACCTAGCCCAGGACGAGCGGCATGTAGCCCAGCACGTCGACGATCTGGCCGACGGTGATCTTGCCCTTGCGCAGGATCGTAACCTCACCTGCGGTGCAGTCGACGACCGTGCTGAGCACGCCGGGCGGGATCGGCCCGTTATCCAAGAACACGGCCGTGTGCTCCTCGAGGTCACCGACCGAACTCTGCCCCTCCACGATCTCGCTGGCCGCCGGGCGCGCGGCCGAGGCCACCATCGGCCCGGTCTTGCCGAGCAACTCGATCGCGACCTCCTGATCGGGCACCCGGACCTGGACGTACCGCTCGTCGCCGCCAACGTGCCAGCGCAGCGAGGGCGAGGCCGGCACGATCAGCGTCATCGGCCCGGGCCAGAAAGCGTCGGCCAGCATCCGGGCGTGCTCCGGTGCCTGCATTGATATTCCGTCAAGAACCTGCTTATCGCTAATGAGGACCTGCAATGGCGTTGATTCGCCTACCGCCTTAGCCGTCCTGATCGCGGCAGCAGGAGCCTCGCCGAACGCATAGCCGACCAGTGCGTACGATGTGTCGGTCGGCATCACGACCAGCTTCTGGCTGAAGATGGCGGAAACAGCCGCGGCGATGCCCTGAGTTCGCGTCTCTTCGCTGAGGCAGTCGAAGACCTGCACGGCATCGCTCCCATCCTCGGCTAGCGCCCGCGTTTGCCCGCGGCATGCGGGCAGCGGTCACGCTAGCATGGCGGCCGGTTACGGTGCCCGCTTGGGTAGCGAGGCGAGAGGGAGCTTAATGACGCGGTTCGAATTCACCAGGCCACGTCCGGTTAGCCGGACTATTACCTTTTCCGAGGTGGCCAGAATTTCGGACAGCCTTCGCGGTGGCTCGCTGGCCGTGCTGCCAACCGAGACCGGCTACATGCTCGCCGCGCTGGCCACCTGCCTGCCCGCCGTAGAGCGCGCCTTCGCGGTGAAACACCGCAATCACGCCCAGGTCATGCACGTCGCGTGCGCGTCGCTGGCAATGGCTGCGCAGATCGGCGAGCTCAACCCGCCGTCGCTGCGGCTGCTGGGCGAATTCACCCCCGGCCCGGTGTCGGTCGTCGTGCCGAAGACCACGCTGCTGCCCGACCGGCTGGTCACCATGGACGGCACCGTCGGCATCCGGGTGCCCGACCACCCGGCGACCCTGCAGGTCATCCGCGAGGTTGGAACTCCGCTCACCGCCACCAGCCTGAACGTCAGCGGCAGCGCCCCGGCCCTGGTGAGCGAGCTCGAGCTGGAGTCACTGAACTGGCCCGCCGGCGAGGTGATCCACATCGTCGCCGACGATGACTCGATCAGCTACCAGACGGGTTCCACGCTGGTGCGGGCGGTCGGCCCAGATGTCGAAATCCTGCGGGCCGGCCCGATATCGGAGTCGCAAGTGCGCGAGGTCGTCAGCGGGACCAGCTACCTGGAGGCCGCTCGCGCCTGACGGCGATCGGATTCGGCCGCCCGGCGCGGCCGGGGCGTTCTGGGCGCTCGCCCGGCCGGGTCACGCTCTCCCGTCATGATCGCGATCGCCATCGGATGACTCAGGCCCGTCACGCTGACCAGCACGCACGCGATCGTCGCGGAACCGTCACGCAGCAGCAGCCAGCGCGACCCGGCCACCGGCCGCACCTGCGCCGACAGTGCCGCTTGGGATGCGGGCGCCCCGGTGCACGAGGCGATTGCCCGCGCCAGCGCGCGCCTGGCCTCGGTCACGCCGGCCTCGCTGAACCCCGGGTCGTCGTAGGCGAGCCCGCCATAGGCGCCCAGCAGCGCCTGGTCGAGGGCATCGAGTTCCTGACCGTCGAGCCCAGAGCCATCAAGCACGGAGAGCCAGCCTTCGGCGCGGTCGGCGGCCGCGGACTTGCGCGCCGGCTTGACCGCCCGCCAGCCGCAGGCGGCCGGCCCGCCCGCCCGGACCCGCAGGGACAGTCCGGTGATGCCCGAGTCGTTCGCGGCCGCCTTGACCCAGCCGTCGGCCGACCGGCCGTCCGCGGAATCCGGCCGTCGGCCCACCCGAACCTCCAGGTCGGGCCCGAGACCCAGTTCGGCCGTGGAGCGCTCGAGGAAGCAGCCGAGCAGCGGCACCGGCCAGGGTCCAGTGCGCGGCAGCGACCCGCCGTCGCGCATCCGGAGTCCCCGCAGCGCCGCGACCAGTCGCCCGGCGGAGTCGGTGGCCTCCACGTCCCACACGGTCTGAGCCTGCTCGGCTTGGGCGACCGCCACCGGGCTGGCACCAGCCCCTGGTCGAGCCCCGTCGCCGGCTCGCGGCCTCGGCACCACGGTGCCTGCAACCACGGTGCCCGCGACCACGGTGCCTGCGACCACGGGGCCAGGACTGTCCTGGGCAGCGGCGGGCTCCGTCTGGCTGATCGTCACCGTCACCGAACCGTCCCCGCTGCCACCGCCGAACGCGGCCGACT
>Ga0134128_10002741_pt1 | contig 21636 bp, 20 predicted proteins | sample KB31754_FD_96462 | JGI IMG/M metagenome (GOLD analysis project Ga0134128, IMG submission 96462) | Terrestrial soil microbial communities with excess Nitrogen fertilizer from Kellogg Biological Station, Michigan, USA - KB3-175-4 | ecosystem: Environmental > Terrestrial > Soil > Unclassified ... | reverse complement strand
TTGATCACCTTATCGTCCGGGTCCAGGGTGAAGAACAGGGAATGGAACGTCCGCACATGGTCCCGCGCCTCCACCGGCACGTTGTCCCGGCGATCACTCGCCATCGCCTCCATCACCTTCCCAGCGGCAAGCACATACACCCGCCCCTGCGCCCTGCCTATCTCCTCCGATGCGCGGTAAAAAGCATACCCGGCAAACCCACAACACGCCAACACTAGCACCACGCACGACATCCGAATAAGCCTAAATGACGACTCGATATTCCTCGACTTCTCATACATACCCCCTCCCCCTTTTAACGTTATATACTAAAGCACCGTAGCCGCTACCTTTGCCGCCGTCTTCGCTGCCGTTACCACTGCCTCCGGCACCTTCTTCTGCAAGGCCCCACCACCGGACGGGAATACGTTGATGATATGATTCGTGATCGACGGCACGCAGAAATACCCCACAGCGCCAATCAAGAGAAAAATCAAATACGCGGTATCCGTCATCCCGAACGACGGCGAGCCGTTTGCCATCGTCTGGTTCGTGTCAAATTGGATCATTGCCACCTGCAACTGCCCGATCATCACAGAGAAAATGTTCGCCACCGGTAACCACAAAAACACGTTGATATACCGTCCCAGCCAGGCCACAAACACATGCCGGAAGCCGTCAAACGTAGACAACCCGATCGCCAGCGGACCCAGGATCGCCAGCAATACCAGCTCGAACGTCCTAAGCGTATTGATACAAAGCGCCGCCGCCTCATAGACCAACTGTAGCACCTGCGCAAGGAACAACCTGAGCGCCGTCCGGAACATGTAATAAATGCGGTCCAGATTAAACATGATCGCGTTCGTGACCCCTGAAAACAAGCCCGTACTGGCGTCATTGCTGTACTGCTCCCAAATCTTTTCGTTGCCCGACCCGTCTAAGCCCACAAACGCCTGCCATTCTGGGGAATCCTCCGTTAGCACCTTCGTAATTGCTGCGTTGGTCTGGGCCATCAGGGTATTCGTCCCCACCACGGTCGTCCCCAAAATCCCATTTACCACGGTAATGAACACCGGATAAAAAGCCAGGAGCAGCCCGATAGCGAAAGGTCTGAGCAAAGGGAAAAAATCAATAGCCTCCGTCCGCACCAGGTGACCCCACACCCGATACGTCACATAAAACAACGCCCCGAAACCCGCCAGCGACCGACCGACCGACGTCAGATCGTCTACGTACACCAGCATTGATGTATACACGTTTTCCAGAACTCCCTGCAGCCCGTGTATAAAATCCGACACATTACTATACGGACCAACATCCTGCGCCGACGCCCAAAAGGGGAAACACACTCCTGCAAGTAGCAGGATCCACCCAACACCTCTTTTCATGCTTATGAGATTTTAACCGCTTTTAATATACCCTACCGCAAAAACCTTATGGCCCCAGTCCATACAACGCCCTGAGCGTCGCTTGGTCGTTCACCGCCTGGTTCCGTTGTGCCGCCTGCACCGCCGCCTGGTTGTCGAACTTCCGCAAGGCATCCAGTTGCCCACTGATATTCGCATCTATCCGGTCGATTGCCGCCAGCCGCTCCGCATCACTCATGCGCAATTCACCGGTTGTGATCACCATCATCAGTTCGTTCACGTTCTTCACGCTCCCTTGGACAAGGTCCGCATAGACGTTCCCGAAATACACCAACTCCCCATCCGTAAACTGCCCTGTTCCCTGCAAATACCGGTTCGCGGCCTTATACTCCTGTACCAAGAGCGCTTCCTTATAGATAATATCCCCCACCTTTGCATACGAGCTCACCGCAGGGCTCACCGCCAGCAGACCGTCAAGGAAAGCCTTGTGCAGCGAAAACGTGCCCTGGCTAAGGTTCTTTATGTCCTCATACCCCTGGTGCACCACCGTATAAGCGGAATACATTTCAGACAAAATCTGCTTCAGCTGCGACAGCTTCTGCACATCCAACAACAGCTGCGTAATGTCATCCGCCACCGACTGCGCCATCACACCCGACACCGCCATCATCAACAACACCCCCACCAATACCATCCGCCTCATAACCCACCTTTTTCTGTAAGCAAAACGCCTTATGGCAACCCATACAACTTCAATACCGCCCCTGCATCCCCCGCCTGCCTCGTCCGCTGAGCAACCACTGCGTCGGCCGCATTCGTCACGTCCACCGTCGCCCTGTACCGCTGCCGTGCCCGGCTATCGACCGCCAGCACTTTAAGCATCCGCTCATCATCCGACATCTCCAATGTACTATCCGTTAGCACCTCTTCCAGCAGCGTCACATCCGCCAACCCCTCCTTTACGATCTCGCCATACAAGGTGACCAGGTACGCCAGTTCATCCGACCGCAACCCCGGCGACGCCCGATACCGGGACAAGGCAGCAGCAAAACGGTTCGCCAACGCCGCCTGCAACGCGACGATCTCACCCACCTCCGCCATACCCGACACCACCGGGCTCACCGTCCTGAGCGATGTATAAAAACTGCTGTGCAGGCTGAATTCCCCCGTCTTGATACCCTTTATCGTGTTCAACCCGGATTCCACGATCGCGTACCCCTTTTCCAGGACGCCCAGGTAAATCTGCAAGGCCCCGATCTGCTGCTCCTGGTACTTCTTGCGCGTCTTATTCTGCTCAAACCACTCGTCGAATGTTTGCCCCTGCGACCGCGCTGCGCACAACACGAACGCCACCCACATCATCCACCGTCCCATACCTCACCGTTTTACTGTATCCCATACAATGCCTTCGTCGATGCCAGGTCCCCCGCGCTCTGCGACCGCTGCGCACTCAGCAGAAACGCTCCCTGGCTGAACCGTGCCAGGTCCGCATAATTCTTGTCTATGTCCTTCCCTGTCTCATCAATGATTGCGAGCCGCGGCCCATCCCCCATCTCCGTCACCAGCGACGTCACTACACTGGCCAGGTGCTCGATGTTCTGAACGCTCTGGCTGGCGATACCCGACAACACCTTATACATGGCGGAAAGCTCCGTCGCCGAAAAATGCGTGTCGTTATTCAGCACCGCATACACCTGCTTATACCCCGCCACGATCCGCGCCTGCTTCTCCACCATATTCCTCACCTCCTCGTAGGTCGCCAGCGCCGTCTTCACGGTCCACAATTCCTGATAGAACTCCGCGAACAGATCCCGCTGCTGCTGTACCCACCCGGTTATATGCGTCAGTTCCGACTGCGCCATATCATTCTCCACCGCCTTCTCCGTATTCTGCGCCTCGATGGTCTCGGTCTGCATCCGCTCGATCTCCAGGTCCGTCGCCACGATCACCTTCTTTATCCCCGCCTGGATAATGTCCAGGATGGGTATCTGCGCCCTTGCCGGCGCCCCTTCCACAAGGCAGGCCAGGAGGAGCGCCGCCAAACCCCACCGGCGCCCCCTCCCTTTTCCTACGACGGAAGGCCTGCCCGTCCACCGAATCCACGTCTTATTTTTAGTCATACCTTTCACGGTTTATTGTTGATACATTCCAGCCTATCCGTATACCAAGCCGCCGTCTCCGCATCGTTCAACTGCGGCACCTCACGCCTCAGCACCTCCACTTCCGTCTCCGTCAACTGCCGGCTCGCGTCATTGTCCAGGTTGAACACCGCCCAACCATCTGCAAATTTTCTTACACAGTACATATCGTAAAATTTTGTTACCCCTCCCCTCGCAGCCATCATAGCTGTCGTACCTTCGCCCGTAACTCCGCCGCCAACACCTCGATCCCCCTGCGCATACTCCCGTACCGCCGCGCATATTCCGCGACCACCACCTTCTCCCGCTCCTCCGTCGTGTACGCCAGGTATTCTTCCAGCGACACTTCCGTTCTATACACCCGAGAGTACATCGACCCGAGGGAAATAAAGACTTCTTTATACCGACGCGCCGGATCGTTTGCCTTATTCACCGATAACACCTGCGCCACCTCCGCATCCGTCAACCCCAACAGCGCCTGTACTTCCGCAAAACGATTCTGATATTTCCGCTGATCCAGCAGGATTTTGCAATCCGAATTATTAATAATCGCCTGCTTGACCACTGGGGATGAAAGAAGATCGTCTACCTCCTGCGATACCACCAACGGTTCCCCGAAAAATTTGCGCATCGTCTTCCAGAGATATTGAATATACTCGGCCATGCCTTCCTTAGCTAACGCCTTCCACGCTTCCTCAATCAATACAATCTTCCGCACTCCCTTCAGCTTCCGCATCTTATTCACTACGACCTGCATGCAGATGATGGTCACGATTTGAAGCAGCGTCGCGTTGTCTTTAATATTGTCCAGCTCAAAGACCACAAGCCGCTGCTCCAGCATTTCCAGGTTCATCGTGGCGTTCAGCAAAAAATCATACTCACCGCCACGGTAAAACGGCCGCAGCACATATAAGAAATTATTGACGTCGAAATCCCGTTCCTTTACCCCATCCTGCTTCATCACTTCAACATACTCGTCTCTTAAGAACTCGTAAAACGTATCAAAACAGGGCGCCAGGTCTCCACGATTATCCAGCCGGTCAAAGTACGCTTGCAAAGCATTCGACAGAACGACATACTCAAACCTGTTATAGGTCTCACCGCTTTTCTTCCAAAGCGCCAGGAACAAAGCCAATATCGACTCCTTCATTTCAATATCGAAGCCGTCCCCCGGGTCCCGGCGCATAGGATTGAAACACAACCGGTGATCTTTAGCATAAGTGAAGTAATAACCTTCCACCAGGTCGCACAGCCCGCGATAAGAGTGCCCAACGTCTACCACCACGATATGCGCCCCCTGCTCATAATAAGACCGCAGCAGATGATTGGTAAAAAACGATTTCCCGCTCCCCGAAGGCCCCAGGATCAGCTTGGCCCTGTTGCTGATGATTCCCTTCGCCATAGGCAAATCCGATATATCCAAATGTATCGGCCGCCCTGTCTGCCGGTCACCGAGCCGAATACCAAAAGACGATACAGAATCCCTATAGGCCGTCTCCATCGAAAAGAAACAGCACGCCTGTTCCAGGAAGGTGTCAAAAGTCTCATTCACGGGCAACTCCCCCGCATTCCCCGGTATCCCTGCCCACCACAACTCGGGCGCCCCTACCGTCTCTATATGCGCCACCGCATCCATCCCCGCTATCGCAGTGCTGACCTGGTTACGCAGCTCCTTCAGCTCGTCCGGCCGATCCGTCCATGCCATCACGTTGAAGTGCGCCTTCACCGGCAACCGTTGCTCACTGATCGCCTCATTCAGGAATGCTTCCGTAGCGTCCCGTCCGATTGCGTTCTCCCGCGAATAATTCGCCAGGGATTGCAGCCGCACTCTTTTGGCCTCCAATCTTTTCAGCGTAGCCGGGCCATCCTCGATACACACATATTGATTGTAGACATGGTTACAGTAGAGTAACTGTCCCAACTCCGCCGCAAATCCTATCGGGAACCGCGTCTTGTCCGTGCTGTACCGGGCATAGCCAACTTTAGGCGCACACTGCCCCGGCAAATACTCCGGGTCCGACAACGTAAACAACAATGCGTGCTGCTCACCCACCTGGATCGTATCCCCAAACCGGATGTCCCTGATGACCAGGTCCGGCCCTTCATTCAAGTAACAATATTCCTCCACCACCCCGGCCCGCTTAAAGCCACTCGCCAGTTCCTCGTCTTTCAGCCGTCGCAACTCCACCAGACCTGACGCCGCGAGGATGCTCACAAACTGCCCCACCGCCGTCTCGAACTCCCGAAGCCTTTCCGTCGACAACAACTCCACCGGCACCAGCGTTTTCCTGAGCAACCCCGACGCCGCAGTTGTCGGCATCCGCCTATTCTCCGGCCGCCGCGTCAGGTATATCCGGCAGTGATGTCGCAAAAATTCCCGCTCATTATAAAAGCGCTCGCTTGCCCTGCTCAAAAAGCTGTCCCCAGCCTTCTCATAATCTGGCTTATACGAGTCCCGCACAAACCAATCCTGCATATGAAAAACGCAGCCCACCGGCAACACCTTCAACGCCCGCACGAACGCCTGATGCAACGCTTCATACTGTTGTCCGGACAACGTAAATACCTCCGGCTTCCGCACCTCGAACCCCATCGTTACATCGCCCATTTTGGAGACGATCGTATCCCCCGACACCTCCAGTACAGGCAACCTTTCATTTAACCCCGCCTCCATAACTCCTCCGCATTAGGATGAACACTTTTCTCGACCTCGACACCAACGCCCGCGGCACCCTACGGCGTGCCGCCCACTTCATCATCCCGTATTGGCCATACTGCTTGCTGATACGGAACACCCGTCCAATCGCGAGGGTCGCGAGCCCCATCACCAGGAATATCCCCACATATCCGCCGAGACCTGCCACATACAGCGCGATATATACACCCAGGGACCCCAGCGTGATCCCCGCGACCCACCAGATGTACTGGGCCTTGAGCCCGCGAAATTCAATGGCTTTATTAATCCCTTTGTTGATCGTATACACCTTTTCTGCCATACACCACGTTTTACAAGCCAAAAAAACTCTGAATTACGGTGGCCACGATCACCAAAAAAATACAAGCCGAGAACCACGCTGCCGCAACCTTCGCCGTGTCATGATCCCCATGTGACCACTTCGAGTACACGCGGACAGCGCCGATCAACCCGAGGATCCCGCCAATCGCGTACAACAAAGCCGACGCAGCCGGGAAATACCCCTTGATCATCGTCGTCGCTTGGTTGATTCCCGCTGTCCCATCCTGCCCGAACACCGCCATTGTCATCAAGAGCGCGGCCTCCAAAAAAGCACCATAAACCACCACTTTACCACTCCGCCTCATAGTCCTTATGTTTAATAGTGAACAATCACCCCCACAGCGCCACCAGGTCGCCTTGCTCCAACACCAGCGAGAAATTCGACGCACACGTCCTTGTCAAAAAACTATTGATCGAGGCCTGGTACGGCGTATTCTTCAATTGCCCAAACCGCGATAGTATTTCCGCTGTCTGCGTCAACAGTTGCTCCTTGTCGATCTTTTCCGCCACCCCTTGCGTCACCATATCCTTCAAAATCGCTACCACCGTAGCCATTACCTTAAACATCTCCGGAGATTGCCCCCCCTGGTCGTCTCCCTCCCATCCCGCAAGTCTTTCCTTCTGCTCGTCAAATAAGCCGGGCTGAGCCGGCACCAGCGCCACCTCTTCCCTGACCGCCCTCGACACAGCGGCCGCCTCTTTCTCCGCACGCGACGGCTCCCGCCGTCCCGAGAAATAGGCAACCAGGTCATGGCGGTAGTATTTCAGCAACACCACGAAATAGTAGATGATCACCAGCGGCAGAATAAAGGAGAAAAAATCCCCCCAGGTAGTCGTGTAAAGCATGTCCTCTGATTTTGTTTCCGAGGACAAATGTGAGAAGTCGGCAGGCCGCAAACGATAGTGGCAGTAACTGTCACGGCTGAAATAGTTGGTGGGCCGAGAAAACTGTCAAAATACCCAGGTCAATTAGCGCCAGAATGGGAGATTCCCTACGACACTCACTGGTTGAAGATTCTCAATGTAAAGAACAGGTCCAAGGTTGGCGGCTAACATTGTATCGACTGTTTTATCACAGCCTGTTGCGACATTTTCTCCCAAAAAAAAGAGCTTACTCACGTAAGCTCCTATAAGCTGCTGAAAATCAAAGTGCCCACAACAGGAATCGAACCTGCACATTGTTGCCAATACCAGATTTTGAGCCTCGTATTCAATCTAAGTGATTGATATTCACTATAATGTTAAAATTCTGATATCTTGTTGCAGCATGCCCTCAATTTCCAAAAAAGCAATGTTGACAATTCCATAAATGGCGGCGCGGCAGTGGACGAGGGTGGTGCGCGAAATCCCAGAAACCGGAAATCAATTCTCGGAAACACCTTGCATAGCGGTAACTTTTAAGATACATCCATGCCCGGGAGACGTCTGCAATTCAACGGAGCCATTGCATAGCTCGGCCTTTTCATAAATTCCGGTGAGGCCGATGCCCTTTTGCACCGTAAGCTTGTTAAATCCCACGCCATCGTCCTCTATGGTGAGACGCACGCCCTTTTGATCGGTATCCAGGCAGATATGTACATTCTTTGCCTGGCTATATTTGACGATGTTGTTCATGTGCTCCTGCAGGATGCGGTAAAGGGCTACTTTTTTCGACTGATCCATCGATTCCACCTCCTGGCTATTAAAGGTGAAGGAAATATTGAACATTCGGGTTTGCCGGAAATCATCCACCAATGCCTTTACGGCAGCTATAAAGCCTTCCCGGAGAGTGGAATCCTTCACCAGGCCATGGGAAAGACACCGGATCTCTTCTATGGCCATCTTGAGGATATGCTCCGATTTATCGAGGAGACCCTTCTCGTCGGGATCAGCCGGATGCAACAGGCTCAGGTACACTCCGATTACCGCCAGCATCTGGTTGATATTGTCATGCAATTCATGGCCTATCCTGATCCTTTCGGCCTCCTTCGCCTTGGCGATGGTCTTCTCAATGTACTCCCGTCGCATCCAAACCCAGTCCGAGTCATTGGAAATGACAGGTGATGATTCGACCTCGCTGGCCGTAATCTCTTTTATCCTGACTAAGATAAGGCTGGGGGAAAAGTTTCGTCGGGATATTTCTTCCAGCTCAAAAGCCAGGGTTTTATATTTGCGATCAACTTGTTTAATAACCAGGGTTGCGCTTGACGGCAGCAACCCTGGCCGTCTGGATCCAGAGGGAGAATTTGCTTCAAAAGGTACTGAACCATGGACATGATGGTAGGTTTTCCATAGTTTTTCAAGAAAGTGTGGTGTAAAAAGCTCGTTCGGCAGAACGTCGAGTAACCGGGCGGCTTTTTCATTCGCCCAAAGGATGCCTCCATTCTCATTTTCTACTATAATCCCGGGAGCCGTCCGCTCATCGAGCGCCTTGCACTTAATCGTCTGGCTGCCGCCGTTTGGGTCCATTGTGCCGGCACCGTGTAGCGGGACGAGGCACAGATAGACCGGTGCGGCAGGGCCGGCAACGAATAGTTTTATGACCTCCCATTGAATATCGCCCGGCCGGCTGTTGCCCAATCTCATGGACACCTGCGACGATTTGCAGCGGTCGGCGCGGTTGAGCATCGCTTTCAGGAAACTGCGGTGGCGGCCCGGCAGCAGGTTAAAGATGTTGGTTTCCGAGATGCCGGAAGAAGCAGGCGATGGCTCCTGGGCAAGGTGACCGTTGGCCGGCATAATGGTGCCATCCTTAGATATCACTATACCAGATCTAGTAAGGGAAGGAGGCATCGGGGTCATCGTATTACTTTTTAAAGGGGCGCGTGTTTTCATTGTATTCTGATTGTGCGGGGGTTGTGTTGCCGGCTCATCCCCTGGACAGGGGATGAGGCTTTTATTGCAACACATCCTGACCCTAAACCCTGTTATAATAAAATGCTGATTTCCAAGAGACCCCTTTGTGCAACCGTAGTCAATTTGACGGCACCATTGTAGATGCGCAGCAAGTCGCCGATATAGCTCAAACCGAATGATCTTGCAAGGTTTTTTGCTGTAGGTCGCCGCAAAGAACCGTCAAATACGATCAGAACACGATTTCCGGTGAATTGCAGGTATAATTCGACATCCTTCAGCACGTTGCTTTCTACGATCTGCTCCAGTGATTCACGGATTATTCTGAACATGACTACCTTTTGGGATATTTGCAGCTGCTCAATGTTTTTGTTATGGCAAGTGAACCGGATGTTGTCGAAATGTACCAGGCCAACTTCATCGATAAGGGTATTGATGCTGTCTATCAAGCCTGTTTCAAGAAAGAAAGACCCGCTGCGTTCATCGGTGAGCTTTCCAATCTCCCCGATAGCAAACGCCAGGGATTCCGCCATACGGTTTTTTATGTCCTGCTGTCTCTCATCCACAGGCTCCAGTAACCCGGCAAATATCCGCGCAGCAGCCAACACCTGGCTGATATTGTCTCTCAGGGCGATAGCCAGGCGCTTGCGTTCCATGTCCTGCATATAAGAGATGATCTCATCTACATGATTTTCCCTGGACGTTTGAGCAGTGACAGGTATTAAAATTTCTTGTTGTTCAAGGGTTTGATTTAAACGGGAGCCTGTTTTCATATAGACATTTTTATTTAAACGATGATCAATAGGTACATGAGCATATATCACTCAATTTATCGCGGAGATCAGGTCGGGGATGCGATCAAATTCCAGGGTTTTATCGAAAAAATGAAGGGCGCCAAGCGTCTTGCACAATTCGCGATGATACTCATAGGCCTGGTTACTGACCATCACCACCTTCATCGCCGGATACTTCTGCCTGATCACCTTTAGCAGCTCGATGCCACTCATGTCCGGCAGGCTGATGTCGAGCAGCACGATATCCGGGCTTTCCCTGTTTACGAGGCTGATCCCTTCTTCGAAACTCCCTGCAAGCAAGACCTGCTGCACGTTTTCCAGCTCTTTCAACATCTCTTCCATTCGAATATTAGTGGAGAGTGAATCGTCGACGACAAGCACTATTAATTTATGATTTTCCATGGGGTTGTTTTGACTATACAAAGAAACGGCGCAACGAGCCGGAAAAAAATAGTGCATCCTGTAATAATCGGGTCACCATCTGGCACGGTCCGTCAGTAGGGCCAAGTGCTACAAGGCAATAAGTGGAACTTTGTACCGGTTGGTAAAGCAGAGAGATAGATAATTAAAAACCCCATGAACCGATGGGATCATGGGGCGTGGGCTGAGATGGGAAAGAATGCTCAAACGAGGTGGTTCTCGATCATATACTTTGTCAGTTCGGCATTTGTTCGAAGGTTCATCTTATCGAGAATCCGGTTCCGGTAAGTACTGATCGTATTGATGCTGAGTGAGAGTACCGCTGCGATCTCCGAGACCTGTTTTCCGGATGCAATCTGCTTTGAGACGTCGAATTCCCGGTCGGACAGCAACTCATGGGGTGGCTGCCCGGAATTATCCAGCATGAGCGTTGCCAACCGCTCGGCGATGGCGGGAGTAATATATTTACGGCCCTGCAGGAGCCTGTTAATGGCCGTGATCAGCTCCGCAGGTGGAGCGGTCTTGCTAAGGAACCCTGATGCACCGGCCTTCAACGACCGGACGGCATAGTGCTCCTCAGCATGGGTGCTGACAACGAGCACGGGAAGCTTAGGAAATTTCATCCGAAGATCATGGACAACGTCCAGCCCGCTGCGCCCGGGCATCGAGAGATCGCAAATGACCAGGTCCCAGGTTTGTGAGGACATCTTTATGAAGATGCCTTCCGCGTCCTCCGCTTCCTCAACGACCGAGGAGGGGAATTCATCCAACAACGTCTCCCTGAGCCCTCTTCTGACGAGGGAATGGTCATCAGCGATTAAGATTTTCATGATATGGGTTTTAAGTAAGGGGTTAATAGCTTTTCAATCGGAATGCAGATGCAGATAGACGACGCGTTACCCGGCTTGTTGTCAAAGGAACATTCACCAGACAATAGTAGTATTCTCCCCGCAAGATCCGGCAGCATCGGCCTGGTTTGCGGATGCTCCATGATCGTCGCCCAGTGGTCTTCTCTCAAGGTCAGCATCAGGGATATATCGTTGCATACCAAAGAAGCAGTTATCTGCTGTAAACCCGGAGAAGTTAGCGATCTGGCCAGAAGACCCTGATATATTCTAAATAAGTTTATCGATATCTCGGGAATGATCCCGAAAGGAAGCGGATCGGATGTAAATGCTGCCTGAACAGCAAATTGCCGGATAAATTCCCTCGTATACCATTCCATCGCTGCCGCAAGCCCGGCATCCTCGAGAATTCCCGGGTGCAGCTCAGCGCTAATGTTCCTTATCGATTCCACCGCGGCATCTACAAGTTCCATCATCCCCGTGAGCTTCTTTGTTAAAAAGTCGTCTTTTGGTTGCAGCTTCCTGTCGAGCCGGTAGATGTCCATTTTCAGGCTTGCCAGCTGCTGGCTTAGACGATCGTGCAATTCGCCGGCCAGGGTCCGACGTTCTTCCTCCCGCGCCTGGTATAGGCGAGCCAGCAGAGTGAGATCAAGCATATGCGATTGCGGAACTATCATTATACCAGGGTGTCCTCGTGTTCGTGTATTAACTGGGTGATCGCGGAGGTTATATTCTGTGTACTGCCGCTTTTGCGTACATATCTGTCGACTCCCAGTTTATAAGCCGAAGCTTCGGTGGCGGGAGAAGTGCAGGTCGCCGTATACAAGATAAATTTGATATGCGCCAGACCTTCTTTCTTTCGGATAGCCGAGATCAGCTCGAACCCATTCATAGCAGGCATATGGGCATCTGAAATAATCAAATCGACCTCCATTTTTGCGAGTTTTTCTAGCGCTTCCAACCCATTTCCTGCCTCCAAGGACTGAATACCTTCATATTCGAGTATGGCTTTCAACAGGTTGTTACCTGTTTGATCATCGCCAACGATAAGGGCTTTAATTTTCATGATATATCATTTTATGTTTTTGAATGTTCTATTATTGCGCCTGTCCCGGTTTTGTCTTCCAGGATCTTTTTCACCTGGCCGGGAAAGCTCCTGGTGTTGATCGGCTTTCTTATATAGGTGTCACAGCCGGCTGCCAGTATCTTCTCGTGGTCTCCTTTCATAGCGAAGGCAGTGAGCGCGACGATGACAATATGTTCGGTACCCGGGCTTTGCTTCAGGACACGGGTAAGCGTCAGCCCGTCCATGCCGGGCAGGGCCACGTCCATCAGGATCAGGTCGGGGTGCTTGCTCCTGATCATTTCCAACGCCGATTCCGCATCGGCTGCCCGTTGCACCTCGAAGGCTTCGAGCTCCAGCAGATCGCCTGCCAGCTTGAGGTTGGTAGGATTATCATCGACTACAAGAATACATGGGTTCATAGATAAGTTGTTGGTTGATTTTAATTGGCTAAGACGTATTTTGGAATAACGACGGTAAAGGTGCTGCCATGGTTCCATTCGCTTTCGGCCGTGATCCTTCCATTATGCAATTCCACGAATTTTTTCGTCAAAGCCAATCCCAATCCGGAGCCCTCATGCTTCCGCGTCAGGCTGGAATCCAACTGTACAAATGGGGTGAACAATTTATGTAAACCGTCCTCCGTCATCCCTATCCCGTTATCTTTTACTTGCAGGGAAAGACAATTGTTTCCGCAAGATCCGGCAGTAACCGTGACGCTGCCTTCATCTGGCGTGAACTTGATCGCATTGGAGAGCAGGTTGTACAGGATCTGTTTGAATTTGTGTTTGTCGATGGTGACATCCTGCATATCATTGTCGATGCGGATATCAATCTTTATGTTCTTTTTACGGGCGATGCCATTGACCACGGAGCTGACTTCCTCGATGGCGCTTCGTACAGAAAAAGTTTCCGTGATCAGCTCCATCTTCCCGGCTTCCACTTTGGCAAGATCGAGCACGTCGTTGATCAGATTGAGCAGATGGTTACCGCTGTTGAGAATGTCGTTGAGGTACTCCTCCTGCTTGTGGCTGACAGGCCCCGCCTTTTTATCGACCAGGAATTCCGAGAAGCCGATGATCCCATTTAACGGTGTACGCAGCTCGTGCGACATATTGGCCAGGAATTCACTCTTCATCCGATTGGCTTCCTGCAGGGTTTCCTCGAATCGTTTGCGGTCGGTGACATCGCGGGCGGCTGCAAATACCCCCTGGAGCTTGCCATCCCGATCATAAAAGGTGGTAGCATTATAGGATACGACGGTTTCCTCACCGTTTTTGTGCCTCGCGGTGAGTTCGTAATCGGTGACTTTCGTTTCCTTGAGCACCAGCCGGATACCATCTTCCGCACGGGTTGGGTTCGTAAAATAGGACTTGAAAGGGGTACCGATGAGGTCATCTTTTACATGTCCCGTTAATTCTTCCATCTGTTGGTTGACGTCGGTGATGATGCCGAGAGGGTCTGTTGTCATCAGCGCATCGATATTGGATTCGATGAGGCTTCGGGTATAGAACTGCTGTTCCCGCAATTGCTGCTCCAATTTCTTCTGTTCGGTATTGTCGCGGGCGGCGGCCAGGATACCCAGGGGGTTTCCATGGGCATCATTGAACATACCCGCATTGAAGCTTACCGATATTCGCCGGCCCTGGCGGGTGATGAGGACCAATTCATAGCCCATCACCCGTTTCTGCTCCTGGGTTTTTTCGACACCCGTCCGTGCGGCCTCCGGTTGCGTGAAATATTCCGAAAAGGCGGAGCTGATGAGATGTTTTTTGGAATAGCCCGTTAGCCGGGTAGCTTCTTCGTTGACATCGGTGATGACGCCATCGGGGGCGATAGCAAACAGCGCATCGGCCGAGGCCTCGATCAGCGAACGGTTGTAGGCTTGCTGTTCGACGAGCTGGGTTTGTAGCCGCGACTGTTCGGAGATGTCGCGGGCGGAGGCGAAGATGCCCTGGATATTGTCTTCCGAGTTACGGAATATCGAGGCATTGAACGATACTGTCGTCTTGTGCCCCAGCTTGGTTTTCATAACCAGCTCGTAATTGGTAACGAATCCTTCTGCGAATGTTTTTCTGACGCCATTGTCTGCAAGCTCGGGTTGGGTGAAATACTGCATAAAGAGGGTTCCAACCAGCTCATCGCGTTTATAGCCCGTCATCCGGCACATCTGTTCATTGACGTCGGAAATAAACCCTTCTGGGTCCACGGTGATCAGCCCGTCCACCGATGCTTCGATGAGCCCGCGGTTGTAGGATTGCGACTCGCGAAGCTGCTCTTCCAGCCTCACCCGGTCGGTAATATCCCTGGCGGACGCAAAGATACCCCGGATGCTGGAAGTCGCATCTTTGAATACGGACGCATTGAACGACACATGCAGGAAACGGCGGGTTCGCGATATGAGCGTCAGGCCATATTCTGTGACCACTCCCTTTTCAAAGGTTTCCTTTATGCCATCCCTGGCCCGCTTGGCATCAGTGAAATAATCTGCAAAGGGAGTTCCTGTCAGCGCTGTCCGGGAATAGCCGGTCATCTGGCACATACGGTCGTTGACGTCAGTAATAATGCCCTCCGGATCTACGGTGATGAGGCCGTCTACAGAGGCTTCGATCAGCCCGCGGTTATAGGCTTCCGATTCCCGGAGTCGCTGTTCCAGTTTCTTCTGCTCGGTAATGTTGCGCGCGGCGGCGAATACCCCTTGCAACCGGCCGCTGCGATCGGTAAAGGTCACCGCATTGTACGACACCACGGTTTCCGTTTTATTTTTATTTCTGGCTGTCAGTTCATAGTTGGTGACGAACCCATTCGTCAACACTTGTTTTACCCCCTCCTCCGCGAGGATGGGATCTGTGAAATAATCTTTGAACGGGCTTCCCACCAGCTCGCTGCGCGAATGGCCTGTGAGGGCCTCCATCTGCTTGTTGATATCGGTGATGATGCCCAGGGGGTCGGTAGTCATGAGAGCATCGGTGTTGGATTCGATGAGCGACCGGGTATACAATTGGGAGGCCTGCAATTTTTCCTCGAGTTGTTTTTGCGCGGTGATATCGCGGGCTGAGGCAAAGATACCCCGGACGACCCCTTCGGAATCGCGAAATACCGCAGCGTTGAAGGACACGGGTATCTGTTTGTCCTCGCCGGCGAGCAGCGTCAGCACATAGTTGGTGACGGCGCCTTCCTTGAAGGTAAGTTTTACCCCTTTTTCAGCTTCTTCCTTTTCCACGAAATAGGAAGGGAAGGAGGAGCCGATCAACTGGTTCCTGTTCTTACCAGCCATCCGGCACATAGTATCATTGATGTCGGTGATGATCATGTTCTCGGCCACCGTCACCAATCCGTCGACAGACGACTCGATCAGCCCGCGATTGTAGGCCCGTTCTTCGGCCAGCTGTTTCTGAAGCTTTGCCTGTTCGGTAATATCCCGGGCGGATGCGAAGATGCCACGTACTTTTCCGAGTTCATCGCTAAAAGTGGCCGCATTGAAGGAGACCAGCTTTTCCTGGCGATCCTTATCCCGCAAGGTCAACTCGTAATTGGTGACGGCGCCCTTGTCAAGGGTAAGCCGGACCCCTTCGGCGGCTGACTTAGAATCCAGGAAATAACCGGGAAAGGGTGTACCGATGAGCTCTTCCCGGCTAAAACCCGCCATGCGACACATTGTTTCGTTGACATCGGTGATATTCAACATGGGGTCTACCGTAATGAGGCCGTCCAGGGAAGCTTCAATAAGGCCGCGATTGTAGGTTCTTTCCTCAGCTAACTGTGATTGAAGCTTTTCCTGCTGGGTGATATCCCGTGCCGAGGCAAAGATGCCGCGAACTTCGCCGAAATTATCCCGGAATACCGTGGCGTTGAAAGAGACGCGTATATTTATGCCCTCCTTCGTGAGCAGGGTTAACACATAGTTGGTCACTTCGCCCTTATCCAGTGTTTGTTTGACCCCTTCCTGCGCTTTTTCCGAATCGGAAAAATAGTCGATAAACGGCATGCCGATGAGTTCTTCCCTGGAATAGCCGCTCATCTGGCACATCCTGGCATTTACATCGCTGACTTGTCCCCTCAAGTCGACCGTTACCAGTGCATCGACGGAGGCCTCGATCAGCCCGCGGTTATATGCCTGCGATTCGCGTAATTGCTGTTCCAGCTTTTTCTGTTCGGTGATATCGCGCGCAGCGGCGAATACGCCCAGGAGCTTGTTGTTGGCGTCATGAAAAGTGGAGGCATTGTAGGAAACCTGGGTCATTTTTCCATCCTTGCTGCGGGCAGTCAGTTCATAGTTAGTAACCTTGCCTTCCTGTAACACCAGCTTTATACCCTCTTCAGCCCTTTTGGGTTCTGTGAAGTAATTTTTAAAAGGCAGGCCCAGCAGTTCGGACCGGCTGTAGCCGGTGAGAATTTCCATTTGTCTGTTCACGTCCGTAATAATACCGAGCGGATCAGTGGTCATCAGGGCGTCGATATTCGCCTCGATGAGTGACCGGGTATAGAGCTGGGTCGCCTTGAGTTCCTCTGTGAGCCGGATCTCGTCGGAAATGTCTTTCGAGATGAGCAGGAACCCGATGGCGGTTCCTATCGAATCACGACGGGGGGTAATCACCACGCGGGCGATGAAGCGCTGGCCGTTCTTCCGCTGCCGGTTGATCGTGCCTTCCCATTTGCCGTCCTTCAATGCGGCGTCCAGTATTTGCCTGGGCACATTGTTCTTTACGTCCTCCGGAACATGCAGGACAGCCGAGTTGATCTTGCCCACGACCTCCTCGGGCTCATACCCGTATAAAATGCGGGCGCCTTCGTTCCATAGCAGGATGGTTCCGTCCAAATCTTTGCCAATGATGGAATATTCGGTCGAAGATTCGAGGACGTTGCCGATAAAATCCAGGGCCTGGTCGGCAGTACCCACGATATTGTTATCGAACAATTTGGTTTTCATACTTAGAATGGAGTTATTATGTTGAAAGGGAAGACTTTGCAGGAAGCTTTGAATGAGACCGGGGATCTTGTAGAATTCCCGAGTTTTATCCAGGTAGTGGTCCGCGCCGTGCTCAAGGAGCTTTTTTTTATGGGATACACTGTCGAAATTCGAAAGGACGATGACCTTGGTGTGTTTATCGTGTTGGCGAACGGCGCTGAGGACGTCCATGCCATTGCCATCGGGTAATCGCACATCGAGAATGATCACCGCGGGATCCGACTGCCGGTATAATGCCAATCCCCGGGCGACAGAGTCCGCGTGAAGGATGTGCTCCGGTGCGATCCATTCGCTGATACTCTCCACCAGGCGTTGTGCCACCAGGTCGGAGTCATCGATAATGAGAACATTGAACGGATCAGGCATTTTGAGGTTTTCAGATTTCGAAAAATAGTAACAATTCTCACTGTTTGCTATAGTTTATACAGCGATACCTATGTAGTGGTAACCATGACAATGCTTACTGACTACAATAATTGCATTATGCGACAAGTAAAAAGGGAGAGAGTAAATTGTGGGTAGGGAGATCTTCTTTCACGATGAAAATAGGCAGGAAGGGTCTAGTGTCAATATTTCGTTCCATATAAAGATACTAAAACGCCTGAATAATTTACCAAAGCATATATGAAATCTTCTACTATTTCGGTTTGATAGTCGTGCGGGGGAGGCAGGGTGGCTGATTTCCCTGGTTTCTGGCTGACAGCGACCTGTTCCAGGTTAACCCATGGTATGACGTAGGTCATAATATCTTTTGTGATCAGGTTTTATGTTTATCCCATATTTCACCTTCTGATCCATCAATTTGAACACCCAATTCATTATGAAGCCACTTTTACTCCTCTTAATCCTGTCGGCACTTTTTCTACAAACTTTGTTTTCCCAGAACACCCTTGCAGTTCCCGGATAGTACACGAGGGAAATGACCGGGTGAGCACCGACCTGAGCAGCGTGCTGGCGCCCGACCTATATTACCGGGAGATCATCGCCCCCGGTGGCAGCAAGCAAACAAAAACGATGCGCATTTATTAAAAAACGGTAATTTCATGAAACACCTGAAGGCGCCACAAATGTCAAAAAGAGTCGCCACCCCTTCCCCTCCGAAAGCAAATTTCTACATTGAGCCTTCAAAAGAAAACGACGTTGGGGAAATGGTGGCCGGTCAAGAGCTTTTAGATTATAAATTCGCCCTGGACAAGTCGTCTATAGTAGCGATCACGGACGTAAAAGGAACCATCACTTATGTGAATGACAGTTTCTGCCAGATTTCGAAGTATAGTGCAGCCGAATTGATCGGCCAAGACCACCGCATTGTCAATTCGGGATACCATCCAAAGGAGTATATACGCGATCTATGGAAGACCATTGCCAACGGCAAAATATGGAAGGGAGAGCTTAGGAACAGGGCAAAGGACGGCAGCTTCTATTGGGTGGATACAACGATTGTTCCGTTCCTGAATGAATCCGGCAAACCTTACCAGTATCTTTCCATCCGGACGAATATTACGGAACGCAAACGGACAGAGGAAGCGATCCAAAAAGGCCAGGCGGAAAGACAGAAGGAATTGACCCGGGCCATCCTCCAGGCCCAGGAAATGGAAAGAAATGCCCTGGGAAGGGAACTACACGACAATATCAACCAGATCCTCGCATCGATCAACCTGAAACTGGGCTATCTCCTGGAGGCGCCAGGGAACCACCCGGATATAATCAAAGATTGCAAGGAAAATGTGCAATACGCCATACAGGAAGTCAGGAATCTCTCGCACCGGATGGTCATCCCCTCTTTTTCAGACACCACGTTGAAAGCTGAGCTTGCGACGCTATTGAAAAATTATAGCTACAAGCAAACCGTTCAGTTAGACTGCAGCAAACTACAGGAAGCCCTCGTTCCTCTAGCTGTCAAAGAGACCTTATTTCGGATCGCCCAGGAACAATTGAATAACATTACCAAACATGCGCGGGCAGCCACGATCAACATACAATTAGATAGCGACATGAGTCGGGTGCATATGGCGATACAAGACGATGGCATCGGGTTTGATCCGCATCAAACGCGAAAGGGAATTGGGCTGGCTAATATTGCCAACCGGGCGGCGGCATATCATGGGAGTGCCCATATCCATTCGGAACCGGGAAAAGGATGTACTTTAAATGTAACAATCCCGATTTTATAATTCATCAGTTCTTTATCTATTGCCTGTTGGGACATTTTTGGGACATTCTCTCCCAAAAAAAAGAGCCCACTCAGGTGGGCTCCTACAAGCTGCTGAAATTCAAAGTGCCCAGAACAGGAAACGAACCTGCACATTGTTGCCAATACCAAATTTTGGGTCTGACGACAAACAGCCGTAAAAATTGTCGTAGGATAAATTTAATTTATTTTGCCTCCACTTGATCCATTCGCCTTTCCAAGAAAGCCGATAGGCTAATTCCGTTCCAACAATACAGTACAAAGCTTTCTGCCCGTCACTCAGGTTTCGGAATCAACCCGAATCGCAGCCCAGCCTGAATAAGTTGCAAGGGTGTCCTAGTCCCTAGTTTACAATGAATATTTTGCCGGTGCTTCTCAATCGTTCTTTTGGAGACGTTCAACCGTTCAGCTATCTCGCCGTCCGAGTACCCCGTCAGAATGCTAAGAAACACCTCCTTTTCTCGAGTCGTCAAACGGTCCAACGATCCTGGCGTAGCAACCAGACTTCGCCCAAGCAAATGCTGGGCAATCTCATTACTATAAAATACTCCCCCTGCCATCGCCGTGCGAATAGCCGCCAGGAGGGTATCCACTCCCACATTTTTGAGAATGCAACCTTTGGCTCCAGCTTTTACGATCCGTTCAGCCCTCCCACCATCATCCGAATCAGTCAGCGCGATAACAGCGGTAGCCGGCCAACGCGACTTGATGATCTCGACACCTTTGATGCCTCCTCTACCGGGCAAATTGTAGTTCATCAACACCACGGCAAACTCACCCGAAGCGACGAACGCAAATGCTTCTTCAGTCGATTCAGCCTCGACCACCTCAAATCTCTGCCAGGAACTTGTTTCCACGAGCAGCGCCTTGATACCCGCCCTGAAGATGGGATGATGATCAGCGACCAGGATGCGTAAGAGCGGTCTGTCTCTTACGCCCATAAATAGTGGTTAATTCTGTGTACAATGTAAAGTTAGGATGCAAATGCCCGAAACTCCAAGTGAAAAAAATCACTAAATGATGCGACCACGCATCCTGCTCAGGTATTCCCGGGACATGTCTAGGAAAGAAGCCAGATCTTGTACAGGCACACGATTGATCAAATCCGGCTGCGTTTCCATGAGGAGTCGGTAACGCTCTTCGGATGTTAACATGCGAATATTTCTGGCCTGCCGGTGCCAGATCCGAAAGTATTTATGCGTAAGTACTGCACGAACCACGTTGAATTCAACAAAGTTTCGATATGCGTAGTTCAGTTCATCAAAGGTTACATAAAACAGCAGGCAATCCTCCAGCGCCTGGATAAAATCCTTGCTTGGAATCTGATCATAAAAGCTATCCACTGCGACCACTGTTTCGCCCTCTCCAAAGAACCAATCACATACAGGTTTGCCATGAAGAATATAATAACACTTCAACAATCCATTCACTATAAAATACAGATTTTCACACACCTGCCCCTCGAGCAGCAGATGTTCATCTTCTTTAATTGTCTTTATCTTGATTACTTTTCTCAGGTAGGCGAGGCACGCAGAGGATAGCGGGTGACCTTCATCTGTAGCAATTTTATTAAGAAAGGACAACACTTCTTCCATGGTTTTGATACGGTTGATGGTTCGAACTAATTTACGGATTCAAATCTAGATTCAGGTGAGCGCATACACAACGCCGTTTCGACGTAAATGAAAACACTTATCAATTACAGCTAACTACCCATTCTCCCCGGCCCATTCACTGCAGTCTGGCTACACAATTGTTAAAATGATATATATCACATTCATCCGCTTATGGGGCTATCACGTCTTTTTCCTTTTAACTTTATCGTCGTTGAATTAACTCTACTCTGTCAAATTTAGCTCTTTGAATTTTTTAGGGACGAAACGCACGTCAGAAGCGGACAGAACGTAAGTTTGCGGGTCGGAAAAAGCGACACCCCACGAGTAGAAACCCACGGGGTGTAAAAAAAATAAAATATGGGACGAAAATAGAAAATTTCCGGCTCATAGAGAGCCGGTTATTGCA
>Ga0134128_10002738_pt1 | contig 21668 bp, 16 predicted proteins | sample KB31754_FD_96462 | JGI IMG/M metagenome (GOLD analysis project Ga0134128, IMG submission 96462) | Terrestrial soil microbial communities with excess Nitrogen fertilizer from Kellogg Biological Station, Michigan, USA - KB3-175-4 | ecosystem: Environmental > Terrestrial > Soil > Unclassified ... | reverse complement strand
GCGCGGTGCTCAACGCCCGCGACATCACCACCCTCTTGCCCCACTGCCCCAACCCCGGCAGCACCGACCCCGGCAGCACCACCCCCGGCAGCACCGACCCCGGCAGCGCCGGCCCGGACAGCGCCCGCCCCGGCCCGGATGCGCCGGGCGGAGGGACGGCCGGGCCGTCGATCACCGGCACCGTGAACCTGACCATGCCCCTGTCGGCCTACCTGTGGCTCACCGACCGCCCCGGCGACATCGCCGGACCCGGCCCCGCCGACGCGGACACCTGCCGGGACCTGGCCTCACGGCTGGCCGCCGACCCCGCCACCCGCTGGTGCCTGACCCTCACCGACCCCGACGGCCGCGCCGCAGCCCACGCCTGCGCTCGCCATGGCCCTCCAGCCCCAGCCGGACCGCGAAGATCCACCGGCCCGCCCGGCCAGCCCGGCCCGGTCACCGACTGGCTTGCACGCCTGCGCCTGGCCTACCTCGAGACCGGGACCTGCACCCACCAGCGCGAGGCACCCGGCTATCGGCCCCCGCCCGCCCTGCGCCACCTGCTCACCATCCGCCAGCCCACCTGCGCCGAGCCCGGCTGCCAGCGTCCCGCCCAGCGCTGCGACATCGACCACACCATCGCCTACGATCACGGCGGCAAGACCTGCGAATGCAACCTCGGCCCTCTCTGCCGCCACGGCCACCAGGCCAAGCAGGCCCCCGGCTGGCACCTGGCCCAGCCCGAACCCGGCCTCATGACCTGGACCCTGCCCAGCGGCCGCACCTACACCACCCTCCCCGACCCCTACCCCATCTAGGGTCGGGGCGGGATCTCGGGATCAGGCGGGCCGGCGGGTCGCGGCCACCCCTACGCCGGCTCCGGGCTGACGTAGTAGCGCAGTCCCGGATAGGCGCCGTCCGGCGTGGTCCAGGTCGCGGTGTCCGTGCCGATCAGCCGCCATCCGGCCCGCTCGTACAGCGCGATCGCCGGTCCCCCGTCGTCGACGACCTCCAGCACCGGATGCAGCCCGGTGGCCACCGCGTGGGCCGCTGCCACCGCCAGCAGCTCGGCGCCCAGGCCGGCGCCGCGGGCGGCGGGGTCCACGAACAGCCGGACAACCTCGGCCAGCTCGCTCAGCGGCCGCCCGACGGCCTGGACCAGGCCAGGATGATTGTCACCCTGGGCCAGCCCGACCTGGCCGGCAACGGTCCCGTCCCGCTCGGCCACCCACGCCTCGATGAGGCCGGACGGGGTGAGCCAGCCCGCGGGGTCGGCCGGCCACCGGCCCGGGTACCCGTTGTGGCCGTGAACGCGCCGCAGCACGGCGACACAGGCATCGAGATCGCCGGGCAGGCGGGGACGAATAGGCACGATGAGCAGTCTGACGGGTGGCGTTCTAGACTCAGGACGTGACCCGCGACTTCCGCCAGGTTGATGTCTTTACCACCACTCCCTACCTGGGCAACCCCGTGGCCGTGGTGCTCGGCGCCGACGGCATGGACGACGAGGACATGCGGCAGTTCGCCAACTGGACGAACCTGTCGGAGACCACGTTCGTGCTCACCCCGCAGGCGCCCGGCGCCGACTACCGCGTCCGGATCTGCACGCCGACCAGCGAGCTGCCGTTCGCCGGGCACCCGACTCTGGGCACCTGCCACGCGTGGCTGGAGGCGGGCGGCCGCCCGGCCACCGATGGCGTGATCCTCCAGGAGTGCAAGGCCGGGCTGATCCCCATCCGGCAGACCGAGGCGGGCCTGGCCTTCGCCGCGCCGCCGCTGATCCGCAGCGGCCCGGTCGAGGACGACGACGTCGAACGGGTGGCCCGGAGCCTGAACATCGACCGCGCCGACATCGTGGACATCCAGTGGGCCGACAACGGCCCCGGCTGGGTGGCGGTGCTGCTGGCCAGCGCCAACGCCGTGCTGGCCATCGAGCCCGGCCTGGTGAACGGCGACATCGGCGTGGCCGGCCTGTACCCGCCCGGCTCACCCGAGGCGCTGGAGGTGCGCGCGTTCAGCGGCCAGGTGACCACCGTCGAGGACCCGGTCACGGGCAGCCTGAACGCCTCGCTGGCCCAGTGGCTGACCAGCACGGGCCGGCTCACGGCGCCGTACGTGGCCTGCCAGGGCACGGCGCTCGGCCGCCGCGGCCGCGTCAGCATCACCCAGGACGCCGACGGCCAGATCTGGGTCGGCGGCGGCACGGTCACCTGCGTGACCGGCACCGTGGCGCTCTAGGTCTAGCCCGGCAGTTCGCAACCGCCGGGCCGGTCGGCCAGGACCACGGGCACCCGCTGGCCGGAGGCCCGCGCCGCCAGCGCGGCCTCGGCGATGGCGGCGGCCGCGTACCCGTCCCAGGCGGACGGGCCCGCGACCACGCCGGCCGCGGCGTTACTGACAAACTCCCGCAGCTCGGTGTCGTAGGCGCCGACGAACCGGTCCCGCCAGTCCGCGTAGATCGGCTCGGCGATGGTCCCGGCCGACCGCAGGCTGACCGGGGCCGGGTTGGTCAGTGACACGGTCCCGGTCTCGCCGACCACCTCGCAGCGGATGTCATAGCCGAAGCCGCAGCTGACGAACAGCTCGACGTCGATGTGCACGCCCGACCCGGTCTGCATCAGCAGCAGCTGCGGGTCCTGCAGGCCGTCCGGGGCCCGGCCGCTGCGCCGGGGCTGGACCACGGACACGGCGGTGATCTCCTCGCCGAGCAGCCAGCGCATGATGTCCATCTCGTGCACGGCCGAGTCGGTGAGCAGCATGTCGCTGCCGAACGTGGCCGGCGCGGCGGTGTTGCGGTGCACGCAGTGGGCCAGCAGCGCGGCGCCGATGACGCCGCGGTCCAGTTGCAGCTTGAGCGCGCGGTAGCCCGGGTCGTAGCGGCGCATGAAGCCGACCTGCACCAGCCGGCGGCCCGCGGCCTGCTCGGCGGCGATGATGCGCAGGCAGGCCCCGGGCTCGGGGGCCAGGGGCTTCTCGCAGAACACGGGCTTGCCGGCGACGATGGCGGCGAGCACGAACTCCTCGTGGGTGGGCCCATTCGAGGTGACCACGACGGCGTCGACGTCGCCGGCCGCGATCACGTCGTGGCCGGTGTCCAGCACGCGGACGCCGGGCAGGGCATCCGCGACCTGCCCGGCACGGGCCGGGTCGGCGTCGGCCACCGCGGTCACCCGGGCGCCGGCGACCAGGTGGCTGAGCCGCCGGGCGTGGTCCTGGCCGATCAGGCCGACGCCGACGATGCCGATCCTGACCGTCAAGGCCGATCCTCAGTGTCACCAGGATCTGTATCGCTGGGCATGAAGTACTGGCGCTGCTGGGCCCGGCCCTCCTCGTAGGCCTTGCGGGCCTGGCGGGTGGCGTCCAGCCCGGCCACCTCGGCCACCGGCACGTCCCACCAGGACTGGCTGGACGGCGCCGGGACCAGCGGGTCGGTCTCGACGTGCACCACCACCGGCCCCGGTCGGGGGTCGTCCCTGGCCTCGGTCAGCGCGGCGCGGAACTCGTCGATGGTCTGGGCCCGCAGCACCCGCGCGCCCAGGCTCTGGGCGTTGGCGGCGAGGTCGACGGGGAGCACGCCGCCGTCCAGGCGGCCGGTGGCCGGGTCGCGGTACCGGTACCAGGTGCCGAAGCGCTGGGTGCCGACGGTCTCGGACAGCGCGCCGATGGAGGCGAACCCCTGGTTCTGGACCAGCACGACGATGAGCTTCACGCCCTCGGCCACGGCGGTGACCAGTTCCTGGGCCATCATCAGGTAGGAGCCGTCGCCCACCATGACGTAGACGTCGCGGTCGGGGGCGGCCAGCTTGGCCCCCAGACCGCCGGCGATCTCGTACCCCATGCAGGAGTAGCCGTACTCGACGTGGTAGCCCTTCGGATCGCGGGCCCGCCACAGCTTGTGCAGGTCGCCGGGCATGGACCCGGCCGCGCACAGGACCACGTCGCGGGGGCCGGACACTTCGTTGACCACGCCGATGACCTCAGACTGAGCGGGCCGAGGCTGGTGGCCGAGGGTGTAGGCACGATTCACGCTCTCGTCCCACTCGGTCGCCAGCCGCCGGGCCAGCGCCTGGTACTGCGGGCCAGACGACCAGCCCGCCAGCCCGGCGGCCAGCGCGCTCAGGGCCGCCCGCGCGTCGGCGGTGACCGCGGTGCCCGACTGCTTGACCGCGTCGGCCGGGGCCACGTTGACGTTCACGAACCGCACGCCGGGGTCGGCGAACGCGGACTGGGACGCGGTGGTGAAGTCGCCGTACCGGGTGCCGACGCCGATCACCACGTCGGCGTCGCGGGCCAGCTGGTTGGCGGCGGTGGCGCCGGTGGCGCCCACGGCCCCGACGGCCAGGGGGTGGTCGTAGGGCAGCGCGCCCTTGCCGGCCTGGGTCTCGGCCACCGGGATGCCGGCCGCCTCGGCCAGCGCCGCCAGCTCGGCACTGGCCTCGGAGTAGATGACCCCGCCGCCGGCGATGATCAGCGGCCGCCGGGCGGTCCTGATCACGGCCAGGGCCCGGTCCAGGGCGGCGGGCTCGGGCACCGGCCGGGCCACGTGCCACACGCGCGGGGCGAACAAGGCGGCGGGCCAGTCCCAGGCCTCGGCCTGCACGTCCTGGGGCAGGGCCAGGGTCACGGCACCGGTCTGGGCCGGGTCGGTGAGCACGCGCATCGCCGCCAGCAGGGCCGAGGGCAGCTGCTCGGGCCGCCAGACCCGGTCGAAGAACGCCGAGACCGGCCGGAACGCGTCGTTGACCGAGGTGTCCTGGGCCTGGGGATGCTCCAGTTCCTGGAGCACGGGCCGGGACGGCCGGGTCGCGAACACGTCGCCGGGCAGCAGCAGCACGGGCAGCCGGTTGATGGTGGCCAGCGCGGCCCCGGTCACCATGTTGGTGGCGCCGGGCCCGATGGAGGAGGTGCAGGCCCACATCTGCAGCCGGTTGCGCATCCGGGTGTAGGCGACCGCGGCGTGCACCATGCCCTGCTCGTTGCGGCCCTGCAGGTAGGGCAGGGCGCCGGGGTCGCTCAGCTCGGCCTCGAGCAGGGCCTGGCCCAGGCCGGCCACGTTGCCGTGGCCGAAGATCCCGAAGCAGCCGGCGAACAGCCGGTGCTCGGCGCCGTCCCGCTCGCTGCGCTGGGCGGCCAGGAACCGGACCAGGGCCTGGGCCACGGTCAGCCGGATCACCGGCTCGGACTGGCTAGTCACTGAGCCCATCCATAACTCCCATAGTCCCTGTCATCGGCAGCCGGGGGTCGCAGCGCTGGCCGCGCCAGGTATCCCTGATCCACGCGTGCGCCGGGTCGTCGCAGATCAGCCAGGCCCGCTCGGCGCCGGGCCCGGCCATCACGTTGAGGTAGTACATGTCGTGGCCGGGCGCGGCCATGGACGGGCCGTGCCACCCGTGCGGGATCAGCACCACGTCGCCGGTCCGCACCTCGGCCAGCAGGTCGGCGTCGCCGCCGCCGTACACCCGCTGGTACCCGAACCCTGGCCGTTGCTGGCCGCCTGGATCCCGCGGCCCCGGCCCGAACTCGTAGTAGTAGATCTCCTCCAGCTTGCTCTCCCCCGGCCGCTCCTGGTCGTGCTTGTGCGGCGGGTAGGAAGACCAGTTGCCGGCCGGGGTGATGACCTCGCAGGCGATGAGCCGGTCGGCGGCGAACGCCTGCGGAGTGCAGAAGTTGTTCACCTGCCGGGAGCACGAGCCCGCGCCGCGCAGCTCGACCGGCACCCCGGCGGCGGGCCCGTAGCGCGGCGGGAATCGCCGGGCGGCCCGGGCGCCGGGCAGTGCGAACCGGCCGCCGGCTTCCGACTGGACACTGGCCACGGCCCCGGGTGGGAGGTAGGCGAAGTCGGTCACGCCGGCGAACACGCCGGCCCGCCCGGCCAGCGTGAATCGATCACCGTGGCCATCAGCGGCGTCGCATTCGACCACGCAGGAACCGGCCAGCGGCAGCACCAGGACCTCGTCGGCACCGGTGCGCAGCTCGTGGCGGCCACCGGGCGGCAGGTCGAGCACGCGCAGGCTGGAGTAGCCCCAGCCGGCCTGCTCGGGGGCGACGGACAGGGCGTAGGCGCCGTCGGCCAGGCTTCCGGCCGGACGGTGCAGCTTGTTCTCCACGGTGATCTTGTGCCCTTCAGTGTCGCGGGTCAGTCTGACCGTCGGAGAACATCGGTGTGCCCGGCCAGCAGCGCGTCCACCTCGGCGGTGGTGGGCATGGCGTCGGAGCAGGCCAGCCGGGCGGCGACGATGGCCCCGGCGGCGTTGGCGTAGGCGATAATGTCGGGCACGGCCCAGCCGCCGAGCAGGCCGTGGCACAGCGCGCCGCCGAACGCGTCCCCGGCCCCGATGCCGTTCACCACCGGGACCGGGACGGGCGGCACCTGGCTGATCCCGGCGCCGTCCTGCGCCAAGACGCCCTCGGGTCCCTGCTTGACCACGGCCAGGTCGACGCCGAAGCCGCGCAGGGCCTTGGCCGCCCGGTGCGGCTCGCGCTCGGCCACGGCGGTGTCGCACTCGTCCAGGTTGCCGACCGCGACGGTCACGTGCGGGAGCGCGGCCTGCACGTGCCGCCTGGCCTCCTCGCGGGAGGGCCAGAAGACGGGCCGGTAGTCCAGGTCCAGCACGGTTACGCCGTGCTTGCCCCTGGCCTCCAGCGCGGCCAGGGTGGCCGACCGGCTGGGCTCGGCCGACAGGCCGGTGCCGGTGACCCAGAACACCCCGGCCGAGCGGATGGCGTCGTAGTCCAGCTCGTCCGGGCTGATCTCCAGGTCGGGTGCCTTGGGGTAGCGGTAGAAGTAGATCGGGAAGTCGTCGGGCGGGAAGATCTCGCAGAACGTCACCGGGGTGGGCAGCCCGGCCACCGGGGTCACGTACTGGTCGCCGACGCCGTAGCCACGCAGGGCCCGGTGCACGAACCGGCCGAACGGGTCCTCGCCGGTCCGGGTGATCACGGCCGCGCTGTGCCCGAGCCGGGCGGCAGCCACGGCCACGTTGGTCGCGCTGCCGCCCAGGTACTTGCCGAAGCTGGACACGTCCTCCAGCCCGACTCCGGTCTGCAGCGGGTAGATGTCCACGCCGACCCGGCCCATGGTCAGCACGTCAAGCCGGCTCATGACTCACTCACCCCCAGCACGCCGTCGCCCGCCTGGCCTCATCCCATCCTCCTGCCCCGGCCGTCGTCTGGCTCCGCACCGCGGCCTGGCTCCGCACCGCGGCCCGGCTCCGCACCGCGGCCCGGCTCCGCGCCGCGGCCCGGCTCCGCACCGCCGCCCGGCTCCGCACCGCCGCCCGGCTCCGCACCGCCGCCCGGCTCCGCACCGCCGCCTCGCGTCACCATGAAATCGAGCCCGCACTCCTATGTCAATAATTTGTTAGGACATACTATCTATAGTAGATATGCGTAACCGGGCTGGTGACGCATGTGGCCCGGCCGCCGGGCCGGTCATCAGTTGTAAAGTACGTGCTGTCATATTGACGAAGTCAGCCGTATGTAAGGGGCGTGTTAGCCATGGCTCCATCCGTCGGCACGATCCCGGTGGACCGGACCAGCCCCGTCCCGCTGTACTTCCAGGTCGCCCAGTACCTGGAGCGCGCCATCGAGTCGGGCGAGCTCCCGCCCGGCGCCCAGCTCGAGAACGAGATCCAGCTGGCTGAGCAGCTCGGGCTGTCCCGGCCGACCATGCGCCGGGCCATGCAGTACCTGGTCGACCGGGGCATGCTGGTGCGCAAGCGCGGAATCGGGACCCAGGTGGTGCAGACAAAGGTCAAGCGGCCGGTCGAGCTGTCCAGCCTGTGGGACGACCTGGTTGGCAGTGGCCAGCAGCCGACCACCAGCGTGCTGTCCAACGACTCCGGGCCGGCCAGCGGCGAGGTCGCCCGCAAGCTGGACGTGGCCGAGGGATCGCCGGTCGTGGTGCTGGAACGGCTGCGTTACGCGCGCGGCGAGCCATTGGCCCGGATGCGCAACTACCTACCCGCCGGGCTGGTGCCCGGCCTGAGCACCGAGACCCTGCAGCAGCGCGGCCTGTATCAGATGCTGCGCGCGAACGGCATCACCCTGCACGCCGCGGCCCAGACCATCGGCGCCCGCGCGGCCACGCTGGCCGAGGCCCGGCTGCTTGGCGAGGCCAAGGGCGCTCCGCTGCTCACCATGGAGCGAACGACGTATGACGAGCGCGGGCGGGTCGTGGAGTACGGGACCCACATCTACCGGGCCTCGCGGTACTCGTTCGAGCTCAGCCTCGTTGCCCGCTGACCGCCGCGCCCGCCGCCCGGGCCGCCCAGCCCGCCCGGCGCGGCCATCCAGGCCCGCCCGTGCGGCCAGGTCCGCGCCCCGGCCGACCGCGTACCGGCCGACCGCGCCCCGGCCGGCCCCGCCGCCGCCCGCCGAGCCGGTCGAGTTCCTGTTCCTGCCCGGCCTGGGACCGGTCGTGGCCGACGAGATACAAGACCGCCTCCCGGACGCCGGGCCCGTGCGCGAGGTGCCGGGCCGGTCCGACTCCCTGATCGCCGACTACCGCGGCGACTGGGCCCGGCTGCTCGACCTGCGCACCATCGTGGCCCCGTTTCTGGTGCTCAGCTTTCCCGTGCCCCGGCCCCGGTCGCTGACCAGCGGCGAGTACTTCCCGCAGATTATGGACGCGGTGCGGTTGGTCCAGCGGATCAACCCCGAGAAGCCGCGGACGTTCCGCATCGACGCCGCGGGCAGTGAGTCGGCCGGCTTCCAGCGGCTGGCCAGCCAGCTGGAGGAGGCCACCGGCCTGCCTCAGGTGCCCGAGGACGGGCAACTCCTGCTGCGCTTCCGCCGCTCATCCGGGCCGCGCTCATCCGGGCCGCGCTCAGCCGGGACGGGCTCAGCCGCGGCGGGCTCAGCCGGGACGGGCTCAGCCGCGGCGGGCTCAGCCGGGTCGGCGTCAGCCGACGGCACGGGCTGGGACGTGCTGGTCCGGCTGTCCTCGCGGCCGCTGTCCAGCCGGGCCTGGCGGGTGGCCAACCTGCCCGGCGCGGCCAACGCCACCATCGCCGCGGCCATGAGCCAGCTCACCTCGCCCCGGCCCGGCGACCGGGTGGCCAACCTGATGTGCGGGTCCGGCACCCTGCTCATCGAGCGGCTGCGCGCCGCGCCGGCCCGGTTCGCGGTGGCCGTGGACGCCGATCCCGGTGCCGTGGACTGCTGCGCCGGGAACCTGGATGCCGCGGGCCTGCGCGGCCGGGTCACCCTGCTGCGGGCCGACATCGCCGACCAGGACTGGGCTGACTCGGGCCCGTTCGACGTGCTGCTGGCCGACCCGCCCTGGGGCACGCTGATGGGCGAGCACCAGGCCAACGAGGCGCTGCACGAACTGCTGCTCGAGCGGGCCCACGCGGTCGCCGCTACCGGCGCCCGGCTGGCGGTGCTCACCCACGAGGTGCGGATCATGGAGCGCTGCCTGGCCAGGGCCGCGGCCCGGTGGGAGTCGCGGCGGGTGGTGCGGGTGTTCCAGAAGGGCCATCACCCGCGCATCTACCTGCTGACCCGGCGGTAACCCGCCGCCCCGCTGTAACCCGCCGCCCGGCAGCCACTGCCACCCCCGGTGCCCCACGATGCGGTCGGCCTGATTCCGGGTTGTGACCTGGCCGGAACCAGGCCAACGACGTGGTTGTTGCTCTCACGCTGCTGGAACGACGTGAGAGCAACAACCACGTCGTTACAAAGCCCCTCACCAAGATCATGATGAGGGGAAGCGGCGCGGCTGGCCGGGCCGGAACGCCGGAAGCGCCGGAACGCCGGAAGCGCCGGAACGCCGGAAGCGCCGGAAGCGCCGGAAGCGCCGGAAGCGCCGGAAGCGCCTACGGGCCTAGCCCGAGGGCTTGCGGCCCACGCCGACCATGCCCCAGGCCTGGCCGTTCTCGCCCAACTCTGGGGCCGGGCCGCCTGGCCGCCACTGCGAGATGAAGACCAGGCCCGGCTCGACCAGCTCGAAGCCGTCGAAGAAGCGCAGGATGCCGGCCCGCGAGCGGGCCCCCGCCTGCGCGGGCACGCTGCTGGTGTAGACCTTGTTCAGGGCCTTCGACCGAGCCGGGTCGTGCTCGTCGGTGTAGTGGCAGACGGCCAGGTAGCTGCCGGGGGCCAGCGCGTCCCTGAGCGTGGCCACCAGCCGCCACGGGTCGTCGGCGTCGGCCACGAACGGCAGCACCGAGACCAGCAGCAGCCCGACCGGCTGACCGAAGTCGATGAGCCGCCGGATGCCCGGATCGGACAGGATGAGCCCGGGCTCGCGCAGATCGCCCCGGATGGCCGTGGCGTTGTCGTTCCCGGCCAGGATGGCCTTGCTGTGCGCGACGGCCACCGGGTCGATGTCGGCGTAGGCGACGCGGGCGGCCGGGTTGGCCTGCTGGGCCACCTCGTGCACGTTGCCCTGGGTCGGGATGCCCGAGCCGATGTCCAGGAACTGGCTGATGCCCGCGCCGGACAAGAATCGCACCGCGTCGCCTAGGAACTTACGGTTGGCCTGGGCGAATACCCGCACGTTGGGCTCGACCGCGGCCAGCGAGCGGCCGAGATCCTGGTCGGCCAGGAAATTGTGGCTGCCGCCCAGCAGGTAGTCGTACACCCGGGCCACGTTGGCGCGCTTGGTGTCGACGTCGGGAGTCACCCAGTCGGGCTCGTCCGTCACTGGGCCTCCTCGGGGAACGATCTATAAGCGGATGGGGCCATTATGTAGCTCAATAAGATTTTCGAGCACCGGGAACCCACCCAGCGAGGACACATGACTGCGCCGACGGACCAGGAGAGCTTCAGCTTCGAGGCTGAGGTCGTCCAGATCCTGGATCTGATGATCCACTCGCTGTACAGCAACAAGGAGATCTTCCTGCGTGAGCTGATCTCCAACGCCTCCGACGCCGCCGACCGGCTACGGCTGGAGCAGGTGTCCGGGGCGGTGCCGAGCGAAGACGACCAGGGCCCGTTCGAGATCCGGGTTGACTTTGACGCCCAGGCGCGCACGATCACGGTGTCGGACAACGGCATCGGCATGAGCCGCCAGGAGGTCATCGATCACATCGGCACCATCGCCAAGTCGGGCACCAGGGAGTTCCTCGGTGCCCTGACCGGCGACCAGCGCCAGGACGCGACGCTCATCGGCCAGTTCGGGGTGGGCTTCTACTCGGCGTTCATCGTGGCCGACCGGGTCGTGCTGACCACTCGAAGGGCCGGGCGGCCCGCCGCCGAGGGCGTGCGCTGGGAGTCCGACGGCCGCGGCTCCTACACCCTGGAGACGGCGCCAGTGCCGCAGCGGGGCACGACCGTCGAGCTGCACCTGCGCGAGGGCGAGGACGACCTGCTCAACGGGTACCGGCTGCGCTCGATCATCCAGCGCTACTCCGACCACATCAGCCTGCCGATCCTGATGCCCGCCGAGGTCGACGAGGCCGGCGAAGAAGGGACCGGGCCGGCGCCGGTGAACCGGGCGTCGGCGCTGTGGGCCCGGCCCAAGAGCGAGCTCACCGAGCAGGACTACAACGACTTCTTCCGGCACATCGCCAGCGACTTCACCGACCCGCTGGCCTACCTGCACGCCAAGATCGAGGGCACCTACGAGTACACGCTGCTGCTGTACATCCCGTCCCGCGCGCCGTTCGACCTGTGGGTCACAGAGTCGCGGCGGGGGGTCAAGCTGCACGTGCGCCGGGTGTTCATCATGGAGGACACCGGCCAGCTCATGCCGGTGTACCTGCGGTTCGTGCGCGGGGTCATCGACTCCAGCGACCTGCCGCTGAACGTCTCCCGCGAGCTGCTGCAGGGCAGCCGGGTGGTGGACCACATCAGGAACACGGCGACCAAGCGGGTACTGCGGCTGCTGCGCGACCTAGCCGCCGACAGCCCGGAAAAGTACGCCAGCTTCTGGAAGGAGTTCGGCGCGGTGCTCAAGGAGGGCGTGGCCGACGACTACGCCAACCGCGACGAGCTGGCCGGGCTGCTGCGGTTCACCTCGACCCGGTCGGCCACCTCCGAGGCCGACGTGTCACTGGCCGACTACGTGGCCCGGATGAAGGAGGGCCAGGAGAAGATCTACTATCTGCTGGCCCCGACGCTGGGCGCCGCGGCCAGCAGCCCGCACCTGGAGGCCTACCGGGACAAGGACATCGAGGTCCTGCTGCTGGGCCAGGCGGTGGACAACTGGGTCGTGACCACCTTGACCGAGTTCGAGGGCAAGCGGCTCCAGTCGGTGGCCCAGGGCGCGCCGGACTTCGGCACGCTGGCCGGCGAGGCCGAGAAGCAGGCCCAGGAGCAGGCCAGCACCGAGTACGCCGGCCTGCTGGCCCAGCTCAAGGAGATCCTGGCGGGCAAGGTCTGGGACGTCAGGGTGACCAGCCGCCTCACCACCTCGCCGGCCTGCATCGTGGCCGACGAGCCGGAGATCGACATCAACCTGGTCCGCCGGATGCGCGGCACCGGGCTGCCCAGCAAGCCGGTACTGGAGATCAACCCCGAGCACGCGCTGATCCGGCGGCTGCATGATCAGCCCGCCGGCCAGCCCGACCCGCGGCTGGCCGACTGGGCCAACGTGCTCTACAACCAGGCCGTGCTGACGTCGGGCGCCAGGATCGAGGACCCCAACGCGTTCGTGACCCAGCTCAATGAACTGCTGGTCAGCATGGCCAACGACGCCTAGCGCGGCCGCCACCCTCGGCGGCCGCCAGCCTAGGCGCCCGCGAGCGAGACGACGACGGATTTGGTCCGCAGATAGGCGTCGAGCCCTTCCGGGCCGTTCTCGCGGCCATATCCGGACTGGCCGACCCCGCCGAACGGCATCGCCGGGTCGAGCAGCGACCAGCCGTTGACCCAGACGATGCCCGCGTTCAGCGCGGCCGCTACCCGGTGGGCGCGGGCCACGCTGCCGGTCTGCAGCCCCGCGGACAGCCCGTAGGCGGTGCCGTTGGCCAGCGCGACGGCCTCCGCCTCGGTGTCGAAGGGCTGCACGGTCACCAGCGGCCCGAAGATCTCCTCCTGGACGAACGGGGAGGCCTGGTCCACGTCGGCCAGCAGGGCCGGGCTGACGTAGAACCCGGCCGGTCCCGGCGGGTCGCCGCCGTCGTGCCGCCGCACCCCGGCCGCCGCCGCCCGGTCCAGGTAGGACCGGACCTTGGTCAGGTGGGCCGGGCTGGCCAGGGGCCCGATGATGGTGCCCTCGGCCATCGGGTCGCCGAGCGGGATGTGCGGCAGCGCGCCCGCCAGCGCGCCGATGACCGTCTCGTAGACCGGCCGCTCGACCAGCAGGCGGCTGCCCGACATGCAGAACTGGCCGGTGTTGAACACGAACGCCGAGATGGCCGTGCTCACCGCCGCCTCCAGGTCGGCGTCGGCGAAGATGATGTTGGCGCCCTTGCCGCCCAGTTCGACCGTCACCTGCTTGAGCGTCTGCGCGGCCAGCGCGGCCACGGCGCGGCCGGCCGCCGAGGACCCGGTGAACGCGATCTTGTCGACCAGCGGGTGGCCGGTGAGCGCGACGCCCGCCGCGCTGTCCCCGGTGACCAGGTTGTAGACCCCGTCCGGGACCCCGGCCTCGGCCAGCAGCCCGGCGAAGCGCAGCGCGGACAGCGGGGTGTCCGGCGCGGGCTTGTGCACGATGGTGTTGCCCGCCGCCAGCGCGGGCGCGATCTTGGTGGCGGACAGGATGAGCGGGAAGTTGAACGGGGTGATCGCGCCGACCACGCCGATGGGCTCGCGCCGGGTGTAGGCCAGGGCGGGCGCGGCCGTGGGCCGGGCCGCCCCCTCGATCCCGGCCGTCAGCCCGGCGTAGTACTCGAACGTGTCCACCACCGTCGGGACGTCCACCGTCCGCGTGAACAAGATCGGCTTGCCCACGTCGAGGGACTCCAGCCGGGCGAACTCCTCGGCGCGGTCGCGCAGCAGGTCGGCCGCGCGCTGCAGGATCCGGCCCCGCTCGCGCGGCCGCAGCCCGGACCAGCCGCCGCCGTCGAAGGCCCCCCTGGCCGCCCGCACGGCCCGGTCCACGTCGGCCGCGCCGCCCGCCGCGACGGTGGTCACGGTGGCGCCGGTGGCCGGGTCGAGCACGGGCTGGCTGGCGCCGCCCACGGCCGCCTCCCAGCGCCCGCCGATGAACAGCTCGCCCGGCCCTAATCCGAGCTCCTCCGCTAGCGCGGTCATTGACGCCTCCCTTGTTAGCGCTCACGAAGTGCCCAACAGGATCGGGGTTACTTACCAGTAACGGGAGGGGGAGATCACCCCACTCGGTACCTGTTTGCCACGACCCGCCGGATACGCACCAGCTAACCAGCCAGGATTCGATTAACGGCCCTCGGTTACCGACCAGGCGGCCACCTGGGCTCTCGATGAGAATCCGAGCTTGGCCAAAATGCGCTCGACGTGGCCGTCCACCGTCCGCGTCGAGATGACCAGCCGGGCGGCGATGGCGCGGTTGCTCAGCCCCTCCGCCACCAGCGCGGCGATCTCTTGCTCCCTGGCCGTAAGCGGGCTGCGCGGCCGCCGCCGCGGCGCCGCCGGGTCGTCCAGGATCGAGGCGATGGCCGCCTCCACCGTCGGCTGCCGGCCCGCGCGGCTGGCCGCGGCCAGCTCGGCCGGGCTCAGCTCGGCCCGGAGCCGGGCCTCGCAGCCGGCCCGGTGCTGGCCCAGCGCCGGGCCAAACGCGGCGATCGTGGTGCCGATCAGCGCCCACACCGACTCCGCCGTGGCCAGCAGCGCGGCCGCGCGCCTGGCCTGGCCGCTCGACGCGGCGATCCAGGCCAGCAGCTCGATGAGCAGGCCCACCCCGACCGGGTCGTTGAAGCCGCGCTGGATGGCCAGGGCCGAGCGGGCCAGGCCGGCCGCGTCGGGCCCGCCCTGAAGCCAGGTGTCGAAGCCCAGCACCCACAGCGTGTAGGACCGGCACAGCCGCTCGCCGTGGGCCTCGCTGGCCGTCAGGGCCTCCCGGCAGGCCGCCTGAGCCCGCTTGCTGTCCCCGTGGTGGGTCAGCGAGATCGCCAGCTGGAACCGGGCCCAGCCGCTGCCCTCGTCCTCCCCGATCTGCCCGAAGCTGGCCAGCGCCTCCTCGAACAGCGCGATTGCCGGCTCGATCCGGCCCGCGAACAGCTCGGCCGTGCCGCGCAGGCTGCGCGAGAACCCGGCCGCCCGCCGGTCGCCGAGGGCGGCAGCCAGCGCGTCGCACTCGTCCAGCCGGCCCAGCCCGGCCACGTCGCCCTGCAGCAGGCTGACCCAGGCGGCGACCCAGAGGGCATGCACCCGGTCGCACCGGTCCGCCAGTGCCGCCGGGCCGGTCAGGTCCAGGGCATGGTCGAGCCAGGTCCGGCCCTCGGCCAGGTAGCCGCCGGCGTACCAGTGGGAGCGCAGTGCGGCCACGAAGGCCAACGCGGGGCCGGGGCCGGCCGGGTCGCCGATCGAGGCCTCCACCGCCGCCCGCAGGTTGGCGTGCTCGTCACGGAGCCGGGCCAGGCCCGCCTCCTGCCGCGGGCCGAACCACTCCGCCGCCTGGTCCTGGGCCAGCCGGAGGTAGAAGTCGCGGTGCCGCCAGCGCAGCGGCTGCTCCTCGCCGGCCTCGGCCAGCCGCTCCCGGCCGTATTGCCGGATGGTCTCCAGCAGGCGGAACCGCATCCGCGACCCGTGCGGCTCGGCCAGCACGATGGACTGGGCCACGAGGCGGTCCAGCTCGTCCAGCACGGCGCCCGCGGGCAGGCCGGGACCGGCGCACACCGCCTCGGCCGCCTCCAGATCGAAGGTGCCCGCGAACACCGACAGCCGGGCCCACAGCAGCCGCTGCGCCGCCGAGCACAGCGAGTAGCTCCAGTCGAACAGCGCCCGCAGCGTCTGCTGCCGCGGCTGAGCCGCCGGGCTGCCTCTGGTCAGCACCGCGAACCGTCGCTCCAGCCGGTCGGCGAGCTGCTCCGGGGTCAGGGTCCGCAGCCGGCTGGCGGCCAGCTCGATGGCCAGCGGCAGCCCGTCGAGCTGGGTGCACACCCGGGCCACGGCGGCCGCGTTGCCGTCGGTGATGACGAAGCCGGGGCGCAGCGCGGCGGTACGGTCGGCCAGCAGCGTGACCGCGTCGAACCGGCTGAGCCCGTCCGGGCCGCCCAGCCCGTCCGGCCCCGCGAGTCCGGCCAGGTCGGCGCCGTCGCCCGGCTGCGGCACCGACAGCGGCGGCACCGGGAACAGGTGCTCGCCGGTCAGCCCCAGCGGCCGCCGGCTGGTGGCCAGCACCCGGACGTCACGGGTCTGGCTGAGCAGCCGGTCGACCAGCACCGCGCAGGCGTCGTCCAGGTGCTCGCAGTTGTCCAGCACCAGCAGCGCCACGGCCCCGGCGAAGTGCCCGATGATCTTGTCGGTAGCGGGGCGCGTGGACCGGTCGACGACGCCCAGCGCGCTGGCCACGGCCTGCGCGGCCTGGCCCCCGTCCACCACGGCGGACAGGTCGGCCATCCAGGTCCCGCCCGGAAACGCGGAGCCGAGCCGGGCCGCCGCCTCGGTGGCCAGCCTGGTCTTGCCGACCCCGCCGACGCCGGTCAGCGTGACCAGGCGCGACTGCGCGATCAGCCTGCGGACCTCAGCCAGCTCCCGGCGTCGCCCGACGAACCGGGTGACCGTCGCCGGGATGTTGCCGGCGGGCCGCTCTCCCGCCGCCGTCATCGCGTGCCTCCCGCACCCCTGCGTGGCTCCGAGCGTAGCCCCGGCACCCAGGGCACGGGAGCGTGTCCCGAGGCCGCCGGCCGTATCCGATCCACTCAGCCGGAGGCTGCCACACCACACCAGCCTGCCGACCCGCAGCCCGCCCCGCCACCAAGTCACATGAGCATCGCTGACACCGCTGGCCAGCCGCGTATCGTCGCACGATCAAGATCCGTTGTGGATGTCCCGTTGGTTACCTCCTGGGGTACCCAACGGGACATCCACGACCATGATCACCAGCGCGGAGCGCAGGGGCGGCGCGCGGCCAGCGGCGCGCGGCCAGCGGCGCGGGCTGGGGGCGCGGGCTGGCGCGCGCGGGCTGGGGGCGCGGGCTGGCGCGCGCGGGCTGGCGCGCGCGGGCTGGCGGTCCGGGCCTAGTGGCGGACGGAGCAGCCGGCGGGGGCGTGCTCGTCGGCCGCCTCCTGCCAGTGGATCTGGGCCGCCAGCTCGACCGGGCCCCGCGCGTGCACGCAGAAGGCCGGGGCGCCGGTGCGGAAGTTCTGCAGGTACCCGCCTCGCCGGCGGGCGTGCCAGCCGTGCTCGTCGGTCCAGATCCGCCAGTGCGGAAACAGGTCGGCGAGTGCCTCGCGACCGGCCTCCGCCAGCACCGCAGCGCTCATCGCGCCGCCTCCCCCCTTGTGGCGTAACCACAACATTACGTTTTGTTCATATCAGAACGCATCCGGCCGCGGGAGGGCTTTGCCCGGAGCGGGCGCCACGGGCGCCGTCACGTCGGCGAGCGCGGGACACGCCGACACGACATGTGGTGCTCGCAAATGTCAGAGCCCCTACATATGGTGTTGCCCACTTCTAAACCTGCCGAGGATCCCCGAGTCCGGGGATCGGCGCGAGCCTGCGAGGAGACCGTGCATGACAGCTACCGATGCCCCGGGGATGCGGGTCCGCAAGCGCAACGGAGACACCGAGCCGGTGGACGTGAACAAGATCGTCCGGGCGGTGGGACGCTGCGCGGACGACCTGGCCGACGTGGACCCGCTGCGGGTGGCGACCAGGACGATCAGCGGCCTGTACGACGGGGCCACCACGGCTGAACTCGACCGGCTGTCGATCCAGACGGCGGCCGAGATGACGGGCACCGAGCCGCAGTACTCGCGGCTGGCCGCCCGGCTGCTGGCGGCCTACATCGCCAAGGAGGTGCGCGGCCAGGGCGTGGCCTCGTTCAGCCAGGCCGTCGCACTGGGCCATGCCGAGGGGCTGATCAGCGACGAGACGGCCAGGTTCGTCAAGGACCACGCGCGCAAGCTGGACTTCGCGGTTGACGAGCAGGCCGACCGGCGGTTCGAGTACTTCGGGCTGCGCACGGTGTACGACCGGTACCTGCTGCGCCATCCGCGGACCCGGCTGGTGTTCGAGACGCCGCAGTTCTTCCTGCTGCGGGTGGCGTGCGGCCTGTCGGCGACTCCAGCCGGCGCGGCACCGCCTGGACTGAGGAGCGAGGAGCGACGAAGGAGCGAAGGAGCGACGAGGGAAGGTGGTGTCATCAGGCGCCCCGAAGATGCAGCGATCGGGTTCTACCGGCTGCTGTCTTCGCTGGCCTACCTGCCCAGCTCGCCGACGCTGTTCAACTCGGGTACCCGGCACGCCCAGATGTCCTCGTGCTTCCTGGTCGACTCGCCGCGTGACGAGCTGGACTCCATCTACGCCCGCTACGGCCAGGTGGCCCGGCTGAGCAAGTTCTCCGGCGGCATCGGCATCGCCTGGTCGCGGGTCCGCTCCCGCGGCGCGCTGATCCGCGGCACCAACGGCGCGTCCAACGGGATCGTGCCGTTCCTGCGGACCCTGGACGCCTCGGTCGCCGCGGTGAACCAGGGCGGTCGCCGCAAGGGAGCCGCCTGTGTCTACCTCGAGCCCTGGCACCCGGACATCGAGGAGTTCCTCGAACTGCGGGACAACACCGGCGAAGACGCGCGCCGTACCCACAACCTGAACCTGGCCAACTGGGTTCCCGACGAGTTCATGCGCCGGGTGCAGGCCGGCCAGCCGTGGTCGCTTTTCGACCCTGACCAGGTGCCTGAGCTTGCCGATCTGTGGGGTGCGGCATTCGACGCGGCCTACCGCGCGGCCGAGGCCGCCGGCCGCTACACGCGGCAAGTGCAGGCCAGGGACCTGTACGGCAAGATGATGCGCACGCTGGCGCAGACCGGCAACGGCTGGATGACTTTCAAGGACGCCTGCAACGCCAAGTGCAATCAGACCGCGGCGGACGGTCGCGTGGTCCACCTGTCGAACCTGTGCACCGAGATCACCGAGGTGACCAGCGATGCCGAGACCGCGGTATGCAACCTTGGCTCGGTCAACCTCGCGCGGCACCTCGCCGCGACGGCCGATGGCGGCTGGCAGGTCGACTGGGGCAAGCTCCGCGACACCGTGCGCGCCGCGGTGCCGTTCCTGGACCTGGTCATCGACCTGACCGTGTACCCGAGCGAGCAGGCTGCCGCCTCGAACCCGCGGTGGCGACCGGTCGGCCTAGGCATCATGGGCCTGCAGGACGTGTTCTTCGCGCTGCGGCTGCCGTTCGACTCCGCCGCCGCGCGGGAACTGTCCGCGCGCATCGCCGAAGAGATCTACCTGACCGCGCTCGAGGCGTCGGCCGACCTAGCGCGGCAAAGCGGGGCGCACCCGGAGTTCGCGCGGACCAGGGCGGCTGCCGGCCAACTGCAGCCCGACCTGTGGGGCGCGGAGGTGACGCAGCGGGACCGGTGGGCGGCGCTTCGGGAGCAGATCGCCACGACCGGGCTGCGCAACTCCCTGCTGATCGCGATCGCGCCCACCGCCACCATCGCGTCGATCGCCGGCTGCTATGAGTGCATCGAGCCCCAGGTGTCCAACCTGTTCAAGCGGGAGACCATGTCCGGGGAGTTTCTCCAGGTCAATACGGCGCTCGTTGCCGAGCTGAAAGCGCATGGGCTGTGGACCGCACAGGTCCGCGAGGAGATCAAGCGTGCTGACGGCTCGGTGCAGGAGATCACCGCGCTGCCCGCCCCGGTCAGGAAGCTGTTCCGGACCGCCTGGGAGTTGCCGCAGCGGGCGCTGATCGACCTGGCCGCGGCCCGGGCGCCGTTCATCGACCAGAGCCAGTCGCTCAACCTGTTCATGGCCGCGCCGACCATCGGGAAGCTGTCGTCGATGTACATGCATGCCTGGAAGAGCGGCCTGAAGACGACCTACTACCTGCGCTCGCGGCCCGCCACCCGCATCCAGCAGGCCACTGTCACCGTCCCGGCGGCCGCCGAAGCGGCCGCGGCCTGTTCCCTGGAGAACCCCGGCACCTGCGAGGCATGCCAGTGACCACGATCGAGGCCGTCGGCGGCCAGCGCCTGCTGCTCGACCCCGGAATGGACCTGACGCTGCGGCCGATGCGCTATCCGGCGTTCTACGACAGGTTCCGTGACGCGATCAAGAACACCTGGACGGTCGAGGAGGTGGACCTGCATTCAGACCTGCCGGACCTGGGCAGGCTCTCGCCCGCCGAGCGGCACCTGGTTTCCCGGCTTGTCGCGTTCTTCGCGACCGGGGACACCATCGTGGCGAACAACCTCGTCCTGAACCTGTACCAGCACATCAACTCCCCCGAGGGGCGGCTGTACCTGTCCAGGCAGCTGTTCGAGGAGGCTGTCCACGTGCAGTTTTACCTCACACTTCTTGACACCTACGTGCCGGATGAGAAGGAGCGGGCGGCGGCGTTCGCCGCCGTGGAGAACATCCCGTCGATCGCGCGCAAGGCGGAGTTCTGCTTCAAGTGGATCGACTCGGTCTTCGAGCTGCGTGAGCTGCGGGACGTCGCGGCCCGGCGCGCGTTCCTGCTCAACCTGATCTGCTTCGCGGCCTGCATCGAGGGCCTTTTCTTTTACGGGGCATTCGCCTACGTCTACTTCCTGCGCTCCCGCGGCCTGCTCAACGGGCTGGCCTCAGGGACCAACTGGGTGTTCCGTGACGAGTCCATGCACATGGCCTTCGCTTTCGATGTGGTCGCCACGGTGCGGGCGCAGGAGCCCGCGCTGTTCGATGACCAGACGGCCAGGCAGGTCCGCGAGATGATGGCCGAGGCCGTGGACTGCGAGGCGCAGTTCGCACAAGACCTGCTCGGGCAGGGCGTGGCCGGCCTCTCGCCTGCGGACATGCGCGCTTACCTGGAGCACGTCGCGGACCGGCGGCTCGCTCAGCTCGGGCTTGACCCGATGTACGGTTCCCCGAACCCGCTGGCGTTCATGAACCTCCAGGATGTTCAGGAGCTGTCCAACTTCTTCGAGCGGCGGGTATCCGCCTATCAGCTCGGCATCACCGGCGAGGTAGCCTTCGACGACGACTTTTAAACCGGCTGTTCGCCGGTCGGCCGTCGCGGTCCGCGCGCCAGCGCGCTGGGGTGTCAGCGCACCGGAGTGTCAGGAAGCTAGGATCTTGGCCTTTTGTGCCTGGAACTCCTCGTCGGTGAGGATGCCCTGAGACTTCAGGTCCGCGAGTTCCTTGAGCTGGGTGACCGTGTCTTTCTGTGGCGCGGCGGGGGCGGCCGTGGGGGCGGGAGCGGGCTGCTGTTGCGCGTAGTACTGGTCGCGCGCGTACTGGTCTTGTTCTTGCCGGGCCCAGCGGTTGGACTGCCGGCGCGACACGTTGTTTGACACATGCGTAGCGGTACCGGCGATGACGGCGGTGCGGGCGACTCCGCGCAGGAGTCCGGGCATGATCGTGTCCTTTCTCTCCGTGATCAGCGTTCGGTCGCGGTGACGGACGCCGCGAGCGTGTCCTGCGGGATGTAGCCGGCGGCTACAAGCTGCGCGCTGCTGCGCCGCAGTGCCTGGACGAAGGGCATCGCCCAGTGATTCTCGAAGATCATGATGGCGGCAGAGGAGCCCTTCTCGATCGCCGAGGCGGCTTCGGCGAAGTCGCTGTCGTCGAGGAGCCCGGAATTCGTCCCCTCGAAGATCGCTAGGTCGAACTTGCCGTCGTGATCGATGTCCCGCAACTCGACGGCTCGCGTCGACCCGTCGGCGTCGCGCCTG
>Ga0134128_10002737_pt1 | contig 21676 bp, 18 predicted proteins | sample KB31754_FD_96462 | JGI IMG/M metagenome (GOLD analysis project Ga0134128, IMG submission 96462) | Terrestrial soil microbial communities with excess Nitrogen fertilizer from Kellogg Biological Station, Michigan, USA - KB3-175-4 | ecosystem: Environmental > Terrestrial > Soil > Unclassified ... | reverse complement strand
GGCGTCGGTGACGGCGCTCAACAACCTCGGTGCCTACGCGGACGCCGGGAGCGTCAAGATCTGCAACGGCACGACGCATCTCTAGCCGCGGCCGCGCCGCGGGCCCAGATCCGATATCGACCGGAGCTCGTTTTTGTCCGTCCTCGCTGCCTTGATGCGTGAATCGCTTGACGTCATCAAAGCGAGACGCGCGAGCGACGCTTTGGACAGCGACCCGTAGCACGGCCTATACAAAGGGGTTCCATCGCAACCATGGCCCGCTGCCGTTCGGGATGCCACACTGGCGTCCATGCACGGACAGGCACTGTGTGAGACAGAGACGGGCGCGGGGACCGCCAATAAGCTCGTCAAGGGGTCCATCTTCCGCAACGTCGATCTCTTCATTTCCCTGGGAGTGACCTTTCTCATCACCCCTTTCATCGTTCATTCGCTCGGAAACCGGATGTACGGCTTCTGGACTCTCGTGGGCACGGTGATCGGCTATTACGGTCTCCTGGACTTCGGGCTGTCCTCCGCGGCCACGAGGTACATTTCCCAGTCGCTGGGGAAAGGAGACATGGAGCAAGTCGATCGCGTCGCGAATACCGCGTTCTTCTTGTTCACCCTGATCGGCGCGGCGGCCCTGCTGGTGACCGCGGCGTGCGTCCTGGCCTGCCCGCTCTTCATACGGGACCCCGGGGAATCGGCGCTTTTTCGGGAGATCATCCTCATGCTGGGGATCGTGACGGCGATCGGCTTCCCGTTCAAGGTCTACGGCGGGGTCTTGACGTCCCATATGGAGTTCGACTCCATCGCCTACATCTCCATCGCCAGGACCGTCGTCGCCAACGCCGCTATCTATGTCTTCCTGCGAAACGGCCGCGGCATCATGACGGTCGCGATGATCAATTGCGCCGCCAGTCTTCTGCAAAGCGCCGCCACCTGCGCGCTGTGCCTGGCGCAAGTCCCCGGCGTCCGCGTCACCTTCTTCCGATTCGACCGCGAGAAAATGCACGCCATGTTCGATTACAGCTGGAAAACGTTCATCTGCCAGATCGGCGACACGCTCCGCTTCCAAGTCGACTCTTTCGTCATCGCGGCCTTCTTGGACGTCTCTCTCGTCACGCCCTATTTCATCGGCGGGAGGCTCGTGGATGGATTCGGACGGATCATCTCGAGCTCGATCGGCGTCATGCTGCCGGTCTTCAGCCAATACGAAGGGCGCGGGGATTATGAATCCATCCGCTCCGCGCTGCTGAAAGTCACCACGCTGAGCGCGCTCTTAGGCGCGTTCGTCGGATTCAGCGTCATCTTCTACGGAAAGGCGTTCATACTCCGGTGGATGGGCCCGGGATTCGAGGGGAGCTATGGAGTGACGGTCATCTTGTGCGCGGGGTCCATATTAGGGCTGGCCGAGGTCCCGGGCGTGCAGCTTCTTTACGGCCTCTCGAAGAATAATTATCTCGCCGCGGCGAACGCCTGTCAGGCGGCGTTGAACGTGCTGCTGAGCCTGTTCTTCCTCAGGCATCTGGGCATGTACGGAGTCGCCTTGGCGACGATGGTGGAGACGATGATCTTCGCGCTGTTCGTGCAGCCGATTTACATATGCCGCACGGCGCAGTTGACGGTCCGCGCGTATCTCGTCGACAAGATCCTGTTCACGCTGCTCAAGGCGGCCGTGCCGTTGGGGATTTACTTCTACCTGATCCGGGACCTGGTCACGCCGGATTTCACGAGGATCGGCGCGTGCATCGCGGTCCAGGCGGCGCTTTTCATCCCGGCGGCCTACTTCTTCATCATCGGCGACGACGAGCGCCGCTACGTCAAGAACGCTCTCCAAGGTCGAACGAAGCTCTATGAAAAACTCGGCAGAGGAGGAGGCCCGATCAATGACTCCGTCCGCGCATGAGGCCAGCCGTCGACCGAGAGCGCTCGACTCGCGATCTTTCCGGGATCGATCATGAGCAGCGAACAGCTCGTCCGCGCGGTGTTCTACGCCGTGGTTTTCTGCATTCCGCTCGAGACGCTCTATGTCCTGAATCTGAGCGGCAGCACGGATCCGAACGCGGGCGGGATCACCTTCTCGAAGCTCATCGGGCTCATTCTCTTCGGACTGGCCCTCGTCGAATGGCGCCGATGCTTCCGAAGGATCCCGGCGACGTTTTGGATGATCGCCTGGTATCTTCTCGCTTTGACGATGTCCGAACTCTGGATCCCGCGCTCTCTCAGCGGCTGGTTCTACCAGGTCCAATTCACCGTCGTCCAAATGGCGGGTCTTTTCTTGATCTCGGCGAATCTCTTCGCGGATCCGGAGTTTCGGGGATCGATACTGGAATTCTACGGGTGGTGGGCAAGCCTCGTCGCCGTCGGCATGCTGCTGGGGGTGACCGGCGGCGCGTTCGGAGAGAACCGCGACACGGTTCTGGGGCAGGATCCGAACATGGCCGCGGCCTACTTCGCGATGGGCGCCGTCTGCATCGCCGGCAATCCGCGGATCTTCGCGTCGAAATGGATGATCCCACGGATGATCTTGTCGCCGATCGCCATCGTCGCCTCCATCTTGGCGATCCTGCAGACCGGCTCCCGAGGCGGGTTGATCGCGTTCGCCGCCGGAATCTCGGCGCTGGCCGTCTGCGGCGGCAAGGCGACGCGCCTGCGGAGGTCGTGCATCGCGGCCGCGGTCATCGCCGTTCTCGGCTTCATGATCGTGCGTGAATTCCAACATGGCACCAACACCGCCGCCCGTTTGACGGCGTCGTGGAACGACGGCGACACGGCGGGACGAACGACGATCTACGACGCGGCATGGGCGATGGTCCTGGAAAAACCGCTGATGGGATACGGCGGGGCGAATAATCTCTTCACGCTGGGCACCCGGCTGAACGAAACGACGAACGGGATTTTCGGCCGGGACACGCACAATCTGCTGTTGGCCGTCTTGACGGAAGTGGGCCTCGTCGGAGCCGTCCCGTTCCTCCTGGCGATCCTCTATGCGATGTGGATCGCCTGGCGCCACGGCACGCGGACGGGCGATGCCCTGCCGTTCGCGCTCATGTGCGTCCAAGTTCTCGTCAACACGTCCGTGACGGGTCATCGCGAGAAATTGTTCTGGATCGTGTTCGCGGCCGCGGCCGCGTGCGGGATGCCGCACGAGGCGGCCGAGAAGGCGGAAGCGCGGCGAATCATGCCGACGGACGGGGAAGCGAGCGCTCTATGAAAATAGCGATGGTGACCCCCTACCCCGTCGACCCGCGACAAATCGTCGGCGGCGTGGCGGGCGCGGCGAAATATCTCGTCGACGAGCTGTCCAAGGATCCCGGCATCCGGATCACGGTGGTCGTGCCGCAGGGGGCGAGACAGCGTGAGACGGTCCGCGAGGAATGGGGGCCGGTCACCGTCTACCGGCTCGGGCGCAGAGGGGTTTGGGGGTTCCTGCCCGGCACGCTCTACGATATCGCGGCCGGCCGCAAGCAGGTCAATGACTTCATCCGCGGCCTTGAGCCCGACATCGTGCACTATCAAGGCGCGACGTTTTTGGCCGCCGGCTGTCGGCGGCGCAACGTCTTGACGATCCATGGCATCGCGGAAAAGGACGCGTTATGGGAGGAGCGCGGGATTCTCCGACGACGGCTGAAATGGACGCTCTTGAAGCTGACCGAGGATTTCGGGAGGCGTCGTGCCCCCAGAGTGATCTTGATCAGCGACTACGTGCGCGAGGTCCTGCCGGAGAACGGCTCTCGGAAGATTTGGAGCATCGAGAACCCGATCGCGGATTCGTTCTTCGACGTCTCCTGGGAGCCGGAGCCGGGGCGCATATTCTGCTGCAGCCGGATCATGGCGCGCAAGAACATCCTCGGGATGATCGAGGCGTTCAAGCTCCTGTTGCGCCGCCTCCCGCATTGCCGGCTTCGGATCGCCGGAACGGCGGACCCGCGCTATCTGAGAGCCTGCCGGGCGCAGGTCGAGAAGGACGGCCTCCGGTCCTGCGTGAGCTTCCTCGGGAACTTGAGCGTGCCGGAAGTGCAGAGCGAGCTCTCGAAGGCGAACTGCTTCGCGATGCCGTCCTTCCAGGAGACCGCGCCGCTTTCGATCGCCGAAGCGATGGCCGTCGGGGTCCCCGTCGTCGCCGCGAAGGTGGGCGGCATCCCCGGCATGATCGAGCATGGGGGGACGGGATTCTTGCTCGAGCCGCATGACGCGGCGGGCATCGGCGACGCCCTCTGGCGGATCTCGGCCGACGATCGATTGGCCCGGTCGATGGGGCGCCGGGCCAAGCAGGCGGTCCGCGAGCGCTACATGGCGTCGAGCGTCGCGCGAAGAACCGTCGGCGTCTATCGCGAGATCCTCGAGGCGCGCGGCTCCTCCGGCGGCGGCTCATGAGAATCTGCACCATCGCCATCGGCGACTTCGATCATGTGGGGGCTTATCTGGATTACTTCCACAAGGCCGGCCACGAGGTCCATTTCCTCGCGCTGTCGCCGAGTCCGCCGCGTCTCGTCCCGACCTATGACCTCGGGCTCGGGGGCACCTACTCCGCCCGCGAAGGCAAGTGGAAATATCCCTTGAGCATGATCATGGCGCGCCGGCTCGTGAGACGCTTGAAGCCGGATGTGGTCCATACCCAGTACGCGACGAGCGGCGGTCTCGCGGGGTTCGTCTGCGGGTTTCATCCCACGGTCGTCACCGCGCACGGGACCGATCTGCGGGAGGGAGTCAAGTCCCCGCTCTGGAGGCCGCTTCTCAAGGCGGTCTTCACGCACGCCGCCTGCGTCAACACCGTCAGCGCGGACTTGACGGACATGGCGGTGGGCCTCGGGATCGAGAGGAACAAGATCGCCGAATTGACTCCCGGGGTCGACACGAACAGGTTCCATGCGACCGGAAAAACGCTTTATCGCGGAGTCGGAGCCGTGCGGCTGATCTGCACGCGGCGTCTTGAGTCACTCTTCGACCATCGCACGATCATCGGGGCATTGGCGATCCTGAGAGCGAAAGGCGTCGAGTTCAAGATGACGATCGCCGGCGAAGGCAGCCTTCGCAGCGAGCTCGAGGGCTTGGTCGCGCGCCGCGGACTGGGCGACCGCGTCACGTTTCACGGGAGAGTCGCCAACGACGCGATGCCCGCGCTTCTGCGCGAGCACGACATCTACCTCTCGGCGTCGCACGCGGACGGGGCGAGCCTGTCTCTTCTCGAAGCCATGTCGGTCGGGCTCTTTCCGGTGGTGTCGCGCATCCGGGCGAACGAGGCCTGGCTGGATCACGGCGTGGGGGGGTTCCTGCACAAGGTGAGCGACCAGGAAGATCTTGCGGCCCTGATTCTGGAGGCGACGCGCAGGCCCGCGCTCGCCGCGTCCGCGGCCGGAATCAATCGCCAGAAGGTCGTGGCAGGAGGAGACCGGACGACGAACCTGAAACGCCTCGAGGGGATCTACGAATCGCTTCGGGTCCGGAGTCCCGGAATGGCGAACTGAGGAAGATCACATGAAACCGACCGTCGTCCATGCCTGCGACTACGCCTCCGATTATGGAGGGAACTTCATCGCCTCGCTTTCTCGCCTGCGCGAGACTACCCTGCGAGACGGATGGCGATTCGCGCTGCTGCTCCCCCACGAAGCGCGCGAGAGGGCTTGGTGCCGGAAACTGGCGGCTTCGGGCTGGGACATCCGTTTCTTCCCCAAGGACGCATCCGCCGCGCGCTGCGCGCTCCTGCTCGCCCGGCTGGCGCTCCAAGAGAATATCCGGCTCGTTCACACGCATTTCAGCCGCTTCGACGCGGCGGCTTGGCTCGCGGCGAAGATCGCGCTCGTTCTTCGCGGGCGGGCCGTTCCGGTCGTGTGGCATTGCCACTCCGACTTCCCGGTCGACATGTCCCCGGCGCGCAAGATCAAGGACCTGATCAAGTTCCGATGGCTGGGCGGAGCTGTTCATATCATCGTCGTCAGCGAGCATTTGAAAGAGCGTCCTTTGAGCGCCGGATTCGACGCGCGAAGGCTGCATCTGATTTCGAACGGCATCGACCTCTCCCGACTCGACGGACGAGAGGCCCCGCCCGACGCGTTCGGGCGGATGGCCGCGAGGAAGGACACGGCGGTCCTCATGTTCGGCTGGCATCCGTCCGTGAAGGGCGTCGACGTGGCGCTCGCGGCGTTTGAAATAGCGGCTCGGCAGCGGGTGGACCTCAGACTCTTCATCGTGGGGACGGAGCGGCTGCGGAGCGAAGTCGCGAGGATCTATCCGAACGGTGCCCCGGCTTGGCTTCGGCTCCTGCCGCCCGTCGACGACGTCGCGGAATATTTCCGGGGCGCGGGCATATTCCTTTCCGCCAGCCGAAGAGAGGGGTTCTCCTACTCGGTGTTCGAGGCGGCCGCCTCTCGGTGTCTGCTCGTCTCGAGCGACATAGCGGCTCTGCGATGGGCCAAGGACTCGATCCGGTGCGGGTGGTTCCGAAATGAAGATCCAGTTGAATTGGCCGCCCGGATCGTCGAATGCGCTTCGCTGAGCGAGGCCGATCGGCAGGAAGCGGCCCGAGTGAATGCGGACTTCGTCCGGAAGCATCTCTCCGTGGAAAAATGGGCGGAGGCGGTCTCCGGAGCCTACGCCGGAATCTGCCCCGCGGGATCCGGCGATGAATGACGGAATCGATAAAAGTGTTGCGCAGCCGCCATTCCATTCGACGCTCGATCGCGTTATTCTCCGTTGTCGGCGGGCCGAAGGCGCAGTCGCGCAAGCGAGGTCCCTATGAGAGAAACGAGATCGCGTGCGTCGATCTTGTTCATGGCCGGAGCGCTGCTGACGTTGACCACGAAAGCTCGCGCGGCGACTTATTACGTCGCGAATTCGGGAAGCGATTCGAGCTCCGGGGCGATCGGGACGCCGTTCCGCACCATCGCGCACGGCATCTCGGTCCTCGCGGCGGGCGACACCCTCTATCTGCGCGCGGGCACCTACCCGGAAACGCTCTTGGGCCCCTTTCCCAGCGGGACGTCCTCGGCGCCCATCACCGTGGCCGCGTATCCCGGCGAGACCGCGACCATCGCCCCGACGTCTTCCGTCGGCGATATGTGGAAGATCGCGACCGCGTCCTACATCACGATCGACGGGTTGATCATGGACGGGACGAACGTCACGCAGGCGATCATTTTTCTCGGCGCGGGCGACGCCACTTCGGCCCATTACATCGTCGTCAAGAACTCGACGCTGAAGAATTCCCAGGGACAAGGCGTGCTGCTCACCTCGATGGCCGACCACAACAGCTTCATCAACGACAAGATCTTCAAGAACGGCGCGACGAATCCGCGCATACACGGGCTGTATATCGAGGGCAGTTATAATCTCGTCGATCATTGCGATATCTACGGGAACTCGGGATTGGGCGTCAACGTCTACAACGGCTACGCGGGCGCGAGCGCGAATTATAACGTCGTCAGCAACAACACGGTGCACGACAATTCCTCCGCGAGCACCGGCTCGAGACAGGGGATCGGGCTGTCCTCGGGGGCCGGCAATACCGCGTTCAACAACATCCTCTGGAACAACGGATCCGGAATCGTCGTGGGCACCAACGACGGCACGACGCCGGCTACGAACGCGCGGGTGTACAACAACACGATCTACAACAACAACGTCGGGGCCGGCCGCTACGGGATCTATCTCACGTCCAACGGTTCCGGCGCGGTCGTGCAGAACAACATCGCCTTCGATAATCTCGACGGGAACATCGTCAACGGCGGGCAATCCGTCGCGACCATCGCCAGCAACGTGACCGTCGACCCGCTCTTCGTCAATGCGGCGGGCCTGAATTTCCAGCTGCTCGCGGGCAGCCCGGCCATCGATAAGGGAGTCAACCTCTCGGCCCAAGGGGTCACCGTCGATATCGCGGGAACGGCTCGCCCTCAAGGGGCGGCGTACGATATCGGGGCTTATGAATACGGCGGCGGCACGACGACGACTCCGCCGGCTCTCTCGATCAGCGGCGTGACGGCGACCGGGATCACCGCGACGGGCGCGACGATCGGCTGGACCACGAACGTCAACGCCGACGGCCAGGTCGTCTACGGTCCCACGACGTCGTACGGCTCCTCGACGCCGCTCAACTCGACCCTGGCGACGAGCCACAGCTTCGCCCTGACCGGCCTCACGGGCGCGACCCTCTATCATTACGCCGTGAAGTCCCACGACGCCTCCGGCAACCTCGTCACGTCGCCCGACGGAACGTTCACGACGAGCGTCCCGTCGGCGCCCGCGGGCTGCGCGTCGAGCTCCGGGGTCTGGCAGAACCTGCCGGTGACGGCGCAGACGGGCACGTTCACGGCGCAGTTCGACGTCACGCCCGGCGCGGCCGCCATCGACGGCGCGAGCGGCGTGTCCAACGGCGCGGCGACCGCCTGGACGAGCCTCGCGGCGAGCGTGCGCTTCAACAACACCGGCATGATCGACGCCCGCAACGGCGGGGCGTACGCGGCGGCGACGGCGGTGCCGTACGTCGCCGGGATGACCTATCACGTCCGCCTCGTCGTCAACATCCCCGCGCACAGCTACAGCGCCTACGTGAAGCAGGGCTCCAACGCCGAGCAGCTCGTGGGCTCGAACTACGCGTTCCGCACGGAACAGGCGTCGGTGACGACGCTGAACAACGTGGGCGTGTACACCGACGCCGGTACGATCACGACCTGCAGCGCCTCGGCGACGGCGGTCACGGCGACGACCATCACCGGCGTCTCGGCGTCCGGCATCGGGCAGACCTCGGCCGCCATCGGCTGGACGACGAACAACCCGGCCGACTCTCAGGTGAAGTACGGGCTGACGTCGGCCTACGGGATCACGTCGACGCTCAGCTCGACGCTCGTGACGTCGCACAGCGTCTCGCTCGGCGGGCTGACCGCCGGGACGGTCTACCACTACAGCGCCATGTCCCACGACTCGACAGGGGCTCTGGTTTCCTCGCCGGACGCGACGTTCACGACGCTGGCTCCCACGGTGACGGCGCCCGTGATCAGCGGGGTCTCGGCTTCCGCCATCACGGCGTCCGCGGCGACGATCAATTGGACGACCGACGTTCCCGCGACGTCGCAGGTCGTCTACGGCCCCGCCTCCTCGAACGTGACGGTGATCGCGGCGGGCTCCGTCTACACGCTCTCGTCGGCGCTGAACTCGACGCTGAGCACGAGCCACAGCGTCCCGTTGAGCGGCCTGACGGCCTCGACGCTCTACCACTACGCGGTCAAATCCGCGAACGGCTCGGGCGCCCTGACGACGTCCCCCGACGCCACGTTCACCACGGCCGCGGCGGGGACGAGCGGCGGGACCACCGGAGGGACCGGCTCGACCTCCGGGGGGACTCTCACCGCGTGCATGACGAGCGCCGGGACCTGGCAGAACGCGGCCGTGCCGTCGCTGACCGGCACCTTCACGGCGGAATTCGACGGCTCCGCCAGCGCGGTCACGACGGACGGGGTCGGCGGCCTCTCCAACGGGCCGGCGACCACGTTCACCTCCCTGGCCGTCGCCGTGCGCTTCAACAACACGGGCAAGATCGACGCTCGCAACGGCGGGGCTTACGCCGCGGCGGCCTCGATCCCGTACGCGGCCAACGCGACCTATCACTTCCGCCTGGTCATCAACCTGACCGCGCACACCTACAGCGCGTACGTGAAGCAGGGGGCGAACGCGGAAGTTCTCATCGGCTCCAACTACGCGTTCCGCACGGAGCAGAAGGCGGTGACGGCGCTCAACAACCTCGCCGGCTACGCCGACGCCGGGAGCGTCAAGATCTGCAACGGCACGACCCACCTGTAGCCGTGGCCGCACGTCGGGGACTCGGCTTTTAAGGTAAAATAGCCGGAGCCGTCCCCGCCGTTCGCGCCCGTGGTGAAATGGATATCACAGCAGCCTCCGAAGCTGCGGGTACAGGTTCGATTCCTGTCGGGCGCACCACTTTCCCGCCTCTGATGAGCGACCAGCCGAGCTTGAGCGTCCTGCAGTGGAACGTCGGCAACTTCGACGTGGGCCTGCGCCTGCCAGGCCGCGGCGCCCACGGCATGGCCTACACGAACGGCACGCCCAGCCGCGACGAGGACCTCGCCGGCTTCGCCGCCGTGATCCGCGCGCTGGAGCCGGACTTCGTCACTTTGCAGGAAGTCGTCGTCGGCAAGGGCCACCACCGCCGGCTCGCGGAGCTGAGCGGCTACGCGCTGGCCGACCATGGGCCGGCGGAAGAGCGCCACACGCAGGCGCTCCTGGTCCGCCGGGCCTCGGCGAAACTCCTCGAGACGGTGAAGGCCCCCGGCGTGCGCCTCGTCGGCGCGCGCGTGCGCCTCGCGGACGGGCGCGAGCTCTCCGTGCTCTCGACGCACTCGGAGGCGGGCATCCGCACCGCGGAGCGCGTCGCGCAGCACCGCGCGCTGGCCGCCTGGGCGCGCGAGCGGCGCGGCGCGGGCCCCTGCGTGATCGGCGGCGATTTCAACTTCGACGATACGCCCGGGAACCTGCTCCACGGCGCCGAGCGGATGCGCCAGGCCGTTCCCTTCTTTCCGCGCGTGGCCACGACGGACTGGAAGGCCGACAGCGAGGCCCTGGCGGGGCTGAAGGAGTCGTTGAGCGACCTGGCCGCCCGCTCGGGGCCGACGGCCGGCGCTCCGCGGCTTTGGCCGCGGATCCTGCTGCCGTTCGCCTTCCCGCTCATCCCCGTGGGCTGGGCGCTCGGCGTCGGCCGCCGGCGCGCGAGGCTCGACTACGTGTTCGGCTCGGGGGTGGACGCGGTCGAGAGCCGCGTGCTCTCGCTGTCCGGACCCGCGGCGACGGGCCACCCCGCGGCCGCGCCGGGGGCGTTCCCTTGGATGGACCACAATCCGGTCCTCGTGCGCTTCCGTCTGGCCGGGCAATAAGTCAGAATAACGCCATGAGAACGGCCCTTCTCCTCCTGCTCGCCGCTGCCGCCTCCGGCTGCGCCGCGACGAAGACGTGGTGGTACGGCCAGACGGGCCGCATGACCGCCTCCGAGGCCTCCGCCCACGGCCATCCCGAGTGCGCCGACCTGACCCTGCGCCAGTGCCAGGCCAAGGTCCAGGCCCAAAAAGAAGCCGCCCGTCCGGCCCCCTAAGGGACCGTCCGGGCGGCCTTTTTCGGATCGGACTTCAGCGGACGGCGAGCGCCTTGCGCGAAGGCTTCGGCTTCGTCGACGGACCGGGCTGGTCGTGGAACTGCGCCTCCTCGGTGGAGCCCTTGAGCGCCAGCGTCGAGGAGTTGCCGCCCGAGACGACCTGGTTGACCTCGTCGAAGTAGCCCGTGCCGACGAACTCCTGGTGCTTGACGGCCTGGTAGCCGTCGGCCTCGCTCTCGAACTCGCGGACCTGCAGGCGCGAGTACGCGGCCATGCCGCCGTCGCGGTAGTCGGACGCGAGCTCGAACATGCCGTGGTTGAGCGAGTGGAAGCCCGCCAGCGTGACGAACTGGAACTTGTAGCCCATCGCGCCGAGCTCGCGCTGGAACTTCGCGATGGTCGCGTCGTCGAGCTTGCGCTTCCAGTTGAAGGACGGCGAGCAGTTGTAGGCGAGGAGCTTGCCCGGGAACTGCTTGTGGATGGCCTCGGCGAACTGCTTCGCCTCGCCCAGGTCGGGGTGCGAGGTCTGGCACCAGATCATGTCGGCGTACGGGGCGTACGCGAGGCCGCGCGCGATCGCGGTCTCGATGCCGGCCTTGATCGGGAAGAAGCCCTCGGCCGTGCGCTCGCGCGAGGTGATGAACTTCGCGTCGCGCGGATCGGAGTCGCTCGTGAGCAGGTTCGCCGAGTCGGCGTCCGTGCGGGCGATGATGACCGTCGGGATGCCCAGGACGTCGGAGGCCAGGCGGGCCGCGACGAGCTTGGTGATGAACTCGTGCGTGGGGACCAGGACCTTTCCGCCCATGTGGCCGCACTTCTTGGCGGAAGCCAACTGATCCTCAAAATGCACGCCCGCCGCGCCGGCGGCGATCATGGACTTCATGAGCTCGAAGACGTTGATCGGCCCGCCGAAGCCGGCTTCCGCGTCGACGACCATCGGCGCGAGCCAGCTGCGCACCGTGCGCGTGCCCTTGGCCGTGTCGATCTGGTCCGCGCGCAGCAGCGAGTTGTTGATGCGCTGGATCAGGTGCGGGACGCTGAGCACGGGGTAGAGGCTCTGGTCCGGGTAGGTCTGCATCGAGTCGTTGGCGTCGGCCGCGACCTGCCAGCCGGAGACGTAGATCGCCTTCAGCCCCGCGCGGACCATCTGCACGGCCTGGTTGCCGGTGACGGCGCCGAGCGCGTGGACGTAGTCCTCGGTGTTGACCAGGTGCCACAGCTTCTTGGCGCCGAGGAAGGCGAGCGTGTAGTGCAGGCGGATCGAGCCGCGCAGGCGCACGACGTCGGCGCCCGAGTACGGGCGCTTGATGCCGCTCCAGCGGGAGTCGGTCTTCCAGGACTTCTCGAGCGAGCGGCTTTCGTATTCGTGCTTATGGGCGGACTTGGTGGCGGGCATGAGGGTCTCCGTTGGGGGCTTGGGGGGTTTAGTTGAGTCGGTCGTACGCGGGGACGGTCAGGAACTCGGTGAAGCGCTCGGCGGCGAACATCTCGTCGAAGATCTTGGCGGCGGACTGCAGCTTTTCCATGGGATAGCGAGAGCCCTGGAGACGCGCGAGCTCCTCCGTGAGGATCGCGCGGGCGAGGGCGGCGGTCACCGGGCGGCCGTCGGAGAGCTTGGCGCCGCGGTGGATCCACTGCCAGACCTGGGCGCGCGAGATCTCGGCCGTCGCGGCGTCTTCCATCAGATTGTTGATCGGCACGCAGCCGTTGCCGGACAGCCACGAGGCGAGGTACTGGACGCCGACCGAGAGGTTCAGGCGCAGGCCGGCCTCGGTGATCGCGCCCTCGGGCACGGCCAGGAGGTCCTCGGCCGTGATCTTGAGCTCGGGCAGCCTCTTGGACAGCTGGTTCGGCCCGGGCATCAAGCGGTCGAACACCTCCGTCGCGACCGGCACGAGCCCGGGATGCGCGACCCAGGTCCCGTCGTGGCCGTCGCCGGCCTCGCGCTCCTTGTCGGCGCGGACCTTCGCGAGGGCCGCCTCGTTCGCGGCGGCGTCGTCCTTGATCGGGATCTGCGCCGCCATGCCGCCCATCGCGTGCGCGCCGCGCTTGTGGCAGGTCTCGATGAGCAGGCGCGAGTAGGCGCGCAGAAAGCGGCTCGTCATGGTGACCTGCGCCCTGTCGGGCATGACGAAGTCGGGGCGCGAGGAGAACTTCTTGATCACGCTGAAGATGTAGTCCCAGCGGCCGCAGTTGAGGCCGGCCGAGTGGTCGCGCAGTTCGAACAATATTTCGTCCATTTCGAAAGCCGCCAAAATGGTCTCGATCAGGACCGTCGCGCGGATGGTCCCGACCGGCAGCCCGAGAGCCTCCTGGGAATGGAGAAACACGTCGTTCCAGAGGCGCGCCTCCTGCCGGCTCTCGAGCTTTGGCAGGTAGAAGTAGGGGCCGGAGCCTCGGGCGATCAGCTCCTTGGCGTTGCGGTAGAAGTACAATCCGAAGTCGAACAGGCTCCCGGAGATGGGCTTGCCGTCGACGAGCACGTGCTTCTCTTCCAAATGCCATCCGCGCGGGCGGCAGAGCAGAGTCGCGACCGAATCCTTGAGCTTGTAGGATTTCCCTTCGGGGCTGATGAAAGAGATGTTTTTGCGGATCGCGTCGGACAAGTTGATCTGTCCCTGGAGGGTGCTCTCCCAGAGAGGCGAGTGAGAGTCCTCGAAATCCGCCATGAACACCTTCGCGCCGGAGTTGAGCGCGTTGATGACCATCTTGCGGTCCACGGGGCCCGTGATCTCGACGCGGCGGTCGCGCAGGTCCGCCGGCGCGGGACGCACGGTCCACTCGGAGCGGCGCAGCTCGGCGGTCTCCTTCGGAAAGTCGGGGAGCTCGCCGGCGTCGAGGCGGGCCTGGCGCTCGCGGCGCTTCGCGAGCAGCTCGCGCCGGCGCGCGCCGAAGCGGCGCTCGAGGTCCGCGACGAAGGCGAGCGCGTCGGGCGCGAGGACGGCGGCTTGTTCCGGACGGGGCGGGGGAGCGAACTCGATTCCTTCGGCGGCGGGCGCGAGTACGGCGGACGGCGCGGTCTTGCGATCCATGAAGCGAGGCTCCCCCTGGTGCGTCACCGGGATTAGACACTCTTGCGCGGAAAGCGTCAAGCTCGAAGATGTATGAAAGATGGAGAATATTTGTGACATCGGATTCCCCGATATAAAGACGGTAAAAGCGGTAAAAAATCGGTTGCGCCCTCTTGCGCGGAGCGCGCCTCAGGCTTATACTCAGCGCATGGCTCCCAAGGTCAAAGCGGCGATGGGCGCGTTGACGGATGCTCTCGAGACGGCGCTGAGCTGGGCCTTCGTCGCGGTCGCGGCGTACGCGCTGCTCTTCGTCAACATGACCGGCAACGGCAGCCTGTGGGACTCGCTGCGCGGCGTGGTCTTGGACGAGCCCGCGAAGGCGGCGCCCACCGTGTCCGTCGTGACGCGCGTCGTCCCGGACCGCCCGGTGGACGCGATGGAGAAGGCGCAGAACCGGATGCTGATGGTCCCCGAGGTCCCGGAGAAGGAGTTCTCGGTCCCCGTCGTGGCGCAGAACCAGCCCGCCCGCCTCGCCGACCAGATCACGGACGCGCCCGCGGACGCGAAGGCGGGGAAGGATTGGCGCAAGCACTTGACCGGGTCCCTGCGGACGTTCACGGTCTACGGCGAGGGCGAGCAGCACAGCTCCGCGTCGGCCTCCGCGGCCTCGGGCGGCGCGATCTCGTCCCGCCCGCCGTCCGTCGCGGCGGCGGCCCCCACGCCGGCGACCGCCTCGTCCGCCTATCGCGCCGGCCTCGGCGCGGAGGCACGCCCGGGAGTGTCGGACCACATCGCCCCGGAGGGCAACGTGGGCGACGGCGTGCGCAACTTCCGCTAGTCTTTCTTCGGCGCGACGAACGGCACCGCGAAGTCCTTGCCCGTGATCGCGATCGACTTCACGTCCTTGCTGGCGAAGCGGAGGCGCTCGTCGGAGTCCTTGCGGATCATCTCGACGTAGGGCTCGCCCTTCAGCGGCGCGACCTCCCGGTTGAACAGGAAGCCCTCCACCGTGCGGCCGTCGTTCATGGTCAGGGTCACGTGCCCGCGGTAGTCGTACGCGGCTTCGATCTGAGCGGCGATGCTTTCAGAAACGTCCATTTTCTCTCCTAGCCGATCAGAGCCGTCAGGCTCTCCACGGTCTTGTCCCAGTCGGCGTCCGCCGCGCCGCCCTGCGCGAAGTCGGCGCGCCCGCCCGCCGAGCCGCCGTTGGCGGCGGCGAAGGCCTTGGCGATCTTGGACGCGTCGACGCCCCGGGCCGCTAAGTCGGGCGTCGCCGCCAGCACGAAGCTGAGCTTGCCGGCGCCGGGCGCGGCGAGGAACACGAGGCCCGAGCCGACCTCGGCCTTGATCTTGTCCGACAGCCCGCGCAGGGACTTGGGATCGGCCCCGTCGAGTCTTTGCACGCAGAGCTTGACGCCTTTGACGTCGACGATCTTCTTGCCCGCCTCGGCCTGCGCGGCGAGCTTGTTCGCCTTGAGCGAGCCGAGGATGCTCTCGAGCTGCTTGATGTTCTCGACGTTGGCCGGCAGCTTGCCGCCGAGGCCGAAGATGGCGGCCTTCAGTTCTTCCTCGCGCGCCTTGAGGGCGGCGAGCGCCTTGTTCTGTGCCGCCTTTTGCGCGGCCGCCTGCTCCTCGACCGCCTTGCCGGCGAGGGCCTCGATGCGGCGCACGCCGGAGGACGCGGAGGACTCCTTGGTGATCTTGAAGGCGATGATGTCGGAGGTGTTGTGCACGTGGGTGCCGCCGCACAGCTCCAGGCTGAACCGGTCCGTGGGGTCGGCCCAGCCCTTCGGGCCGATCAGGAGGAAGCGCGGGTCGGAGCCGTAGTCCTCGCCGAGCAAGGTGGTCGCGCCGAACTCGGCGACCTTCGAGACGGGATGGACTTTGGGCGAGACGGGGTGCGCGGCCTTGATCTCGTCGTTGACGATCTTCTCGACGCGGCCGATCTCGTCGGGCGTCAGCGCCTTGGGGTGCGTGAAGTCGAAGCGCAGCTTGTCGGGGCCGACGTAGGAGCCGGCCTGGCGGATGTGGGCGCCGAGCACGCGCTTGAGCGCCTCGTTCATCAGATGGGTCGCGGTGTGGTGCGGCGCGATGCGGTCGCGGCGGTTCTTGTCGACCTCGACGCGGACTATTGACCCGACGGCGACGTTTGCCGTCGGGTCCTTGAGGACGTGGACGAAGACGTCGTTCTGCTTCTGCGTGTCGACGATCGCGACGTCGTTGCCGAAACCCTCGCCCCAGTACAGCGTGCCCGAGTCGCCGATCTGGCCGCCGCCCTCCGCGTAGAACGGGGTCTTGTCCAGCACGAGCAGACCCGGGGCCGACGCCACGACCTTCGCCTCGGACTTCAGCGAGCCGTAGCCGAGGAACTCGGTCTTCGGGGCGGCCGCGACCAGCGCGGTCAAGTTCTTCTCGCCCGAGCCCTTCCACGACGCGCGCGCGATCTCGACGGCCTTCTCCTGGGCCGCCTTGAAGCCCTCGACGTCGACCGCGACGCCCTTGGGCGCGCAGATCTCCTGGACCATCTCGAGCGGAAAGCCGAACGTCTCATAGAGGCGGAACGCCTGCTCCCCGGAGACGGAGGAGGAGTTCTGCAGCACCTTCTTGAGCTCCGCCTCGCCGCCCTGCAGGGTCTCGAGGAACTTCGACTCCTCGGTCTTCATGACGGCCTGCACCTGGGCCTGCGCGGCGCGCAGCTCCGGATAGCCGGGGGCGAAGATGTCGATGGCGGCGGGCACGAGCTCGTGCAGGAAGGGCGTGTCGCGGCCCATCAGCTGGCCGTAGCGCGCGGCGCGGCGCACGAGGCGGCGCAGGACGTAGCCGCGCTCGACGTTGGAGGGGATGATGCCCTCGCTCATGAGCATGGTCGCGGCGCGGGCGTGGTCGGCGATCACGCGGTAGCCGAGGGCGTGCTTGGGGTCGCGCGGATCGGTCTTGAGGATCGCGGCGGCCTTCTCGACGATGGGCCAGAAGAGATCCGTTTCAAAAGGGGAGTTCTTGCCCTGCGCGCAGAAGGCGAGACGCTCCAAGCCCATGCCGGTGTCGATGCACGGACGCGCGAGCGGCTTGAGCGAGCCGTCGGGCTGGCGGTCGAAGCCGGTGAACACCAGGTTCCAGATCTCGATGTAGCGGTCGCCGTCGCCGCCGACGACGTCGTCCTTGCCCGAGGCGAACTCGGGGCCGAGGTCGTAGTAGATCTCGGAGCACGGCCCGCAGGGACCGGTCGGGCCCATGTTCCAGAAGTTGGTGTCCGCGCCGAGCTTCTTGGCGGCGTTGGGCGCGCCGACCTTGCGCCACAGCTCCACGGCCTCGTCGTCCTCCTCGAAGACGGTGGGGTACAGGCGCTGCGGCTCGAGCCCCGCTTCCTTGGTCAGGAACTCCCACGCCCAGGCGATCGCCTCCTTCTTGAAGTAGTCGCCGAAGGAGAAGTTGCCCAGCATCTCGAAGAAGGTCAGATGGCGCAGCGTGGTGCCGACGCGCTCGATGTCCGTCGTGCGGAAGCACTTCTGGCTGGAGGTGGCGCGCTTGAGGTCGGTCTTGAGGCCGAGATAGTAGGGCTTGAAAGGCACCATGCCGGCCGAGTTGAACATCAGCGTGGCGTCGCCCTGCGGCACGATGGGCGTGGAGGCGCGCAAGGCGTGGCCGTTCTTGACGAAGAAATCGAGGTAGGACTTTCGGAGCTGGGAGCTGGTTTTCATGTTGTCGAGGGCAATTATACCAACTATCCCCGGGGATAGTGGACGCCTGGCGCTCGGCGCGTTCCGGGCTTATACTGAGCGGGATGACGGTCGAGCTGGACGGCTTCGAGGAGTTTTCCTTCGACACGGACCGCAGCGACCGCGCCGGCGGCTCCGAGCGGATCGTCTACCGGCGCGGGACGGGTCCCGCCGTCGTCCTCATCCACGAGCTGCCGGGCATGACGCCGGAGTGCGTCGAGCTGGCCCGCAAGATCGCCGACGAGGGCTATACGGTCTACATGCCGCTCGTCTTCGGCGAGCCCATGAAGAACTACGGGATGACGCCGCTGCTGTGGCCCTGCATCTGGAAGGAGTTCAGCGTCTTGAGCAAGCACGGCAAGAGCCCGGCGGCGGACTGGCTGCGCGCCTTGGCACGCCAAGCGCACGCGGAGCAAGGCGGCAAGGGCGTGGCGGCCATCGGCATGTGCTTCACGGGGCGCTTCGCGCTGTCCTTGATGATGGACGCGGAGTTGATCGCGCCGGTGCTGTGCCAGCCGTCCTCGTCCTGCTCGGATTCCGCTCCCGGCATCCCGCTCGAAGAGTGGGACAACGCGGTGCAGCGCTCGAAGAACGAGAGCATCCCCGTCCTCGGCTTCCGCTTCAGGGGCGATCCGCTGTGCAAGAAGGCTCGCTTCGACTCGATGCGGGAGGCCTTCGGCGAGCGCTTCCGGGCCGTCGAGGTCGACGGCAAGGGCCACTCCGTGCTGACCATGGACTTCGCCTCGATGGAGGAGTCCGAGCGCAAGCGCGTCTGGGGCGCGCTGACCGGCTTCCTGAACGAAAGGCTCAAAGGTTAAGCCGGCCGGGCCGCTTGAAACAACTTAAATAACTAAAGGCCTGACCCTAGGCTTTGCCGTGGCACTTCTTGAACTTCTTGCCGGAGCCGCAGTGGCAGGGGTCGTTGCGGCCGACGTCGGGCCCGGACTTGACGAAGGTCTCGGGCTTGGGGGACTTGCCGTCGACGAAGTACCAGGTCCCGCCTTCCTTGCGGAACGTCGCGATCTCGCGGTGCTCGTAATGCTCGCCGCCGGTGGTGAAGCCCGCGACGAAGCTCACGACGCCGGTGGTGTCCTGCGAGCCGCCGCCCTTGGTGGCGACGATCTGCAGGCCGTTCCAGGTCGACTCCTTCGCCCACTTCTCGGACGCCTTGCGGTCGAAGTCGGCGCGGCTTTCAGGCGCATGGGTCTTTTCGATGAAGTCGATCTTGCCGGTCGCGTAGCTGGTGTAGCGCGCGCGCATCAGCGCCTCGGCGGTCGGAGCCGCGGCCTTGCCCGAGACGTAGGGCTCGCAGCAGGCGGCGAAGTCCTTTCCGGACTTGCAGGGGCAGGCGTTCGTGGTCGTCATATTTTGATTATAGCGGAAGAATAGCGTTTGAAAAATAGAATTTGACATAATCAGCCCATGGCCACCCGAGCGAGGATCCTGATCGTGGACGACGAGGCGGACAATCGCCGCGTGTACGGGGACCTTCTGTCGGCGGAAGGCTACGCGGTGCGTCGCGCGGCGACGGCGTCCGCCGCGTTCGCCCTCGCGGTCGAGTCCCCGCCGGACCTCGTTCTTTCCGACGTCTCCATGCCCGGCGAGGACGGCATCTCGCTCCTGAGCCGCCTGCGCGCCGAGAAGAAGACCGCCAACGTTCCCGTGATCCTCATGTCCGGCGTGCGCACCGCGACCAACGACCAGGCCGAGGGCCTGGACCAGGGCGCCGACGACTACCTGCCCAAGCCCGTCCCGCTCACGCTGCTGCGCGCCAAGATCTCCGCGGTCCTCCGGCGCTACGGGGCGGCCGATGAGCTCGGCGACGTGCTGAAGGCCCAGGGCCTCTCGCTCGACGTGTCCTCGCGCACCGTCGTCGCGGGAGGCAAGAAGGTGGCGCTCACGCGCAAGGAGTTCGACCTGCTCACGACCTTCCTGCGCAAGCCCGGCCGCGTGCTCTCGATCCCGTTCCTGCTCGAGACCGTCTGGGGCTACGATCCCGCCGACTACTCGGACCCGCACACGGTCGGCGTGCACGTCTCGACCTTGCGCAAGAAGATCGGCATGAAGGTCGGCGAGCGCATCGTCGCCCTGCCCGGCCTCGGCTACCGCTTCGACGCCTGACCCGATTAGTTGAAAAAGTGAAGGCCTGACCCCGTCGTCAGGCGAACAGGCCGCCGTCGACGGGGGCGATCCAGCGCGGGAGCACGAAGGAGAAGCGCGAGCCTTGGCCCTTGGCGCCGTCGATCTCGAGCGCCGCGCCGTGCGCGTCGAGCACGCGCTTGACGATCGTGAGGCCCACGCCGAAGCCCTTGGCCGCCTTCTGCCCCTCGGGCGTGCGGTGGCCCTCTAAAATACGCGCGCGGTCCTCGGGCGCCACGCCGATGCCCGAGTCCGAGACGTAGACGCGCAGACGGCCGTCCTTCTCGACGGCCACGCCCGCGGCGACCTTGCCGTTCTCCGGCGTGTACTTGATCGCGTTGCCGAGCAGGTTCGTCGCGACGAGGACCAGCGCCTCGGGATCGGCCAGCGCCGGGGGGAGGTCCGGCGGGAGGTCGAGCGAGAACGCGAGGTTCTTGCGCTCGTAGAGCGGCTTGAGCGCGGTGGCCGCGTCCTCGAGGACCCGGCGCAGCTCCGCGCGGCGCGGGTGGACCGCGAAGCGCCCGTCCTCGAGGCGGCCCATGTCGAGCAGGTTGCTGACCGCCAGGCTCAGCGCGCGCAGGTTCGCGTCGAGGACCGTGTAGTACTCGGCGCGGCGGCCGGTCGGCGGCGCCGGCTCGGTCGCGCGCAGCAGGTTCGCCATCCCGGCGAGCACGCTCAGCGCGTTGTTGAACTCGTGGCTCGTCATGGAGACAAGGCTTCCCTTCAGACGCCCGAGCTCTGCCTCGCGCGCGTACTGCTTGTTGAGCCGCTCGGCCATCTCGCGCATGGCGTCGGCGAGGTCGGCCACCTCGGGGCTCGCGCGCGGCGGCGAGAAGGCCCACTCGCCGCCGAGCTTCCAGCGCCGCGCGTGAACGCGCAGAGCCGAGACCGGCCCGGTCAAGTAGCTCGACAGGAACAGCGCGACGAAGCCGGCCGCCGCGCCTCCGGCGAGCAGGATCAGAAGGACGGTGATCCGAGAGGTGCGCTGGAGCTCCTCGCGCCGCGCGCGCAGCTGCGCGACGTGCGACTCGCCCAGCGCCGTGAGGGGGGCGGCCGTGGTCTCGAGCCCGCGGCCCACGCGGCCGGCGCGGGCCGCCTCCGCCGGCGTCAGCCGGCCGGCCCGGCGGCGGGCGATCCATTGGCCGGACTCCGCGAGGTAGGAGGTCAGCCGCCGGTCCATCTCGTCGACGCCGACGCGCTCGCCGGGCTCGGTCAGCACGGCGGTGAGCTCGCGCTCGATCGCGCGCACCTGGTCGAGCGCCTCGTCGCGCCGGTCGAGCCACGAGCGCTGGCCCGTCAGAAGATATTGGTCGGTGTTCTGGTCCACGCGGTGGAGCCCGTCGCGCAGGTTCGGCAGGCTCGAGAGGACGGTGAGGCTCTCGTGGAACTGCGCCTCCAGGCGCGCGTGCGCGCGGCTCTCGATCCAGGACGAGACGCCGACGCCGGCCGAATAGACGAGGAAGAGGCCCGCGACGACGACGAGTTGGGATCGGAGGTTGGGCGCCCTCATTTCGCGGGGACCTCGGCCTTGCGCCGCTCGAGCGCGCGCGCCCGGGCCTCGAGCCCGGCGGCCTTCGTCTCGCGCTTCGTGCGCCGCAGCAGGTGCGCGTAGTCGTTCAGCGTCGGCAGCAGCAGGACGCTGTCGCGCCCGTGAGCTTTTTCGCCTTGCTCAAGAGCCCTCTGATAAAGCTCTTCCGCGGCCGCGTCCATGCGCCGCGCCTCCTCGAAGAGCG
>Ga0134128_10002736_pt1 | contig 21676 bp, 18 predicted proteins | sample KB31754_FD_96462 | JGI IMG/M metagenome (GOLD analysis project Ga0134128, IMG submission 96462) | Terrestrial soil microbial communities with excess Nitrogen fertilizer from Kellogg Biological Station, Michigan, USA - KB3-175-4 | ecosystem: Environmental > Terrestrial > Soil > Unclassified ... | reverse complement strand
TCACCGTGCTGGGAGGAGAATCGATGGGTGCCAGTCTCGATCGGCGCGCCAGCTCGGGAAATACGCAGGCGTGCCTACCCTGGCCTGCCGGACTCGGCGCTCTACGTGAAGATACGGATAGCGAGCGATGTCGTTCCGCGGTGAGTATCACCGGCAATTGGTTGCCAACAAAACCGTGAGCCGTGTCGAGGGAGACTTGCCGTGACTTCGTGCCTCTCTTCGAGACTGGTCCGGCCTGCGTGGCCGGGGGGATTCTGCGCCCTGTTGCTGCTTTGCGGCGCCGCGGCACCGGCATGGGCCGTCCCGAGCTTCGCACGCCAGACCGGCATGGCGTGCGCAGCCTGCCACACCGTTTTCCCCGAGCTCACGCACTTCGGACGCGTGTTCAAGGCCAACGGCTACGTGCTGGATAACCTGGAGCAAGTGCAGGCGGTCAGCAGCAGGCGGCAGGAGTTGCTGCAGCTCGCCAAGACACCGGCGCTCTCCATCATGGCCCAGGTTTCTTACACGGAGCTCAAGACCCGATTGCCGGATGTGAAGAACCCGGCGGCGCCGGGGCTGACGCAAAACGGCACCGCCGGATTCCCGCAGCAACTGAGCCTCTTTTACGCAGGCAAGATCGCGCCTCACTTCGGCGCGTTTGCCCAGCTCACCTATGCCAACGACAGTGGCACGATCGGCATCGACAACACCGATCTGCGCTTCGCCAATATGACGATCCTGCCGCACGAGCAGAGCCTGATCTACGGCATTTCGCTCAACAACAACCCGACGGTGCAGGATCTCTGGAACAGCACCCCCGCATTCGGATTCCCGTACGCCTCGAGCAACGCGAACGTTTCACCGCTCGCGGGCACCGAAATAGACGGGACACTCGGCCAGGATGTAGCGGGCGTCAGTGCGTACGCCTTCTGGAAGGAATCGCTCTATCTCGAGGCAGGCGTCTACCGCTCAGCGAAGCAGGGACAGACGAACGCTCTCACTGGGGCCGCCGGTCCCCTCGACGGCACCGCCTCCAACGTGGTCGCGGGGGGCGCGCCTTACTGGCGGGCGGCCTACGAGCACCAGTGGGGCGCCAGCTCGCTCGAAGTCGGGATGTATGGCGCCGAGTTCAAGCTGTTCCCCGGTGCCGGCACGCCACTTCAGGGTCCCGACAATCGCTTCAACGACGTGGCCGAGGATTTTCAATATCAGTATGTCGGCGACGAGCACATCTTTTCCGCGGAGGGCACCCGCATCCACGAGAAGATGAACCTCGCCGCGAGCTTCGGCGCCGGAGCCGTCACCAATGCGGCCAATGATCTGACGACCGATCGGCTGTGGGCAACCTACTACTATCAGCGGATGATCGGCGGCACGCTTGGCTGGTTCTCGACTACCGGCAGCGCGGATGGCGGCCTCTATCCGGCACAAGCGTTCTTTTCCGACGGCACAACGTGCAGCTGTGGAGTCGTAACCAGCGCCAACGGCTCGCCGGACACCCGGGGCCTCGTAGGCGAGGTCAATTACCTGCCCTGGCTCAACGTGAAGCTGTCGCTGCAATACACCCACTACACGAAGTTCAACGGCGGCAGCAGCAATTACGACGGGTTCGGCCGCAATGCATCCGACAACGACACGCTGTACCTCCTGCTGTGGTTTGCGTATTGAGAGGAGGAGACATGAGCAGCACTGATCGATGCACGGCCCGCCTCGCACCGCAGATAGCGGCGATCGGGGCATTGGCATTGATGTTGGCCGGCTCATCCGGCCGGGCGCAGGAGCTGTCCGTTACACCGCAGAACGCCGAGGATACGGCAATCGGTGTCTGTGGGACCTGTCATGGCCCTGACGGAAACAGCATCAATCCGATGTTCCCCCGCCTCGCTGGGCAGCATGCGGGTTATCTCGTTCGACAGCTGAAGTCCTTCAAGGAGCAGAGTCGCGGCGATCCATATGCGATCGCCTTTATGTGGGGAATGGCGAGCGGACTCTCCGATGAGACCATCGATGCCCTGGCGCAGTACTATGCCCGTCAGAAGGCCGGCCCCGGCAAGAATCACGACGCTTCAGCTATCGCGCGCGGACGTGACATCTACGAGCACGGGGTCCCCTCGCAGGGCGTCCCAGCATGCGCCGTGTGCCACGGTTCGGATGCGCGGGGCAACGACACGTTTCCGCGCCTCGCGGGACAGCACGCGGAGTACATCCTGAAGCAGCTCTCCTCCTTCCAGAGCAACATGCGCAACGTCGCCATCATGCACGGCGTGGCACAGAACCTGCGCACGCCCGAGATGCAGGCAGTAGCGGACTATCTGGAGTCCTTGCCGTAGCGGCAGGCTCGGGCATTCTCTGCCTGGAGGACCTTTTGAAGCCGCTCTCCGCCGCCGTTGCGACTCTTGCCGAGGTCATCGCCCGCGAGCAGGACCGCGAGCATCGAACGCGAAGGTGACAGCGGTTCCCGCTGAGAGCGGACATCGATGTCAAGCGGCCGTGCACTCATCCGCCGAGCAGGGTGACCACGCGACCGGCGCCGTAAGTAACGACTCCGGCGATGACACCGATTGCGGCCTGCCGCAGAGCGGAGAAACCGGCTGTTCGCGCGTTGAAGAGCGAGGTGACGAGCCCGATGCCGAGCAATGCAGCGACCGATATCACCATGCTGCCAATCACGGCAAACCGCGTGCTCGAAGTTACGAACGGCAACAGGGGTACCGCGGCGCCGGCCGCAAACAGGTAGAAGGAGTAGCGTAGGGCGTGCCAGGCCTCACCGGCTGTGGCTGCGCTGGCAGTCGCGCCAGAGAGGCCGCGCGCACCCGCGGCTTCGCCGTCCTTGCGGCTCTCGGCGAGCTCACGCGCGTTAGTGACCGACAGCCACTCCCCGAGAGCCATGGACAAGGCGCCGCCGACCAAGCCTGCGAAGCCGCCCAGCGCCACCGCTGATCGGGTCGCTCCACCGCCAACCATCCCCATCATCAGGCAGAAGTTTGATACCAGCCCATCGTTCGCGCCGAGTACGGCCGCCCGCAGCTTCGTGCCGACTGCCGCATCGGTCATCGCACGCAGCGTCTCGGCGTGACTCTGCTCCTCGACGTCCAGGCCCGCGCCTGCGGCATCGCTCTGGCGCGCGTAGTCCGCCTGATCCCTGAGCTCACGCACGGTGATGGTCGGAATCACGAAGCCGCTCCCGAACCAGCGCGCAAGCTGCGCCAGCAGCCTCGCACGCAAGGAGACGGAGTGCGGCGGCGGCACCGCGCCGCCGAGGCTCAGACGCCTCTCCCAGTAGCTCGCATGTGCCCGCTCGGATGCGGCAAGGGCGAGATAGACCCGCCTCTGCTGCGGATCACGCTCCGCAGCCGCCAGAGCCTCGTACAGCGCCGCGCTTTCCCGCTCGGCAACCAGGTTGCGGGCGAAGCGCGTCAGCTCGCAGGCATCCTTCTCCGCTTCCGGCGCATCCCGGAAGGCCTCGGCTTTCGTGTCGCGGGCGGACATGATGAGACCTACGTGGCTACCGGCGAGGCTCCGACCCGCGGCTTGCCGACGGCGGCGCTCATCCAGCCACTCTTCGCGGCTGCAAATCGAGGCTCATCTCCATGATGCCGCGCTCGGCGAGCCGCGTGGTGAATCCCAGGGCGGCGCCCAGCCCGAGCATGCACGCATTGCCGCTCAAGACGGTGCTCGTCATGCGAGCGGTCCCGCGGCTGCGGCAGTAACGGATGAGCTTGCCGAGCAGCAGTCGGCCGAGCCCCTGCCGCTTGCAGTCCGAGCGCACGAGAATGGCAAAATCCGTCTCGAAGTTGTCCGGATCCGTTGCAGCTCTTGCGACTCCGAGCGTCTCGGTAATCCCCTGTGCGAGCGTCTCCTCGGCAATGAATGCCATGTCGCGGTCGTAGTCGATCTGCGTCAGGCGCGCGATCTCGGCATCCGGCAGCTCGCGAAAGGTGGAGAGAAACCGAGCGTGCAGGTCCTCGGGCGAGCATCGCGAGAGAAAGCGCTTGTGCTGCGCGAAGTCCTCCGGCCGGATGGGGCGCAACCGCAGGCGTCGGCCCTCGAGCCGGACCGCCTCCTCGAGCTCCACTGGAAAGGGGCGGATCGCGAAGCGCTCGCTGCCGTGGAATGCGCTTCGCTCGATGCGTACCCGCGCATCGAGCGCGATCACGCCGTCGCGATCGGCAAGCAACGGATTGACGTCGAGCTCGACCAACTCCGGCAGATCGGCGGCAAGTTGCGACAAGCTCACCAGGGCACGCTCGAGCGCCGCCATATCGGTCGGCGGACAATCGCGATACCCGCGCAACAGCCGATGGATGCGTGTTCTCGCCATGAGCTCGCGCGCGAGGCGCGCATTGAGCGGCGGCAGCGCGAGCGCCCGATCGGCTATGAGCTCGACGGCGGTGCCGCCCTGCCCGAATACGATCGTTGGGCCGAACGTCGGATCTACGGCGATTCCGACGAGGAGCTCGTGCGCGCTACCGCGTCTGATCATCTTCTGCACGGTAAATCCTTCGATCCGTGCTTCGGGTGAGCGCTCGCGGCATCGCAGCAGCATGGCTCCGGCGGCGTGATCCAGATCCTCCGCCGACTCGATGTTCAGAGCGACGCCGCCGACATCCGACTTGTGTGTGATGTCCGAGGACAGGACCTTGAGCGCGACCGGGTAACCGATGTCCCGTGCGGCAGCGTCGAGACCCTGCATCTTGCGGACGATACGGGTCTCGACGACCGGGATGCCGTACGCCGCGAGAATGGCCTTCGACTCCGGCTCGGTGAGGATCTGCCGGCTTCGCGCGAGCGCGCGTGCGACTGTGGTGCGCGCCACCTCGATATCCGGTCGGCCAGGCTCCGGCACGGCCGCGGGCGCCTCCAGCAGCAGCGACTGCGAGTGGTGATAGCGCACCACGTGCTGGAATGCTCCCACCGCCTCCTCCGGCGTCGGGTACGACGGCAGCGCGGTCGCTTCGGGCGCCACGCTGCCGCGGGCGTTGGCTGCCGTTCCCAGCCAACAGGCGAGCGCGGGTCGGGACGCAATGGATAGCTTCGGCGCGCATGCCCCCGCGATGTCAGCCACGGAGGCAACCGCGGTCGGGGCGTGCATCAGAAGGAGGGCATCGACGCCTGGATCCTCGAGAACCACGTCGAGCGCGGCGAGATAACGCTCCGCACGCGCATCGCCGCCGATGTCGAGTGGATTTGCCTTAGCCGATGCCCCAGGCAGCGCCCGATCCAACCTGCGGACTGTCTCCGCGGAGAGCTCCGCAAGCTCGCCTCCGCGATGGACGAGCGCATCGGTCGCCAGCACCGCGGGTCCTCCGCCGTTCGTGACGATCGCGAGCCGCGGTCCGACGTAGCTCCGCCAGCGCGACAGAATCTCCGCGGCATCGAACAGCTCCCGCAGCGTATCGACCCGCAGAATACCGGCCCGGCGGAAAGCGGCATCGTAGACGGCATCCGAGCCGGCAAGCGCGCCACTATGCGACTGCGCAGCGCGTGCTGACGCCGCCGTTCGACCCGACTTGACGACGATTACGGGTTTCGCGCGCGCTGTTGCCCGCGCCGCCGACATGAACTTGCGCGCCGATGTGATCGACTCGATGTAGAGCAGGATGGCGCGCGTGCCAGGGTCCCGGCCGAGGTAATCGAGCAGGTCGCCGAAGTCGACGTCGGCGGCATTGCCGAGCGAGACGAAATGCGAGAATCCCACCTGCCGCCCGCGGGCCCAGTCGAGGAGCGCGGTCGTGAGGGCTCCGGACTGAGCCACGAAGGCGAGGCTCCCGGGGCTCGCCCCGACATGCGCAAAGCTGGCGTCGAGACCGATGCGCGGCACGAGGAGGCCGATGCAGTTGGGGCCGAGAATCCGCAGTTGGAACGGCCTCGCGGCCTGCAGCATCGCCTCGGTGAAAGTTCCGCCGTCGGCGGCCGGCTGCTCGAGACCCGCGCTGATCACGACCGCGGCGCGCGTGCCGCGGGCGCCGAGCGCGGCGATGAGACCCGGCACCGTGACGGCCGGCGTGCAGATCACTGCGAGATCCGGTGGGTCCGGCAGATCTTCGACCCGACGGTAAGCCTCCCTTCCGGCAACCGTGGCATGGCGGAGGTTGACCGGCCAGATGGGGCCACCGAATCCGCCCCGCATGAGGTTCCGCATCACGGTCGCGCCGACGCTGTGCGGCCGGTCGGAGGCGCCGATGACCGCAACCGAGTGCGGGTTCAAGAGGTGCTCGAGGTTGCGGCTGCTCATATCCGATTCACGCGCGTTCCAGCCAGGGCGTACAAAGCGCGCCGGTACAACGCGCTATGGCCCGCGGCAGCCTAGAGCTGCACACACGGCCTCGCCATGCGTATATATCCATACATCCCGCTGTTGACAGTAGCGCACCTGCCCCCGGATGATCGCGCAGTGGCGGACGTGCCGCAGATCGATCGGGGAGCCTGCTCGTGATCGCGAAAAAAAGCCCGCCCACGGTGTTCGTGGTCGATGACGATGAGTCGGTGCGCAGCTCGCTGCGTTTCCTGCTGCGATCGGCCGGGCTCGAGAGCCATGCGTTCGGCGCGGCGGCGGAGTTCCTGCAAGCCTATGATCCGGCGCAGCCGGGCTGCCTGGTGCTCGATGTGCGCATGCCAGGCATGAGCGGCCTCGAGCTGCAGCAGGAGTTGAACCTTCGCGGCGCCATCATCCCGGTGATTTTCATCACCGGGCACGGCGACATTCCGATGGCCGTCGAAGCCATGCAGCATGGCGCGCACGACTTCCTGCAGAAACCCTTCCGCGACGAGGACCTGATCGAGCGCGTCCGGCGTGCGCTTGCCAAGGATGCCAAAACACGCGCCGCGCTCGAAGAGCACAAGAGCATCCATGGGCGGTTGGAATCGTTGACGCCGCGCGAGCGGGAGGTTCTGGTGTTGATGGCTCGCGGCAAACCGAACAAGATCATGGCACATGAGCTCGGTGTGAGCCAACGCACGATCGAGATTCACCGTGCGCGCGTGATGGAAAAGAGCGGAGCCTCCTCGCTCGCGGAGCTCGTCCGGATGGTGATGGACGTGGAGCCGGAGCTGGCGCCGTCCCCTCAGGCGGATTGATCCGAAGGGCGAGGCGGGACGCGGCCGATATCCCGCAGCGCCCAATCGAGCGCGTCGGAGCGTACCGTGTTCACCGGAATCACATCGATACCCTCGTCCCCGCTCGGCACTTCCATCCGGGTCAACTGCCATTCGAGCACCCCGAGGTCCGCCTCCGACGGGTCGCGCTTCATCCGGTTCCGCTCCACGATGCGCGCTCTGAGGACGGGCTCGGGCGCCTCACACAGAATCAGCCGCAGAGGCACCCTCAAGCGCGCGGCCAGCTCGGCGAAGCGCGCGCGCTGTGCGCGCTCGAGGAAAGTCGCGTCGACGATGACTGTGATGCCCCCACTCAACACGTCCTCCGCCGCGCGCGCGAGCTCGCCATAAAGGGTTGCGCTCGCCTCCGCCGAGTAGAGATGCTCACCCAAGCGCGAATACGACGACGCCAGCGCGCGCAGGCCCGCACGCCGCTTGCGCTCCACGTCCGAGCGGATGTGCACCGCCGACAGGCGCTCGGCCAACTGACGCGCTAGCCAGGTTTTGCCGGAGCCCGAGAGGCCGCTCATCATGAGGAGCCGCGGTGCCTTCGGCGCGAGGGCCTCGGCCGCGAAGCTGACGAGCCGGAGGTGCTCCCGACGCAGCTCGTCGCGCGCGCCGGCTTCGGCATGCTGCGCGGCCGACAACGCTGCGATTTTCGCACGTACCAGAGCCCGGTGCGCCTCGTACAGGGCGAGCACGCGACACGCATGATAATCGCTGCTCTCGGCAAGGTAGCCGGCGCGAAATGCGCGAGCGTGCAGCGGCCATCCACGTGCTTTCAGGTCGCTCAGGAGAAAGGCGATCTCGTCGGCCGTATCGATCCAACGCAATGCGGGCTCGTACTCGAGGCAATCGAACGGAACCAGCCAGCCGTCGACGCGCGCGATGTTCCTGCAGTGTAGATCGCCGTGACACTCGCGGATCTTGCCACTCGTCCGCCGTGCGGCCATCCAGGACGCCGCGGCCGTGAGGCCCGTCTGCAGTGTGTGGCGAAGTGCCAAGACCTCGCGCGACCAGCCAAACACAGCTGCGGCATCGACGCACTCGAGGAGATTGCGCAGGACTTGCACCTGGACTTGCTCCGGTGTGCCCCAGGGCGAGGAGGCCGGCGCCGCGGGGAGCCGTGTATGCGTCTGCGCCAACCTGTGTCCGAATGTCTCCAGCTCATGCGGCTCGATGCGGCGCGCATCGAGCAGCCGGTCGAGCTCCTCCGCCTGGGGAAACCGGCGCATCCGCACGGCGTAGTCGAGAATCATCTCCTCCTTCGATCCGGAACCCGCCGCGCTCGCTGCGTCCGAGGCGAATATCCGTAGGGCCTCGTTTGCCGCGACAATCTTGCTGACGTCGATGTAAAGGTCCGGCGCAAAACGCCGGTTGAGGCGTAGCTCCTCCTCACACAAGAATCGTCGGCGCTCGAGAGAGGTGAGATCGACGAACGGGTAGCGGACCGGACGCTTGATCTTGTAGGCGTACTCTCCTGCAAGCAGTACCCAGGAAATGTGGGTGCTGACAAGCTCGACGCCGTCGACGAGGTGTGGATACGCCCCGGGCTGAAGCAAGCCACCGAGCGTGCTGGGCAGGGATGCGCTCATGAGCTCAGCCGATTCATCTCCGCGACCATGCGACAAGGGCTCGCGCGGCCCTATACGCACATTCCGCAATGGACCGGGCGCCGTGCCAGACCTCACACGCTCGATGCGGTACTGCCGGTCCGCCCTTCGGGGTAGGTGAAGGTACGTATGTCGGGCAGAGCTGCCGCTCCGACATCATCCGTGCCGTCGCGAAGCTGCGCGGCGAGTCGTACTTGAGGAGAGCCTGCATGTCGGCTGACGGCATTAGTCTCGATCGCATCGCAACCACGGAACACGCCGCGGACCCGGTGGGCAATGTCCTCAAATGGACGTTGCTCGCCGTCGCGGTGATCACCTTCGCGCTTCTCGGCCTGGCCACCAAGCAGACCTATCGCGGAGCACCCCCCATTCCCACGCAGATTTCCGGCGCCGACGGCACCGCGCTCATCTTCGCTGCCAACATCGTGGCGGGGAAGGCAGGTTTCCAGAAGGCCGATCTCATGGACTACGGCAGTCTCTACGGCATGGGATCGTATTTTGGGGAGGACTACACCGCCTCGAACCTCGTGCGGCTCGCGACTCTGACCGAGACCGGCCTCGCGGCCGAGCGCTTTGGCAAGCCTCTCGCGGAGCTCTCACCGGAGGACCAGGCGGCGATCAAGGCGGTCATGCAGTCGCAGCTTCAGGGTATCGATCTCACCGCGAGCCAGGTGCGGGTCCCGGCCGCGGTCGCGCAGGCGATCGTTGCGCTTCGCGAGGAGATCGTCGGCTCGCTCTTGCGGCATGACTTCGCCCGCGGCTGGACCAAGGCCTACAGCCTCGATCCCGCAAGCGCCGCGCAGACGGCAGATTTTCTGATCTACTCTTCCCTCACCACCGTGGCACGCCGGCCGGGCAGCAACGTCTCCTGGACGCAAAACTGGCCGTACGAGCCGCAGGTCGGCAACACGCCGACCCCCAGCACCTTCCGCTGGACGTGGATCAGCTTCTGCTTCACGTTCTTCGCCTTCGGTGCGGTGCTCTATATCTACGAGACTTACCTCAACGTGGCGGACGATGCGCCGCTCGATCCGGTGTTTGCTCACTTCCGGCCGCTCACCGCGAGCCAGCGCCGGATCGGCAAGTACTTCGTAGTCGTGGCGGGCGTGCTGCTGCTGCAGATCCTCGTGGGCTCGATCATGGCGCATTACTATTCCGATCGGGCGAGCTTCTACGGCATTCCGGTCGATCGCTGGCTGCCCTTCAACTTCCTGCGCGACGTGCACACGCAGTCCCCGATCGTCTGGATCGGCCTCTCCTGGATCGGGGCGGCGCTATTCCTCGCGCCGGCGATCAGCCGTGCGGAGGCCAAGGGCCAGGGCGTGCTCGTCGACATTCTCTTCTGGGTGACGCTCGCCATCGTCGTGGGCGCGCTCGCCGGCAACTACTTCGACATCATGGGCTATCTGCAGGGCGCGCACCTCACCAACGGCTGGTTCTGGTTCGGCAATCAGGGGCTCTCCTACATACAGTTGGGCCGAGCCTGGCAGATCGGCTTCTTCGCCGGCCTTGCGATCTGGAGCGTGCTGGTGTTCCGAGCGCTGTGGCCGAATAGCGGGGCGCTCGTCAAGGCGACCAAGGAGTTCTGGACCGGCCGCATCCGCCTCGAGCATCTTCTTTGGGCCTCGACGGTCAACATCGCGCTTCTTTATCTCTGCGGCATGGTCCCGCTCACCGGCATCGAGAAATCCTTCACCATCTCTGACTTCTGGCGCTGGTGGGTGGTGCACCTGTGGGTCGAGCAATCGTTCGAGTTCTTCGCGGCGGCGGTGAGCGCCTACCTCCTGATGGCACTCGGCCTCGTCTCCCGTCAGCTTGCGGAGCGCTCGGTGTATCTCGAGCTCATCCTGATATTCCTCGGTGGCGTGCTCGGTACCGGACACCACCTCTACTGGGCCGGCGAGCCCGGCATGTGGGTACCGCTCGGCACGATGTTCTCCTTCATCGAAGTGCTGCCCCTCGTGCTGCTCGTGATCGAGGCCATCCAGCATCATCGCGCAATCAAATCGAACGATGACTTCAAGTATGGTCTTGCCTACACCTACATCCTGGGAGCCGCATTCTGGAACTTCGTCGGCGCGGGCGTCTTCGGCGGCGGCACACTGAATGCACCGCTCATCAACTACTACGAGCATGCGACCTTTCTCACGCTCAATCACGCGCATACGGCCCTGTTTGGCGCCTTCGGCCTGCTCGGCATCGGTCTCATCTACTTCTGCCTACGTTACGCCGCCGCGGAGGAGCATCGGTTCAGTGAAGCCCTCGGGCGCTGGGCGTTCTGGCTCTACAACGCGGGGCTCGTGCTCTGGATCCTGCTCAACTTCTTCCCCATCGGCTGGGCACAGCTCGATGCGGTGTACGCCCATGGCCTCGCGTACGCCCGCAGCCAGCAGTTTTATGACACCACGCTCTTCTGGCAGTGGATGCGGATGCCGGGGGATATCGTGTTCGCAGCCGGTGCGCTCCTCATGGCGTGGGACTTCCTCGTGAAGCTGCGACCGCTCGTATCGCGCTCCACGTCGGGCGGGCAGTCCGGATCAAAGCTGCAAGTGCTGACCGGTACGGGGGAGGCTTCGTAAGGCGTCGACAGGATCATTACGACCAGCAATCGCGCAACGACCCGAGGCCGTACTCGTGCCGCTACATCCGACTTGGGAAGAGATCGCCCTGCGTCTGGTCCTGACGCTGATCGCAGCGGCGGTGATCGGCTTCAATCGGGAAATGCGCGGCCACGCCGCGGGCATGCGCACGACTATTCTGGTCGCCCTGGCGGCCGCGGTGGCCATGATTCAGGCCAACCTGCTGTTGACGCTCGGCGGCAAGGCCGCCGACTCTTTCGGCGTGATGGATCTGATGCGACTGCCGCTCGGGATCCTGACGGGCGTCGGCTTCATCGGCGCCGGGGCGATCCTGAGGAGACACGATCTGGTCACCGGCGTGACCACCGCCGCGACCTTGTGGATCGTCACGGTAATCGGCTTGTGCTTCGGCGGCGGCCAGTTGGGGCTCGGAGTCGGGGTTACCGTGCTCACGATGCTCACGCTATGGGCACTGGTGACCTTCGATCTGCGCATCCGCAGGGATCACCGGGGCCTGCTCGTCATCAGCACCGATTCAGGGCCTTCCTCCGTTTCGCGACTACAGGACCTGCTCGCACCGCTCGGCTGCAAGGCGCTGTTGCGCAAGCAGAGCGCCGCTGCAGGCTCTCGCGAGGTACACCTGGCTTTCGAGATCTGCTGGCGGCGAGCGGAGCGCGCCGGGCCACCGCTCCAGCTGTTGGAGCTCCTGAACGAGCACTTCGTCGTCCTATCTTTCGAGCTGACGTCCGACACGCATAGCTGACAATCCGCGCAAGGACGGAACTCCGCGCGGAGAAGGTCGCCGGCGGGTTTGGGCCGACATCGAAGCCCTGAAGACAGCGAGCGCCTGCCTCCGGCAGCCCGAGCACGGCACTACGGATCAATGGCGGCGCGGCGCGTCGCGTGCAGCATCGTGGCATGCAGCTGCCGGTCCCTCCGCTCTATCCGCCTCCTGCGGCTGCGGCGGGGCATCGTAACGAAACCAGTCCACACAGCCGTAGGTCAGAGTGGGATCGCATTCCCCGGGTGCCCGCTCCAGCGCCAGTCGGGTCGCCGCGGCTCGCAAGGCATGCGCGGCGCGTTGTGCTCGTGTTCGCTCCGTCTCGTTTGTCATGTTCGTGCTCCCATGCAGTTACCTGAAACGCGCCGGGCGGATACCACCCGGCCAGTGCAGGATCGCACGGAAGTCGCGCGGGCGCAGTACGCAGAAGTACGCACCGTGGGATGCCTCATACGTTCCATCCAGACGGGCACGAATAGGTGTAGGTACGAATAGCGGCCCGTCAGACAGAGGGCGAGCATCGCCTCCGAGACTCATTCCCGGAGGAATTCGCCATGTCCCGCATCCGCCGCATCCTCGTCGCGATCAAAGATCCCTGGAGGCGATCACTCCCTGAAGTCCGCAAGGCGGCGCAGCTCGCCCACGCCCTCGGAGCAAGGGTCCAGCTCTTTCATGCATTATCGAATCCGCTCTACATCGACGCGGCCGAGGCCACCGGCGTGAGTCTGGTGAGCCTCGAACGGACCGAGCACGCCCGCGTGGCGAAGCGCCTCGAGATGCTGGCGAGGCGGCTGAAGAAGATCGGCATTCGGGCCGAGTCCTCGGTGCATTGGGACTTCCCGCCGCATGAGGCGGTGATTCGGGCCGCTCGCCATTTCGGTACGGACCTCATCGTCGCCGAGTGCCATGCGACTCCGCACCACCTCGCCTGGCTGCTGCGCTTCACGGACTTCGAGCTGTTGCGTCTTGCACCCGTACCCGTGCTGCTCGTCAAGACACGGCGAACATACGATCATCCCGCCGTCCTCGCAGCAGTCGATCCGAGCCACGCCTACTCCAAGCCCCTGAAGCTCGACCGCGAGATCCTGGGTTGCGCCGCGCAAATCGCGGAAGCGCTGCGGGGCTCGCTGCATGCCGTGTTCGCTTACGATCCGATACCCGTTGCCGCCATGGAATCCGGGCTGCCACTCGGGGGCACCACTGACGCAATCGCATCTGCAACCGAAGCGGGCGCCCGGAAGGTGTTCGCGCGCGCGCTGAACGGCGCATCCATCCCGGAGTCGCAGCGCCATCTCGTACCGCAACATCCGATCGACGCAATCGAAGGCGCCGCGGCGAAGATCGGCTGCGGCATCGTCGTGATGGGCGCCATTTCGCGCTCGGGATTGAGGCGCCTGGTCCTCGGGAACACCGCCGAGCGGGTGTTCGACGATCTGCACTGCGATGTGCTGGTGGTCAAGCCGAAGCGCTTCGCGAGCCGGGTGCCGCGTGCCCAGCGAGGGCCGCAGCTCATGACACTGCCGATCGCTCAGCTCGGCATTTGAGTCGAAGCGATACAATCGCGCGCGCCCGGCGAGCACCTGTGGCAATGTCCTGCAGGCGACACCTGACACATCCCCGCAAGCTGATCCCTTCGGACCGTAACGAGCGCAAGGTCATATCGATCGTGCTCGCCGATCTGCGCGATTACATCTACGGGTGTGGACCACCGTTCTCGTGTGGCGAGCACGGTGACTCGATGACCGCCCAGCTGCAATCTCGCGGCATAGACGGTTCCGATGACCCCAGCTTCCACGACCAAGATGTCCATCGACTACGGTCGCGCGGCTATTTCGCCGTCAGGGCGGGCGCAGCGCCCTTGACGGGAGCGAGCCCGAGCAGCCGCTCGAGCCGCAGATCCTGGCCGTAGAGGTCGTCGAAGAAAAGGACCTCGCCGTCCTCTTTCGCGAGCACGGTGCCGTAGAGAATCATCACCCGGATGGGCTTCGCGAGCGCGACTCGCCGCGTCTCGGGCCCATGCATGGCGCCTTCGATCTTGGCGGGTGTCCAGTCCCCCGACGTGTCCCGCAATACATCGGCGGCCAGCGCAACCGGATCGCTCACCCGAATGCAGCCGTGGCTGAATGCACGGCGCGACCGAAGGAAGAGCTGTTGCGCCGGCGTCGAATGCAGGTAGACATCGTGGAAGTTCGGCAGATCGAACTTGATGAGTCCCAGCGCGTTATCGGGGCCCGGCTGCTGGCGCAGCCGCGCAGTGCCGGCCGCGAGTGCGGCTATGGTCGCCGGCGTCGCAGGCAACACGGCGGCTGCCGGGCCAACGCTCACGATCTCAAGATGCTGCGACGCCAGGTACCCTGGATCCGCCTGAATCTTTGGCAGCATCTCGCGGAGAGTGATACTGCGGGGGACGTCCCAGTACGGCCGGAAGATCACGGACTTCATGTCGGCCGCAAACACTGGTGTGCGGGTGCGCGGAAAAGTACGGCCGACGATCACATCCATCTGCAAGATGTCGGCGGCCCGATCCGCGGTCTGCCGGAAGGCGAAGAGGCGAAACTCGGGAATATTTACGATGATCGGCGGCGTCTGAAACGCGGGCAGCCAGCGCCAGCGTTCGAGCGTGAGAGCGATCTTGCGGACGCGAGCGGCGAGCACTGCATCTTGCGGGTCCGCGGCAGCAAGCTTGCGGTAGTGCGCCAGCGCCTGCCCGAGCAGCCGATAGTGCTCGAATTGCGGCTCGAAGTGGGCGAGTGCGTGCGCGACATCGTCGGCCATCGCAAGCATCCGCACCGCATTGGCGAGATCCAGGTCATCGGGCCGCGGCGCGCCCAGCTCGAAACCCGCGGCACGCGGGTCGATCCGACCGTAGTGCAGGTCCGACACGAGGGCCATCGCCGCGGCCGAAAGGTCGAGATCGAATTGCGCCTCGCCGGGCCCGCCACACGCGGCCTCCCTCGCCCGGTAGAGAGTCCTTCCTATGCCGGCCCGGCTGGACCCGACCATGGCGGCGGCAAGCGTCGAGAGGCGCACCGCGTCATAGTCCGCGGGCTGAAGCCCGTATGCGTCGGCTCCCTGCAGCACTTGCAGCATGGCGAGCGCTTGCGGCGTCGGACCTCCATGCATCAACCACAACGGTCGACTCGTGGAGGCATAGAGGTTTTGAAGCGCCCGGCTTGCGCCGTGATCGTTCCGCCGGAAGCGAGCGCTCCACGTCTCGTGCGCGGCGAGGCTGAGCGTGGCGGATGTCAGGGATTGTCTCGATGATTCGTCGCAGCCGACGGAAGTGCCCCACGACAGCCTAGGTGTTGCCTCGGAGGGCTTGGATCCCACGCAAGGCAGCAATGCTATGAGCACCAACGACACTACACATCTGGCACAGATGCCGACCCAACTATGGCCGCGGACATTGAGTCTCATCGACATTTATTGACTTCGCCGGAGCCGGCAGAGGATCAGACGTTGCTCAACACGAGCCTCGAGAGCTTCTCGCCTCCATCGAGTGCCGCCGTCCGCTGCTCCGAAAGCAGTTTTATCGAGACGATCCGGACTGCGTCATTCTCTCCGTAGCCGAGCGTCAGAGCATCATTTCCACAGGGGCTGATCGTCAGATCCCCGTCGCCGTCGACGAGTGAGATGATCGAGGCCGAGGTCAGGCCCTCCAGCGGCCGCGCGAGTCTCACGAGACTCGCTCGCAATGAGTGCTTCGTCCAGATCAGCACCGTCCGATCGTCCAGGGGCTCCCAATTCGCAAGTCTCCAGGCGAGCAAGATCTCGTGATCTCTTGCCGCATGCGCTTCGCATCGAGGAGTTGTGGCGAATACCCGGGGCGATGCCAACAGCAGCGCTGCGAGAAGTATCAGACGCAAGACGAGTGCGTGGTCGGCTGCGCCGACGCGCTGAAGGGACAGGCATCCACATTTTGACGTGGAGATCACGATATGCGCCGCCTCGTTTGAGGTAGATGCGGCTACCGTAGATCAGCTGATTTGTGACGAAAATACGTATTTTGCGTAGCCAGGCGGGACGCCCGCCTCCGCTCGCAGCCGATCCTCGAGCCGGTGGCCGCTCGAAAGGCGTCGGCCGCCCAAGCGGTGATCCGCGATCCTGATCCGCAGATCCCTGGGCAGCGTGTCTATCTTTCGGAGCACCGGCATTGACATACTGCCGTGCCTCTCGGGATGATCACCCCCTCAGTGTCCGCACCGGACCCAAGCCATGCTCTTTTCTCCTCGCCACCCCGCCGGCTTCTCCCCTGACCGCCGGAGCTTCCTGCGCCGCTCGGCCACAGCGCTGCTGACCATCGCCCCTGCCGCTGCGTGGGCGCGCGCGGCGGAGTGCCGATCACTTTCCTTCGTTCACACGCACACGGGAGAGTCGCTCTCGTGCGTCTACTATCAGGCGGGCTGTTACCGGCCCGCGACGCTGGCTCGAGTGAATCATTTCCTGCGCGACTTCCGTACCGGCGAAGTGCACGCCATCGACCCCGGCGTCCTCGACATCCTCTTTGCGTTGCGGACCCGCGCCGACCGGGATGAGCCCTTTCACGTCATCTCCGGATATCGGTCGCCGCAAACCAATGCCATGCTGCGCCGCCGCTCGACGGGCGTAGCCCAGCACAGCCTGCACATGGAAGGACGGGCGATCGATGTGCGCCTGCCCGGTTTCCCGACCCAGAAGCTCCGGGAGCTCGCGCTGCCCATGCGGCGTGGCGGCGTTGGTTATTATCCGAAGTCCGACTTCGTGCACCTGGACACCGGCCGCGTCCGCTTCTGGTGAGGCAGGTCCACGTGCACCTGCGATGCCGGTGCTCCGTTCCCTCCCACCGTAGCGTGGCGGGCCGCTTCTTCGATTGATCCCTGCGATCATGACGAGCCTCGGCGTGGAGGTTGATCCGGTTCGTCTCACTCAAGTGTTGATTAATCTACTGACCAATGCTGCAAAGTACACCCCGGCCGGCGGGTTAATCACGATCGAACATCGCTTCGAGGCGCATAGGCTACTGCTGTCCGCGCGCGACAACGGCCTGGGGCTCGCTCCGGAAATGTTGACCAGGGTGTTCACCATGTTCACTCAGGTCGAATCGCAGATCACTCGAGCCGAAGGCGGTCTTGGAGCGCCAGATTCTTTGAATGGCAATCAGCGTTGCGCAGCGCGTAGGTCAGGAACAAGATGGTGACGAGCTGACGATGTGTTTCACGGCGCCTTGCACCGGGCACGTGATCGCGCACAGCCTTGATGATTCGCTCCCATGTGGTCTCGTATTTCGCTGATGGGCGCAAACCCAGCAGGGCACAGAAGTCCTACATGGCCCCAGTGCGGCAGGCCGTTCTCATCGACGTCGAAGCGATCGACCACCAACGCCCTGCCGTCCAGTGAAACCTCCGGCCCCTCACATGGGCCAAAACCCGGGTTCTGACCCTGCGAACGTGCTAGGGTGCGCGCAAATGGGGGGTCAACGCGACGCGGGTCTCGTGCGGGCGCTTGGGCCTTTGGGCTTGGCGACCAGCATCATCAGCATGACGGTTGGTGCTGGCATTTTCGCGGTACCGAGCGCCCTGGCTGTTTCCCTCGGTCCCTATGCGCCCCTGGCGTTCCTCGCCTCTGCCTTGGGGATGGGCGCAGTCGCAATTTGCTTCGCGGAGGGTGGAAGTCGCCTACCGACTAGCGGCGGGATCTACGGCTATGTCGAGGCGGCGCTGGGCCGTCTCCCGGGGTACATCGCGGGCACTCTCCTGTGGGTGGGCGATATCCTCGCTATGGCCAGTGTCGCCGCAGCGCTTGCGGACGTCGCGGCGGGCCTGGCGCCCGTGAGTCTCGTAATGTTGGTGCGCGTGACGGTCATCGTAGGTGTCATCGGGGCCGTTGCCGCAGTGAACGTGGGCGGCGTGACGCGCGGCGCACGGCTGGTCACCGTCGCAATGGCGCTCAAACTCGTGCCGCTCGTCGTCTTCGTCGCGGTGGGCGCTGCGGCGGTCCATGGAGCAAACTTCTCGACCCCACCTACCTGGAAGCCCGAAGGGCTCGGGCGCGCGCTCATCCTCGCGGCCTTCGCGCTCAGTGGCATGGAAACCATCCTCTGCGCGAGCGGCGAGGTCGCCCGGCCGACACGAACGATTCCGCTTGCGCTCGGCATCGCGCTCGCGTCGGTGACAATCCTGTACGTCGCCATTCAGCTCATTGCGCAGGGGATCCTCGGCTCTGCTCTGACTCATTCGCCGGCGCCGCTCGCAGATGCGATGGGCCGCCTCGGTCCCGGGCTTCACGTTCTGATGCTCGCCGGAACGGCATTCGCCATGCTCGGCACGATCGCCGGCGATATTCTCGGCACGCCGCGCATGGTGTTTGCCTTTGCCCGCGACGGGTTGCTACCGCGCGCGCTCGGCCGAGTTCATCCGCGGACCCACACCCCCTACGTCGCGATCCTTTCATACGCGGCGCTCGCCACGATCCTCGCGCTTACAGGATCGTTCGCCGAGCTTGCCGTTCTCGCGACGATGGCGACCTCCGGGTTGTACGCCGCCGGATGCATCGCAACATGGCTACTGGCCCGCCGCGGCGTGGCGCTCGCAGGTGAGCCACTCAACTTCCGCTGGCTCGGCGCGGCAGCGGTGATCGGGGTGGGCAGCATGCTTCTGCTCATCGGGCTCGGCGCGCGCAGCGAGATCATGGGGCTGGCGGTGCTGATCGGGGTAAGCGCGCTCGTCTATCTGGTGCAGACACGGATCGTCATCGCGAGCAACCCGGCCTGAAGTCGATGGCATTGTCGTATTCTATCCCCGGTCACGTAATCTCAAATTTGGACTCCTACAGGAGTTGAGGTGCAGGGCTCACCCTGCCGGCGCTCTGTAGATACTGGAATCCCGTGATGTGCGAGCGGCGCCTCATGCGCGCACGTGTCTGGTTCCCCGGATCCATACTCCCGTGCAAGACTCGGATGATATGAACAGTACCGGGCGTCACCGTGTAATAGACAGCGTGACTGCCTACCCCACGAAGTCGCGCCTCATACCACTCTCAGGATGATCCGCAAGCTTCCTGATGCCGCTGTCCAACTCATCAAGGTACTTGTCCGCCTGGAGCTCGCCCCACTGCTCGAAAGAGTATCGCCAGACGTCGATAAGATCGCTCTCAGCTGATCCATGGACATGGATCGCGCGCATCACGAGCCGGATTTGGCGCCGCGCCGGGCCTTCGATTTGATCTTGCGCATATCCAATTCACCGACGTCACCGCTGCGCTCGCCGTCGAGTAAGGCTTTTCGAAGGCCCTCTATTTTGTGCTCACGCTCCTCGAGAAGGCGCAGACTGGCGCGGATCACTTCACTCGCGGATCCGTAGCGCCCGCTGGCGAGCTGCTGGTCGATAAAGCTCTCGAAGTGATCGCCGAGATTGATACTGGTGGTCTTGCTCATGTGGGCCTCCGATCGATTACTATTTTGTAGTAATTTTTGGTAGCCGGCCAAGTGCCTCCGCCGCCGTGGAGACCGGCACGGCGGCCGCCCGCTACGCACCCTACGAGCAGGGTGTAAGACGTTGCTATCGTGCAGTCTGAAGCTTGAAGCTTCTGAAATACCTTATCCAAGAAGTCGCGCTTGCTTTCTTCGCCTCCCCAGGTTGCCAAGAAGTTTCCGAGATGTGCGATGCGCGGAGAAATTTCTTGAGCGCTTCCTTTCGCCAATAGGACTTCAAGGCTGCCTCGTAAGTCAGCTCGACCAATCGAGGTGTAAATTTAGCGGCCACTAGTGCTTTCTCGCCAACAGCTCAGAGCGTCCGATCTCGGTCTTGGGATTGTCCAGTTTTGGCGGACCTGAGGATCCGGTCATGGCGTCGCCGGGCTTCCATTCTCCCATGGCATACATCCGCTTGTCCCTCAGGCCGGAGACACCCTCATGCCAGGCGATGAGCATACGCTTGCCGATGTCATCGAAACCTTGATGGGCGTTCATAGCTTCACGGACCTGTGGCGCGGTAGCAGAGACGGCGTCGCTGATCGCCTCGATGATTTCCGACTGTTCCTTCACCTCGATGCCAAAATTGGCGACGATAAATTTCTGCAATGTCTTGCCCGGCGTCCAGGTCTTTTTTCCCATGAAGCCGATGCCGGGGGGATTGTGCTGGTAGCCCGCGTACACGGGCGTGGTCAGCATGCCGTACGCTGGCGATAGACGCACGTCGGCGCGGGAGCTGTAGAGGAGCGCCAGATTTTTTGAATGGCAATCAGCGTTGCGCAGCGCGTAGGTCAGGAGCAAGATGGTGACGAGCTGACGATGCGTTTCACGGCGCCGCGCACCGGGCACGTGATCGCGCACAGCCTTGATGATTCGCTCCCATGTGGTTTCGTATTTCGCTGACGGGCGCAAACCCAGCAGGGCACAGAAGTCCTCCATGCCCCAGTGAGGCAGGCCGTTCTCATCGACGTCGAAGCGATCGACCACCAACGCCCTGCCGTCCAGTGAAACCTCAACCTTGGCAGCGGGCATCACGCGAGCAACAACCTGCATGCAGAGATATTCGTTTAGGGCTACGAAGGGCAGCTTGCTCGATGAGCCCTTGATGATGTGTCGCCGTATCAGCAGTGTTGCCTTTTTGTGAGGACCGAGCGTGAGATTTTCGTCCTGTACATCCAGGAATTTGGGGACCACGCCGGAGACGCCGCTGGTCGCGTGTTGACGCACCAGTTCGGCAAACGCGTCCTCGGAGTTGTCGCCGCGTAGAAGCTCCTGGACCTCGACCGGCTTAGCCGGTTCGTCGAGCTTGGCGCCAGGTGCGGCAACCTGCAGGCGGCCGACCATATTGCGGCCGACCACGGACAGCAAGGCCGTGGGGCTGGCCCCAATGTGCGGCCCAAACTGTTCCTGTAGCACCTGGAGCAGATACCCTTCCGGTAGGTTCATCTGGAAAACCGGGGGCAGCTGATCGTCCCAGGCGTAGGACTCAGTGCGCACCGGCATGGTCAGTGATACGAAATCATCGGGGGCGGTACCGGCGTGGTAAGTCAGCACGCTTTTGAAGTCGCCGACCGGCTCCAACACGGCCACGTCTCGGCCCAGTACATAGACAGAGAGGTTCATCGCGATGCCCCGCGCTCGCGGCGCAATTCTTCGAGCGAACCGGAGACACCAGCTGGGGTGAATTGCACCTCGAGGCCAAGCACGGCCAGCAACGCGAGCAGCTTGCGCGAGCCAAACTCGGTAGCGCGGCCACGTTCAAAGCGCGACAGGGACTCTTGAGTGACGCCCGCTTGAAGCGCCACCACACCCTGCCTGAGGCCCAGCTTGCGACGCTGTGCAGCTACCGCCTCGCCGAGTTCTTGAAGGGTTTGCATTTGATGTATACGTCAAATAAATGGCGTCAGGCCGTATATTTTGACGTATATATCAAATAAAGCAAGCTACCACCCGCAATATCGGCTCGTGGGGGCCTGATCCAGACGGAAACTAGGCGGGCCCAATGCGGGCTTGAGATCGCCTTGCCTGTCTCGCTCTGGGTGCGCGCCCGGTGCTCGCCGGCCAAGTCCAGCATGACAATTTGTTCTTCAAGGAGGACGGCAGCCCAATCGGAAATCTTCAATACCCGTGGGTCCGGTGGCGGCGGACATTGGGTGCTCCGAAGGCGCGATACCGTGAC
>Ga0134128_10002735_pt1 | contig 21683 bp, 28 predicted proteins | sample KB31754_FD_96462 | JGI IMG/M metagenome (GOLD analysis project Ga0134128, IMG submission 96462) | Terrestrial soil microbial communities with excess Nitrogen fertilizer from Kellogg Biological Station, Michigan, USA - KB3-175-4 | ecosystem: Environmental > Terrestrial > Soil > Unclassified ... | reverse complement strand
GTCGGCCCGGGCGACAGCACGTTTACCCGGATGCCGGTGCCCTTCAGGTCCTCCGCCCAGGTCCGCGCGAGGTTGCGCACTGCCGCCTTGCTCGCGCTGTAGGCGCTGAATGCCGGGGCGCCTGTGGTGCCGGCGCTCGATCCTGTCAGGATTATCGAACCGCCCTGGCCCATCAGCGGTAGCGCCTTCTGGACCGTGAAGATTGAACCCTTCACATTGGTGTCGAAGATTTCGTCAATGTGCTCGGCGGTGATCTTGCCGAGCGCAAGCGGGCTTCCCGCCCCGGCATTGGCGAAGACGATGTCGAGGGTTCCACGCTCGGTCTTCACCGCCGCGTAGAGTCAGTCGAGGTCGGCCACAGCGGCGTCGAGCGCTTCCTGCCGGCGGCCGAAGATGAAGACGAAGGCGCCCTCCTCGATGAAGCGCTTTGCTGCGGCGCGGCCGATGCCGGTAGCGCCACCGGTGATCACGGCGGTCTTTCCATTCAGCCTGTTCATGTCATGCATCCTTCGTTGGAGTTGTACGGAAGCAGAGAACTGCTTACTTGAGGACAAGCATGCAATTCTGATAACCTGATGACAAGTATGCACTTTTTGGTATGTAGCTAGCCCATCATCTGTCCGCTTTTTGTAGCACATGACGTGTCCGGTTTAGGGTGGGCCCTCAAGGAGGGCCACCATGACACGGGCGACAGTCCTACAGGAGGTGAGACAAATGCGATTTGAAGAGCTGTATACACGACGACAACGCCGGGAACTCACGATGACGGAGGCGGCGGAGATGCTAGGGATTACGGAACAGACGTTTCGCCGTTGGAGTACCCGCTACGAAGCCGACGGCGCGACAGGGTTAGCGGACCGGCGCCTGGAACGGGCCTCCGCCCGAGCAGTCCCGGTGGATGAAGTCCTCCAGATGGTGACCTTGTATGAGACCCGCTACACGGGGTGGACCGTCAAACACACAAGAAGTTAGGGTCGGATCTTGAATCGTGCATGACGCAGGAGAGCAGCTTCGACCTTATCACTTAATACGCAATACGCCAGTAAATGTCATGTTCGCTAGCCTCTATGGCGTTTGCGCCAACAACTGCTCAGTGAGTTTCGCGGCTCGGTCGGCTTTGACCTGCGCGAGGATCGCCCCGGCGGTCTTAGCTTTCACCAGTCTGAGGATTTGAATCGCTTTCGGATCCGGCATCCGTTCGAGACGCGAGGCGGCGTCTTCAGACGGCATGGATTCGTACATTTTGGCGAGCTGCGTCCGTTGGTCCTGCGCCACACGCTCCTTTTCCGCTTGGAGCTTCGCTTGTTGAGGGGGGACGGTGGCCTGCGCGCTCTGGATCTTTTTTTCCAAGGCTTCGTTCTGGTCCAGGAGTTCCTCAACCTGGCCCCTCACAATCATGAGCCGTTCTTCGTTCTGGCGAATCGTTTGCTCGCGCCGGTCAAGATCGCGCTTTCGCTGATCCAGCATATCGAGCACTTCACGCGGAAAATCGATCGCCGGCCCTTGGATCGCGGGCGGGGCGAACAACTTGGCATCGTCGTCGGACTCCGCTCGTGAGACCTCTGCATCCTGCACTCGTGACGGCACCCCCTGCTTCAGCTCACTCTTCGTCGCCGGCTGTGTTTTGTATTTTGGTTCGGAGGAGGCTTGTCCCAACTGCACCATGATCCAAAAAAGAATCGTCGAACCGACGATCCCACCAACCATCGTCCATAGCTGGGAATACCGGTTGATCCTCGGCGCCGTTCTCGCCACCAGCCCAAGGCCGCCGAGACCGTTATGATGCGTCCAGCCCTTGATGGATCGTGTCTTCATGAATGGCTCGCTTTGCCGACGGAATACCGGCGGTTCGCCGCTTCATCCGTCGTCCGTTGTTCCTGACGCCCCGCCTCGGCACGCTGCGCTTCGCTGCGTTTGTCGGCGACACGATCAAGAAGCCTGCGCTCCTGGCTGGCTTCGACGAGGAGCGCCTTGGTGCGCTGCCACGCCTCAACGGCCTGATCGATCTCGCAACGCACTCGCCGTAGCGTTGCCTGTTGTGAATCGATACGTCCCTGCCATTCCAGCCATGCTTCGATCGTCAGCCCTTGCGCTGATTGTCGGTCATACATGACGACATCTTTCTGAATCTGAACTTCGAGGTCACGACACTGTTGCTCGTTCTGAGTCAGAACGCGGGTGACCTGCGCCAATTCCATCATCAGGGTTTCTACAGCCTGGGCGCGCAATTTCCGCAACGACTCAAGGCTCATGCTGTCTGTTGTGCCAACCCTTCAAGTTGCTGCACCGACGAAAGCAGGCCGGCCGGTTGGTCAATATCTTGCCGCAAATACGCATTGATCGCCTCCTGTGCTTGCACGGCACGGTCGAGCGCGACATTCATCCCCGGCTTATAGGCTCCCAGCACAACCAGGTCTTCAGATTGGCGATACCTCGCCACCAATTCTTGGAGTTTCCTGGCGGCCTCGTAATGTGTCCGTCCGACGATATCCCGCATCACACGGCTGGTGCTCTGGAGGAGATCGATCGCAGGGAAGTGATTGCGCGCGGCCAATGTGCGTGACAGGACGATATGGCCGTCCAAGATCGAACGAGCAGCATCAGCGATGGGATCGGTGAGGTCATCGCCATCGACAAGCACCGTATAGAGCCCGGTAATGGTCCCTGGACCCGGTCCGGTCCCGACACGTTCCAGTAGTTTCGACAAGAGGGTAAAGACAGAGGGGGTATAGCCTTTGGTCGTCGGAGGCTCCCCGATCGCCAAACCCACTTCTCTCTGGCTATAGGCCAATCGCGTCAGTGAATCCATCAACAACAAGACCTGCTTCCCCGCATCACGGAAGTATTCGGCAATGGTCGTCGCCACCAACGCCGCACGCAGCCGTATGAGAGGGGCTTGGTCGGAGGTCGCCACCACCACCACCGAACGTCCAAGCGCCTCTGCGCCAAGATCGCGTTCCAGGAACTCGTTGACCTCACGGCCTCGCTCGCCGATGAGGGCGATGACATTGACATCCGCTTTCGTGTACCGGCTGATCATTCCCAACAGCACACTCTTCCCGACCCCGGAACCGGAAAAAATGCCCATCTTCTGGCCACGTCCACAGGTAAGAAATCCGTTGATCGCACGAACGCCGAGGTCAAGCGGAGTACGTAGACGAGCTCGTTGCAACGGGTTCGGCGCAGCCGCATACAGCGGATAGCGTTCCGTAGCCGTCAACGGCCCCTTGCCGTCCATCGGATTTCCACAGCCGTCGAGAACCCTTCCCAGCAAGCCCGGTCCGACGGCGAGATTGGCCACATGGCCGGACATGGTAATGCGACTTCCCGGCCCGATCCCTTGCATGTCGCCCAGCGGCATGAGGAGAACACGGTCCCCGCGGAATCCCACAACCTCAGCGGCAATCGGCTCTCCAACCGCTTCCCTCGTAATTCGGCAAAGTTCTCCGACAGTCGTCATCGGCCCGTACCCTTCCACGACGATCCCAACTGCTTGAGCCACCCTTCCTGAAACTTCGATGGGGTCGATGCGCTCGATCAGCCGGCTAAGACTCATGACAGGCCCTGTTCCTCAGGACATCACCCAAGCGGAATAACTGAGAATCGAGGGAGGCATCGACCAATCGTGTTGCAGTATGCAGAAGACAGCTGCCTCGTTGGAGAGACGCCACCGGCTCGATGGTAAACTTCAGTGCGACATTCTGCCGTCCGGCAAGCTCCTCTCGAACCTCTTCAAGCACGGCTGCGTCTGCCGGATGCACTTGTATCACCACAGTATCCGACTCTTGAACCGCGCCGAGCGCCGCCTTGACCTGCACCACGATTTGTTCGCGGCGGGACTCGGCCGACTCATGAAGTATTTTGGACGCGATCTGAAGCGCGAGCGCGATGATTTCGTCGTCGACCGTCCGCTGAAGCGCGGACCGAGCGGCATCGAATTTTTTGACCGCCTCGGTCAGCACCGCGAGATCTTGTCGGCGCTGCGCTTCGGACTGTCGCCGCCCCTCGGTCAAGCCACGCTCATAGTCCGTCAGACCATCCTCCCCTCGGAGCGTGCCGTCATCCCCGAAGGTCTGAAACGGCGAGCTCTGCAGCCGTACCCCGCCGGACCGTACGGCGGCATGCTTCAAAACCGTATGGTCGTTGCGCAGCCGATGGAGTTCCAGCGCACGGCGCACGGTGGTCAGCACAGCGTCATTGTGAAAGGGTTTCATCAAGAAATCGACGGCGCCGGCCTGCATCGCACGGATGGACAGTTCGACTGAGGCCGCTCCGGTCATCACGATTCCAATCATGCGACTGTCGATTCGCTGCGCTTCCTCCAGAACTGCGATTCCATCTCGGTCCGGCAATAAGACATCGATGATCAGCAAGGCGGGAGCTGTCTGCTGCACCATCGAGAGCGCCGCTTGTCCGGAATCGGAAACCCGAACGGGCACGCCTTCCCGCCGCAACAGTTCGAGGAACAAACTTCGAACCCCCTCGTCGTCGTCAACCACTAGGACCGTCCCCTGAAGTCGTGGAGCGCTTCTATGAGGAACGGCCGACGCCGGGATGGTCACCCCTGTCACTACAGCATCTCCTCTCCTGAACCGGCGATGACGATCCGGCCTTCTTCCTCAAGTTTTCGGCAGACTTTCAAGATATTCTGCTGGGCTCTTTCGATATCGGACACCTTGACAGGCCCTTTGGCCTCCATATCTTCCTTTAACATTTCAGCGGCGCGACTCGACATGTTTTTGAAGAACTTCTCCTTCACCTCCGGATTGGCGCCGCGGAGAGCCAACGGAAGGTCGTCCTTGCTGATTTCCTTCATCAATTCCTGTACGCCGCGATCATCGACTTTTATCAGGTCGTCGAAGACGAACATGAGCGCCCTGATCGCGTCCGCCAACGGCTGGCTCTTCTCCGCAATCTTCACCATAATGCCGCCCTCGTTGGCCTTATCCATCCGTGTGAGAATGTCGGCGATCACCTCAGGCCCTCCGATGTTCTGCGACCCCAGTCCTTTACTCGCCAACAGCGTCTCTTGCATGCTTTGGCTCAGTTCTTCCAAGACATCCGGCTGCACTTCCTCCATGGTGGCAAGCCGGAGCGCCACGTCTCCGCGCATCGATTCCGGAAGCCCTGCAAGCACTTGCCCGGCTTGATCACTTTCAAGATGCGCGAGAATGACGGCCACCGTTTGCGCATGCTCGATCTTCAGCATTTGGACAAGCGTTTTCACATCGGCCCATTTCAGTGCCTCCAGCCCCGGATAGCTTTTCCGGGTCATCGATTCGATGATCCGCGCCGCCTTTTCCGGACCCAACGCCTTAATGAGTACGGTCTTGATGAACTCTTTCCCCTGAAACTGAACCTCACCGGACGCGCTCGCAGCCCGGAAATCCAAAATGACTGCGTCTTCCTCATCACGAGAAATGTGAGCGGTGCCGTTCATGAAACTTCCCAGCCGCTTGATTTCTTTGGGGTCGAGTTGCTTCATGACATGGGCGGCTGCTTCTTCTCCGATGGCACGAAGAAGAATGGCCGCCTTCTGTTCACCCGTCAGATGCTTCGCCATTGCGATGCGCTATGTGAGGCTATTGCAATGCTGTAAAAATAGCCCGCAGGGGGTGTTGAAAAAGCTCGTCCAGCGAGGCCGCAGCGAGCGAAAGACCGAGGCGTACGCGATTGGTACGTTGAGGCCTTGAGCGATGCGAGAACGACGCTGGAGGGCTTTGCAACATCCTCATGTGGGAGTTTTGAGCCACTGCTTCACGACCACGGCGGTCGTGTCGGGATTCTTTCTCGCCATGTCGATGACCTGCGCCCGGTCCGGCGCGCCGGCCAATGAGGCCTCCGTCATTCCAACCGCGCCAGGCAGCGCAGAGATCGACGCCTCAGCCTGCGTCTGCGCCGTCGTCGAACCCAACATGGCCAACAACGGACGGACAACGAACAAGAGAATCACGGTAAACAAAAGGATTCCGACCGCATAGCGGAGATACGGCAACCATGGCTTAGAACCCTCCGTCACGGCTTCTGCCGTCGCACTCTGCGGCTCGTCCGGTTCCGAACCGAATTTAACGTTGACGACTTGAACCTGATCTTGCCTCTCTACCGAAAAGCCCATCGCCTTCTTGACGATCTCCTCGATCCTTTTCAAATCTTCTTCCGAACGTGGGGTGTATTTGCGCGCTGCAGCCGGCGCATCCGCCGACTGTCCGTCACCGGTCTTGGCTGTTTCATATATTCCGTCGACCAGCACGGCTACGGATAATTGTTTAATGACGCCCACCGGTTCGACGATTTTGGAAACGGTTCGACTGATCTCGTAGTTGACCGTTTCATTTTTCGTATGACTGTTGTTCGAACTGGTTTGCGCCGGCTCTTGATCCGTTCCAGGCGGGACGTTCGACTGCACACCCGGCACGCCGCCACCGACGCCGTTGGTGCCGTTGGCCTTTTCCTGCCCCCGCTGTTCACTCCTCACGACCTGGCTGTTCGGATCATACCGCTCCTCCGTCGTCTCGACCTTTCGAAAATCCACCACGCTGGACACGCGCACCACGGCCTTGTTGGCTCCGACGATCCGCTCCAACATCGTTTGAATACGCGTTTCCACGTCTTTTTCAACGCTGCGCTGATAGTCGAGCTGTGCATTCGTTAAACCGGAGGTTTCGTCCGTCATGGTAGTCGACAACATACGACCGTGCCCATCCACCACGGTCACATCGCGGGCCTGCAGACCTTCCACGCTGCTTGACACCAGATGAATGACCCCTTGCACTTGTGACTGAGTCAACTGTTGTCCGTTGCGAAGGGACACGATCACGGATGCTCGCGCTTTCTCCTGCTCATGAGCGAAGAGCCGCCGTTCCGGAATCGCCAGATGAACCCGCGCTCGTTCGACTTCCGGCAGCTGCGCAATGGTTCTGGCCAACTCGCCCTGTAACACGCGTCGATAGTTGAGCTTCTGGACGAATTCAGACATGCCGATCGACGTCCGATCAAAGATCTCGAACCCGACGCCTCCTCCATGCGGAAGCCCTTGGGTCGCCAGTTGCAGGCGTAGGTCATGGACCTGGGTGCTCGGAACCAGCACCGTCGATCCACCGCCGGTTGTTTCGTACGGCACCTTCGTCTCTTTCAGCTTATCGATGATGGCGGCGGCGTCTTCGCTGCCGAGATTCGTGAACAACACTTGCATGTCTGGTTGCTGCGTCCAGAGCGCGAGCGCGATGAGACCCGCCACCGACCCAGCCAGAGCGATGAGGATGATCATCCGCTGATTGATAGAGAACTTGGAGAACATACTAGCCGCTCCTCTTCATCGCGTTTGACCGATTAACAGGCTGCGAAAACAATCGGTGATGCCAACGATATGGATGGAATGGTTCATACGGTGCTAACGCCAGAATAACTTCAGGATGCTCAAAAAGGCTGTCCAGCAAGGCCGCAGCGAGCGAAGAGGCGAAGCGTACTTTGTCTCGTACGTTGAACCTCTGAGCGATGCGAGAACGCCGCTGGCGGGCTTTTTCAGCATCCTGTTAGACCTGCATCCGTTGAATCTCTTCATAAGCCGCGACCAGTTTGTTCCTGATTTGCATCATGAGTTGGAAAGACACGTCTGCCTGCTGCAGCGCGACCATCGTACGGTGAAGGTCCTGCGTTTCGCCTGTCATGAGGGCATCCACTGTTCGGCCGGCTTCCAGCTGCGTGTCGTTGACCTTTCCGATCGCGGACTTGAGAGAATCCAAGAACTCGGAGGCGCCGGACGTTCCCGCCGATCCGGCCGGGGCCACATCGGGAATGGGAGTGATACCGGATGTCGGACCATAAATCTGGCTCATCATCACCTCCCGATCTCGAGCGCCTTGTTCCACATGGCGCGTGTCGCGTTGATCACCTGGACATTGGCTTCGTACGCGCGCGAGGCGCCGATCATGTTCACCATTTCTTCCATGACATTCACGTTGGGAAGACGCACGAACCCTTTGGGATCGGCATCCGGATGATGCGGGTCATAGATCATTTGCCCGGGTTTCGGATCCTCTATCACTCTCGCGACAGAGACCCCTTCAAGCGCATGCGCCGAAGGCCCGACGGCGACTTGGCGAAAAGATCGCTGAAAGGCGCTGGGGACCGCCGTCGAGCGAAAGACAACATCCCGCCGTTTATACGGACCACCGGTCGGCGTTTTGGTCGATTGGGCGTTGGCAAGATTACTGGCGATCACATTGAGCCGTCGTCGTTGGGCATCTAAACCGGAAACCGATACGGCCATACTGTCGGACATTTCCATGAAACACCTCCATGAAAGCAGGTTAAGTTGAGGCTGAGGTTAAGATGTGGGCCGGCATGAACGGGCTTCGCTCAGCCTCGACCTTAGCCTTGGCCTGATTTCCTATCGCGCGTCTCGTATCGCACTCAGTAATCCGTTAAATCTCTTGGCCAGTATCGTGGCAGCTGCGTTGTACTGCATGGCATTCTCGGACAATTTGGCCATCTCCAACTCGAGATTCACGGAGTTTGCGTCAAGAGGAAGATCTCCAGCCGGGACTTCACTGAGTTTCCCCGTCACCGCCTGCACACCCTGCGGCCCGTGAACACCGAAATGTCGAGACTGCGTCGCAGTCATAACGATCGGCAGCCGTCCCTTGTGAGCCGACTGCAATTGGTCCACAAAGGTCAACTCCGATGCGCGATAACCCGGCGTTTCCTCATTGGCCAGGTTCGAGGCGATCACGCGTTGTCGCGCACTGCGAAGATCTAAACTCCGCTGTAATAGTCGCATGGTTCGGTCAAAGATCGTCATGATCCTATGCTCCTTTCCACCAACGGCGTTTTATCCTTGCAACCATAATGCCTGTCAGGCGGCTGAGGTGACAGCCATGAGCAATGCCACGTGCAGTCCATTGGTTTTCGCTCCACTCATCCGGCCCCTGCTTGACCATGACCGTCCATAGCAAGAACTTGCCGACCGGCAATTCTTGCCTTGTTCCCGGCGCAGTGATAGACAATGGTCGTTCAGTCTCCCGATACTCTCGCAGTTTGTTTCGCAACGTACGAATACTGATGCCCAGCTCCTTCGCCGCATGCGTACGATTGTCCTTCACCCGTGCCAGCGTCTTAAAAATCAACTCCCTCTCCATTTCCCATAGAGATCCGTTGGTCGGCTGTTGCGGACGTACAGGCTGAACCGGCGTTTCTCCGCTCTGTTCAGGAGGACAATGTTCGGGAAGGATAGGGCCATGCCCCGCCAGCAACACCGCTCGTTCCATGACATTCTCTAACTCACGAATATTTCCTTTCCATGTCAACCGCTGCAAGTGGGCACTCGCGCTTTCCGACAGCGTCGGTTGGGTCAGACCGTTCCTCATGGCCGACTGGCTCACAAAATGTCGCGCGAGCAATGGAATATCGATCGTGCGTTCACGCAGCGGGGGCACCGTGACCGGAAAGACGTTGAGACGATAGTACAGATCCTCCCGAAAGCGTCCCTGCTCGACTTCTCGATAGAGCGCTCGATTGGTCGTCGCGATCACGCGAATATTGATTGAAACCGGATCGCGCCCCCCGATCCGATCGACCTCACGTTCCTGCAACACACGCAACAACTTGGCTTGGAGACTCAGGTTCATTTCACTGATTTCGTCGAGGAGCAGTGTGCCCGTATGAGCCATCTCAAACTTGCCGATTTTTCTGATCGACGCGCCGGTGAACGCACCGCGCTCGTGGCCGAACAGCTCGCTCTCGAGTAACCCATCCGGCAACGCCGCACAATTGACCGCGATGAACGGCCGATGCGCCCGCGGACTCCGATTATGAATGAACCGAGCTAACAGTTCTTTCCCGGTGCCGCTCTCCCCCTGAATCAGAACCGTGGCTTGGCTGGCGGCCACCCCTTCAATGGTACTGAGGAGCCGGATCATTCCGGGGTCTTGAGTTAAGAGAGCCCGGTTTTCCGTTGGATGGGGTGGGGCATCAGGCGTAGTTCCTTCTTCTCGTCCCGATTTGAGATTCGTAATGACTCGCTCTAACACGTCCATTGAAAACGGTTTTAAGAGATACTCGCCGGCGCCCAGCTTCATCGTCTCGACCGCGGTTTCTATGGCCCCATAGGCCGTCATCAGAACGATCGTGGCTTGAGGAGCGCGCGCCTTGACCTCTTTGATCAATTCGAGACCGCTCAGGCGCGGCATCCTGAGATCAGTCAGCACCAGCCAGGGACGAAAACGCGCAAGCCGTTCGATCGCGTCCATGCCATCGACCGCCCCCTGCACGGAATAGCCGAGTCGCTTGACAGTCTCCATCAGTGCGGTTCGCATCGATGGGTCGTCATCGACGATGAGAATGCGCTCGTTCTCATCGGCATTTTCAGAATGGGGGTTATTCTTCTCGAGGTCACTCATGAGACCATTCCTCCGCTAACACCACCTCATGTTCAACAGGGTGAGCGTCACTTGATTCAGGCTCGCTCCCCATGCGGACTCGCGCTTCATTTGGACTTCCACTTGTCGAAGGATGAGGGAGAATAATTGAGCATGAGGTGCCTTGCCAGACCCTGCTCTCGACATCGATCCGTCCTTGGTGCGCTTCGACGATCGAATGCACAATCGCCAAGCCGAGGCCGGTCCCCTCGTCCTTCGTCGTAAAGAACGGATCGAATATGCGCGAGCGATGGGCCGGATCGATGCCGATGCCGGAATCGCGTACAGTCAACCGAACGGCGGACCCACCAAGTGTGTGTGGCGGTTCTTGGGAGAGACTGATCGCCAAGACACCTCCATTCGGCATCGCCTGAACCGCATTGACGATCAGGTTCACGAGGACTTGCTTCAGCTGTCCGTCGTGACACCAGATTGAGTGAACCTCCCGACTGATATCCACTCGGATTTCAACCGGCACTCGGGTGAGCGCATGGGCGGCCAACTTGATCGATTCGCCGATCAATAGCTCAGCCAAGTGCCAGTCACGAGCCATGCGAACGGGCCTGGTGTACAGTAAGAGATTGGCCAGCAAGCGATCCATCGATTGGACGGCCTCCGAGATCTGCTGAGCATAGCGCTTAGCGGACGAGTGCTCAGCAAGATCGCGTTGCAACATGGAGGCGAAAAGCTCCACGCTGCCCAAGGGATTCCTGATCTCGTGGGCGATCCGACCGATCAGCTCTCCCATGGCCGCAAGCCTTTCCTTGCGTTGCAGCTGTTCTTCAAGCTGATAGATGCGAGTGATGTCCTGAAACAGAATGAGGTGGCCGGAGCGCTCTCCGGAATCGTTGCGGAGCGGAACCCGGCTGATGGAAATGACAGTCTGTCCGATGCGTTGCGACCGATCACACAAACCGAGACCCGCACCCGCCAAGACGTCCGTCGCACGACGGTTCCGGAGTTCGGCATCCGTGGCGCCCAGTAACACCTCGGCGGCGCGATTGCTGCGGCTGATCGTCTCGCAATCGTCCACCACCAACACCCCTGTCGACAAGGATTCCAGAATTCCGTCCAGATGGACGCGCATGGCCTCGTTGTCGCCAAGCTGCCGACGAAGCGCTTCGTTGCTCCGCGCCAACTCCAGATCCATCTGCTCCACGCGTGCCGTGAGCGCGCTGTATGACTGCTGTAACGTGTGAGCGGCCTCATCAAAACTCCTGAACGCAGCGTGCAGCAGCTCCCGTTCCTCCGGACGCCTGGTCACGGCATTCGTCATAGTCCCTTTGATCTCCCCGAACGACTGACCCACCGCAAACTCGTTTTAAGAGACGACGACAGTCGATTCACCATCGGATCGTCCGTGACATCGATCTCGGCCAGCGCGACGGTCGCGCGATCGTACTGTTTCAAAGCCGTCCAATGTTGGGCGGTTTGCAGACGCGCCCAATCGGCTTGAGACGCGCTCGGTTTTTTTTCCAACGCTACTTGATAGGCGCCGATCGCCCGCTCATGTCGATTCAATCGCGACAAGGTATCCGCGTAGGATACGAGCGTATCGGATGATAGTGCCGCGCCGGCTTTGAACGCCTCTTCGTAGGCCAGTGCGGACTCATCGAGTTTTTCCAGCTCGCCCAGCGTCTTGGCCAACTGGACATACATGGCCGGTCGTTCAGGATGAACGAGATGGCGCAAGAGCCAGGTACGACACAGATGGAGCAGCCCTTGTAGATCCCGCTGTTGACGCATGGCATTGATCAGAAGATGCACCACCTCCCCTTCGTACCTTCCGAGAGGGAACTGAAACCGGTATCGCTCCAACACTTTTCTGGCGGCTTGAGGATCCCGTTGATCCAGATAGAGCTTTCCAAGGCCGATCAAGGCAGATTCGAGCAATATCGACTCGCTGTGCGATTTAATGATCTGCTGATGCAGCCGTACGGCTTCCGGCGTGAATCCCAAGCGCCGGTGAGATTCCGCTATGTCAAGCAACAGAGGGGAACGCGCATAGCGCTGTTCGGCCATGGCCCCATGTCTATGAAACAGAGTGACGACCGTTAGGTCGTCTCGCGATGCGATCGCTGCCTCGACCCACGGTGTCAGAAGGACGGACAGACGCTCTGTGGCTTTCATGGCCCATGGATCGTTCTTACCGGTGGCTCGGAGCGTGATCTCCTTGTACATGTGAAGCGCCCGATTCATGTCGCTTGCATGTTCGTATCCTTTGCCGAGGTAATACAGAGCCTCGCTCCCCATCGGGTTATTGGCCTCTCGAGTCGCGATCTCTTCCAGCAGCGACCGGTAGGAGGCGTCGGTCTGGTCAGGAACCGGCACATCGTGGATCATGGCGCTGACCGTAAGCCCGAGCGAATTGCTTCCAGCCGGCAATAGGTTCTCTGCGCGAAGTGCAGCGAGTCGGAGTGTGGCCGTCATATCCGCCGCACTGTCCGGATAGAGCAAAGGGATCAGCGCGTAGACGAACTCTGCGAGCGGCTGCTTGCCCACCGCCCGCAACCCCTCGGCTACGTGCAGCAGAGCCGTCGGCGCATACTCATGGCGGGGATAGAGATTGTAAAAGAGCAGCATGAGTTCTCGAGCTGAAGCCTCATGATGCAGTTTCACCTGCGTGACGGCATACCGCTGAAGAGACAAGGGGGCGCCTCTCAGAAGATGCGGCCATCGTCGATAGCCGATATCGAAGATCGGCTGCGCGTCAGACAATCGTTGCTCTCTGAACAGCGCATGGGCCAACCCCAATGTCGCTCCTTGGAGTAACTGCTCATCGTCGCTTCCCTTTCGCACGTCGGCAAACGCATGTTCGGCATCGCTCCATTTCCCCATGGCCATGAACGTATAACCAAGACCCAGCAAAGCTCGATTTCTATCGAAGGGAACACTGACGGAATGGGCCATGGCTTGCTCGTAAAACGCTTGAGCTTCTTGGAATGCGCCTTGTTCGACATACAAATCTGCGATTCGCCATTCTGCTCTCCGGGCATTTGACGATTGTGGATGGTCCCGAAGGAGTTTTTTGTACTCCGCAATCGCCTCGGATCGGAGTTGCCCTGAGACATCATCACGCAACAAGAGTTCGACCAGGAAGGCTTTGGCCGATGGGACGAGCGGGCTTTCAGGATGTTCCTTTTCAATCTTCCCGAAGAAGCGTTGCGCCTCCGGCCATGCGTTCTTCCTGTATGCGGACCAGCCTTCCTGCCAAGCCAGTCCATCAATCCCCAACGATTGGCCTTCCTGACGAGGCCCGTCATCAGGCAGAGGTTGTACGGGTCGTTCGATCGGTGCCTGATTCCAAATCGAGGTCGTTCGTTCGGTTGGTGCTGTGATCGAGGTATTGGGAGAAGGATGCGGGGGGATCCCCCCGATGGCCGACGAGGAGAAGGACATCCAGGCAGCAATCGAGAATAGGAACGGACGATATCGTAAGCGGCATTGATGCACGACGATAGGGCATCAGCAAAGCTCATGCCCTGTATGGGTGTAGGAAACTCGCTGGAAATTAGGCGGGTTATCCAGAAAGATCGCGAGTCTGGGTGGATTGCGTCAGGATTGGCATCGGTTAGGTCGCCAGGTCGTCAATCTTTTGACTGGAGGGTCGTGGCCATAGCGGGAGAGTTTCCAGATTGGATCGTGGGTCCACACCCTTGCGTTTCAGTTTTTCAACCAAGGTCGTCCGGTTCAGGTGAAGCAATTGCGCTGCCCGCGAGGTGACGCCGTTGGCTTTGCGCAAGGCTTCCATGATGAGATGTTTTTCGTACTGCTCCACCTCTCTGGAAAGATTGATGCCGTCCTCACTGAACCGGATGAACTGCTCCTTGAGTTCGGATCCCGACGAGCTCCGACAGATTTTCTCGGGTAGATCTTCGACCGAAAGAACTCCGCGCTTCTTGAGCACGACCAACCGCTCGATCATATTCTCCAACTCTCGAATGTTCCCAGGCCAGTCGTACTCGGTCAATAGATGAAGAGCGTCGGGAGCAAGGCCTGACACCTCGGTGTGCTTGGTTTGATTGAAGCGAGTCAGAAAATGGTTGATCAGGAGCGGAATGTCGCTTCGGCGTTCTCGTAGCGGAGGGATCACGATGGGAATCACATTGAGCCGATAGAACAGGTCTTTGCGAAATCGCTTTTCCTCAACCAGCGTTTCCAAATCCTGATTCGTCGCGGCGACGATACGCACATCCACATGAATCGTCCGATTTCCTCCAACCCGTTCGAATTCCCGTTCCTGTAACACCCGTAAAAGCTTCACTTGCAACGGCAGGCTCATTTCGCCGATTTCATCGAGAAAGATCGTCCCTCCGTTTGCCAGTTCAAAACGGCCCATCCGCGCATGAGTGGCCCCTGTGAACGCGCCTTTTTCGTGTCCGAAAAGTTCCGATTCCAGTAGGTTTTCAGGGATGGCTCCGCAATTCACCGGGACCAGCGGACGATCCTTTCGAAGACTATTGAAGTGGAGCATGCGAGCCACCAACTCCTTGCCGGTGCCGCTCTCACCTTGAATCATGACCGTGCTGTCGCTGTCGGCGACTTTTTGGACGAACTCCGTCACTTGTCGGATCGGCTCGCTGGCGCCGACCATCTGTTCCAACCGATATTGATCGCGTACGGCCTTCCGCAAGAGGTGGTTTTCTTGCCGAAGCCGAAGGAACTCCGCCGCCCTCCGAACCACCACGGCCACGGCTTCAAGGTCAAACGGCTTGGTAATGAAGTCGAACGCCCCGGACTTCATGGCACGAACCGCTGTTTCAATGGTGCCGAATCCGGTCATCATGATGGGAATGATCTTCGCGTCGAGTTTCGCAAGGCGATCGATGATCTCGAGCCCATCGATATCGGGCAACTGAAAATCCGTGATCACGATATGCACCACCGAATCCTTCACCGCCCGGATTGCCGCCGCACCGTCCTCGGCAGTGGAGACGCTATACTCCTCCTGCATCAAGGCTTCCTGCAGAACATCCCGCACAGCAGAGTCGTCATCGACAACCAGGACGTGGAGTTGACTCATATTCAATATCCTTTGGAATACGAAAGAGAAAACGAGCCTAGAATAATGACCTGCGGCAAGCAAAGCAAGCCGTATCAATAAACCCAGCAACCGAACTATATCGACTCACCTAGAACGCGGGGACCTTTCTTGACAGGTTCTTCGGCCTATTGGTACTGTGCGGAACGAAGATTCGAACGCGATTTACATGCGGGCTGGCGTAGCTCAATCGGCAGAGCAGCGGTTTTGTAAACCGCAGGTTGGAGGTTCGATTCCTCTCGCCAGCTCCATACATTCTGCATACTTAGACGTTTCCCTGCTCGTTCACGAAACCTGCCGTCACGGTTCCAGTCACGGTTGCAAGAGAAATGGGCTCCAGCTTTCGATCCTGAACCGTGGGGTCCTGGTTCTCTGCGGACACCTTTCCAAACCCCGCTACTCCTTCCACCGCCGCCTTCAGATGCGAGCAGCTCAGGTGGGCATACCGCTTCACCAACGCCGTGGTCGAGTGGCGCAACAAGGCCGCAATCGTGCCTTCGTTGTGTCCGGTCATGGCCAGCCGAGACGCGAAGGTATGCCGAAGATCGTGCCATGTCACCCACTCCATCCCTGTCGCCATCACGACCGGCACCCAGACATGCTTATAGAAGTTCCCGGCATCCAACGGGGTGGCTGGATTCTTCGACGGAAACACCCACTTCGACCGCTGCCAGGAATCCAGGCCCCGCAGAATCGCCGTAGCTTCTTCGTTCAAGTGCGCGTACTGCACCCCACCCGCTTTCGTCGTGGACAACGTCAGAAGACCTCGTTCCAGATCGACATCTTTCCATTGCAGCCGAAATTGTTCGGCTTGCCGCAGCCCCGTCAGAATTGCCAGCCGGGCCCACGGTCCATGAACCGGCCCCAGCTTCTTCAACAGAATCGCTTCCTCTTCCATCGAAAGAAACCGAGTCTTTCCTTTGGGCTCCTTGTACATCTTCAGCCTGAGCACGGGATTGCTCGGCAGTTTCCCCTCTCGAATCACTCCATTCAAGATATGGCGTAACCACGCCATGTACCGATTGACCCGTTGAGGCGTAATGCACCTCTCTGGGGCTCCCTTCTTTCTTTCCGCAATTGCCTTCTTCAGCAGCGTTTGCCTGGCAGCTTCCAATCCTTGGACCGTCACGGCGTTGAGCCGCTTGCCCTGGAAATACTGTTTCCACCAGGCCCCGAAGAAGCGTTCTCCCGCTTGATTCTTAGGATGCCTGGTCGTGATGGTCAGCAGATACCGATCGATGACGGTCTCGACCAGGTCATATCCAGCCTTCTGATACCGCTCAGGAAAGAACCGTCCTTCGTTCTGTTCCAACTTGGCCTTCTCGTAAAACTCTCGTGCCTTTGTCTTATTGGGAAAACTGCCGAAGCGCCGATCTCGGCCTTCGTGATACAGCCGGACAAACCACACCATCTTGCCGGTCGAGTCCGGCTTACTCAGCAAGCCCCGATCCTTTCTTCCTGCTCGCGCCATCACTCACCGTCCTTTCCGACTCATTCTCTGAGTCTGTTTGAAATGATCTTCCAGCAAATGTCGAATAAACCCGCTCGCCGTCGTGCCTTCCGACCGCAAAGCATCCAATCGCGCCTTGATCGGCTCGGGCACCTGAATCAACAGCCGTACCATCTTCATACCCTCACCCCCTTTCATGGCATGATAAGTTTACTATCATATGATAGTAAAATATGTCAAATGCTATTTGACGCTATGGGTAGTTGAATGGTAGGTTCCCTCCGCTATGGCACGAGAAACACCAGAAGGAACAGGAGCCTGGAATTTCCGCGATATCCCCCGCGACCTTATGCGCAAGGTTAAGATGGCTGCTGCCCACGAGGGAAAGAGCGTCAAGGATTTCCTAATTGAACTGGCTGAGACGAAGATTCAGGACTTAGAGCGAAAGGGGATATTGCCGAAGGGGAAGTGAGTGAAGCTAGCCGTCTAGACGATAAGTCTCAAGCGAAAGGTATAGCTTTGTGGCCAGATTACAGAGGAAGAAGATAGCCATTTCGATGCATCCCCCTCGGATTGTTTCTTGACGATCCCACAGGCCCCGCCAATTCTCGGCACCACCTCCTAAAGTCTTATTGCGAATAGGTTCCGCTCCCCCTAGAATCTGCCCCTATCGAGGTGGCGATGCCGTTTGTACTACGTCCCTACCGTCGCTTTCCTGTCGTCTGCCCGGTGACGTACGAGCACTGGTTCCGAGAGGGAGAGGGCATCGTCTGGAATCTCTCGCCCACAGGATGGGACTCTCAGGCAATCTCCCGTTAGAGCCTGGTGACATCTGCTCGCTGAACCTTATGCTTCCCACGAACAAGTAAGTTTCGGTGGCGGCAAGCATTGTGAGATGGGCACGAGGACTGGACGATGGGCTTGAAACGCTAGTCATGGGCGGGAAGGAACAGGCGCGTCTCAGCAAGTACATCCGTGAGTGGATGACCGAATTATGAGCAACGACCGCCATAAACGTGAAAGCATGTCCATCGAGGAGGCAACAATTTCCAATATGTGGGAGATTGCCGCCCTGGTGGAAGTATTGGAACGCAAAGGCATCTGTACGAAGCAAGATCTCTTTGACATCATCCATGAGCTACGCAAGCAGGCCCCGCGCGCTAAAATTCCTGAGACCGTGTTTCCATCTCCATACCTACTCTCTCAGACTGAAGAGAAAGTCATAGATGATCTCCTGGCTGTCCTCAACAAGCACGGCATAGACTCCAAGCAGTCTCTAGAATTACTCGAACAGGTCGGACGCATTATTGAAATGGGCGCGAGAATGACACGAGGGACGACACATTGAGGGGGGCAGAATGACAGCCGCAAAGAACTTAAGGACATGGGCCCTAACTTTTAGCCTGTGTGCGCTACTCGGGGCGTTGCCCCTGTTTTCCTTCATAGTCACGAGCCCCCCTCTTTACGCAGCGGGACTAATAGACTTGAACACTGCCACGGCGGAACAGCTTAAGGGGCTTTCGGGTATTGGTGATGCCTATGCCGACAAGATCATCAAGAACCGGCCTTATGCTCGAAAGGATGAGCTAGTCCAGAAGAAGATTGTTCCGCAGGCAACCTATGACAAGATCAAAGACAAGGTTGTAGCAAAGCAGAAGTAACAAAGTTGTAGCGAAGCAAAAGTAGTGAGTCATGAGACAAGCTGCCTTCCTAGTCCTGCTATTTCTCTTCAGCGCCCCTGCCTTCTCGTTCACTGGTGAAGTAGTCTCCGTCCTTGACGGGGACACAATCGAGGTTCTCCGCAACGGGAAAGCTCAGCGTGTCCGCCTGTACGGGATTGATTGTCCAGAGAAGGGCCAACCGTTCGGCAACAATGCAAAACAAGCGACCTCAGCCATGGTCTTTGTTCTGGAAGTCACGCTTGAGATTCACGGCAAAGACAAATATGGGCGGATTGTTGCCGATGTCCTGCTCGCGGATGGAACGAACGTCAATCACGCGCTAGTCAAAGACGGCTGGTGTTGGTGGTACCGCAAGTATGCGCCGAACGATACTGCCCTAGAGAAGCTAGAAACAGAGGCAATAGAGGCAGGGCGCGGGTTGTGGGTCGATCCTGAACCGGTGCCGCCGTGGGAGTGGCGGAAGAGTCCAAGATAAGTACATTGATTCTGGAGGTCTTATGCAGTACCTGCTTGTGATGGTACTTTTTTTCAGCTGGCTCATCACGGGGTTTGCAGAAGGTGCTAGCGAGCTTCAACGCGACAGCCTCCGTGGGTTGCCTGGTGTTGTCGTGGTGGTCGAAGATATACGTCCAGACGCGAAGCGCGATGGGGTGTCGGAGGAGGAGATTCGCACCGCTGTTGAACTCATCCTTCGGTCCAGCGGGATACGGATTCTCACAGACGGAATAATCCCCGACGACCCGGCTATGCTTGTTATCAATATCGGTGCATCTAAGTCTCCGACTATACCTCTCTATGGGTTCTGTATAACAGGACAGCTGACGCAATGGGCCTACTTGGTGAAACAATCAGGGCGGAGGACCTCTGCGACAACATGGGGTGACGGGTTTTCAGGCCTAGTATCATCACAGAGGTTGAAAGCCTTCGTTATTGAACATGTCGAATCGCTCGCCAAATCGTTTGCCAACGATTTTCTGTCCGTGAACCCACGATAAAATCATACCTGTTTCGTACAGGCTTCCCTAGCCCATAGCCCCTGTTTGAACCGGAAGTCCTCGTGCTGCCTCATCACTCCAGGCCTGCCTAACGATCATCCGGGTTCCAGCGGGCACCGGCGGCCACTGAGTGCGATCCAAAGGCAACATGCCTCCGGAGTAACGATACCCTGTCAGCACGGCATCGGGTTCACGAGGCCATGTCCGAAGAATGATGATGGTGCCTCGCTCTCCCGTTTTTCCGGTCAATTCGGTGATCTTCTTTTCTAGCTGGTCCAACCTTCGATTTACACTCATGGCTCTACCCTTTCCGTTGTGCGAGGAGTTGATCTAGTTTCGCTTCGAGGCCGGTAAGCCGGTTCTTCAAAGCCTCATGCTCGGCAATCTTCAGCTGTAAGTCTCTGGAGCGAATGAGCACCGTCAATTCTTCCGTGCTGAGATCGCCTTGCGTGAACGCCTGCTCCATTTCCTTGCGTGCCGTTGCAGGATTGTCGGCGAATTCGAACCGCTTCCTCCAGGCCGTGCTTCGATGATAGAGCAGCTTAAACACGAACACCGCCGTCGCCGTATCGCCAGCTTGCAACGCCTTCAGGATGGTTTGGGCCGACAGATCGGCCAGAGAGTCCACGTTCTTGATAATCGTGGCCTTCCAACTGGCCATAACCTTGCGCTGGTGGTTGGTAGGTCTAGAGGCCATGGTATTCACGCCCATACTGCGCCCAGCGAGCGCTAAGCCTGTCCCCACGACCGATTCTCAATGATTCGTTTTCATCGTTATGCATGGTGCCTCATCCTTCTCCGCTATAGCCATGGTCCCGTGTTGTCCATGCCGCAATGAGCTGTCCAGCTGCGTTAAGTTTGCCGACGCCACGAACGGTACAGAGCGGGATAGATCGGTTATCACTGAGCCTCACGGTCCAGGTCCGTCCATCCCAGGTGCAGGTCGTGACAGTACTGTGTCTTCGCTCATCCCAGCCGCCGGCCAGCCGCCCCTGGGGGTCGGTATAGGTGACGAACCAGCCCACTTGTAAGGGAGGCTCAGGGACCATTTCCGCTACTGTGTCAGCCTGCCACGGAATGTCGGCGTGGTTGTGTAGTGACTGGGATATTGCAGAATGACAGACCAAGCAGGATGCCCAGTGAACATTGATGACTGCCATGCATGTAGGGCAATGCCCTACGGCTGTGGTGCTCATCTCGTGCCCTCAGGATGGAAACCGCCTTGGAAACTGATGGAAACTTTTGGTTTCCACGCTGCAAAATGTTTCCACGCATGGAAACCATGAAACCTTGCTGTTGACACGGGATTTTGTCGAACGTTTCCAAGTTTCCATGCGGGGTTTTCCATACCCAAAAATGGAAACCTTTCGAGGGTGGTGGAAACCGCCACGGAAACCGATGGAAACCACCCCCTCATATCGCGCCCTCGGCCCTCAGCTTCTTGATGATCTTGGAAGCCGTCCCCTTGGTACAGCCGATTTCCTCGGCGATATCGGAGGGGCTTTCCACTCCTTCCAGGTAGAGTTTGCGGACCTTCTCGCGGGTCGACACTTCGATGGGCTGACACTGCCATTCGAGTCTGCCCCCGATTGTCTGAAGGCGCACGTCCAACGGAGCCACCTCATCTCCCGTCACGCTTCGGCATTTGGTAAAGGTCAGTTCAAAGTGACAGCCTTCGCGTGCATCGCCCCCTGTTGGCTTCGATAATTGAATGACGGTATCGAGGGAGTCTTCCCGGCCACTCGTGCCGCGTTGCTGTCCGCCTTTCCCGGCGTGGTGCACTAAGACCGTGGCCAAGCCTCTATGCCGTAATCGAATCAGCCAAGCGTTGATCGGTTCCCAATCTTGCTTAGAATCCTCATTGATCCCGCTAAAGAGGCAAGAGATATTGTCGAGGATCAACACGCGAATATCGGGACGCCTATCCAGAATCTTCACCACTTCTTGCCTCATCACTTCCGAGGTCAGCACCAGGTCTCTTCTGATCTTCCCCCTGAAAACTAGACCATTGGCTGGGAAGTTCCCCTGTGCTGTGATGGGCTCCACAGGAGGGAGCCATGACACGGAAACGGCACACGGAGGAACAGATCATCGCAGTCC
>Ga0134128_10002734_pt1 | contig 21686 bp, 19 predicted proteins | sample KB31754_FD_96462 | JGI IMG/M metagenome (GOLD analysis project Ga0134128, IMG submission 96462) | Terrestrial soil microbial communities with excess Nitrogen fertilizer from Kellogg Biological Station, Michigan, USA - KB3-175-4 | ecosystem: Environmental > Terrestrial > Soil > Unclassified ... | reverse complement strand
CTGTGTATGGATGATGCCCGAGGACGCGTTGAAGGCTGCCATTCCCTCCCCGGTGAGGAAAGTGCTTCTACAATATACATCTCAGACAGAGCCGCTTGAAATTCTGGCTATGGTAGATAACTGACAGCGAGCATATATTCGAAGAGTGATGAATAACTGGAAGGACTGGAGAGGGCACCAGCGTGCGGAACTGATGGTGGCCAGGGAATGCATAGGGGAAGCCGACCATCGTCATTGGAGCAACGCCATCACCGAGCTGCTGGAACAAGGCTTTCTTGCGCTACGGACAAGTACTGTCGGGTTTTGCTGGCCTCATCGAGGGGAATACGATCCACGCCCGCTGATGGATTTTTTACAAACCCAGGGCGCTACGCTTGCGCTCCCCGAGGTAGTGAATAAACATGAGCCACTCCGTTTCCGCAAGTGGTGGCAGGAGGCGCCCATGAAAATCGGTGCTTATGATATTCCGGTACCTGACAATACCGATCCGGTAACAGTGGATGCCTTGATCATCCCCATGATCGGCTTCGACAAATTTGGCTTTCGCCTGGGGTACGGCAGCGGTTATTTCGACCGTACGCTAGCCGTCATGAACCCGCGTCCACTCGCTATCGGTGTTGCGTTCGAAATTCTCCGCCTGGAAAACTTGCATCCCCACGCACACGATATTCCCATGGATTTCGTTGTCACCGAGGCGGGAATTTATCATGCAACACGCACGGGATTGAAACCCGTTTCTGCTGGCCAGTGTGCCGATATTCTCACCACCAGGGCAGGGAAAATTCGGGGGATTACGGATAGTTGGATAATTGGATAGTTCATCGGCACGAGAACTCGCCGAACCGGGATCAATCCACTGTACTTTCTTCGCCCCAGCGCGGCATGAGCGTATGGGCGACTCCCACATGATCCAGGATACGCGCCACTACAAAGTCCACCATTTCCTCGATGTTCCGGGGATGGTGATAGAAGCCAGGATTGGGCGGAAGGATTATTGCGCCGCTGCGCGCAAGCTTCAGCATATTTTCGAGGTGAATGGCAGAAAATGGTGTTTCCCGAGGTACGAGGATGAGCTTCCGGTTTTCCTTCAGCATTACGTCCGCTGAACGCTCGATCAGCTTTTGGCTCATTCCCGCAGCAATTGCAGCAAGCGTACCCATGGTGCAGGGACAAACCACCATCGCATCGGCAGGGTTGGAGCCGGAGGCAACCGGAGCCAGCCAATCCTCCCGTCCGAACACGCGTAACTGGCCCTGATCGATATTGAAACGCCGACTGAACAGCTCCTCGGCTTCCCTGGCGCGAGAAGGCAATACCAGCTGCATCTCCTGATGAGCCACGATCTGCGCTGCCTGGGAATACATCAGGTACACGCGGGCGCCGGCTGCGAGCAACAGCTCCAGCAAGCGCATGCCATAAGGCATGCCGGATGCGCCGGTAAAAGCAAGCGTGACAGTTTTCGATGTGCTGGCGCGAGAATTCAATGTCTAGAAACAGGTAACAGCTGGGGACCGGAGAATGCCATGTTCGCCAACATGGTTGCAATGTTGCTGGTGGCGAATAGCCGTTTTATGCATTCAATTCCCGATGCCGTACCAGAACCTGGTTGTTTTCCGTAAAATAACGCGCCAACCGCTCCACGAAATAAACGGAACGGTGCCTCCCTCCGGTGCAGCCGATCGCGACCGTGAGGTAATTGCGATTATCGCGGATAAAACAGGGCAACCACTCATCGACGAATCGCCGGATATCCTCGAACATGCGATTCACGCTGCTGTTTGCGTCCATGTATTCGATCACGGCGTCGTCCTTTCCCGTCAAAGGTCGCAGAAGGGCCTCGTAGTGGGGATTGGGAAGGCAGCGAACGTCGAACACCATATCGGAATCCAGCGGGATGCCGTGCTTGAAGCCAAAAGATTGGAACAGCAGCGTCAGGCGCCCGGGTTCCAGCCCGATAAAATCTCTTATCCAGGCTCGCAGCGAACTCGCGCTCAGGTCACTGGTATCAATGCGGTTTGCCAGATCATGAATTTCACGCAACATCTCGCGCTCCATTTCTATGCATTCCGGCAGGGTGGATTGATTGTCACTGAGTGGATGACGGCGGCGAGTTTCGGAAAAACGCTTCAACAGCGTATCCGTCTTGGTATCGAGAAACAACAGATGGATATCCATTTTCTGCTGCCTCAAGTCAGCCAGCCGCTGTGGCAGGAGATGCAAGGTTTCACGGCTTCTGGCGTCAATGCTGACCGCGACGCGCTTGTGACCGGATTGCTTCAGATAAACCGTCACCTCCGGCAGCAGGTTGGCCGGAAGGTTGTCAACGCAATAATAGCCGTTATCTTCCAGAACGGTAAGCGCAATGCTCTTGCCGGAGCCTGACAGGCCGCTGATGACGATCAACTGCATAGGTTCAAACCGTACCGGATGAGAATATCCGTGAGCAAAAAGGCAGGGTGGGACGAGAAGGTTTTAACTCTGTTTTCGCCCACGTTTATGTTTGTCCGTTCTCGAGTTCCTGTTGATGGCGCGCGAAAAACTCCTGACCGCTGTCTATGCCGCGCAACTGCAAAACGTAGTTCCGCACTGCCGCCTCTACCAGCACACCGAGGTTTCGGCCGGCGGCAACTGGAATGATGACTTTCCGGACGTTGACATCCAGGATATTCTCAGTGACATCATTGATCGGCAACCGTTCCATTGCATTGAGATCAGTGCTGCTGGGTTTCTGCAAATGAACGATGAGTTTCATATTTTTTTTGCGCCGTACCGCCGTTTCGCCAAAAATCGTTCGAATGTTCAGCATTCCAAGCCCCCGAACTTCGAGAAAATCGCGCAGCATGGGCGGGCAGCGCCCTTCGAGCGTTTCCGGCGCAATGCGATAGAGCTCCACCACATCATCCGCCACCAATCCATGTCCGCGGCTCACCAGTTCCAGCGCCAATTCGCTCTTGCCGACACTGCTCTCGCCGGTAATCATTACGCCGAGGCCAAGAACGTCGAGCAATACGCCATGCCTGCTGCAGGAAGGAGCAAGGACCCGCCCGAGATAGGGACGTAATACCCAGAGGATCTCGAGGCTGGAGTAGGGGGTACAGAAGAGGGGGATACGTGTGGAATCCGCCAGGGATCTTATGGAATCGGGAACACATGCGCCCGCCGTAACAATGATGCATAGCATGTCGCTTTCAGCAAGCCTGCGCATATGCTGTTCGAGGGAAGCAGGATCGAGCGCGTTGAGATATTCGGCCTCGGTTTCGCTCAGTACCTGAATCCAGTTGGGATGGATGAAATTGAGGTGTCCGATCATTCCCTGCGTCGAATGCGCGATCGCTTCATTATCGAGACGCCTGTCGCCTCCGTCCCGCCCCGCTTCCCAGGTGAGATCCAGTTTCTCGCGTTTTTCCTCGAAAAGCTGTCTGGCATCGATTTCGGCCATCTGATTGAATACCTCCTGATTATCAGGATTGGGAAAAATCACGAGCTTCTTCCCCGGGAGTTCCGGAACAAGTTCACCGTTCCGGAGCAAAAAGCGGTGTTGAGCCCATATTTGATACAGATGGGTTCTTTACCGTTGCTACACTTGATCGTGATTCAGATTGCCCTGATCCAGAGTTCCTTAAACGGTATCCGTGCGCTGGTTTTCATTTTTCTCCTTGCGGCGGACCAACTGACGATCGAGTTTATCAACGAGGTTATCTATGGAAGCATACATGTCGGTGCTGTCTGCCTCGACAAAAATATCATTGCCAGGCACCTGTGCCAGCGCCTCCGCCTTGTGCTCCAACTTTTCCACGGAAAGGGTCACAGTGATATCCACAATCTGGTCGAAACGTTGAGTGATCCGGCTCAACTTGGCAACGACATAATCGCGCAGTGCAGGTGTGATTTCAACCTGCCGGCCTGTGACATGGATATTCATTTGTGGCTCCTATGAAATGAACTGGGTTAAAACGATTTCCGAAGATTGACGGAAGGAATTTGCAAGGACTCCCGATATTTTGCCACGGTGCGGCGAGCAACCATGATACCCTGCTGCCCCAGGACCTCCGAGATCTGGCTGTCGCTGAACGGCTTCCTCGAATCTTCTGTATTGATCATTTGCTTGATCAGCGCGCGAATGGCGGTGGCGGAACAGGCGCCGCCACTATCCGTTGATACGTGGCTGCCAAAAAAATACTTCAACTCGAAAATACCGCGCGGCGTACGCATGAATTTCTGCGTGGTAACCCGCGAAATGGTGGATTCGTGCAGATTCAGCACATCGGCGATTTCCCGCAGTATCATCGGACGCATCGCAACTGCTCCATGCTCGAAAAACTGCTGCTGGCGTTCCACAATGGCTGCCGATGCCTTGAGGATGGTGTTGAAACGCTGTTGTACGTTCTTTACCAGCCATTTTGCTTCGTGCAATTGACTGGTCAGCCGACGGGTAGAGTCATCATGGCATCCTTTCAGAATCTCGGCATAGAGCCGGTTGATCCTGAGACGCGGCATTGCTTCCGGGTTAAGGCTGGCTACCCAGGAACCGCCGATTCTGGTCACGATGACGTCGGGTACGATGTAGCAGGCAACTGCCGAGCTGAAGGCCGTGGCCGGTCTCGGATTCAATCGCGCTATCATCTGCTGGATGGAACGAAGGCAGTCGTCATTGCAGTGCAGAACCCGCTTGATGGCGCTGAAATCCCGGGATGCAAGACTTTCAAGATGATTGTTTACTAGCGCCAACGCCTGCTCCAGGTAGGGCGTATCGGATGGCAGCGTATGCAGTTGCATGACGAGGCATTCCCTTAAATTGCGCGCACCGACGCCGGGTGGATCCAGGTGCTGCAAATGTTCGAGGGCAATGTGCAGGTCGTCGATATCTATTTCCAGTTCGGCGGGCAACAGATCGACCAATTCTTCCAGGTCCTGGACGAGATAGCCATCATCATCCAGGCTGTCGATCAGTAATCCGGTGATCTTTCTATCGCGCTGGGATATCTGACTCAGGCTGAGCTGCGAGTTGAGGTGGTCGCGCAGACTTGGCGGTTCTGCCGCTTGTTGCGGAATATCGCGTTCGTCATCATCGTCCCGGTTGTGGCGAAAACCATTGTCATCCGGAAGCCACTCCCGCTCATCAAGCGGATGTTTTACGTCGCTCTCTGCTTCAAGGGAGAGAACGGGCGTACTTTCCTCGGCAACCTCCAGCTCATTTGGCAAGGGTGCGGCCAACTCCTCCGGTATGACATTGTGATAATTCATGCTGTCATTGCCGATGCTGTCATCAAGTTCCAGCAGGGGATTCTCCTGCACGATGCGCTCTATCTCCTGGTTCAACTCTATCGTGGAGAGTTGCAATAACCGGATGGACTGCTGCAATTGCGGCGTAAGCGCCAGATGTGGAGACAGCTTGACTTGAAGGGTTGGTTTCATATTGGAAAAACAGCGATAGAGCCGGTTTCAGGTAAAGCGAAGCTTTATTTTCAAAGTCGGAAATGTTCTCCCAGATAAACTTTTCTCACGTTTTCATTATAAATGATTTCGTCTGGACTGCCGCTCGCAAGCACCCTGCCATCGCTTATGATGTAAGCATGATCACAGATTCCTAATGTTTCCCGGACATTATGATCGGTGATCAGCACACCGATGCCCCGCTCCTTCAGAAAGCGGATAATTTTCTGGATGTCCAGCACGGCAATGGGATCCACCCCGGCAAACGGTTCGTCCAGCAAGATGAAATGCGGACTTGTCGCCAGCGCACGGGCAATTTCAACGCGCCGCCGTTCCCCGGCGGACAAACTGATGGCTGGACTGTTGCGTATGTGACTGATATGCAGATCATGCAGCAAATTGTCGAGATGCTGCTGCATCTCGTCAGCCTCATAGTTTTTCAATTCCAGTACAGCGCGAATATTGTCGGCTACCGAGAGTCGCCTGAAAATCGAAGCCTCCTGCGGCAGATAGCTCAAGCCGAGGCGCGCTCGCTCGTGCATAGGCATCTCGCTGAGGTTAAGCTCATCAAGGACGATGCAGCCTCCATCCAGCGGCACAAGGCCCACCATCATGTAAAAACAGGTGGTCTTGCCTGCACCATTAGGGCCCAGCAAGCCGACAACTTCTCCGCTTTTAACCGAAAGGGAAACATCATGTACCACTGTGCGCGACTTGTAGCTTTTTTTCAGATTCTCCGCCCTGAATTCACTCCTCTTTCCTGAGGAAACCAGGGGAGCTTCAGGAGCCTGGGAAGCATGATCGGCGTGGCTGAGGACTGGAGAGAGAGGAAGTTCCATAATGATTTTCGTTTATGAATTGTCTGCCTCGGGTTTGGGCTCCTTCTTCTTGGGCTGTATCACGGCTCTCACCCTGCCCTCGGAATGGGTTTGGGTGCTTGTTCCACCCTCGCTATTTACCTGAAAGAATTCGTTGATCGCATCGTAGGAAATATAGTCTCCATGAACTTCATCCTTCCCGCGTCTCAACCTTGCTTTCTTGAAAAGCTGAACCTTGTCGGCCTTGCCATCGTATTCCATACGCTCACTCCAGCCCTCCACATATTCATCCTTGCCATCGCGCTTCTGGCGAAAACTGGCGAGATTGCCGAACGCAGTGGCGTATTGAAAACCGTTAGCGTCTTCTTTCACTGTCATCTTATCTGCGCGAATAATCAGTGTTCCCTGTGTCAGTACGACATTGCCGATAAAGGTAGCCAGCTTGTTGGCATCCTGCACGGTAGCGCGGTCTGCCTCCAGGTGCACGGGCTTGTCGCTGTCGGCCCGCTCGGCCAGAGCCGGTGCGCTGAAGAGCATCACGGCGAGAAAAGCAGCAGACAGGGGTTTCATGGAAATCGTGAAAGAGAACCTAGCGTTTCTTGTCATGCACGACCTTTACTTGCGACAACAGCTGCGTGCTGCCGGTACGATTGTTCATTTCCATTCCAATCGCTCTGATAGTGGCATTCGTTTCAATTATTTCCACGGGCTTGTCCGTTCGCGCAATATCCTGATCGGGAATGAGATGCAACAGGCTGGTCGTCAAGATTGTCTCACCCCGGCCTTTACCCGCATTTCGGACAATCACCACATTGCCGCTCAAATAAATGTCTTCGCCCTCGGCGGACATCTTGGCATGATCCGCCTTCAGTTGTACCGGAGGTTTACCGGGTTCGATAGTAATTAAACGTGGTTGTTCCAACTCAGCCGAATCATCGTCGGGATAATGCACCATTTTTTTTCCGAGAAGCATTTTGTATCCCGCGTCATTCTCATCCATGCGAATGGCAGAAAAATCTTCCAAAACATAATCGGGAGCGCGTACCGATGCACTCTCCGGCGCCAGCAAAGGTGCGTGCCCGTCCTGATTCAGCAGGAATAACAATGATGAAAACAGGGCTATTATAACGAAAAGGAATCCGAGGCGAAGGTGACCAGTCATGTGAGATAAGTCGCAAGATGCGCGTCCAGCGTGTCCTGTGCCTGCATGATCATTTCGCAGATCTCGCGCGCAGCACCCCGCCCTCCTTCCAGACGGGTTATATAGTGCGCGTGCTTTTTCACCAGGGCAGGCGCGGCAGGCACGGAGATGGCAAGACCGCAGCGCAGCAGGATCGGCAGATCGATCAGGTCATCTCCCACGTATGCACAGGCGGATGCATCCAGGTGCTGGTCCTCGAGCAAGGCCTCGAACGCGGGAAGCTTGTTTTTTGCGCCTTGATAGACGAGGGTAACGCCCCAGTCCTTTGCCTTCAAATCCACGCAGCGGGACTGACGGCCAGTGATAAGTGCCACCTTGATTCCCGTGGCCTTGAGCATTTTCAGGCCATGACCATCCTGACTGTTGAACGCCTTGATCTCCTCGCCTCCGTCGGTGAGATAGAGGCTCCCGTCCGTGAGCACTCCATCCACATCGAAGATAACCATCGTGATCTTTCTTGCCTTTTCGTATATGTGTTGCATTTTCTATTGGCTGAAACAGTCAGATCGAATGAACTTGTAAAAACTCTGGAACAACCTGCATTGCGTATGAATGCCGAAGCTCGGTGAGAACGTAGGACATGAGTGAATGCCGCAGCTACCGGCTTATCGCTGTGAGGTTTGTCGCGTCAGCCCGAGCGGGCACTGATGGACGGAAGCAAGGAGTTTCCGATCTAAGGGAGTAAAACTGTCGGATGAAAAGCCGGGATCAGTTTCTTGGCAATGGAAACACCACTGACTCAATCACTCCGCTCAACTCTTCCACCACCACTTCCCGTTCCGCTTGCTCTGACACGATTTGTCTGAGTCGCGAGATGACTTCCTGTACAAGCACTTCCGGCGCCGATGCCCCCGCGGTAATACCGATCCGCGTTTTGCCTCTCAGCCAGGCTTCCTGCAATTGTTCCGCCCGGTCCAGCATGTACGCGTCCACGCCGGCATTTCTCGCGACTTCGCACAAGCGGTTTGAGTTGGAGCTATTGGGCGAGCCCACCACGATCACGAGATCGCATTGCTTGACCATCGTTTTTACCGCATCCTGCCGGTTCTGGGTGGCGTAGCAGATATCATCCTTTTTTGGGCCGAGGATTTTGGGAAAACGCCCTTTCAGGGCCTGGATCACACGGTTGGCATCATCTACGGATAAGGTGGTCTGGGTCACGTAAGCCAGGTGAGCTGGATCCTGCACCTGCAGTTTCTCGACATCCTCTTCTGTTTCCACCAGATACATGGAAGGACCCTCCCCTTCGGCCTGGCCCATGGTACCTTCCACCTCCGGGTGACCCGCATGGCCGATCATGATGATTTCTCTTCCCTGGTCCCGCATCCTTGCCACTTCAATATGAACTTTGGTTACGAGCGGACACGTGGCATCGAATACCTTGAATTGCCCCGCCTCGGCTTCGCGCCGCACAGCATGGGAAACCCCGTGAGCACTGAAGATCAGAATGCTGCCAGGTGGAACTTCATCGAGGTTTTCGACAAATACTGCCCCCTTTTTTTCCAGATCCTCCACCACGAAACGGTTGTGCACCACTTCATGGCGCACGTAGATAGGGGCACCGTGTGTACTCAACGCACGCTCGACAATTTCGATTGCACGGTCCACGCCTGCACAGAAACCGCGAGGGTTTGCAAGCAATACCTTGATCATTTCGCCGTTTTCCATTAAGCACACCTCATTCAAGCACAAATACCGCTGGCGGTACGGTTAGCATTCGACATATACCCTCAAATTCATCCCCTGGATAACCTCTATATGCCTGCGAGTGCGCATCCATTCTACAAATCTTGGCGCTTTCAATGCAGTCCGGGGAAGGCAAAAGCACAAACGCTTATTTTACCATTCATATGTTTTCTCAAGAGAAATTCTTATCCTCCTGATTGACAAATCCGCTTCTAAGCGCCTGCCCGGTGCATGTTCATGGCGGAGAGCACGAAAATCAGGGATCAGGCAAGCGGCCGGCTTTCCGACGGGAACGAACGCGTTCCAGCTGCTCGCAAACCAGACGGGTGCCTCGCAATATACGGGTCGTCTGGCGTTGGATCAGATCGGGGTGCACAAAAAATACATTGTTATTCCTCACCGCGCTGAGCGGCGAAAACTGTCGGAGGAAAGCCTTGACTTCAGCCGGCGCGCTTTCGTCCTGCTCCAGTGAGACGCTGCTGATGATGGCATCCGGATCCGCCTCGAGCAGGTTTTCCCCGGACACCACCGGTGTCAGGGAAGATGTCCGCGCAAACACGTTCGTGCCGCCGCATACACGGATGACATCGCTGATGAGGTGCTGGCTGTTTACCGTCATCAGCGGCTGATGCCAGATCAACTGGAATACGCTGACCTTCGGCCGATTGCTGTAGCTGTTCTCGATCTGCTGCAACGCCTCTTCATAGATCTTCGCCATTCGTTCCGCTGGTCCTGAGGTTCTGGCCAGTCTGCCGATTGTTCGCAGCAGGCGCGGCACATCAGCCAGCGTCACCGCCTCTGTCGCAAAAACGGTCAGGCCAAGTCTTTCCAGCTTCTCGATATCAGCTCTGGCATTGCCACTGCGCCACGCCAGCAACAGATCGGGCTGTAGCGCGACTATTCTCTCAAGATCCAGACTGAACGAGTCCCCTATGTCGGGAATGGATTTTGCAGCATCCGGATAATTGCTGTGCCTGCTGACTCCAACCAGTTTTTTCCCAGCTCCAGCAACAAATATCAGTTCAGTGATGTTGGGTGAAAGTGAAATGATGCGCATTGCAGCATGAGTCATACGAACACTGCGACCGTCATCGTCCGTTATTGTCTCCGGAAAAACCGGCAAAGAAGTTCCGGTTGCCGGAGTAGCAAAACCCAGGGAGGACGCTGATCGAATTTCGCCGCCAGCATCGGCGGAATCCATGAGAGCCGATGTAAACAACGCGAACAGCAGCATCAGGACCTGGCGTATTACGGTCACGCTGCTCCCCTCCCGGCATGCCTATGGAGAAGGACTGGAAAGAATGAGAAAGGGGAAGCTGAGGGCATCCGGCAGCGCGGCGTGCCTGGGGTGTTTATCCGAAAAGAAATTCAGACTGCAATTCAGGCGCTTTGTACCGAGGAGGACAGTGCCGGCTCGGCATCCTCCTGATAACGCTGGGCAAGGGCAACACGCTGCTCGTAGGCTTTCCGCGCAATGGCCACGTCTTCCAGGAAAAGCGGCAATTCCCTCATCAACAGCGCCTGAGGCCCGTCCACCATCGCTTTGCCCGGCGCGGGGTGAAAATCCACCAGTATCATATTGGCGCCGGCGATGACGCCTTGCGCAGTTGCATGCATGATATCGAGTATGCCATCCGGGGACGCGGCTCTCATTCCGACAGAATGAGACGGATCAATGCAGACCGGCATGCGCGTCAGTCGTTTGACCACTGGCACATGGGCAAAGTCGACAAAATTGCGATGCGGATCTCCCATGTTGGTTTTCATGCCGCGCAGACCGAAAACGACTTTGCGGTTACCCTCGGATGCCAGATATTCCGCAGCGTTGAGAGATTCATCCAGGGTAATACCAAAACCGCGCTTGAGCAGCACCGGAAAATCCTGCTGGCGTCCCACTATTTTCAGCAACTCGAAATTCTGTGTGTTGCGCGTGCCGATCTGCAGCATGACCCCAGTGGCATTGCCCGTGCGATAAAGCGCATCACGGATTTCCTCGAGATGGGATTCGTGGGTGATTTCCATGGCTATCACCCTGATGCCGTATTTTCCGGCCAGTTCGAATACGTAGGGCAGACAGGCCTTGCCGTGGCCCTGAAACGAGTAGGGGCTGGTACGGGGCTTGTAGGCTCCCATGCGGGTGCACACTTGTCCGTTGTCCCGCAGCGCCTGCATCATCAGTTCGACGTGCTCGAGCGTATCCACTGCGCACAGTCCGGCAAAAACGTTCAGCGTATCCTGGCCGAAGCGCACTCCGTTATAATCGAAATAGGTAGACCTGCGACCATCCTTGTGTCGGCCAAGAACACGATACTCCTCCGAGATCCGGACAACCTGCTCTACACATGGCAGGTTTTGCATATCCTCGACCAGCAGCGCCTTCGTGTTCCCGATCAGATACACTTCGGTGAGCGTCTGCTCGCTGCCGACCTCGGTGCGCACTCGAGTGGATATTCCCGGCATATTGGCAAGATACGCCAATAACTGCTTATAGTCGGGGCTTTCAGGTCCGGTATCCGGGCTAAGTACAAGAATCATAAAATAGAATTGGTTTGGGCAAACGCGGCGGGCTTGGGACTCCAGTCAAGGAACGGATTCTAACCGAAAAAACCAATGCTTGTCATTCAATCGAATATCGCGTTTAATCCCTTGAATAAAACAGATTTCAATCCCGGGCCACTCTCCCGGCCACTCGCAACGCAAACCGGGAGCCGCCCGAAGCGCTTTGGCGAAAATACAGAAGTTGATCCGCGACGCAGGCAATTACCATAGGCATAGATTTTTCCCGGCTACCGTGACAGAAAAGGGCAGAAGAATCTGGAATGAAAAAAAGCGGCCTATTCCCCCGTCTGCAATTTTTCTGATGGGGCCGACGGCAAGCGGGAAAAGCGGGCTCGCGCTGCATATCGCACGTTATCTTCCGGTGGAGATCATCAGCGTGGATTCGGCCCAGGTCTATCGCCACATGAATATCGGTACTGCGAAACCAGGCGCAGAAGCGCTGGCAGCCACGCCTCATCATCTCATCGATCTGATTGATCCACATGAGCATTATTCTGCTGCCCGGTTCCGCACTGACGCACTGCGCACGATGCGGCAGATCGCGGACCGCGGCAATATTCCGCTTCTGGCAGGCGGCACGATGCTCTATTTCAAGACGCTCCTTGAGGGACTTTCGGAACTTCCTTCCGCGGACAGCGGCATGCGTGCTGCGATTGAAGCTAAAGCCCGGAAAAGCAGCTGGCCTGCGATGCACCAGGAATTGTTCCGATTTGACTCCGTCAGCGCGGAACGTATCAAACCAACCGACAGTCAGCGCATACAGCGCGCTCTGGAAGTGTTCTATCTGACCGGCAAACCCATGTCGGAAACACTGAGCAAGCCGAAAAATGTTTCACTACCCTACGAGGTAGTCAAGATAGCGCTCGTTCCCGGCAATCGTCAGGCGCTGCATCAGCGCATCGCACGCCGCTTCGAGCAGATGCTGAAGCATGGATTAATTGATGAGGTGCGCACGATCCGTGATAAATTCTATCTGAGTGACGAAAATCCTTCGATGCGGTGCGTGGGTTACCGACAGGTATGGATGCATCTGGAAAACGCAACCGACGCATCGCGAATGCGGGAAATGGCGTTGGCCGCAACCCGGCAATTGGCGAAACGCCAGCTCACCTGGCTTCGTTCCATGAAAGAAACCAGAGAATTCGACTGCCTGGAAGAAAATCTGCCTGAACAGGTGAAAACGTACCTCCTCAACACTGGATTGAAGTTTACAGAGGTTTCATAATCGGTAATTATTTGATCAGCGCGAGATTGGCATTTTTTATTCTGACCAGGAAAAATAAAATGATCGATAGATATAAACCCATAGTTTTAGCCGTCGCCCTCGCAGGCTTCGTCTCCCTGGCGAGTTGCGGAAAAGGAGAGAAGGTGCATGAATCATGGAAGACGCCCGACCCCCAGGCGGTTGTGGATGATAGCACGCTCAACAGTTCGATACAGGGCGCCTTGAAGGTGGATCCGGAGGTCCGGCATCTGGACGTCCGGGTGGAAGCGCACAACGGAACGGTAATGCTGAGCGGTTTTGCGGATAATCAGGCTCAACTGGATCGTGTCAACATGCTCGCGTGGATGGTTGAAGGAGTGAAAAAAGTGGATAACAAGATGAATGTCCGCGGCGCTCCCCCTCCGGCTGACGGCTGAGAAGCCGCACCAGTATATAGAGCCGGCTTTTTGCAGGTGTCCCAAACCTACCAAGGAAAATTACCTTGATCTCATCTCTGCTTCTGACGCTGATTTTAGTTGCCAGCGTCATCATTTTCGTACCGCAGGTGCGCCGCATCCTCATTTCCAGCCGCCTGCTGAAAATCTTCCGTAAGATTCTGCCCCCTATCTCGCAAACCGAGCAGGAAGCACTGGATGCCGGCACGGTATGGTGGGAAGCAGAGCTGTTCAGCGGCAGACCGGACTGGAACAAGCTGCTGGCATTCCCCAAGCCCAAGCTGGAAGCGGAAGAAAAAGCCTTTCTGGATGGCCCTGTGGAAGAACTGTGCGCGATGCTGGACGAATGGCAGATCACGTGGGAACTGCATGATCTGCCGCCCCATGTATGGCAGTTCATCAAGGACCAGGGTTTTTTTGGCATGATTATTCCCAGGGAGTACGGGGGGCTTGGCTTTTCCGCGTTGGCGCACTCCGAGGTGGTCATGAAAATCAGTTCACGCAGCGGCACCGCTGCAGTGACCGTAATGGTGCCAAATTCGCTGGGCCCCGCTGAACTGCTGCTGCAATATGGCACGGAAGAGCAGAAGAATTACTATCTTCCACGGCTCGCGAAAGGATTGGAGGTGCCATGTTTCGCGCTCACCGGACCTGAAGCAGGTTCGGATGCAAGCGCCATTCCCGATTCGGCCATCATATGTTATGGAGCATTCAAGGGTAATGAGAAGGTGCTGGGCATGCGCGTGACCTGGGAGAAACGCTACATCACGCTCGGCCCGGTGGCAACCCTCCTCGGACTTGCATTCAAGCTCCATGATCCAGATGGACTTCTGGGTGGCCAGAAGGATCTTGGCATCACTCTGGCGCTGATTCCCACTGACACGCCGGGTGTTGAGATCGGCCGCCGCCATTTTCCACTCGATGCCGCCTTTCAGAACGGGCCCAATTCGGGAAAAGACGTTTTCATACCCATGGAGTATGTGATAGGAGGAATCGAAGGAGTAGGCCGGGGCTGGCGCATGCTGATGAACTGCCTTGCCGTGGGCCGCTCCATCTCCCTGCCCGCCACGAGTACCGGAGGAGCCAAGCTGGCCGCACGCGCAACGGGCGCTTACAGCAGAGTGCGTGTGCAGTTCAAGCAGCCTATCGGATTTTTTGAGGGCGTTGAAGAAGCGCTTGCACGCATCGGGGGCCATACCTACATGATGGATGCGGCGCGAATGATGACGGCGGGGGCGGTGGATCTCGGGGAAAAACCTTCCGTGATCTCTGCCATTGTCAAATACCATCTCACTGAGCGGGGACGCGAGGTGATCAACGATGCAATGGATGTGCATGGAGGCAAAGGCATCTGCCTGGGACCCGGCAATCACCTGGGACGCAGTTATCAGCAGATTCCCGTCAGCATCACTGTGGAAGGCGCCAACATCCTCACGCGAAACCTGATCATTTTCGGTCAGGGGGCGATACGTTGTCATCCGTATCTGCTGAAGGAAATCCGCGCCGCGGGAGATTCCGACACGAAGCGGGGGTTGGTGGAATTCGATAAGGCTCTGGCCAGGCATTTTGTCTTTACGGTCGGCAATGGCTTACGGTCGCTCATGCACGGGCTTACCAGCGGCAGGCTGGCGAAGGTGCCGCTCAATACAGATCCGGAAGTACACGGCTACTACAGCCAGCTGACGCGTTGCTCGGCCTCCTTCGCCTTTCTCGCCGATATCTCCCTTCTGGTTCTGGGTGGAGCGCTCAAACGCAGGGAGCGTTTGTCTGCGCGCCTGGGCGATATTCTAAGCCTTCTCTATTTATGCTCCGCTGTGCTGAAACGCTTTAACGACGATCGCCAACCCTCTTCTGACCTGCCGCTGCTGCATTGGTGCATGCAGGATGCATTGTATCGCGTGCAACAGGCATTCGATGGGGTACTGGATAATTTTCCCGCTACCGGATTTACACGGCACGTACTGCGATTCATGGTGTTTCCGCTGGGCAAGCCGTTCTCTCCGCCCCCGGACGAACTGGAGCACCAAATTGCAAGATTGATGCTGGCGCCTGGCGACGCACGTGATCGCCTCACTGCCGGTATTTACATACCCACAGCCAAAGACGAGCCGCTGAATATTCTGGAACAGGCACTTCAGCGCGCAGTGTCTTGTGAAGCAACAGAAGCCAAGTTGCGTACGGCGATAAAGAGCGGGCAGATTCCCGCGCAGGAAGAAGAGAGTATCGAGGCTGCCCTCAAGCAAAGAATCATTACGTCTACGGAACTGGAGATATTGAAAAAAATGGGAGACTTGCGCCGCCGCGTGATCATGGTGGATGATTTTCCTTCTGACTTTGGCTCCAGGCCGGACAAGACAACTGAGGCTGCTTCGCCAATCAACGCATGAGCAATATGAGCAATGCCTCCGCCAGCCGGCCGCAGGTTCGATCGGCGTTATCTCCGGCAGCAACGCCAAGCGAAGCGGAAATCCCTACAACATCTGGAAGGCAGGACATGGCGGGCATCATTTCGGTGGAAATTGCGGGAACTCTGGATGGATTGTTCCGCGAGCGGGTACGCCGCACGCCCGAAGCGATAGCCTATCGGGATTATGACCGCTCGAGCGGCAAATGGCGTGACCTTACCTGGTCGCGAATGGATGAGCGCATTGCGCACTGGGTGATTGCGCTATCGAAGGAAAAGCTCAGACCGGGTGACCGCGTCGGGATAATGTTAAGAAACTGCCCGGAATGGGTAATGTTCGAGCAGGCTGCGCTGAGGCTCGGGCTGGTGGTAGTGCCGCTCTATCCTACTGATCGCCCGGATAATGCGGCCTATATCCTTCAGGATGCAGGCGTCAAGATACTTCTGCTGGAAGAACTGGGGCAGTGGCTCTCTTTCTCCGAAGGGAGTGACCAGATCGCAGGGCTTGTGCGCGTCATCATTATCCAGGGCAGTGTCAGGCAAGGTCATAGAGCAGGGAACGAGCTGGTACTTGCGCTGCATGACTGGCTGCCGGAGTGGTTCCCCGGCGAGAGGCCGACCGAGTCGCCGCAAGCATTGCCAAGCGTGGAACCCGTCTATCAGCTTCCTGCGGAGCCGGACCATCAAGCTTCGGAAGAAGTTGCGCTAAGCCGTGTCCTCGCTCGTGACCCGCATCAACTGGCTACCATCATTTATACATCCGGCACATCCGGGCGCCCCAAGGGCGTGATGCTCAGTCATCATAATATACTGACCAATGCGCATAGCTGCCTGCAGGTCGTACCGATCGAAGAAAGCGATGTGCTGCTCTCCTTTTTGCCGTTGTCCCACACGTTTGAGCGAACTGCCGGTTATTATGTGCCGATGATGCGGGGTTCGACAGTGGCGTATGCACGCTCGATTCCCCAGTTGCAGGAGGACTTGCTGATCATCCGGCCGACCATCCTCGTTTCGGTGCCCCGAATCTATGAGCGCATATATGCTGGCATTCGCGCCAGGCTGGCGGAGGGCTCCCTGCTGAGCCGCAAGCTGTTCGACCTTGCAGTCGAGATCGGGTACAACCGGTTCGAGTATCAGCAGGGGCGCGCCGAGAAGCATTTTTCCCATGCGCTGTGGCCGTTGCTGGAAATACTGGTGGCAAAGAAGGTGATGAGCAAACTGGGAGGACGGCTGCGCGCAGCGATGAGTGGCGGGGCCGCATTGTCAAGCGATGTTTCCCACGTATTTATCGGTCTGGGCCTGCCCATCCTCCAGGGCTACGGTATGACGGAAAGCAGCCCGGTCGTTTCCTGCAATACAATCGAGGACAATGCTCCGGCAAGTGTCGGACGGCCTATTCCAAGGGTGGAGGTGAAGCTCGGCGAGCAGAATGCCCTGCTTATTCGCGGACCCAACGTCATGCTCGGTTACTGGAACGATGAGGAGGCCACGCGAGCAGTAATGACCCCGGACGGCTGGCTCAATTCGGGTGACATCGCGGAAATCGATGAGTCCGGGCATATCACCATTACCGGTCGGGTGAAGGAAATCATTGTCATGTCCACCGGAGAAAAAATCCCGCCTGCCAACATGGAAGCAGCGATTCTGCGGGATCCGTTATTTGAACAGGTCATGGTGGTTGGCGAGGGACGTCCTCACTTAGCGGTGCTGGCAATTCTCAATTCCGGAAATTGGGAACGCATGGCAGACGAACACAATCTCGATCGGGACTGGCGCCGGTTGGCGGGTGATCCGAAGTTCGAAGAAATCCTGCTGGAACGAATCGCGTATCAGATCAGGGAGTTTCCCGGTTATGCCAGGGTATATCGCATTGCCGTGGTGACCGAGCCGTGGACAATCGAGAACCAGATGGTGACACCGACGTTGAAACTGCGGCGCACTTACGTGCTGAACCACTACAAAAGCGAAGTGGACAGGCTCTACACGAAGCAGTGAGCAGATGCCTATCCTGCAAAATCATGAAAAATGACAGTATCGGCAATTGATGGGTTACGGTTTAAGCCTCCACCCATCCTACGCAACTTATCCTGTGAAATCATGAAAAATGGCAGACAGTGACGCTGAATCTCAGGTGTCGCTGCCTGAGAGTTCCGACCCGGTGCTGCGGCTGGTGCCGATGCCTACGGATACGAATTATGCGGGAGACGTATTCGGCGGTTGGATCATGGCGCAAGTGGATATCGCCGGCAGCCTTCCCGCCATCCGTCGGGCTCGTGGTCGCGTTGTGACCGTAGCCGTGAATTCCTTTGTGTTCAAGCAACCGGTATTTGTCGGCGATGTCGTAAGCTTCTATGCCAATATCGTCCGGATTGGGCGAACCTCCATTACGGTGGATGTGGTCGTGTATGCGCAGCGCGGATTACGGCAGGGCGACAAGGAAATATGCTATCGGGTGACGGAAGCGGTGCTAACCTATGTTGCGGTCGATGAGCAGCGCAAGCCGCGCGTAGTTCCTCCGGAGTGACATGGACATATCGTATTGGAGGCAAAAGTGAACAATTCTGAATTTACCGTGCGCAAGGCCGCGGTTCTCGGCGCAGGAGTCATGGGAGCGCAGATTGCGGCGCATCTGATCAATGCGAACGTTGAAACCCTCTTGTTCGAGCTTTCCGCCGGAGAGGATCCCAATGCGAATGTCGTCAAGGCAATCGAAAATCTTAAAAAGCAGGACCCCCATCCGCTGTCGAGCCCAGCCAGGGCAACACTCATACAGCCTGCAAACTACGACCAGAATCTTGAACTGCTCGAGGAGTGCGATCTTGTAATCGAAGCGATTGCGGAGCGCATGGATCTGAAAACGGGGCTGTACGCGAAAATAGCGCCGTATCTGGGGGAACGCACAATTTTTGCCAGCAACACATCGGGGCTATCCATCAACCAGTTGGCGCAGGTGTTTCCGGAAACTCTGCGCCACCGTTTCTGCGGTATCCATTTTTTCAATCCGCCGCGCTACATGCACCTGGTGGAATTGATTCCCTGTACAGCCAGCGATAGCACCATGCTTGACGACCTGGAAGCCTTCCTGGTTACTTACCTGGGCAAGGGTGTCATACGCGCGAAAGATACGCCCAATTTTATCGCCAACCGGATTGGTGTATTTTCCATGCTCGCCACCATGCACCATGCCAGCGAGTTCGGACTTGGATTCGACGTGGTGGATGCTTTGACCGGTTCCCTCATTGGCCGCCCGAAAAGTGCGACTTTCCGTACGGCCGACCTGGTAGGGCTGGATATTCTTGCCCATGTGATCAATACCATGCGCGAAATGTTGCCAGACGACCCCTGGCACGAATACTATGCAGTGCCACCCTGGTTGCAAGCCCTGATAGACAAAGGCGCGCTAGGTCAGAAGGCAAAGCGCGGGGTATATCAGAAAACAGGCAAGGATATTCACGTGCTGGATATTGCACGAAACGAATATGTGCTCTCGGTGGGCAAGGCGGACGATGACATAGCGGAACTGCTCAAAGACAAAAGTCCTGCCGGCAAACTGGGTGCACTGCGCGCGAGTCCTCATCCACAAGCCCAGTTCCTGTGGGCGGTGTTTCGCGATCTGTTTCATTACTGCGCGGTGCATCTCGAGGAAATAGCGGACAATGCCCGTGACCTCGATTTTGCCATGCGCTGGGGCTTCGGCTGGGCGCAGGGCCCGTTTGAAACCTGGCAGGCCGCCGGATGGGGCGAGATCAGCGGATGGATCAGCGAAGATATCACCGCTGGAAAAAGTATGAGCAATGCTTCACTGCCGGAGTGGGTGCACGAATTGGGGCAAAGCCCGGCGCAGGCAGTCAACGCGGACATACAGGGAGTACACAGGAAGCCAGGCTCTTATGCGCCTTCCAGCAAGAGCTTTCGGCCGCGCTCCTCGCTACCGGTATACCGGCGGCAACTGTTTCCCGACCGGCTGCTGAGCGAAGAGCCGCAGTATGGCCGGACCGTATTTGAAACCCAGGCGGTGCGGATGTGGTGCATGCCGGAAAAGGCTGAAGCAGATGGCCGCACGGAAAAGGGCGATGACGGCATTGCCATACTCAGCTTCAAGAGCAAGATGCACACTATCGGCAGTGACGTGCTGGATGGAATTCAGCAGGCGATAGACGAAGCTGAGCGTAACTGGCGCGCCCTGATAATCTGGCAGACCGAGCCTCCCTTTTCTGTCGGTGCCAACCTGAAGAAGGCAACCGAGCGTTTTAAGAACGAAGAACCTCCTTCAGCCCTCAACGTACTGGCGAAGAAATTCAAGAAAACGGCACAATCCGCCGTACTCAAAGCCGCGCGCAAGCTCAATCTTGCGGATGCCCTGATGGCGGGAAAGCTGGCGGAAGTGGAAGCCATGATTGCGCAATTCCAGCAGACTTCACAGGCGTTGCGCTATTCGATGATTCCCACGGTAGCGGCAGTGGATGGACTTGCACTGGGAGGGGGTTGCGAATTCATCATGCATTGTGATCGTGCCGTCGCTACCTTGGAGAGTTATATCGGACTGGTGGAAGCGGGCGTGGGATTGCTGCCAGCGGGAGGAGGCTGCAAGGAGCTGGCGCTGCGCGCAGCGCAGAAGGCGACAGACGGTGATCCTTTTCCCGTACTGAAAAATTACTTTCAAAGCGTGGCAACGGCGCAAGTGTCGAAAAGTGCAGAGGAAGCCAAAGAGCTCGGGTATCTGCGACGTGCCGACGAAATCGTGATGAACCGGTTTGAATTGCTTTATATTGCCAAGGCGCTAGCGGCGGCAATGGCGGACGCGGGCTATCGTCCTCCGCTGAGAGCGCGCCGTATCCCCGTTGCCGGCGCAACCGGCATCGCGAACATCAAAGGTATGCTGGTCAATATGCACGAAGGCAACTTTATCTCGGATCATGACTTTCTGATCGGCACCAGGATTGCTTCTGTGATGTGCGGCGGAGAACTCACGCCTGGAAGCCTGGTCGATGAGGAATGGTTCCTGGAACTCGAACGGGATGCATTTATCGCACTGCTGGCAACCGAAAAGACCCAGGCACGCATCGAGCATACCTTGAAAACGGGAAAACCTCTCAGGAACTGAGAAAGCTGGACAATTTAACGACTTACCGCTGATCAGAAAGAACAAACGCAGATAAGAACAAAAAAGGCAATGAAAGCAGTTTTCAACGAGTGCGAGAGGGAAGCCGAAGACAGTCAAAGCCAGCACTGTTTTTATTGTGAATCAGCGTAAAGGAAATTCATCATGACAACGAAGCAAACCGGGGAAGCTTACATTGTATCTGCCGTCCGCACACCGGTAGGGAAGGCGCCGCGCGGAATGTTCAAGACCGTGCGCCCCGACGACATGCTCGCCCACGTATTGAAGGCTGCCCTCAATCAGTGCGAAGGTCTCGATCCTGCTGCCATCGATGATGTGATAACTGGCTGCGCCATGCCGGAGGCAGAGCAGGGATTGAACGTCTCGCGGATCTCGCTTCTGCTGGCGGGGTTGCCGAACAGCGTGCCCGGAATGACAGTGAACCGTTTCTGCGCATCGGGATTGCAGACCGTAGCGCTTGCCGCTGATCGTATCCGGCTGGGGGATGCCGATGTGATCATAGCGGCCGGCACCGAGAGCATGAGCATGGTACCGATGTCAGGCAACAAGCCGGCTTTGGACCCGGCCATATTCCTGCGCGATGAAAACGTTGCGATCGCCTATGGCATGGGTATTACCGGGGAAAAAGTGGCGCAGCGGTGGCAGATCAGCCGTGAGGCGCAGGACGAATTTGCGACGACGAGCCACACAAGGGCGCTGAAAGCAATCGAGACGGGGGAATTCGAGCAGGAAATTGCTCCCTATACTGTAGTGGAAAAGCGGCCCGATCTTGCTTCTCATGAAATACGCGATGTGGCAGTAGTT
>Ga0134128_10002733_pt1 | contig 21694 bp, 17 predicted proteins | sample KB31754_FD_96462 | JGI IMG/M metagenome (GOLD analysis project Ga0134128, IMG submission 96462) | Terrestrial soil microbial communities with excess Nitrogen fertilizer from Kellogg Biological Station, Michigan, USA - KB3-175-4 | ecosystem: Environmental > Terrestrial > Soil > Unclassified ... | reverse complement strand
TTGGTTGCATTCGCGGGACAAATGGCTTCGTACCTGGTCACCCTGGGATTCATGTTCACCACAGCCACGCACAGTGGATCCGGCCGGTTTGGCGCTGCGGTGCGCTGGAACTTCCCCAAAGCCTGGGGTGCATATCTCGGCCTGGGGGTTGCGTTCGCCATCGGGCTGCAAGTGCTGGCGAAGTTTTTGCCGATGCCCAAAGAAATTCCGATGGAAGCATTTTTCAAAACCGCGGCTCGAGCCTGGGTGCTTTCGATCGCAGCCATGACACTGGTTCCGCTAATGGAAGAACTATTTTTCCGCGGATTTTTATATCCGGTGGTCGCGCGACGACTCGGCGTGATTTTCGCGGTGGTGTTCACTGCTCTTAGCTTTACGGCGATCCATGTGCCGCAACTGGCTGATCCGCACATGCCGCTTTCAAACTCATGGGGCGCGGTGCTTCTCATCTTCATTATCGGTCTGGCGCTGACGATTGTGCGGGCCGTGAAAAAATCCGTCGCCGCCGGCGTACTTATGCACATGGCTTACAACGGGTTCACTTCATTAGCGGCGATTGTCGTCAGCGGTGGATTTCGCCATCTCGATCGCCTTTCTCATTGAGGACTGTGCTCTGCTAATCTAGAAATTCATGCTCTCCCCGCGACAGGAACTATTGCGTCTGCTTGCGACCAAATCATTTCGCCTTGGTGAGTTCAAATTGGCTTCGGGCGGCACCAGCGACTACTACATTGACTGCCGAACTACGACGCTGGATGCTCGCGGCGCACAGCTTACGGGGCAGGTTTTTCTCGACGAGATCAGGACGCGGTGCTGGGCGGCGAAGGCGATCGGCGGCCTCCCAATGGGCGCCGACCCAATTGTGATCGCGGTTGCCGTGGCCAGTGGCCTGCTGAACGGGTTTCTGGTGCGCAAGGCCGAGAAACAGCATGGGATGGGGCGGCGCATCGAAGGCTTTCAAGAAAAAGGTGCGCGCGTGATTATTGTTGATGACGTCTGCACGACTGGCGGTTCGACCGTTCAGGCAATCGAAGCCGCGCGTGAGTTCGGGTTCGAGGTTGTTGGCGTCATGTGTTTGGTCGAACGCGAAGAAGCTGGGGGGCGCGTGAACGTTGAGAAGGCCGCGGCTCCGGCGCCGTTCGTGTCGGTGTTTACCGCTGATGACGTCAGACGGGAGCATCTAGCCGTGCAAAACGGGTGAAAAGTTTTCAGAGTCGCGCGCCGTGGATCGCACGTGTTGTGGCGGCGGGTTTTTGCTTACGACTGCGACGCGGCGATGCACGACTGCTTTCTCAATGACTCAATAACTCAATTCTTATGATTCAAACTCTCGAATGGACCGACAATGGCGTCCGCTTCCTTGATCAGACGAAGCTGCCGACTGAAGAAATTTACGTCAATTGCACCACCTACCAGGAAGTCGCGGACGTGATCCGCAACATGGTGGTGCGCGGCGCTCCGGCAATCGGTGTGGCCGCAGGGATGGGTGTTGCGCTCGGGGTGAAGAACTCGACCGCCGAAAATGTTGCCGAGCTGAAACACGATCTCGATCAAATCTGCGACGTGATCGGCAAAACCCGGCCGACGGCGGTGAATCTGTTCTGGGCGATTCGGCGCATGCAGCAGAAGTTCGAAACGCTGCGCGAGCAGCCCGTCCGCCAGATCAAGCAGGCGATCATTGAAGAAGCCGTGCGCATGCACGCTGAAGACATCGCCATCAACCAGGCTATGGGCAAGCACGGCGCGGCCCTGATGCCGGCGACCGGTGGAGTGCTTACGCACTGCAACGCCGGCGCGCTGGCGACTGCCGGATACGGCACGGCCCTGGGCGTGATTCGTGCCGCCGTCGAACAAGGCAAAAAAATACACGTCTACGCGGATGAGACCCGGCCCTTTCTGCAAGGGTCACGGCTGACCGCGTGGGAACTGGTGAAAGACGGCATCCCGACCACCGTAATTTCCGACAACATGTCGGGCGCGATTATGCGCCAGGGAAAGATTGGCGCGGTCATCGTCGGAGCAGACCGCATCGCCGCCAATGGCGATGTCGCCAACAAGATCGGCACCTATACAGTTTCAGTCTTGGCGAAAGAACACGGCATTCCGTTCTACGTTGCAGCCCCGATTTCGACTGTCGATCTCGATACTCCCGATGGCAGCAAGATTCCGATCGAGCAGCGCAATCCCGCCGAAGTGACGACGATTGCGGGCAGGTTAATGACACCGAAAGGCGTAAACATCGAGAATCCTGCTTTCGATGTGACTCCAGCAAAATACGTAACGGCCATAGTGACAGAGCGGGGGATTGCCCGCGCACCGTATGGAGAGGCGCTGGCAGGACTGGTTCGGGGCAAGAAATAAGAACCATTGCTACTCTTGCCCAAAATGACCTGCCAAGATAAATGCCTGGTAAAAGGGCACTTATGGGATGAGATGTAATTGACCCCAGATTTACCCACCGGGCATTGCGTCTGATCGGCTCCTGAAGCAGAATGACGCAGCAGGAGAATCAAATGGCAACTCAAGGCTTGCGCTCTGGAACCGGCTTCGGCAGCCCGGCTCGAATCCAGGAGAGCGTCCTCGCCGCGCTCGAGAAACGTCTGCTCCTCTGGCTGGCGGAACGCATTCCTTCCCGGCTCAATTCCGACCACCTGACCGTGCTAGGCTTCGCGGCACAACTTCTGACCGGCATCAGCTATGCGTTGGCGCGATTCGACAAGTTGTGGCTCATTGTCGGAATCGGCTTCATGGTCCTGAACTGGTTTGGTGACAGCCTCGACGGCACCCTGGCCCGTGTTCGAAATCAGCAGCGGCCGCGCTACGGCTTCTACGTGGACCACATTCTGGACAGCATCGGCTCGGTCGCGTTGATGGGCGGGCTGGCGCTTTCCGGGTACATGAGTCCTGCCCTCGCGATCAGCTTGCTCGTGCTTTTTCTGCTGCTCTCGATTCAGTCATATCTTGCGGCCTACACGCTGGGCGAGTTTCGCATGTCATTCTGGAGTTTTGGCCCGACCGAGTTGCGGTTGCTGCTGGTTGCGGGGAACCTCGCACTGTTCCGCTGGCAGACGATTCTTCATGGTCATTATCGCCTCTTCGATTTCGGAGGAGCCATCGGAATTGCCGGCATGTCCGCGATGCTGGTCTTCTTTACCATAAAGAACATTGTCCGTCTTTACCAGGAAGAGCGGATTGCATGACCGGCTCACCATCGGGTTTGATCCGCTGGCTCAAATTCAACGCTGTGGGATTGATGGGAATATGTGTGCAGCTCGCAATTCTGGCATTGCTCCGCTCAGGCCTGGGATGGAACTATCTACTTTCGACCGCTCTCGCAGTCGAAATCACCGTCATTCACAATTTTCTCTGGCACGAGCGGTTCACCTGGGCAGACCGGTTTACGGATTCTCGGCGGGGAAGATTTGCTGCCTTCAACTTTAGTAACGGTGCGATTTCGCTGCTCGGAAATATCGGGACCATGAAGCTTCTGACCGGAGCGCTCGGACTGAACTATTTCGTTGCCAATATCGTTGCGATCGCAGTCTGCTCCCTGTTGAACTTCGCAGTTGGAGACCGATTCGTGTTCACGAACGCCGTTGCCGAAGCGGAGTCTCAGTCCATGTGATTGTGCTGGCGCTCCACTGACCAGATGTCTTCTGGCTTGTTTTCGAATGGATAAACGTGCACCATCCAGCCGAAAACCTGCGGAAAGAACCTTCCCCCGCCGGCGTCGCATTCTTCTTTAGTTGCAATCGAACCTCTGAGCCCGAACTTGGAACTCCGCGGCAGCACATCCTCTTCGCTCCGGTTCGGAGGCAGGCAGAGGTTCACGTGTGCGTGCCATTGCGCGATGCTCAGTGGAACCCGCGCGTTCAATTCGTCTTGGGTCGCATTTTTCCTGGCCGTATACATCAGGCCGATTAACTTGTACCCGTCACCGTTTTTCTCATACAGCAAAGAAGTCGGCAAGGATGGGTCAAAATGATTCCGGGCCTCCCACGCGTATGTGTAGTTGGTGAAGTGATATTGCTTCTGGGGAACATTGGGCAGAAAAATCTTGAAGCCGTCAGCCAAGGCCACTTTGTAGTCCTGATATTTTTCGGCGACCGCCCTTGCCGCTTGCGCCACCTGGTCCGCTTTTTCCTTGTCCCCGGGCTGAATGGGGCGAAGATCGGTCATCTTCATGTGCGGACCCATGTCGATGTGGCGGGACGCCATGGACTGCATGGCGCTGGCGGCTCCTTCGCCCATGCCCTGCGTATCGTGCATACCTTGCGTTTGACTGTGTGAATGGGACATATCCATTCCCGGCATGCTGTCGCTCGAAGATTGTCCATCTGCGCTTTGATTTGCCGAGAAGGTTATCAGCAACAAGAGGGTCGGAATCCACGCTATACGCATCTCGTAGAACCTCACTTTTCAGACATTAAACACAACAATTGCCGGCATGTTGGTCATAAATTTGAAAAAATCACACTTGGATTTGTAAAGCTCACGTTTTGTTCTGGCGCGGCCAGAGCGTGTCTCGGTCGGTGCCAGTACTCGACTCAGCACTCGCGCTGGATCGCGAGCCCGACGTCCGCTAAAACCTTTGCCGCCGCTTCCGATCCCGAGCGCACGCAATCCGGAACACCGATTCCGGAATAGGCATTTCCCGCAAGTGCAAGGCCCGGCAGCCCCGCAACTTGTTCGCGAATCCGCGCGACTCTGGCTGTATGCCCCAGGCCGTACTGCGCCATTGCACGCTTCCATCGGTGGATTCTGGAAACAAGAGGCTCTGCTCCCAGTCCCAAAATCTGCCGCAACTCGGCTTGAACCAGAGTCGAAACCTCTTCATCGGACATAGCGAGAACGTCGTCATCTTTGGATCCGCCCAGAAAACAGCGGATCACGGCCCGGTCCGCCGGCGCGCGATGCGGAAACTTATTATGAACGAACGTGGTCGCCAGAATGCGGCGCTCTTCGGCTCGCGGAACCAGGAATCCGAAGCCGGGCTGCAGCGTCGCGCGTACAGATTGGCCGAAAACCATCGCCACCGTCACTGACGAACTGTAGGAGATCGCTTTCAGTTCATCCGCAAGCCCTGGACTGCCTTTGAGCAGCGCCGCCGCGGCATACGCAGGTGCAGCAACAATAGCCGCGTCGAACTCCTCTGTTCTGCCAGCGCCGACCACCAGCCACTTCCCTGATTCCCGCTTGATGGCATCGATCGGAGTATTCAGCCGGCGGGTGGCTTCAGGGATTCGACCAAGCAGCGTGTCCACGAGCTGCTCCATTCCGTTTTTTAGGGAGGTGAACAGCGGCCTTTTCTGCGCAGCATCAGCACGCCTTCGAGCCGCAATCATGGCCTTTCCCAGGCTGCCGAACTTCGCTTCCATTTCGACAAATCGAGGCAGGACTGCCTGCACACTCAGTTCATTGGCGCTCCCCCCATAAACGCCCGCCAACAATGGGTCTGCGACGCGCTCCACCATTTCACGTCCATAATGACGCTCGACGAAATCGGCGACCGTACTTTCAGCCGACTCGCCAGTCCCGTGGTAGAACCACTCCCGCAAGATCTGAAGCCTGGTTTGCCATGAAAACAATGGCGATGAAAACACTGCACCGAGCTTTGTTGGGACCATGAACATCAGGCCATCGGGTAGGGGCACCAACCGTCCCTTGATTAATATGTAGGTTTTGCGCTCGCTGTCGTTCGATCCGATCAGTTGATCATCGAGGCCCAGTTCGCGGCAAAGCTCTGCGGCCCAGGGCTTTTCGCTCAAAAAAGAATCAGGGCCAGCTTCAAGGACGCAGTCTTCCACACATTCCGTTCGTAGAACTCCACCAAAACGCGAGCCCCCCTCGAACAGCGTGTATTCCAGCGGCGCGCCATTATTTTTTTGCTTTTGCAATGCGAATGCCGCGGACAGGCCGGAAATTCCGCCGCCGATTACCGCGATTCTCTTCATGCGGATTTGCTCGTGGCCAAGCGGGACTTGGCCACGTCTGCGAGAGCTGCCGTCAATAGTTGAGACTCATTGAGCGATTCCGCCCGCCATAACTGCATCGCCTGTTCTTGCGCGAACTGCTTGAATACAACATCAATGTCGTACAGGATTTCGACATGATCGCAGAGAAATCCAATCGGTTGCACGAACACTCCGCTGAAGCCACTACGTTTCAGGTCCATGATCGTTGCTTCTACGGTCGGACCCAGCCAAGCACCTCCGGACATGCCCTGGCTTTGAAACGCAAACCGCCACTCGCGATCTTCCAGAGCAGCCGCTTTGGCCACCAGTTCGGCCGTTTGCCGTGCCTGAACCTCATAAGGATCGCCCTCGAGAACGGTGTGTGAGGGAACGCTATGCGCTGTGAAAATCACCGGCACATTGCGCCCAGCTTCCTTGCGCGCATTATTTCGGCCAGCTTTCAACTTTTCCGCAAATGCTTGAATCAGGCGCGGCTGGTCGTGCCACGATTCCACAAAATCAAAAGTCAGCTTCGGGTCATCGCAGGCCCGTAGCGAAGTCCGGTATAGGCCGACACTGGTCCGCGAATTCTGTGGCGCCAGGCAGATCACGATTGCATGGTGAACACTATCGGCTACCATTTTGCGCAGCACGTCCGAAACAAACGGCCGCCAGTTCCGCATGCCAACATAGACCGGCATCTTCAGTTTTACGGCCAGCAGTTCGCCTTGCTTCAGCGTGATCGCCGTCAGCGGAGATTTCCCAATCGTCTCATATCGCCGAGTCACCTCCTGGACTACCTCTGGTGGCAGCGGCCGGCCACCTGTCACTTTCAGCAGAAAGGGCTTAACGTCCTGCGGCGAGTCTGGACTGCCATGTGCCAGCAATAGAATCGCCGTCGAATTTTTCGGAATTTCATTCATTACACGCTTGTAGTTGTCGTCGAGTATTCCTGCACGAATTCAACCAGCCTCTTCACATTTTCCACCGGAGTTTCGGGCAAAATTCCATGTCCCAGATTGAAAATGTGGCCCGCGCGACCGCCCGCGCGCCGCATTATCTCTCGCGTTCGCACTTCGATCTCAGGCCAATTTGAAAACAGCACAACAGGATCCAGGTTGCCCTGTACCGCGCCCCGGTTTCCCAGTCTTGCCCATCCTTCGTCCAGATGAATTCGCCAGTCCAGCCCGATAACATCGGCTCCAGTTTCCTTCATGGAAGATAGCAAGGTTGCAGAGTCAGTTCCAAAGTAGACGACGGGTGCCATGGTGGATTTCAGCGCCCGCACGAGTTCGATTGTTCGCGGCAGCACGTATTGTCGGTAATCATCGACCGACAAACATCCCACCCAACTGTCGAAAATCTGAATCACATCGGCGCCCGCACGGACCTGCTCGGCTGCGTATTCTCCAGTCACCGAAACCAGCTTGCGCAGAAGTTCGTCGAACACCTCGGGATGCCAGTACATGAGCTTTTTGGTTTGCACGTAATGGCGGGAGCCGCCGCCTTCAATCATGTAGCTGGCGAGAGTGAACGGGGCCCCGCAGAATCCGATTACCGGCACCTTCGATCCGAAGTGCCTGGCAACCATGCCCACAGCCTCGGCCACGTAACCGAGGTCAGCTGCCGAGTCTGTCCGCAGGCGCTCAACCTGCGATTTTTCCCGGACTGGAGCCTCGATCACGGGGCCCTCACCAGCCGAAAAGTGAAATGGCAGCCCCATGACCTCGAAAGGCAACAACAGGTCGGCAAAGATGATCGCAGCATCCACATCCAGAATCTCCGCTGCGGTGATGGTAACGTCGGCGGCGAGCTGCGGCTTCTTACATATCTCAATCAAGGAATGACTCTTACGGACCGCCCGGTATTCCGGCATATACCGCCCCGCCTGGCGCATAAACCAGACCGGTGTTCGGTCAACGGGCAGGGATTTGCAGGCGCGGACAAATCGAGAGTCAGGCGCTGACATGAAGAATTACTGTAGCACTGGTGGGTCAAGCAATGCCCGGTTGGGTCCTACGGACTGCTGTTCATCGAGGCCGCACTTCGAGTGCTTCGTCCTCCGGCAACTCGAGGCCAATTTCAACTCGATTACGTCCATTGCGCTTGGCGCGATACAGAGCTGTATCCGCGAGCGCGACCAGGAATTCCGGATCGCTATCAGCGGTGCCCAGGGTCACGCCGAGACTTACGGAAACTTTGGCGGCATCCTCGCCCAGATCAATGGCCTCGTCGCCAATGGCTGAGCGGATGCGTTCAGCGAGTTTCTGAGCCAATGCCAGGTCGCACCCTGGGGCGATCAGCAGAAACTCTTCGCCGCCGTAGCGCCCGAGTGAGTCGTAAGACCGCAGCATCGAACTGATTCGCTGGACGGCAGTGACCAGCACCGTGTCCCCGGCCGCGTGTCCATGATGGTCGTTTATTTTTTTGAAGTGATCGAGATCCGCAAGGATGATGCCGAGCGTGTTCTTGTCGCGCCGGCAGCGGGCGAGTTCCTTTCGCAGCACATCGCGAATCGCGCGCCTATTGAGTACACCGGTCAATGCGTCATGTTCGGCATGGAACCGCAATGATTCCTGTGCCTGCAGCAGTTCCGCCTTGGCCTTCTGAATCGCAGTCAACATGCTGTTGACCGCGCGCGCCAGATCGCTAAGCTCATCTCGTCCGTCGGCATTGAGCCGCAAAGCCAAGTCTCCGCTCACCGTCACCTTCGCGATATCGCTGCTCAGACTGGCAATGCGGGTGACCAGCACCTCATCCACGAAAAAGAAAAGGGCGCCACAAAAGACCGCTCCGGCCAGCATGAGCAAACTCCACAGATAGCGGATTTCGATCGTGCCTTCGAGGTGAAGGGAGCGTGGCGTGCGTTCTACCAGCAAACGTCTCGTCCTTCCCTCAAAGTCCCTGACGGCCACATAATTCAGTGACGTGGAATCGCTTTCCGCCCGCGCCAGGCTAGACCCGTCTGTCCACAACGTCCCCGGCAGGCTCCTGGCAACGCTGTCCGCGGGTTCGATCCACACGGGATTGCCCATCCAGCGTGAAAGGGAGGAGGTCACAGTTTCGTCCAACTCGCGGCCCATCACCAGAGTCCCTCTCGCAGTTCCTACTCCCTCCGTACTCAGAATGGGATGGTAGGAAAGCATGAACAGCCGGCCCTTCAACTCCAAGATCCCGTTCAGGGGAACACCCTTCAATCCGGCTGCTTCCGCTCGCTGCTGCACTGCTTCAATGTTGCGGATATCGTCATCGCTCGCCGCCCAGGTTCCGCTATTCCGATTCACCACCACCCGCCCCGACTGGTCAAAGAGAGCCACCAAATCTACCTGGATTCCCTTGAGTGAGTCGGCTGTGAGTTCTGTGCGCACGAAGCCGGGATCGCGGCTTTGCATGAAGTTATAAGTGCGGTCCCACTGGCCATAATCCACCGCGAGAATTTCCAGATGAGACTGTTCGTTGCGCAGTCCGCTTTGCATGTGACTAATAGTTTCGCGGGCCGAATCGCTCTCCAGGCGGGCAAAAGCTTTGAGCAGAGCAAAACGTGAAAGCAGGTATACGGCTGCCAGGAAAGCGCCCAGCGCCAGGGCCGAAAATAGCAGGATCTTCTTGCGAATAGTCATAGAACTAACAGTAAAGCCACTATTGCGGTGAACGCTGGCCCCCAGCGCTCCTACACCGCTCTTCAGAATTCTGATGATTACAACTCGACTTCTAAATCGGCCTCCGGCCTCTGGGGGCAAACCGCCCTTGCAGGGTGCATCCCTTACGGGATTTGAGCCTTCTCACGATAGCATCGCGGTTCCTGCTTTTGGCTGGATAGGGTCACCCTTCTGAAACTTTGGTAACCACGATGGAAATACTCAGGAGTACTGGAATGTCAGGGTTTTTGCCTTGAGAAAAGAGCCTTCGGAAGACGTTCCAGCAGCTTGACAGGGGAATTCCACCGCGCGATCTGGGCGGACCACGCTGCAGGATGTACGAGTGGCAAGGGCTCGGCTGACGGGCCCACCCGTGAACCGGTCCCTTCGCGGGCAAATATCAGGCAGTTCTGAGCGTAATACCAGAGCACGCGGGGATCATTCCAGACCTGGAGCCGCAATACATCGTGGCATCTGTAGCCAGCTTCGCTGAAAAGGTCGGCCCAATACTTGGGCCACTGCTCATTGACATGGCGACGACCGCCCTGTCCTGGAATCGCAGCCGAAAACAACACTTTATCGGCGGCACGACACAAGGATTGAACGAACTCTCGCGCTTTTGACTTCGGCAAATGTTCAGCCACTTCGAGCGCAAGGGCCAAATCGAACCTCCGGGCCAGGTCCAGAGGGGTGTCCAAATCATGAACTACTATGTTTTCCCGTGGAATCGCCAACTTCACACCGGAAATCCAGTCTCCCTCAATTCCCAGAATGTCTCCTATACCGAGCTCTGAGGCAATGGCGAGCCAATGGCCCGCGCCACATCCGACATCAACCAGGCTGGCCGGCTTAAGCAACGAAATTACAATAGGCAGGATTACGCTGGCGGACTCGCGGGTCTGTTCCAACTCGCGGTAGAACTTCGCATTGTAGAAACGGTCTTCGCCGCTCATGGTTAAAGATCGAGTGCGAGGATTATAGAATGCTGACCGATACGCCCGCGGTTGCTCCGGCGGTTCACGCTCTCTACAATGGGGGTTCACGCCGGGTGATCGGGGCGACCGTTTGATCGGACAAGCATTTTGGCTATTCTTGAATCGCCCAATTGACCGGATCATCCTATAAAATCTCTTATGATCCACTTTCCAGTTCCCGAAGCCCTCACCTTCGACGACGTGTTGCTACTGCCGGCCCGCTCTGATGTGGTTCCGGCCAACGCCAACACCCAAACGCAGCTCACTCGCAACATCCGGCTGAATATTCCCATCGTCAGCGCCGCCATGGATACCGTGACCGAGTCGCATATGGCGATTGCGCTCGCGCAGCAGGGCGGCCTTGGAATCATCCATCGCAATCTCACCATCGAACAGCAGGCCGAGGAAGTGGATAAGGTAAAGCGGTCGGAGAGCGGCATGATTGTTGATCCCGTGACTATGAGCCCGGATGACAAGGTCTCCGACGCGCTGGAGATGATGCGGAAGTACAAAATTTCCGGCGTTCCCATCACCAAGAACAAAAAGCTCGTTGGCATTCTCACCAATCGAGACTTGCGCTTCGAGACTCGCTTCGACGTTCCCATCAGTCAGGTCATGACCAAAGAGAACCTGATTACGGTTTCGGTTGGGACCACGCTCGAACAGGCTGAAAAAATTCTGCACAAGCACCGTGTTGAGAAGTTGTTGGTCGTCGATGAGGCTTACAACCTCAAAGGACTGATTACCGTGAAGGATATCCAGAAGAAATTAAAATACCCGAATGCGGCCAAGGATTCTCAAGGCCGTCTGAGGGTAGGCGCTGCTATAGGTGCGACCGGAGATTTTCTCGAACGTGCCCAGGAACTGATCAAAGAAAGTGTGGATCTTCTCGCTATTGATAGCGCGCACGGCCATTCCAGCCGCGTGCTCGATGCCGTCAAAACCATTAAAGCGAAGTTTCCCGAAGTGGATCTGATTGCGGGCAATGTTGGAACTTTCGACGGCGCCTGCGAACTGGCGCGTGCTGGTGCCGACGCGATCAAAGTCGGTATTGGTCCGGGCTCGATCTGTACCACACGGGTCGTCACTGGTGCCGGAGTGCCGCAGATCACCGCCATAGCCGAAGCCTATCGCGCAACTAAAGACGCCGCTGTTCCGATCATCGCTGATGGCGGAATCAAGTATTCCGGCGACATCACCAAAGCCCTCGCCGCCGGGGCAAGCGCCGTCATGATGGGGTCGATGTTCGCCGGGACTGATGAAAGCCCGGGCGAACTCATCCTGTACCAAGGCCGGACATTCAAATCGTACCGCGGTATGGGTTCCATTGGCGCAATGGCCGCCGGATCGAGCGAGCGTTACTTCCAGAGCGCGTCGGAAGAGTCGTCGGCTGCCGTCCCGAATATGGGCGCCGACCCGAACCGTCTGGCAAAGCTTGTGCCTGAAGGAATCGAAGGCCGCGTGCCGTATCGCGGTTCGGTATCGATGATTCTTTATCAAATGGTCGGCGGATTGAAGTCCGGCATGGGCTACTGCGGCTGCGCGACGCTGCCGGAATTACTGCAGAAAACTCGCTTTGTCCGCATCAGCGGCGCAGGACTACGCGAGAGCCACGTGCACGACGTCATGATCACCCGTGAAGCGCCGAACTACGCGGCGGAATAAGGCGCATGCCGAATCTGTAGATTGAAGGATTTTCGAAAATTCAGTAGATCGAGTCGTACTCCGAAATTACCCACTTTCCGGTGCGATTGTCCATCGTGACCGACAGCATGTCCTGATATTCCTGGCTGCCGTTCCGCCGCTTGCCCTGGTAAGACAGGATTCGTAGCGGAGGCCGGTCCTCCCAGTCCACGATCTTCCATGCCAGCAAAGGATTTTTGGCTTCGGATTCGCAAATGAATTTTGCTCGCTTGGCCCTGTAATCCTTCTCCCAATCGACCAGTTCCGTTTTGCAGTTGCCGTCTCGCATGGCGCGAAGAAAGTCGCTGGCCGTGCGCTCGGAGGTACGGTCGCGCATTGGGTTGAGATCGATCGAAAGTGGAACTTTGTTCAGCGGATCGATCTCCGGTGATTTTGCCAAGACCGGCGGCTGCGAGTTTAGCCAGGACAAATAGAAGAGGAACCCCAACAGCACCAGGCAACCTGCTCCGGCGGCAATTGCGATGTGGATTTTGGCGATTTTCATGCGCGTCGCGGCTCGGCGCCAGAGGGGAGGGCTGCTAAGCCCAAGTTTAGGCCGAAATACTGCCAACGAAAGGTTACTTTCGTGAGAGGAGCAACCCTTGTACCACCGGACATGCTCATTATGCTTTTCTCGCGGAGACACGCTAATGCAGGGCCAAGCGGCCAAGTTTACAAAAAGAAAAGGCGGGTCTGGTCCCGCCTTCTACAACAACCAAAATTCAATCAATGAGTTATTTGTGCCATGGTTTTCGGCGCAATGTTCTTCGCTTCTTTCAGATGATCTTCTAACGTGGGAGCGGTCTGCGCGGCGAAACTTTTTACATCCGGATCTTTTCCATTCTTTGCCTCATTCTTGAACTCCCGAACATCCTTGGTATGATCTGCCACCATGTCCTTCATGTAGGCTCGATCGAATGCCTCACCCGAGAGTTTCTCCAGCCGCGCTTTGGTGGCGGCATCCTTTGCGTCCAGCTTTGTGGGAAGCGTGACACCTTCTTTCTGAGCGACTTCTTTAAGTTGGTCATTGGCCTTGCTGTGGTCATTCACCATGCGCTCCCCGAATTGCTTCACTTCCGGTGATGCAGCTTTTTCTTGCGCCAGCTTCCCGAGTTCCACTTCCGCTTTGCCCCCTTCGGCAGCTTTTCTAATGAACATCCGCTCGGAAGCCGTCATGTGTTTCGCGGTACCCATGGCATTTGTCGAGTTGCTGTTGTTTGTATTACTCTGCGCCACCGCTCCCAGGGAGCACAGTCCGGCCATTGCCAATCCCAATCCAATATTTCGTAGGTTTGATAACGTAATCATGTCCTACTCCTCTCTGTAGTTGTTCGATGCCTTATGGGCGCCAAAGTTTGGGAGCACGAAGGTCAAAATCAAGCTCTGGGCAGAGAAGCGCAGACGGGCAGAACAGCTGGACCGGCGATTTTTAGCGTGACTTCCGAGTAAAGGACTCTATTGGATTGTGGATTGCGCCTGGGATGGTTCACTCGGTCGCCGGGCATCAATCACGCGATAGTCTTTGTACTCAATGGTCAGAGTAGCGCGTCCACCCAAGCGGATATAGCTGACCGATTCATTCCTGACCGGAAGCCAGAAGTCCTGCACTTTTTTGTACTCGTGATGAATCTCGCTTTTCTTGGTCCAGAACGATGGGTTTTGCGCCGGTTCGGCTTCGATGCGTGTGACCGCGAAATCCGATCCATCCACCCAGACCTGTCCGCGATAAACATACTTGCTGCTCGATTTTGGATCCACTCGCAATATATATTGCCCTCCGGTCTTGGACGGCTCGTATCCCGTCAACTCGAACGTATAGTTGTCGCGATTTAACTGCGTCTTGGCATTCATGGCCGGCTGTGCCGCTTCCTTCTCGCTTTCCATTAACTTCTTGAACACTCGATTCAAAACCAGCTTCGATCCGCTTTGAGAGATTACTTTGAACTCTTTTGACGACGGTTTGTCGTAGCTGGCCTCAACCGTCATTTCAGCCTCCCGGTCGCCAGGGAATCCCTGATATACCAGGCGGTAAACTCGGGTTGCGTCGGAATGCAGAAGCGCCTGCCCCCGCTCCTGATTTCTGCGGATCAGATTGTCTACTACTTGATCCACTGAGAGGGGCGCGTCGGCTTTGGACACGTTCGTAGAGTCCGCCGCAGTGAGCGCCGCGGGACTAATCAGTGCGATCAAGGCGACCACACAGACGACAGCACGAGTTCTGAGGACGGCTCTCACTGGGTTGATCTAGTGTAGGCTCTTGCCGCGAGATCCTTGTTAATTTGATGTACAGATTAGGTCGTAAGTTCGTTTGGAGCCTTTACCGGATCCGGCCCGCAAAGGCTTGCGGATCGCCACGGTGCACTGTTCCCAATTCAAGCCATGCTTGCGTTGGCCCAAAATTGAATCATTGCTTCGCTTAACGAATCATTAACAATAGATAATCTATCCACCAGCGCTCGTCCGGCACGAACTTGATAAACTGGAATGTTCCGCGGGACGCTCGGGATCCACTATGCGATTTGATTAAGTATTTCAGGGAGAAATCCTCATGGCGGTCAGCGATCAGGCAGTTTTAACCGGTAAGCAGCTCGACCTGCTCAGCATCAACACCATCCGAACTCTTTCGATCGACGCGGTGCAGAAGGCCAATTCCGGACATCCCGGCGCGCCGATGGCGCTGGCCCCTGTGGCTTACGTTCTCTGGCAGGAATTCCTGCGCTACGATCCCGCCGATCCAGTGTGGCCGAATCGCGACCGCTTCATTCTTTCGAATGGGCACGCCTCCATGCTGCTCTATTCGATGCTGTACCTATCCGGAGTTAGAGCGGTCGATTCCGAATACAAGGTTCTCGACCAGCCCGCAGTTTCACTGGATGACATCAAAAATTTCCGTCAGCTCGACAGCAAGACTCCTGGCCATCCTGAGTACCGCATCACTTCTGGCGTTGAAACTACTACTGGACCGCTCGGGCAGGGGATCGGCAACAGCGTTGGCATGGCGATGGCCGGCAAATGGCTGGAGGCGCGGTACAACCGCCCCGGCTTCGAGATTTTCGATTACAACGTGTACGCGTTCTGCGGCGACGGCGACATGATGGAAGGCGTGGGCAGTGAAGCGGCTTCACTCGCTGGACATTTGAAGCTGCCGAACCTGTGCTGGATCTACGACTCCAACCATATTACGCTCGATGGTCCTGCCGATTGGTCCTTCAGCGAAGACGTGGCCACACGTTTTAAAGGCTATGGATGGAATGTCACCCACGTCGGTGATGCCAACGACCTTAATGCCGTCTCCGGTGGTTTCCGCGAGTTCCTCGCTACAAAGGACCGGCCTACGCTCATTATCGTGAACAGTCATATCGGCTACGGATCTCCCCATAAGCAAGATACCAGTGCCGCCCACGGCGAACCGCTGGGTGCCGATGAAGTCAAGCTGGTAAAGAAGAATTACGGCTGGCCCGTAGACGCCCAATTCCTGGTGCCTGACGGTGTACTCGAAAATTTCCACGACGGCATTGGTGAACGCGGTAAGGAACTGAGCTCGGACTGGAAGGAATTGTTCAACGGTTATGGCCAGCAGTTCCCAGATCTCGCGGACAACATCAATCGCATGCAGCGCCGCGATCTGCCCGACGGCTGGGACAAGAACTTGCCGGCATTTCCGCCGGACCCCAAAGGCATCGCCACCCGCGAAAGCTCCGGAAAAGTCCTAAACGTGGTCGCGGAGAACATTCCCTGGCTCGTCGGCGGGTCGGCCGACCTAGCCACCTCTAACAAGACCACATTGAAGTTTGAAGGCGCAGCTGACTTCCAGGCCGGCAACTATGCAGGCCGGAACTTCCACTTCGGTGTGCGTGAGCATGGAATGGCGGCTGCGCTGAACGGCATGGTGCTATCCAAGCTGCGCGCCTTCGGCGGAACGCTTTTCAACTTCACCGATTACATGCGTCCATCCATGCGCCTGGCCGCGATCATGGAAATCCCCACGATCTACGTGCTCACGCATGATTCGATCGGGCTGGGAGAAGACGGCCCTACGCATCAACCGGTCGAGCAACTCGCATCCCTTCGCGCCATGCCCGGCATGATAACCATGCGTCCCGGCGATGCGAATGAAGTGGTCGAGGCCTGGAAGGTGATCTTGCAGTTGAAGCACGAGCCCGTTTCGTTGGTGCTCACCCGACAGGCGCTGCCAACGCTCGACCGCTCGAAGTACGCAGCTGCTTCTGGAGTAGGCAAAGGTGCATATGTGCTTGCCGATGCGCAAGGCGGAAAGCCCCAACTCATTCTCATCGGTACCGGAAGCGAGCTTTCACTGTGCGTCGAGGCGTACGAAAAGCTCACCGCTGAGGGTGTTCACGCCCGAGTCGTGAGCATGCCGTCGCCCGATATTTTCGAGCAGCAGGAGCAGGCGTACCGGAACAGTGTCCTTCCGCCAGATGTGCGTGCCCGAGTTTCAGTCGAAGCCGGATCTACCTTTGGATGGGAACGTTACGTGGGCCTCGATGGAGCCATCATAGGAATGACCACTTTTGGCGCGTCCGCTCCCGCAAAAGATCTATTTAAGAAGTACGGATTTACGACCGATCACGTCATTCAAGCCGCCAAAGATGTTCTGGCGCGTAACCGATAGCGAGGCATTTATGCAGCCCACAGGAATTGTTGATACCGAAAAAGCCGTCAATCCTCTGAAATCCCTGCTCAAGTTTGGCCAGTCGCTATGGCTGGACTACATCCGCCGCGATTTGCTGACCGGCGGCGAACTCAAGCGCTTGATCGACCAGGACGGTCTTCGCGGTATGACTTCTAATCCCGCCATCTTCGAGAAGGCGGTTGCGGGGAGCACAGACTACGCAGACATTCTCAGTCAGTTGAAAAATCGTCCTGATCTCGACGCCAAAGCGCGCTATGAAGCCATTGCCATCCGCGATATTCAGGATGCCGCCAATCTGCTGCGTCCGGTTTATAACGAATCTCATCGCCGTGACGGCTATGTCAGCCTCGAAGTCTCTCCTTATCTTGCTCGCGATACCCAAGGCACTCTCGAAGAAGCGCGGCGGCTCTGGAAAACGGTCAACCGTCCTAATGTGATGATCAAAGTTCCAGGAACCGCTGAAGGCATTCCCGCATTCGAGCAACTCATCGGCGAAGGCATCAACATCAACGTGACACTGCTGTTTTCGCAGGAGGTCTATCAGAAGGTTGCTGAAGCCTACGTGCGCGGGCTCAACAAGTATGTTGCCGGTGGCGGGAGCGATGTCGGCCACATCGCCAGCGTAGCCAGCTTCTTTATCAGCCGCATCGACAACTCGGTCGATGCCCAGATCTCAGCCAGGCTCAAGACGGCGAAGAATCCGCAGGAAGAGCAAAAACTGAAGTCTCTGCTCGGCAAAGTCGCCATCGCCAATGGCAAACTGGCCTATCAACGTTATTTGACCATCTTCTCAGGCGCCGGCTGGGACAGTCTCCGCTCTCAAGGTGCACAGACCCAGCGCGTGCTTTGGGCCAGCACCAGCACCAAGAATCCCGCCTATCCTGACATTCTTTACGTCACCGAACTGATCGGTCCCGACACGGTAAACACCATGCCGCCGGCCACGGTTGATGCATTCCGCGATCACGGCCAGCCCCGCGAGACCCTGACCGAAGACATTCCGGCTGCTGAAAAAGTCATGCAGGATCTCGCTTCGGTGGGAATCTCCATCGACAAAGTTACTGACGATCTCACCAGCGATGGGGTGCGCCTGTTCGAAGAAGCCTTTGACAAGCTGCTGGCCGCAGTAGAAAAGAGCACTCAAGGCGGCACGACCCCCAAGATCAGCCAGCAGCAGGCCAAACTTCCCGAAGACCTGGCTAAACAGGTTTCGCTTGCGGTCAACGACTGGCGCGCCAGCGGCAAAGTGCGCCGGCTGTGGCAGCGTGACGCTTCGTTGTGGACAAACTCGGACGAGTCGCAATGGCTTGGCTGGCTCGACATCACTGAAAAGCAACTCGAAAAGAAAAATCAGTTCCAGCAACTCGCCGAAGAAATTCGCAAAGAGAATTTCAGCGATATCTTACTTCTCGGTATGGGTGGTTCAAGCCTTTGCCCCGAAGTTCTCGAAAAGACATTCGGTGAGATCAAAGGCTTTCCTCGCGTGCACGTGCTCGATTCCACCGATCCCGCGCAGGTGAAGAGTTTCGAGAAAAAGATCGACGTCGGCAACACCTTGTTCATCGTTTCGAGCAAGTCGGGTACAACTCTCGAACCCAATATCTTCAAGCAGTACTTCTTCGAGCGTGTGAAGCAGGCTATCGGCGCTGAGAAAGCCGGCAGCCGCTTTATCGCGATTACCGATCCAGGCTCGAAGCTGGAGAAAGAAGCCGAAGGCGACAAGTTCCGCCATATTTTCCACGGCGATCCAAGTATCGGAGGCCGCTACTCGGCGCTCTCCAATTTCGGTATTGTTCCGGCTGCAGTGATGGGGCTAGATGCCGCCAAATTCCTGGACCGGACCGAAGAGATGGTTCAGGCCTGCGCTGCGTCCGTGCCGGTTGAGGCCAATCCCGGCGTGATGCTGGGCGCAGTTCTCGGCACTGCCGCTAAATCGGGGCGAGACAAGGTCACCATCATTACCTCGCCCGCAATTTCAGATCTCGGAGCCTGGCTCGAACAACTACTCGCCGAATCGACCGGCAAGCAAGGCCACGGAATTATTCCCGTCGATCGCGAAGATCTGGCCGCTCCTGAAACCTACGGCAACGATCGAGTGTTCGCCTATTTGCGTTTCGAGTCCGCGCCTGACGCTGGGCAGGACGCCAAGGTTGCCACCCTTGAAAAAGCCGGCCAACCGGTGATCCGTATCGCCGTCCACGACACCTACGATCTTGGCCAGGAATTCTTCCGCTGGGAGATCGCTACCGCTGTCGCCGGTTCGATCATTGGAATCAATGCCTTCAATCAGCCCGACGTCGAAGCCAGCAAAATTGAAACTCGCAAGTTAACCAGCGAATACGAAAAATCGGGTTCACTGCCACCGGAGCAGCCCATCTTCGAGCAGAACGGCATCAAGCTCTTTACTGATGCCAAAAATGCAACCGCGTTAGGCAAACCGAATTCTCTCACCGAATATCTCAAGGCGCACCTGAGCCGCATTAAGTCCGGCGACTATTTTGCAGTACTCGGTTATGTCGAAATGAATGATGAACACGAAGCCGCGTTGCAAAAGATGCGTCACGCCGTTCGCGATTCAAAGCACGTAGCTACCTGCCTCGGTTTTGGACCGCGCTTCCTGCATTCAACCGGACAAGCCTACAAAGGCGGCCCCAACAGTGGAGTATTCCTCCAGATCACCTGCGATGACGCTGTCGATCTTCCGGTGCCTGGACAGAAATACACTTTCGGCATCGTTAAGGCTGCCCAGGCCCGCGGGGATTTTCAGGTCCTGGCCGACCGTGGCCGTCGTGCCCTGCGCGTGCACTTGGGCAAAGACGTGAACGCAGGCCTTTCGGAACTATCCAAGGCTGTGGCCGAAGCGTTACGAAGCTGAATCCGTTTATCATGTGATGTCATTTGCCACCGCCACAGCGGTGAGGAACCTGCTTTTTGCCTGACGAAGGAGAGAACGCATGCGTCTAGGAATGGTTGGTCTCGGCAAAATGGGCGCCAACATGGCCCGCCGCTTGATGAAAGGCGGTCATGAAGTTGTTGTTACCGATCTCAGCCCAGATGCCGTCAAGGGAATGGCCACCGAGGGCGCCATACCGTCGTCTTCGCTCGATGATTTCTGCTCGAAGCTCGGCTCGCCGCGAATTGCATGGCTGATGGTGCCTGCCGGCGGTCCAACGGAATCTACTGCGCAGGCTATTGCCCAAAAAATGCAGGCGGGCGACATTCTGATCGACGGCGGCAATTCTTATTTCAAAGACGACATTCGGCGCTCCAAAATGTTCCGCGACAAAGGCATTCATTACGTGGACGTCGGTACCAGCGGCGGCGTTTGGGGTCTGGAGCGCGGATACTGCATGATGATCGGCGGACCGAAAGAAGTCGTTCAGCAACTCGATCCCATTTTCAAGACGCTCGCTCCCGGCCGCGGCGACATCTCTCGCACTCCGGGACGCGACAAGCTGCCTGGAACTGCTGAAGAAGGTTACGTCTATTGCGGCCCCTCGGGGGCTGGCCATTTCGTCAAAATGGTGCACAACGGCATCGAATACGGAATCATGCAGGCTTACGCCGAAGGCTTCGATATCTTCCGCAACGCGAACAAGCCTGAACTTCCCAAAGATCAGCAGTACGACCTGAACCTCGCCGACGTAGCTGAGGTCTGGCGGCGCGGCAGCGTGATTAGTTCATGGCTGCTCGATCTCACCGCGATTGCACTGGCCGAAAACCCGAAACTTGATGAATATTCCGGCTTCGTCCAGGATTCTGGCGAGGGCCGCTGGACTATCGAAGCCGCCATCGACGAAGCCGTACCTGTGGATGTTCTTTCCGCAGCGCTGTTTGTACGCTTCCGCTCGCGCCAGGAGCACACGTTTGCGGAAAAAATGCTTTCCGCGATGCGCCAGAAATTTGGCGGGCACCTCGAACCCACAATACAAAAGAAATCCGCCTGACGGAGAACAGTGAATGGCACAAGCAGAAGTGCTGACCAAGCCCCAGCGCCCTCCCGGTCGTGTAGCCGACCCCTGCATTATGGTAATTTTCGGCGCAGCTGGAGACCTCACACGGCGCAAACTTATTCCCGCGCTTTACAACCTGGCTAAAGCCGACCTCTTATCGCACGAGTTCGCGATTCTGGGCGTGGCCCACAATCCCATGTCCGACGACGACTTCCGCAGAAAATTGACGGACGAAATCAAAGAGTATGCCGGGAGCGATGTCGATCAGGAGATCTGGAAATGGTTTGACCAGCGGCTTTATTACATTACCGGTGACTTCGGCGACAAGAATATCTACTCCAATCTTAAAGCTGAAATCGAAAAGCTCGACAAAGAGCACTCCACGCGCGGAAATTATTTCTTTTATCTGGCTACTGCGCCCGATTTCTTCGGCTCCATCGTTGAGCAACTTGCTGCCGTCGGTTTGATGGAAGAAAAGGACGGCTACTGGCGCCGAGTCATTATCGAAAAGCCTTTCGGGCACGATCTGGAATCCGCAAAAACGCTGAACCAGCAATTGCTGAAAGTCGCCAGTGAAAAACAGATCTATCGCATTGACCATTACCTGGGAAAAGAAACCGTCCAGAACATCCTGGCTTTCCGCTTCGCCAATGGAATTTTCGAACCCATCTGGAACCGCCGCTACATAGACCACGTCCAGATTTCCGTTGCGGAAACCGTCGGCGTGGAGTCGCGCGGCAGCTATTACGACCGCGCTGGCGCATTGCGCGACATGGTCCCCAACCACATCATGCAACTCATCAGCCTCACCTCGATGGAGCCTCCGGTTTCGTTTGAG
>Ga0134128_10002731_pt1 | contig 21703 bp, 16 predicted proteins | sample KB31754_FD_96462 | JGI IMG/M metagenome (GOLD analysis project Ga0134128, IMG submission 96462) | Terrestrial soil microbial communities with excess Nitrogen fertilizer from Kellogg Biological Station, Michigan, USA - KB3-175-4 | ecosystem: Environmental > Terrestrial > Soil > Unclassified ... | reverse complement strand
CGTGCGGCGGCCCCCACGTCCGCCCCAACTGCCCCGGCAGGTCTGGATCAACCCGCCGGTTCAGGAGGCAAAAGCTCTCTAAACTTCCAGCCCAGGTGTCTCACTTTCATTGACAAGCACCGAGCGCCTTCCAGGGGGCACAGAAGCTCTGTGGAGTGGTAGCCTAAAACCAGTGCGCCCTTAGCTCAGTTGGATCAGAGCATCTGGCTTCGAACCAGAGGGCCGGGGGTTCGAGTCCCTCAGGGCGCACCAAGTCCCCGCGTCACAGCGTTGAATGACAGACTGCAATAGGCCATAGCGTGGCAGTGGCGCGGTATAGCCGCCTGGGCCCATGTCAACTAATAGGGTGCAACTAGCTCTGCGTAAGCGATCCAGCTTGCTCATGCGCCGCACGCTCACGCTCCTTGTCATGGCTGGCCGCGCCTCGAGCTGCGGCGAATCGCAGACCGGCATCCCCGCAGCCAAAGCTCATTCAGCGTGCAGCGTACCGTTGGGATCGAGCCGCATGGCGCGCAGCGCCGGCGCGTAACTGGCGGCGATGGCGACGGCGGTAAGCACGGCGGTTACTCCGGCGAAGGTGAAGAGATCGTAGGGCGAGACGCCGTAAAGCAGGCGAGCCATGAGGCGGGCGACAATCAGCGCCCCAACCAAACCTACCCCCGCGCCGGCGACTGCCAGGCCGAGCCCCTGGCGCAAAACCATCCTGAGGATATTGCGCCGCGGCGCGCCCAGCGCGAGGCGAATTGCAATCTCGCGCGATCGCTCATGCACCAGGAACGAGATGATGCCGTAGATTCCCAGGCCCGCGAGCAGCAGCGCGGCGGCCGCGAACAGCGCCACCATTTCCATGGAGAACCTCCGCACCGAGAGCGAAGACGAGAGAACATCCCTCAGCGTCTCCGCGCCGAAGACCGGAAGTTCCGCATCCACAGTCTGGAGCTGCGCGTGCACCTGCGCCGAGATGGTGGCGGGATCCACGTGCCCACGCAGGTAGAACGTAAGAAACTTGAACGGGCGCTGGTAGATGTCAACGTACATCTGCGGAATGCCGGCGTCCGCCAGCGACTCTGTTCGCGCATCGGTAATGACCCCGACGATGGTAGTCCAGTCCGGCCTGGCCCGGCCCAAACGGCCTAACAAATGAACCCGCGCGCCCACCGGATTCTGGCCCGGCCAGTAGGTGCGCGCCGCGGCCTGGTTGATCACTGCGACCAAGGGCGTGGTTTCAAGGTCCTGTTCAACGAAGAGGCGTCCACGCAAGAGAGTCATCCCCAGCAGGTGGAAGTATTCGGGCGAGACGATCAACGCATCAATCAGCGGCGCCTGGTTGCCCTGCGCTTTTTCGCCTTCCCGAAGCATGGGCGTCATTCTGCGATCGCTCTGCGCATGGCCCAGCGGCAGTGCCGCCAAATCACTGACGGCGGTTTCTTCCACCCCCGGAATCGTCCGCATGCGGTGTTGCACCGCGTGCAGCATCACGCCTTCCTGCGTGGCCGTGCGATAAATGTCGGTTTTGGGGTCGTTGGGATTCGGCAGAGACGTCTGAATGGCCACGACTTGTGTGGGATTGAAGCCGAGCGGCACCTTGTACAAGTCCCAGAAACTGCGCAGCAGAAGACCGGCGGCGATCATCAGCACCAGCGAGAGGGCTAATTCGCCAATCACCAGAACTTGGCGCAAGCTCGAGCGCCGCCGCGAGCCGTTGCTCCCGCGGCCCTCCTGCTTGAGCGTCGCCGCCACCGCGAGCCGGCTGGTGAGCCACGCCGGAGCCAGCCCGAAAATGGTTCCCGCGGCGACGGAGACGGCCACGGCAAACGCCAGCACTCCCCAACTGATGGAAATGTCGGTGAGCCGCGGCAGGCTCTCCGGAATGACCCGTAGCAGAAATTTTCGGGCGCCGAAGAGAACCGCGAATCCGCTTATGCCGCCCAGCACGAAGAGCAGCAAACTCTCGGTGAGGAGTTGGCGAATGAGACGCATTCTTGCCGCTCCCAACGCCTGGCGAACCGCTATTTCCCGTCCCCGCGCGCTGGCGCGGGCCAGCAGCAGATGCGCAACGTTGACGCAACTGATGAGCAGCAGCAGGCCCACCGCGCAGAACAACAGAATGAGCGTTGGACGAACGTTGCCGACCATAGTCTCGGACAGCGGAACGAGGTGTATCGTCCACGCCCCTTGCGATGGATAGTCCCCCGCATATTGCTTCTTCAACGTCGCAACCAGGGCATCGACGCGTGCCTGCGCCGCCGCGGGCGAGAGACCCGGCTGAAGGCGCGCGATCGTCTCGAAGGGTAAACGCGCCGCCCGCAGGGGCGGCGGGGCGGGGGGGCCGGAAAATCCGCCCGCTGCCCACAAGTCGGTGCCGCGCTCCTCGCTGGTTTGGCCCTGGTCCCGAAAGCTGGCGGGCATCACGCCGGCAACATGATAGAGATCGTTGTCCAGGCGCATCGTCTTGCCGAGAATGTGCGGGTCGCCGCCGAAGGCGCTCTTCCAGAGCCCATCGCTGATGACGACGTCAGGGAGAAAGCCGGGTGTCGTGTCGTGCGGGTCGAACGTGTGCCCTAACTGCGCATTCACGCCCAGCACCGCGAAGTAGCTCGGCGAGACCGACTTCGACCGAATGCGCATGGGCTGGGCGCTGCTGGTGAAAACATTGGTGCCGAAAAAGCTGAGCGAAACATATTGGAAAGTTCCCGAGTTCTGAAGGTCTCTCAACTCGGGGATGGACATGCCGATGTCGTGCGCGCCCACGCCGGGAAGATTGGCTTCAATGCGCACCAACTGGCTCGGGTTCGGGTACGGCAAAGGATGAAGCAGGGTCGCGTCGACCACGCTGTAGATGGCCGTGGTGGCTCCGACGCCGAGTGCCATGGTGGCGATGGCAATCAGGGAAAATCCCGGAGACCGCCGCAGTATGCGAAATGCATAGCGAAGATCGAAGAGAAAATTCTCCACCAGCGGCCACATCCACGCTTCCCGGCCATCCTCCTCAATTCTGGTCACGTTGCCGAACTCACGCTGAGCCGCCAGCTCCGCCTGGGCGCGGCTCATTCCCTCTGCCATGAGGGCATCGGTCTTCTCGGCCAAATGCTGCTTGATCTCCTTCGAAAGGTCGTTGAAGTGGCGCCTCCGGCGAGCCAGATGTTTCAACCAGTTCATAGCGCCCCCTGGGATCCGGCCGGCGCGAGGACCAGAGTGATGCCTTCGAGCATGCGTTCAAAGCTCGACCTCTCACGCTCCAAGTGTTTTCGCCCCGCGGCTGTAATGCGATAGGTGCGTACTTTGCGGTTCGATGCGGAAATCTCCCACGCCGCTGTCAACAGACCGTCCCGCAAGAGCCGCTGCAGTGCGGGATAGAGAGACCCTTCCTCCACCTGAAGCAGATGGTTCGACCGCTGCTTGATGTTCTGCGCCAGCGCGTAGCCGTGCATCGGCTCCCGCTGCAGCGACCCCAGCACCATCATCTCCAGCGCGCCCCGAAACAAGTCGCGCTGTTCATTCTGCTTCGAACTGTGGCTAGGCATAGTTGACATATGCCTAGCCTACAATAGTCTGCCGCAAAGAATCAATTTAAAAAATGCTCGCCGCCATTCCACCGGTCGCTGGAGTGGACACCGTAAGCATCGTCTCAATAGACCGACGTTCCAACCTGAAGCCCGACTGAAGAGGCACAACCGTGCAAGCTCCTGCACGGCGCGCCAAAATGCCATAATTCCTTAGAACTGGTCTCATAAATGGTGCACCGCTGTTTGCCGACGTTCCTCATGAGGATTTTCGCCAAGAAAAGCCTCACATCTGCCTCAACCTCGCAGTCCGCTGGCTTTATGAAACCAGTTCTAGGTTTAAGAAATGGCCGGAACCTCAACTGCGCTTGACTGTGGGCTGCTGAGGCAGGTTGAGAGCTTACGTCTCTCGGCCGGCGGCCAAACCAGCCCCGACCAGAAATCCAAACTGGGCCAGTTCTTAACTCCCGCACCGGTTGCCGTCCTTATGGCTTCCATGCTGGAGCATTCAGCAAGGGAAATAATTTTGCTCGACCCAGGCGCCGGCGTCGGCTCCCTGTTCGCAGCCGTGGTTTCGGCCGCCGCCGTACGCCAGCCCCGGTTACGCAGCATTCGCGTGACTGCATTTGAACTCGACCCATCGCTGATCGCGCCATTGCGCCAAACGATGGCCGCTTGTTCGGCCCTTTGCAACGCCACTGGCATCCGCTTCGATGGCGAGGTGCGCGAAGAGGATTTCCTTGCATTCGCAGCCGATGAATTGGACTCCGGTTTATTCTCTAAGGCATCTGCGCCGCGCTTCAACTGCGCAATTCTGAACCCTCCGTACCGCAAAATCCATGCCGCTTCGAAGGCTCGCAGGTTAATTAGCCAGTTGGGTGTAGAAACCAGCAACCTTTATGCTGGCTTTGTAGCTGCCACGACCACGCTGTTGGAACCGGGCGGTGAATTGGTGGCGATCACACCACGTAGCTTCTGCAACGGCCCTTATTTTGAGCCATTCCGGAAGAACTTCCTGGAGACGATGTCGCTGCGGCGCCTGCACGTGTTCGCGTCGCGCAAACGTGCGTTCCGCGACGACGCCGTGCTCCAGGAGAACATCATCTACCACGCCGTCAAAGCGGAGGCAACGCCCGACAAAGTTCGAATCTCCTCCAGCGAAGGGCCCGAAGACGACCACACCACATCGCGCCGGGTTCCCTTTGGGCAGGTGGTTCGCCCCGGCGACAAGCACGCATTCATACATATACCAGCAGACGAAATGGGTCATCGAGCAGTCGCGGCCATGACGCAACTTCCCTCAAACCTGGGCGACTTGGCTATGAAGGTGTCCACCGGGCGGGTGGTGGATTTTCGTGCGCGCAGCTCTTTGCGCATGGCGCCTGCCCCCGGCACGGCTCCGCTACTTTACCCGTGCCACTTTGCCAAGGGCGATATAGTTTGGCCCCAGGCCACCCGCAAGCCCAACGCAATTAAGATCGGCCGCGAGACCGAGGCGCTTCTGGTGCCGAGTGAACCTTACGTCTTGGTGAAGCGATTCTCCTCCAAAGAAGAGACCAAGCGCATCGTGGCCACTGTCTTTGATCCCAACCGAGTTCTCGGAAGCCAAATCGGGTTCGAGAACCACCTCAACTATTTCTACGGCATCAACGAACCGCTCACTTTGCGGGTGGCGCGTGGGTTGGCGGTTTTTCTGAACTCAACCATGGTGGACGCCTATTTTCGCCAGTTCAACGGCCACACGCAGGTTAACGCATCGGATTTGCGGAGTCTGAGGTATCCTAACCGCGAGCAACTCGAAAGACTCGGCGACATAGTACCGATCCCGTTCCCGGATCAAAGCCACTTGGACGATCTTGTGGAGTCAATCATTGGCAAAGCCAAAGAGCGCGCGAACCAGCCCCACCCAAGCCAAGCAAAAAATCCGCGAGGCGCTCGCCGCACTGGCCGCTCTCGGCCTGCCGCGCGCCCAACTAAATGAACGCTCCGCGTTGACACTCCTTGCGTTGCTCGACCTCAAACCCGCAAGCCCATGGGAGAGTGCCGCTAATCCGCCGCGCGGGATCACCCCAATGATGGATTTTTTCGCCGAGCATTACAGGAAGCGATACGCGCCGAACACCCGCGAAACTGTGCGCCGGCATTCCGTGCACCAGTTCGTGCAGGCTGGCTTAATCGTCGCTAACGCGGATGATCCCGCGCGGCCAGTAAACAGCCCCAAAGCCGTGTATCAGGTCGTCCCCGGTGCACTTGAACTCTTCCAAACACTTGGCAGCCCCGCGTGGGCGGAATCGTTGCGACGCCACCTCGGGGAAGCGCCCACACTGAGGGAACGATTCGCTAGAGAGCGCGTCATGCATCGCATCCCGGTGCGGCTGCGCAGCGGCACAGAGATCGCTCTTTCCCCAGGGGGCCAGAACCTCCTCATCGAAAGAGTTCTGACGGAATTCGCGGACCGCTTCACCCCCGGCGGCCACGTCATATACATTGGCGACACCGGCGAGAAATTCTCATACTTCGAGACTGCGGCACTTTCCCAGCTCGGCGTAGAAATAGACCGCCACGGCAAAATGCCAGACGTAATGATCTACCTCGCGACGAAAAACTGGCTGGTCCTCGTCGAGGCGGTCACCTCACACGGTCCGATAAATCCAAAACGCCACGCCGAACTGACCACTCTTTTCGCAGGATCAAAAGCCGCACTGGTTTTCGTGACCGCGTTCCTAACCCGACGCGCCATGGCCAAATATCTCACCGGCATTTCCTGGGAAACCGAAGTTTGGATTGCCGATGAGCCCACCCACCTAATCCACTTTAACGGAGGGCGCTTCCAGGGACTCTACTGAAACCTAATGTCCCGCATCCGGCCACATGACGACTGGTTCGCACCCCATTGGCGCGATAATTCAGCCACGTCATTCGGCCTTGGGCAAAAAAGCACGGGCGGCCGATCATTCCCGACCGCCCCCGCCCGCTGCCATCGGCAGCTATTTGTTGCTGCTCTTGCGCTCCGCCAGAGCCGCGCCAGCTACGGATTTCTCCTGCTTGGTCGCCCTCGGATCGTTGAGCACCCGCGCAGCCTCCGAGGCAACGCGCTTGCTTGTACCCACTGCGAAATCACCCCCTTCAATGTACAAGTAATTGTAGCGTCAAGTTGGCAAACCACAACATCTTGTCGTTTGGTGTTTTCTTCGCTTTGCGCCGGCCCTCGGCTGGTCTGTTCCGAATCCAGCCAACCCTCAAAAACTAAACGTAGCAATCAAATCAACCCGCCGGTTCGCCGCCCCCTGCGAGTACTCCCCGCCCATCAACCCCAGCGACTGCCCCAGCAGCGGCGACAGCACATCCCCCACCGGCGTGCCGAAATTCACCGTGTTCAGCAGATTCCTCGCCTCAACCCCCACGCCCAGCGTCCGCCCATCCTTCCCGCCGCCGAGCCCGATATTCTTCATCAACCTCAAATTCACCGCAAACGCCGCCGGCCCGATCTCGGTGTTGGGCGCGAGCAGCGTCGCCGTCGCCGATGGGTTAATGTCCAACCGCCCATACGGCGTCACCAGCACATCCGCCGCCGGCGTGCTCGCCGTCGCCAGCGCCGGACGCGCATTCTGCTGTCCCGTCCCATACAAATCCTCGCCCAGCGTCAAACTATAAGGACGCCCCGACTGCGCCACCACGAACGGATTCGCCGTCACCCCCCACGGCAAGTTCCACGTCCCGCTCACGTAAAACCGGTGCCGCACGTTCCACGGCGACGGACCATAATCCGCCATCAAATTCCACGGTTCGGTCGGAAAACTGCCCGCGCCAAACGTGTCACCGTGAGCGTCGTTGTACGTGTAGTATCCGTTCACCGAACCCGACGCGCCCGCATGCAGCTTGAAGTTCAACGTCAATTGATCCTGCCGTGATACACCGCCGTTCGCGTACTCGTACATGTTCCCAGCCGCGAGCCCGAACGGACGCACCCCGCTATTGGGCAGCGCCGGATCATAACTACCCGGCAGCGGCGCGTTGATGTCGCTCGTATAAAGCTGGTTCCAACCGTACGAATGCAGATAACTCAGCGTCAGCGACCCCAACTTCCCCAATTGCCGCTCCACACTCAGGCTTGTCGTCATGGTCGGCGGCGCCTCCAGCAGTGGCGAGTACAAATACGTGGTCGGCAGCGCCGCTGTCCCCGCCGCCAGGCTGGCCGGATCCGGCACATTGGGATAAAAATCCGGCGCGCTCACGATGTACTGCTTCTGGTTGAACCCGTTCAAGTGCGCCACCACGATCATCTGGTCGTCGTCGAAGCGCCGATAAAAAATCCCGAACCCGCCGCGCACCACCGTCGTCGGCGCGCCGTGCCCCAGCCCCCAGGCGAACCCCAGCCGCGGCGCCCAATCGGCGTGATCGTGCCAGATGTTCTCCGTCTCAAACCGCAGACCATAATTCAACGTCAGGTTATGCCCCGCCTGCCACGCGTCCTGCGCGTAGAGCGAACTATCGAGCCGATTAATATGCGCCGTGGCGTTGCCCGCCGCCAGCGTGAACTGGCTCGGCCCGCCGCCCGCCGCCCGGATCTGCGCCATCGTCTCGCCGTTCTGCAAACCGACTTCGGTCGCCTGGTACGCCGCCAGCGACGAAAATACAAACGTCCCGTTGTAATCCGCGCCGTTCGTCTCGGTGCGCTGCACGTCGTTGACCTCGCCGCCCAACTGCGCCTGGTGCGAGCCGTAGGTCAGGCTCAAATCCTCGAGCATGTCGTTGTGCATCTCGCGGTTCAGGTAGTTCCCGTTGGCGTTCCCGCCGCTCGTGAACGCGCCGGTCACGGCAATCGTCGGCCCCGTCGTCGTCGCGTTGCTGGTCTGGTTGAAATCCAAAAACTGAAACCGCAGCCGGTTAATCGCGTTCGGTCCCATGATCTCGGTATCGCCGATCGAGAGATTGTGCCGCACCTGTCCCGTGTTAAACGCCTGCGACGGCAGCGAAAATCCTCCCACTCCGTTCGCCACGTTGTCGCTCCCCAGCCGCTCGTACCGCGCCGTGAGGATGTTGTTCGGCGTGAGCTGAAAATCAAACCGCGGCGTAAGCGCCGTGCGGTGACTCGGGCTCGCCAGCGAAGTCACGAACGACTGCGGCGCCAGGTTCGCATTCAGAATCTGCGCGTTCACGACGCTCAGGTTGTTAATGTCGCGCCGCTCCAGCCCGAAGTACCACGTCGCCCGCTTGCCCAGCGGTCCGCTGACATTCGCACTATAAATGTTCGAATGATACGGCGGCGGCGTGGCCCCGCTCGCCCTGAGAAATGGCTGCAATGAATTGATCTGCGAGGTGTTGCCGTCGTACTCGACATTGCCATGCAGGTCCTGCGACCCCGGCTTGGTCTGAATCTGCACCCGCCCATACCCCAGCCGGTTGAACTGCGCCGAAAACGGATCGTTATTCACCTGCACCGACGCAATCGCCGACTTCGGCGGAATGTCCCCCTGCGTGAACCCGTCAATATAAATGGTCGCCGCGTCCCCGCCCACCGCCGGCCCCGCCAGCGCCGCCAGGTCGGTCGCCAGTTGATCCGGATCGTCAGCCAAACTCTGCAGCGCCTTCCCGCTCAAATCCACCGACGCCGCCTGGTCCGACGCCTCCAGGTTCACCTGCGCCGACTCCGCGTTCACCGTAATGTTCTGCTGGTTTGGCCCCAGTTTCAAATGGATCGCAAGCGCCGCCCCGCCGGAATTCGGAACCGGCACGCCCGCCGAATAGGAAGCAAACCCGCTCGCCGTGATCACAATCTCAGCCGACCCGGTCGGCACACCCGCCACTTCAAACCGTCCCTGCCCATCGCTCGTCGCCTGCCTCGTCACGCCTCCGGCCGCGATGACCGTCACCTGCGCGTTCGCCACCGCCGCCCCGCTCGGGTCAAGCACCCGTCCCCGCAGCGTCTGGCCGCCCACCTTCGCCTGTGCTACCGCGGCAACCGGCACCATCAAAAGCGCGGCCCACAACCCCAGCCACGCACACTTCGTCCACCACAGGTTCATACGCATTGTCTAAACAGAGTAGCGAATCCACCTGAAGCCCGACTGAAGAAAGGGCTTTAAGTCTGGCCTCATGTTGAATACAACAATATTCCGTCTATGAGATATCTAACCCCCGTTCTCACCCTCTGTCTCACTTCCGGCCTCATCGCGGCGACGCCGCACCCGTTTGCGCAAAGCCTGGTCAAGGCCCTCCATACCGCCCACCCCGAACTCGAAGAAATCGGAATCGCCGTGCGCCTACCCCAAGGCTGCCGCTCCATCGCCTCGACCGACCCATCGGATGTGGGTGAAAAATGCGAGTCCGAGGATTTAAAGCCGATGCAATCCGACCAGCCTGTAGTCCAACCCGAAGGCAAAGAGTTGGATTTGTCCATGCCCCTCCACGACGCCTCCGGCAATCTCATCGGAACGATCGGAATTGAGCTGATCCCGCCAGCCGGCGAAACCCGCGCCGACACCGAACGCCGCATCCGCGCCATCGTAGTGGAAGTCGAGAAAAAGATCCCCTCCAAAGCCAAGCTCATCTCGTAATTGCTCCAGGCCCGTGCGAGCCGCGCGGGGCCCTGCGCCAATCAATGCCGCGCGACGCCGGATTGGGGCACAGAGGGTCCCCATTCCGGCGGCGCGCGCAAGCGGGTCGCGCGGCGACAGCCGCGCGGGGCCCCGTGCCAATCAATGCCGGCTGCCGTAAATAATATCCGCAGCCGCAAAGGCGCCCGCGCGCATCAGACATTATCGGTTCACCGAAAATGGGACTTCATACTATTTCGCCCGTCGGAACGACGGTTAGGCGACTCAAAAAACGAATCAAGCCCGCGAAAGCGCCGCAGCATTTGGCCGACTGCCCGCATTGCGGCTCCGAACTGGACCGAACCCGCCGCCGCTGGTGGGAGCGCCTGCTCCTCTGGCCGGCTGCCTACCGTTGCTATTCCTGCAACCGCCGCTACCGCCGCAACCTCCACCACAGCGCCACACGCTAGCCGGCTTGCGACCATTAACCCAAGGGGCCCGGAGTCCCGGTCGCGCAGAGGCCGTGCCATTTACCACGCCACCACCCCCCCCATTAGGGTGGTGGTGATCGCTGGTCAATCACCGTATCCTACCTAACATGAACCCCCCAGTTAACACCAGTGACATCCCGCAAAAACTGCAACGCGGCGATGCCCTGAACGCCGATGATTTTCGTAGCATCTGCGAGCTGATCGACCACACTCGCCTCCACGATCCCGCCTTTGCGCAGGATCAATCTGTCGATCCGCCCCACAAGACGTTCCGGCGATCACACCCGCGCAGCAACTAGAACCCATCTTATAAATGGTGCAGCAATGCTGGCCGCCGTTTCGTATGAGGATTTTCGCCAAGAAAAGCCTCACCCCACCCCGGCCCCACACTCCCTCCAGCTTTATGAGACTGGTTCCAGCGTCCTGCCCCCGCGCCTGGCGGTCGCGAGTCTCTTCTAGTGACTGGCGAAACCGCCGGGTGTACACTGGCGATGGGTCGTGCTTGCTAGTACGCAGCCTCATATCGCGTGCCCCGAGGGGACAATGAATGAAGGTTCTCATCACGTAGGGTCTGCGCCCCAGCCTGCAATTGAGGCTCGTCTTATTGTTGAAGACGACGACGATATCCGAACCCTCCTGACCGGCTATCTTCGCGGCGAAGGCTACGAATGCGCCTCCGCGCCAACCGTCGCGGACGCTCTCTGAATGGCGACCGCGGCCCGCGATGTCCGCGTCGCGGTGGATGCCCGCACCCAGGGCGCCGGCGACTCCCTGCTCAAGCCTTTGAAAATGCGCAAGGTCGCTGAAAATGTTCGAATCGCAGACAGCGACCGAGTCCTTCTGGGAGGAAATCGAGGTCGAGGGCCGCGAAATTCCGCAAGGCGGCCCGTTGTCGTGAAGCGAATTTCGCCGGCCTTCGCTCCGCCATCGCCATAGACGATGGCCGGCGACGTAGCAATGCGGAGTCGCGGCGGGATGTTGGAGCGTAGAGAGGCGCGCCTCCCGCGCTCGAAAAACGCCGCCTTGAGCACGAGCGCGCGCGGCAAGTGCAACACATCGAGGCCATGCTCGCCGGGGCCGCTCTAAGCGGGGCGCGCGGCGGTAGCCGCGCTGGGGCTCGCGCCCATGCCGCACAGCGCTGGCATGGAGCTCAGGGGTCCCCATGCTACTGCTGTGCGTAAGCGGGGCGCGCGGCGGTAGCTGCGCTGGGGCCCGCGCCCATGCCGCACGGCGCTGGCATGGGGTTCAGGGGTCCCCACGCTAGTGCTGTGCGTAAGCGGGGCGCGCGGCGGTAGCCGCGCTGGGGCCCGCGCCCATGCCGCACAGCGGTGGCATGGGGCTCAGGGGTCCCCATGCTAGTGCTGTGCGTAAGCGGGGCGCGCGGCGGTAGCCGCGCTGGGGCCCGCGCCCATCATTGAGCGACAATATGCTGTGCATCTGCGCTTGGCAATACTGGCGGCGCTCGCCGTCGCCGCTCACCCACAGATGGCCGCTGATCCAGCGCTGGTCTGGCATTTTCAGTCCACCGCGCTCGCGCAGGGCAATGCCCCGTTCGCGGCGGCCTACACCGGCCCCAACAGCTTTCCGCCCGACGCCGAGGTCCGCGAAACCGTTTCCGCCGACGCCATGGCCGATGCGCGCCTCGGCGCCAACGGAACCATCCACGTGGATCTGCTTATCTGGCAAGGCTACGGGCTGGGCAACACCACCGGCGCGGCCGGCTTTCCCAACGGCGAAGCGTTTCGCGTCGGCAAGACCTATCCCGATGCCGCCCTCGTGCGCGCCTTCCTAAAAGAAACGCTGACCTCCGGCGGACGCAAAATCACCTTCACCGTGGGCCACTTCAGTCCGCTCGATGTCTTCGACACCAACACCTATGCCGGCGACCCGCGCACCCAGTTCATGAATTGGAGCCTCATGGCCAACGCCGCTTGGGATTATCCAGCCAACTCGATCGGCTTCACCAACGGCGCGGCGGCCGAGATTAGCTTCGGGCCCTGGACGGCGCGCGCCGGCCTTTTCCAAGTCTCCGAAGTCGCCAACGGCATGCGCCTCGACTGGCACCTCCTCCATGCCCACTCCGAAGTCGCCGAGCTCGAGCGCCAATATGCCCCAGGTCGACACGCCGGCGCCCTGCGCCTGCTCGCCTACGACACCGAAGCCCCGATGGGTGGCTATCAGCAGACGATCAACCATCCCGCCTTAAACCAAAACATCGGCCTCACCGCCGCCAACCGATTCAAATACGGCTTCGGCGTCAACGGTGAGCAGGAACTCGCCAAAAACATCGCCGCCTTCTGGCGCCTCGGCTGGAACGACGGCAAGAACCAGTCCTACGAATTCACCGACGTCGATCGCACCGCAACCGGAGGCCTGAGCTTAAACGGCGGCGCGTGGCGCCGGCAAAGCGACGCGCTCGGACTCGCCCTCGCGGTGAACGCCATCAGCGCCGTCCACGAACAGTACCTCGCCCGCGGCGGCCTGGGCATCACGGTCGGCGACGGCGCCCTCGCCTATCGCCCCGAAAAGATCGTTGAAACCTATTACCGCCTGCAAGCCGCGAAACATTACCAGTTCACCCTCGACTACCAGCTGATCGCCGACCCCGCCTACAACCATGCCCGCGGCCCGGTCCATATCCTCGCCCTCCGCTGGCACACCGAGTATTGATCCTCTTCAGCAGGGAAGAACCAATCCCTTCCAAGGCAAAGCCGATCTCCAATCACTCCCATGCGCGGGGGGCGCGCCGTTTGCACCGCGGGGCGAAGTCGGCGCGAAAGGCCGCGAACCGGGGTGGTCGTACCGGGGGGTCGCCCTCCGGCGTTGCGCCTAAGCGGGGCGCGCGGCGGTAGCCGCGCTGGGGCCCGCGCCCATGCCGCGCAGCGCTGGCATGGGGCTCAGGGGTCCCCATGCAGCTTTGCGCCTAAGCGGGGCGCGCGGCGGTAGCCGCGCTGGGGCCCGCGCCCATCATTAGACGTTGGTAATATGGCACCTCATGCTTACGAGGAGAACCCTGTCGACAGCCGCGGCCTTGCTGGCATTCACGTGTACTGTCATCGCGCAAAATGCGCCAAAAGCCGACGATAAAAAAATGCGGTAGTCGAACTGGGCGCAGCCCTCGGCCACAGCCTCACCGATCACAGCACGAATTACGGACTGACCGCCGCAGCCGAAGTGACGCCGATCGAGAATTGGCTCGAGCTCGAATCCGGCGTGACCTCGCTCTTTACCCGCGCCAGCCACGAAATCGACGTGGATTTTCTCTTCAAAAAACCTTGGACGTTTTCGCGCAGCTTCGAGTTCATGATCGGTGTCGGCCCCGAGTGGGTGCGCGCCACCCAGCGCGGAGCCACGTCAAACACCCTCGCCGCCGAAGGCGTCCTCGACTTCATGTTCTGGCCGAGGGGCCACCACCGCTACGGCTGGTACCTCGAACCCAGCTGCGACTACAGCTTCGCCCGCACTCACGAAAAATCCCTCGGCGTAACCGGCGGCCTACTAATCACGATCCGCTAATGGCTTTGTTCGCACACTCACAAAGTGGGCCCGGAAGGCTGCGTACCGGGGTCCCCATTCCGGCGCCGCGCCAAAGCGGGTCGCGCGGCGACAGCCGCGCGTGGCCCCGCGCCAATCAATGCCGCGCGACGCCGGATTGGGGCACAGGGTCCACTATTTGGTGAACGCAAGAGTCCCATCCGACCAGTACGGCACCGCGATGGGGACAGTTCGCAGCGGCGGAAGCCCTTTGTTCAGCGGACTATCTGGCTTGTCAGGGTCCGGGAACCACATCGAGGTGGACGCAACCGGCGAGTTCGGGTCACTCTCGCCCAGTTCGCCGGAACCCTTCATCGGCAGGAAAAACATCACGTGGCATAAATTGTGGGTATGGCCCAAGTGGGTAAGGTACGCATCCTTGGACATCATGTAGCTCATGGCGCCCGGCTCCAGCGGCGGTATTTGCTTCTTCGCATACGCCTCTTGAATCGCCGCGATGCGCGCTGCAACGGAGGTCACGCCAGCCAGCGTCATTTGCGTGAACTTGTAATAGATGGGCAGGATCGACCGAACCGCCGGCGGATTGAGGCAAATCGCCCCTCTCTGCTTCGGGCTCCAGATGTCGTAAAAGTCGATGCTGGCTGTCCACGAGGGGCCCGCCATGCACACAAATCCGTTCGTGCCTTTGACCGCTGTTTCCCAGCCTTTGGCTGTCAGCACCAAAACAGACGCATCCTTGGAAATGGCCGCCGGAGCGGCGCTTCGCGCCAGCGCGATCGCGGCATTCCGTTCCATGAGATATTGCGCAATCGGCAACATCTTCGGATAAGGCCGCGCCGCGTCCTGTGCCCGCGCGCTCGCCGCCGTGCCCACCAAAACCAGGAGCGCCAGCGCTCCCGCTGCAACCTTGCTTGCAATCTCCACACTCATTGTAATTTGCTTCATTTTTCCTCTCCTTATACGTGAAGGACAATACCTACGTCCGCCGGCCAGAGTCATCAGTGCGAGCAGGATACCGGTCGGATGACATGTCTGTCAACAAGCACCTCACCGCCTCGCCGGCCAAAGCGCCCTCAACTTAATGTCCTGAAAGCCGCCCATCGCTACTGCTGGTATCTCGATCCAGCTATGACTACGGTGTCGCCGCCGGCCAGAGCGCGTGAGGTATTTTGTGGTCAGTTCCGTTCGGTCCCACCATTCCTCAAGAAAAGTCGCACCTCACTCGCCAACATAGCCTTCGCTTACTCTGACGCACGACACTCGGCGAGAAGCCAACCGACCATATCTAGAATCGCGCGCCCGCTACATCTCTTTGAGCCAAGTCAGGGGCTCGGCTCATGCGTTCCGATTTAGAAAAGCATTGCGAATCGCGGGTGACAGGCGGAAGTTGGTGCTCTCGAGGCGCTGTAGCGCAGCGACAAAATCAATCAGCCCGCAATTCGCCGCTTTCTCCAACACAGCTACGGTCCCGATCACGTGAAGGCGCCAATGGGCTGCCGCCCGCCGCCCACGCGTTTCGTCCATCAGCACCGTATCAATGCCAGATTGCAGAGCAAGCTCGATTGCATCCCGCTCTCCCGGATCAAGCTTGCTTAACCCCGGATCCTTTGACGCCGTGACGGTACGGGCCTCGCACCAGGAGGGCAGGTTTGCCGCCCAGACTCGTACCGGTTCCGGAGTCTGAGTGCGCTGAAGTTCCAGATGGACTTCGTGTGGAATGAGCACCCTTTCGTAAAGGGCAGGCAGCAGTTGGATTTCGGAGATGAGTACGAGATAGTTGAGCGGCGAAGTGTCGGCGACGACGATCATCCCCTCGATTGATCGTTAGACTCGAGCTGCTGCAAGGTCCGGCGGTCCTGCTCCAGTTCGTCTAACCCGTAAGAGTTCTCCCACACGTTATGCGCCTTCAAGAACCCATCCAACTCATAACGGGTTTCAAACCCCAGCATGCGGCGAGTCTGATACGGACTTAGGGTGCCGGAACGGTAGCCCTCGATGGCAACAGCTTCCAGTGTGGCGCGCGCCGGATCCTGCCCCTGCGGAGCTAGAATGCGAGCGAGATCGTCAGGAATCTCTACCGTAACCTGCATGTCTTAAGCCTACGCCAACCTTGCCTCGCAGTCCATTGGCGCGCGGCGGTAAGCCCCGCTGGGGCCGCGCCCATCATTGGCGTGGCCATAGGGGCATGCCGATTGAATGGTGGCGCTACGCGACGCCATTGGTGCGTTAACCTCAATCAGGAGCGTGCGAAATGAAACCAGTGACCAGTGGCTACGCGGACGTGAACGGCGTCAAGCTTTATCACGAAATCCATGGCGAGGGCGAACCCCTCGTGCTGCTCCACGGCGGACTGACGGTCATCGACCAAATGCGCGCCTGGCTTCAGCCCCTGGCAACGACGCGCCAGGTGATCGCCGTTGAAATGCAAGGCCACGGCCGCTCGCCTGACGTGGATCGCCCGATGAGTTACGCCACGCTGGCCGACGATGTCGCGGCGTTGCTTGACTATCTCAAAATTCCGGTCGCCGACGTAGTCGGCCATTCCTTCGGCGGCGCCATCGCGCTGCGCACCGCATTCCAGCACCCCGAGCGAGTGCGGCGCCTGGTGGTCATCTCCTCGCCCGCCGTCAAATCCGGCTGGTTCCCCGAGGCGTGCCAGGGCATGAGCCAGGTCGGCGCGGGGATGGCCGAAGCCCTGCTGCAAACGCCAACCGGACAATTTTCCCGGCAATGGCCCGAGCCGCAGCGCTTCCCGCGGTTCCTCGACAAATTCGGCAAGGTGATCAGTGCGGACTACGACTGGTCCAACAATGTCGCGCAACTGCCGATGCCGGTGCTTCTAATTTTCGCCGACAACGATTCGATCTCACAAAAGCACATCGCCGAGTTCTTCGCCCTGCTCGGCGGAGGCGTGAAGGAGCCGGGCTGGCAAAACCCGCAGCTCTCCCGCTCCCGGCTCGCGGTCGTTCCCGGCTACAGTCATTACAATCTCATCACCTCGCCGGAAGTACCGCAAATCGTCGCCAGGTTCCTTGCCGATCCCCTCACGAATCCGTCGCCAATGTTGTAGTCCGGTAATCGAATGGTCACACTCGCTCTCCCTCTTCCCGAATCAAAGTTGAGTGAAGGGTGATTTTCGCAAATAACCCGAAGGCGGCCTCACTGCTGACCCGTTAGCGCCCATGTATCACACTCTCTGTAGATCACCCCGCGTTCCGACGCGGGGTGCGGATTGAAACGAATCCGGCGGTTCGGTTTCCGATGCCGGTGCCAATCACCCCGCGTTCCGACGCGGGGTGCGGATTGAAACGTCATCGCGACGGACGCTGGGCGTCGGCGGGAAGTTAGACCGCAAGCCGTTCCTGCTTTCCCGAGGTCTTCTTCGCCGCCCCGGTGACCTGACTCGTTCCGCGATCCGCACTACCTGCGCCTGGCAACTTTCGGGTGTGCCCGTCGCCAACTGACCCAAAGCCAACCCAGCGCCGTGCCGACGATCATCTCCCAACTCATAGCTTGATCTTACTCCTGCCCCGAGTCGGCGGGCGGCAATCACTCGACGTTCCGACGCGGGGTGCGGATTGAAACCGCCAGGTACCGACCGCAGCCAACAGCGGGAGCATGCCGGCGAGCTCCGGGTCGTAGGTGTCGACCGATTTCAGCCGCGAGTTGCCGCCTTACGGTGTGGAGTTGTCGGAGAGCTTGAACTGATCCGCCAACGCGTTGAAATGCCGGAGTGGGTTCGAGAAGGCGCTCGGCGCCCTCGGCGGCCGCGAACTCAACGAGCAGGCGGCGCGGGATCTAGCGGCCATCCCCGATGGCGATAACGTGTTGCTGGCCAAGTTCATCCGGTCGCAACATGAATGGGCGACGCCGCAGAAGTTGCAAGCCTTGTGGACCGCCAGCCTGCTTTCGTCGCCCAAAACGATGATGGCCAAGATCGTGGGCGATGCCTCGATGGCCGCCCTCGATGCGCCCGTGCGGATGGTGCGCGGGTTCACCGACGCTGTCTTTTCGAAATTGTCGGGGCGCCCACGGCAATACTTCGCCGGCGAGGCGTTGCCGGCCATGGCGGGATGGTTCCATGGACTCGGCGAAGGTTTCGCCAAGGGGCTCCAGGTTCTCCAGCACGGCATCAGCAGCGGGCAGGCTGAAGACGTGCTCGCGCGCGTCGAAGCGCCCCGGTATGAACTGCCGGGCGGGGGCGCGAATCCAGTCAACTTGCGGGCGCGCCGCGTTCCGGCGCGGGGGGGCGGATTGAAAACGGCTCGTGCGTTTCCACATGTGCTTCGTAAAACGGTGCCGCGCGGGGCACCCTGCAACGCCCTTCCAAGCTACGCCCTTCCAACCACGGCGCCAAGCGCCCGCCCAGCCCCTGGCAAAATCTTCAACCTGTCGTTATTCAGTCACATTAAAGTCACTATTTCGACGGCCCACCATTGTCAGTGATCCTGAATCCAAGTTAGTTGAAAGGTTGGTTGATTCACATGGCAAAAAACACCTTTGAATTCGACCTCGCAAAGGCCGCCGCATTCACGCCCAATACCGACCAGCGGCGTCTGCTCAACACCATCTGCGATTTCCCTTCCATCCGCACGGTGGGCGAGCTCTGCCAAGCCTCTGATATCGGGCGCCGCACCTATTACAACTGGTGCAACAACCCCTATTTCCGTCTCTGGATCGCGACCGTTTGGTCGGCGCGCACCCTGACCGAGGGCACCGCTCTCATTAATCAGGCGCGCGCCCGCGCGTCCGGCCATTTCAGCTACTGGAAGGCGCTTGCGGACCTCACCTTCGACCCTCGCGGCCTGTCCCTCTTACAGAAGTGGCGTCAGGCCATGTTCTCTCTCGACAGCGCCGCGTTCGAAACCGACGACGATGGCCCGGCGCGCAAGACATCATCGCCAGCGCGCGGACGGTCTCAAAACGACGAAAATGATGCGCCACTCCCGTCTGTAGCCGCAGTAGGGGCGCCAGCCGAATCTGGCGCATCCCGAGCCCCTTTTTCGGCTCCTTCGAACCTTCTCACTGAGACATCAAATCTGCGGGCGGCCAACGAACTCGCGGAGAGTTTCCCCAATCCCGTCGCCGTCGTTAGGCACTTCCGCCGCGCGCTTGCGCCGCGCCGACGCCATCGCTCCACGGGCCTTCGGCAAGCGCGCAGTTCCAAACCGAGCGCGGGCGCGGCGCTCAACGAAGCGCCAGTTGGGGGGCAGCGTGAATAGGCGCCACCCAGCCGGCCCAACGCCGCCATTCTGCCTTCAGCGAGTGGCACCCCTCTGGGCCATTCGCCAGAACCTCGACCGCTCGCGCCCCGCGTTGCGTTCTCTCGTCCAACAAAATCAGTACGAATTCGGCCTCTGCCTGACCGAGGCCCAAGCCTCTCTCGCCATTCCCGGGTGCGAAGGAGCCTTCAAGCCGTGGCTCTTGAGCCAGCATATCCCCCGCGCGACGGCTTACCGTCTCATCAATCGCTTCGCCGAGCGGTCGCAACTCTCGACTGAGCCAAGTGATTTCAGTGAGACGGTTTGCGGGCGCAGGCTGCCACCCCGTTCTTCAGCGGGGACGATCGCGGTTGAGTGCCGCAATACGCATCTAGCGGCCGCCCGGGGCGCGAGTCTGGCCCTGGTTTCAATCAGCGGCCCTCTGCCAGGGAAGGAATTGCGCCGGGCAGCGTCCGCCCCACAGCCGGCGGCAGCGGCGCGGCGCCCCCGGCAACTTCGAGCCGCAGCGGGCTCGCGTGAAGAAAGCCGAGCCGGCGCAATTACGCTATCGCACCTGCGGCGAGTGATAGCCCTCTGGGCCGTGCGCCGAAAACTCGACCGTTCGCGCCCCGCCTTGCGTTATCTAATTCAACAGAATGACGACGATCTCGGCCTCTGCCTCACTCAGGCACAAGCCTCACTCGCCGTTCCCGGCCGCTGCGGAGCCTTCAGGGCGTGGCTTTGCACCCAGCACATTCCCCGCGCTACCGCTTACCGCCTCATCACGCGCTACGCCGACAGGAGGAAACCCGCGCCAAAGCCAAATCGTTTCACTGAGACGGTTTCGGGCTTCGCATCCGCCTCGCTCGTCACCGGCAGTCCATTCAAAATCCGCTGCGCTGATCCGCAATGAAACGCGCAATGACATTTCCCGAGCCCCAGTTACACCTGCCCGTGCTTGCCCGCATGAAACAAACGCGTATCCACCCGGGCCAGCCCGCGCGGCGAACGATTGCGGAAAAGCGGGGTGTGCGGCAGCGCGACCAGGTAGTCGTTAATCGGCCAAAGATCCTGCTCGCTCGTCATCCAGTTAATGCGATCGAAGCGCGCCAGGTTCACGGGCCGCGAATAATTGCGCAACGTCTTTTCGCGGTCTTCGTTGAAGTAGTGCTCAAAGTACGACAACACCAGCTCGCGCAGGGTGCGGTAAACCGGCTCGCGAAAGCGCAATCCGGCATAGTTGCTCTTGCCAATCGCGCCCCAATGGCCGTGGTGCTGGAATAGGGCCAGCACGTGGTCATCGTCGCGCACCGATTCAAGATCCAGCAGCCGAGGCTCGTGGCCGGCCACCCGCAGCGCCGCCGCCGCCAGCAGTGCGCCCTCAAGGCAGTGCGCCACTTGATCGCGCAACACGCGCCGCGGCGATCGCAACGTGTCGCCATCCGGCTCGAGATTGTAGGCAATGGAGTTGTCGAGGAACTCCTGAATCCGTTCCGGCCGCCGGAGGCGGCTTAAAATGCGGGTTTCATCAGCGGAGAAGGGAACCATAGCCGGGCATAAGCATACCCAAGATTTCCCACCCCCCAAAAAAATTGTTGGACCTGCGCAGAATCTCTGCTACAGTATTCAAACGGTGGACGGAAACGCCCGCCGGTCTGCCCGCCAAGCGCCTGAGGTTCGGGACCAAGCCGTGGTAGAAAGTGTGATAGAGTTGTGGTTCGGGATTTTGTACGGCTTGCCCGCGAAAGTCGGCTGGGCTTCAAAATTCAAGCACGACTAAAGTTTACGGGTGTACCCCCGCCCGCTGTTGAGCACTGTGCTTCGTGGCCCTTGCTCCGGCGTTGGCAAAAGTGGTATACTCGAAAGGTTTTCGAGGACGGGTAGAAATACCCGGAATGACCCCTAGGGGTCGCCCAAGTGGACGCGAGTCCGCGCTGGGTGTCGAAGGACGGGGTGGCAACACTCCGTTTTGACAACTGGATTGAATACGCTAGATACGAAAGTCAATTTCGGGTTTTAGGCCAGAACGATTGTAAGCACTCAAAAGTTCGTCCTGAGGCGCCGGCTTCGGCCGGTCTTCATGGATGTCCGTCTTTATTTGAGAGTTTGATCCTGGCTCAGAATCAACGCTGGCGGCGTGCCTAACACATGCAAGTCGAGCGCGAAAGTGCCCGCAAGGGTGCGAGTAGAGCGGCGCACGGGTGAGTAACACGTGGGCAACCTACCTTCTAGTGGGGAATAACCTCGCGAAAGCGAGGCTAATACCGCATACCATCACATTCCGGCATCGGAGAGTGATCAAAGCTTCCATCGCAAGATGGCGGCGCTAGTAGAGGGGCCCGCGGCCGATTAGTTAGTTGGCGAGGTAACGGCTCACCAAGACGATGATCGGTATCCGGCCTGAGAGGGCGCACGGACACACTGGAACTGAAACACGGTCCAGACTCCTACGGGAGGCAGCAGTGGGGAATTTTGCG
>Ga0134128_10002730_pt1 | contig 21705 bp, 20 predicted proteins | sample KB31754_FD_96462 | JGI IMG/M metagenome (GOLD analysis project Ga0134128, IMG submission 96462) | Terrestrial soil microbial communities with excess Nitrogen fertilizer from Kellogg Biological Station, Michigan, USA - KB3-175-4 | ecosystem: Environmental > Terrestrial > Soil > Unclassified ... | reverse complement strand
GCGCCTCCGGCTCCCCGGGCGCCAGCTCCGCGAGCACGCGACCGAGGCGCAGCGCCTCGTCGCACAGCGCCGGCCGCATCAGATCCTGGCCGGCCGTGGCCGCGTACCCCTCGTTGAAGATCAGGTAGATGACGTCCAGCACCGACCCCAGCCGCGGCCCGAGCTCGGCGCCGCGCGGGATCTCGAACGGCACCTTCTTCTCGGCCAGCGTCCGCTTGGCGCGCACGATCCGCTGGGCGATCGTCGGCTCGGGCGTCAGGAAGGCCCGCGCGATCTCGTCAGTCGAGAGCCCGCCCAGAAGCCGCAACGTCAGCGCCACCTGCGCCTCGGTCGAGAGCGCCGGATGGCAGGCGGTGAACATGAGCCGCAGCACGTCGTCTCCCACGTCGTCGTCCAGGGCCGCCTCGAGCGCGGCGGCGCGCGCGTCGGTCCCCGCCTCCTCGTCGAGGTCGGCGGCGATCTCGGCGCGCTTCCGGGCCAAGAGCTTGTCGCGCCGCAAGCGATTGAGCCCGGCGTTCTTGGCGGTGGCCATCAGCCAGGCACCGGGGTTGTCGGGCAGGCCGCTCCCCGGCCAGTGCTCGAGGGCCGCCACCAGCGCGTCCTGCGCCAGCTCCTCGGCGGCCCCCACGTCGCGCGTCAGCCGCGCCAGGCCGGCGACCAGACGGGCCCACTCGATGCGGAAGACCGCCTGAATCGCCGCCTGGGTCTCGGAGGCCGCCACGGCCCCCGATCAGAGCACGTCACCAACGCCGCGCAAGCGGCGCGGCCGCCGCTGTCAGCCCGGCTGCCCCTCCCCGTTCTCGAACACCTGCAGGATCTCGCCCTCGCCGTCGCCGGCGATCTTCATGAAGCGCTCGCAGACGTCGAGCGCCTCCTGCTTCGACTTCGTCTCGACCAGCGCGAACCCGTCGATGAGCTCCTTCGATTCGGCGAACGGGCCGTCGGTGACGGTGAACTTCCCCGACGCCATCTTCACCTGCGTCCCCTTGCTCGGCCGGACCAGGCCGCCGGTCATGAGCAGGATGCCCGACTTGGCCATCTGCGCGCTGAACTGACCGATGGCGGCCATGTGCTCGGGCGTGGGGGGCGCGTTGCGCTTCGAGGCGGCGTAGGTCAGCAGGAACTTCATGGCTCTCTCCTTGGTTTAGGTTTTCCAGCGTCCTAACATCCCGACAATCGGCGTTCGCCAAGATCGACAGAGATCGACAGGGATCGACAGCCGCCCAAACTTTTTTTCGTGGCATCCTCGCCTTCATGCCCAAGCTCACCAAGCCCAAGGCAAAAGCCAGCCAGCCCTCCGTCAAAGCTGCCAAGGCGAAAGCTCCCCAGCGGCCCAGTCCCAAGGTCGCCTCCACCCCGATGAAGTTCGGTCCGCGCAAGGATCTGGGGGCACCGGTCGATGGGTTCTTCGCCCGCCAGCCGCCGCACATCCGCCCGATCGTAGACCAGCTCCGCGTCCTCATCGGCGAGGCGGCCCCCGACGCGGAGAGCTCGATCAAATGGGGGATGCCCTTCTACGAGATCGCCGGCAACACGGTCTGCGCGATCGGCGCCTTCAAGCAGCACGTCAACCTGATCCTCCCCGGCCCGCCCGGGACCTACGCCGACCCCAACGGCCGCCTCGAGGGGGACGGCAAGACCGGCAAGCACCTCAAGCTCCGCTCCGCCGGCGAGCTGGCCCCAGCCGCCGTGCGCGGCTGGCTCGAGACGGCCGCCGCGCGCGCCCGCGCCTAACCGGCGCTACCTGGTCAGCAGGTAGAAGGCGCTCGTCACCAGACCCAGGACGAGGAGCGATGCGCCGAGGAACAAGATCCGCCCGCGCAGCGCCGCCCGCGCGATGTGCCGCCGGAACGGATCGCCCACCGCCGCGCGCTGCGCGTCGGCGCGGTCGTAATAGACGCGCCACTCGTCTTCTGTTGCCCTCGAACCGACCACTTGCAGGTCTCCGTTTGCCCCTGCAGGTAGCATCGGCGGTAGCAGCCAACGCCCTTAGCGCGACCGCCGAGCGCCGCGGCAACCTGCGGCGGCGCGGGCCGAAACCCGCCGCCGCCGCTGATGCCTCCTCGGGGCCGCCCCTCAGGATCGCGCTTCGAGGACCAGGTCGAGCGATCATCCAGATGCCGTCGGGCGACAGCGCGTGCCTCCGTCGGAGATCGTGACGCGGGCGCCCGGGTCCCCTACACTCTCGCCGCATGAGCGACAACCGGCAGGTCTTCATCGGAACCGACTGCGGCGCCACGATGTCCAAGGTGGGCGGCGTCTGGAGCGACGGCACCACCGTCTCCACCAAGCTCTACCAGCACCCCACCAGCTCCGAGGCGGGCCGCGCGGCGGTCGTCGCCGGCTGGATCGAGGCGGTCGGCCGCTACCTGGCGCAGAACGGGCTCGCCTGGGATCAGGTGAGCGGCGTCGGCCTGGCGATCCCGGGGCCGTACTTGAGCTACGGCGTCCTCGCCCACTCGGCGAACATGCCCGCGGCGTTCGACGGGTGGGACTTCTACAACGACTACCTGCAGGCGCTGGCGGTGAAGGCCGGACGCGCGGTGCCGCTCACGGTGGGCAACGACGGCGCCTTCGGCGGCGTCGGCGAAGCGCACCGGGTGCGCGGGGCCGGAACCGGCGGCGTTCTCATGCTGGCCCCCGGCTCGGGGCTCGGCTCGGCGTACATCGACGCGCGGGGGTTGCCGCTTTCGGGCGACACGCTGGCCGGGATGGAGACGGCGCACATGGCGGCGCCGCTCCACCTCCTCGGGGCCAAGCCGTACAAGTGCGGTTGCGGCCGCACCTGGGGTTGCGTCGAGCTCTACACCACGCTGGCCGGCCTCCCCTATCTGCTGGAGGAGAAGCTGGCCACCCGTCCCGAGCACCCGCTGGCCAAGTCGACCGACACGCCGAAGAAGAAGGCGCTCGCGTTGCGCGGCCTCGCCCAGTCGGGTGACCCGCTGGCGGTCGAGCTGTTCGACTTCCAGGCGCGCGCCATGGGCTATCACATCGCCAACCTGGTGCTGGCGCTCGATCCCGAGTTCGTGGTGATCGGCGGCGGCCTGATGGATCCCGAGAGCACGACCGAGCCCTTCCGCGAACGTTACCTCAAGGTCGTCGGCGAGACGGCGCGCCCGCACCTCTGGCCCGTGCAGCGCGACCGCGTCCGCATCCTGCCCTCGACGCTGGGCGAGCTGTCGCAGGCGATCGGCGCCGCGCTGGTCGCGCTCTACAGCGCGCGCAGCTGACCCCCTCACGGTTTGAGCCGGCGAGCCGGTTTACCGGCCCCCACCGAATTCGACCGCCGACTTCCCGGAAGGGCTGGCGGCACCGCCCCCGACGTCCCCCTGATTGGCCGATTTTCCAGGGTTCGGACCTGACGAAATCGGGGCGGTGGTGCCACTAACCTCCCATGCGTACCACCGGCATTCTGGTCGGCGGCCTCCTCCTGATCGGCGCCGCGCCCGTGGCGGCGAGCTGCCGCATCAAGAACGAGACCGCCACGACGTTCATGGTCGCCTCCGGCAACACGGCCAACCAGCGGGTCGGCGCCCACGCGACGACGACCATCGCCCCCGGCAAGGTCCAGGGGCGCAGCGACGACGGCAAGGAGATCGCGGGGGTCTGCAAGGACGGCGGCGACCTGGTCATCAAGGAGAAGAACGGCGTCCCACTCCTCGGCGCGGCGCCCAAGGCGCCCAAGAAGAAGAGCGCCGGCGTGCGCGCGCCCGGGAGATAAGCGCCGGCGCGGCAAGCGGCAGGGGCGGCGGGCAGCACGGGCGCCGGCCGCGGCGGACGGCGTGAGAGTGTGGCATGGTCCGAGCGTGCCGCCTCGGCCGACATCCAAGCCGCCGCTCGCGCGGAGGGAGCTGGTCGCCGGTGGGCTGATTTTCCTCGCCTGTTTTCTGCTTTTTTGGCACGCGCCGATTCAACAGACTGGCGGCGACGATCGTTACTCGTTGTTGCTGGCCGAGAACCTGCTGCGACATCGGGATTTCACACTCGAAAGATACGATCTACCGAGGCCGGACTATCGGCTCGAGGACGTCGGCGAGCACCGCTATTACGGTTTTCCCCCCGGAACGTCGGTCCTGTCGATCCCCTACGTGGCCCTCATGCACCTGCGCGGCAAGTCTGTTCTTCGCCGTGGGACTTACGACCTGGAAGCAGAGAGGGGCCTCGAGAGTCGACTCGCGGCTCTGCTCATGGCGGCGTTCGCGGTCACTGTCTATATCACCGCACGGTTGCTGTTGCCGGTCGCCTGGAGCGTGGCGGTGACCGTCGCCTCGGCATTCGGCACTCAGGTCTTCAGCAGCATTTCACGGGCGTTGTGGTCCGACACCTGGGGTGTATTTCTCATCGGGCTCGCAGTCTTCATTTTGCTCAGCTCGGCTATTCGGAGGCGACCACCGAACCTGCCGTTGCTCGCCACGATCGAGGTGTGGGCGTACGTCGTCCGGCCGACCAATTCTTTGGCTCTGATAGCAACTGCGGTCTACTTGCTCGTGAGCGTGCGGAGAGCCGCCTGGCCCTTCCTGATGACGGCCGCCGCTTGGCTCTCTCTTTTCGTCGCCTACTCTTGGCGGCACTTTCATCACCTCGTGCCCTCTTATTTCGAGGCCGGGCGGCGCATCGACTTTTCGAGCGGCTGGTCCGGCCTGCTCGGAAACCTGCTCAGCCCGAGCCGCGGGTTGCTCATCTATGTGCCCCTGGTTCTCGGAATCGCCCTCCTGCTGCTGCTCTACCGCAATACAATTCGTTGTCGACCGTTCGTAGCCCTGTCGCTCTTCGTGATTTGCGGGCATCTGCTGATGCTCGCGGGGTTCGGACATTGGTGGGGCGGCCATTGTTTCGGTGCGCGCCTCACCGGTGGACTTGTCCCTTGGCTGTCAGTCCTGATGGTCATCGGGCTCGCTGCCTTCCGCGAAACCCGCGCTCGGGCCCCCCGAAGCGGCACCGCGGTTCTGGCGATCCTGGGCTTTCTGTCAGTCCTCAGTATTGCGATCAACGCGGTCGGCGCCTTCTCTCCCGAGGCAGCAAACTGGAATGTGAATCCCAACATCGACGAGACACCGGCTCGCCTCTGGAGCTGGAGCCGGCCGCAGTTCGCCGCTCCTTTCCTGGAGCCCAGGGGACCGTTTCCCGAGCTGCCCGCGGACGGACTTCGCTTCGGCAGCGCCGAGGCGACGACCTACTTGGGTATGGGCTGGTCTGGACCCGAAGGGGACGCGCGTTGGACTGACGGTCCCTACGCCACGATTCGGTTCTCACTCGAGGATCGGCGACCGGGCGTTCTCGAGATCGACCTGCGCCCCTACTTGGGCGGAGGGAGAATCGTCGGCCAGCGTCTCGGCGTCACGTTGAACGGCAAAGTTCTCCAGTCTCTGACTGTTCGTGAGCCGAACTTCGCGACGTACAAGATCACCGTCCCGGCCGACGTCCTTCTCTCGGAGAACCGACTCCGATTCGAGCTGCCCGATGCATCGAGTCCGATGAAAGAAGAAAACACTGGCGACCGGCGGCAGCTAAGTCTGTTTGTCCAGGCCCTGCGGTGGCGGGCAGCGGGTCTCTAAGGGCCTCACGGGGCGTCTAGAGATCCGTGTAGACGACCGCCGCTCCCTGGTACCAGGTCCCGTCGCAGGAAAAGACCTGTCCGTTCGTGATCTTGCACTTGTGCCAGGCGCCGTCGCGGAGGACGGGCGTCTCCCCCTGGAACCAGGTCCCCTCGCAGGAGAAGACCTGCCCATTCGTAATTTTGCACCTGTGCCAGGCGCCGTCGCGGAAGACGGGCGTCTCCCCCTGAAACCAGCGCCCGTCGCAGGAGAAGATCCGACCGTTGGTGATCTTGCAGGCCCGATACGACTTCTGACCGGCGGCGACCGCGCCGGCCGTTAGGACCAGCAGCGCGATTCCGAGAGCGACATTTTTCATCGGCCCCAGAATGCCACGGGCGCATCACGTCCCGCGATGGAGCGTCGCTACCCGCCGACAAATATACGACGGCGCTTCGAGGTCGTCCGGTGGACGGAGCGCGACCTTCCTGCGCACCGTCGCGAACGGGTGCGCCTCGCTGACGCCAGCGGCCTGCTAACGTTACCTCCATGACCGAGGCCGGGGCGCGACCCAAGGTGGTCATCATTGGTGCCGGCTTCGGCGGCCTCGCGGCGGCCAAGGCGCTGGGCGGGACCGACGTCGCCGTCACAGTCGTCGATCGCCTGAACTACCACCTGTTCCAGCCGCTGCTCTATCAGGTGGCGATGGCCAGTCTCTCCGCCACCGACGTCGCCTATCCGATCCGCCGCATCTTGCGCCACCAGGCGAACGTCGAGGTGCTGCTCGACGAGGTGCGCGCGATCGATCTTTCCGCGCGCCGGGTCAGCCTGGCGAGCGGGATCGCGCTCGCTTACGACTATCTGATCGTCGCCGCCGGCGCCGAGACCAGCTACTTCGGGCACCCCGAGTGGGCGCCCCGCGCCGCCGGCCTCAAGGACCTGAACGACGCGCTCGAGGTCCGGCGGCGCGTGCTCTCGGCGCTGGAGGCGGCGGAGAGCACCGGCGATCCGGCCGAGAAGAAGCGCCTCCTCACCTTCGTGGTGGTGGGGGGTGGGCCGACGGGCGTCGAGCTGGCGGGCGCCATCGCCGATCTGTCGCGCGAGATCCTGTTCGAGGACTTTCGCCAGGTGAAGCCGTCGGAGACGCGCGTCGTGCTGGTGGAGATGGCCGGCCGGATCCTGCTGCCGTTCGACCCCTCGCTGTCGGCGCGGGCGCAGGACCAACTGCGCGAGCTGGGCGTCGAGGTGCGCACCGGCGTGCGCGTCGAGCGGATTGACGACGGCGGCGTCCTCGTGGGCGGCGAGGTCATCCCCAGCCGGACCGTCCTCTGGGCGGCGGGCGTCCGGCCGAGCCCGCTCGGCGCCGCGCTGGGGGTGCCGCTCGACCGCGCCGGGCGGGTGATCGTCGAACCAGACTGCGCGATCCCGGGACACCGCGAGGCGTTCGTCATCGGCGACATGGCGGCGCTCACGCCGGCGGGCGCGACGGCGCCGCTCCCCGGCATCAGCCCGGTCGCCATCCAGCAGGGGCGCGCCACCGCCCGCAACATCCTGCGCGCGAAGGGCGACCTGCCGCGCGAGCCATTTCGCTACTTCGACAAAGGGTTCATGGCGACGATCGGAAAGGCGCGCGCGGTCGCCCAGCTCGGTCGGCTGCGTCTCTCGGGCCTCGTCGCCTGGCTGACCTGGGTCGTCGTCCACCTCTGGTACCTGGTCGGCTTTCGCAACCGGCTGACCGTGTTCCTCAACTGGATCTGGGCCTACATCGTGTCGAGCCACACCGCGCGCATCATCACCGGCCGCGCGCCGCCGCCGACGGAGAAGCGCTGAAGGCCCCCACCCGGACGGTGCGCCCCTGCTCGGATGCGCGGCCCTCCTCGTCGGAAGCTGCGGCGGCGAGTCGGTAGCCGTACGACTTTCGCGCGCGCGAAAGTGCAGAAATTCGCCCTGGGCTTGTAACTGGCGTAAATCCGTCGCATCAGTACGGGTTCAACCGGAAAGGACTGACATGAAGAAGACGACGCTCGCCTTGCTGCTGGGACTTTTTGCTTTCGTCGGAACCGCCGTCGCCGCCGATGCGCCCGCCGGCAAACCGGCGATCGACGCCACCACGACGGCCAAGCTGCCGGCGCGGGCGAAGATCGACTGGGAGAAGATGAACGAGAGCCAGCGCAAGTCCTACATGAAGAAGACCGTGCTGCCGCAGATGAAGAAGCTGTTCGTCGGCTTCGACAAAAAGTACAAGGACATGAGCTGCGCCACCTGCCACGGCGAGAAGGCGGCCGAGACCAAGTTCAAGATGCCGAACCCGGAGCTCCCCAAGCTGCCGGCCCCGACCGACCGCCAGGGCTTCATGGCCCTGATGCAGAAGAAGCCCGCGGTGGCCAAGTTCATGGGTACGGAGGTCAAGCCAGCGATGGCCAACCTGTTGAACATCGACGAGTGGACCCCGAACAACCCCAACCCGAAGGCGTTCGGCTGCTACGGCTGCCACACGCAGGAGGCCGGCCCGGCCGCGCCTGCGGGCGGGGCCGCCGCGCCCGCCGCGCCCAAGCCCGCCGGCGGCGGCTGGTAAGTCCTTCCTCTCGAAAGCGGCAGGCCGGCGCGAATCCGGCCTGCCGCGTCGTTTTTCTGGGCCGGCGCGGGCGCGCTCGAACCCCAGCCGTGGAACCGGGAGTGAAGGTCCAGCGGCGGTTCGGCCATTGATCCCCCGACGTGGCCCGCGCTAGCATCGACGCGCTCGGTTCCCCCGCGAACCTTCGCGTCTTCTCACCGATGATGCGCACCCGTCTCGAGCGCCTCGAAGGCGCCAGCATTCGGTTCCTCTGGGAGGCGACTGCCACGGCGCGAAGGCCGGGGTTGCTCGACGGTGGCGATCGCGAGAGCGCGGCGCTGCTGGAGCTGGCGCGCAAGGCGTTCTTCCCGGGGCCGCTCCCCTTCCTGGTGCTGTCGCGGGAAGAGATGGATCGGGCACGCGCCGAGCAGGGCTTCGATCTTGTTTTTCACGCCGCGCTCGCCCCGGACGGCCGCGAGGCGCGCGCCCGGCCGGTCTGGCACCTGGCCGGCATGGCGCGGCGCCCCGGAGAAGCGGCCCTCGCCTCGCCCCTGGCCGGCTGGACCGCCGACGACCTCCGGAGCTACCTTGAAGGAGCGGCTGGCGAGGTCCCCGCGCTCACGCTCCACACCTGCGGCGGTTCGGGCGGCGGCAAGAGCGCTCTCGTCGCCTGCCTGGCGGCCGCGCGACCAGCCTCCGCGCGACGGAGCTTCCTCATCGACGACGTGCCCGGTCAGGATCGCGATCCACGCGGCGTGCTCGCCGCCGGATCGAACGCCGATCTGAGCCTGGTCGTCGTCGACGCGCGGCTCGGCCTCACGGCGCCGGTCCGGCGCGACCTCGTGCTGCTGTCGTTGCTGGGGGTCAGGCGGATCGTCCTGGCGATCAACAAGATCGATCTCCCCGTCGATCCCCGGGGGGCGTTCGTGCGCGTCGAGCAGGAGTACGCCAGCTTCGCCGCCGGACTGAAGCTGCCGCTCGCGGCCTGTCTGCCCGTCTCGGCCACCCGGGGCGACAACGTCCTCGCGCGCTCGGCGGCGACGCCCTGGTACGAAGGACCGACGCTGCTCTCGCTGCTGGAGGCGAGCGGGCTCGACGAGGCGGAGACGCCTCCGGCCGGGCCGGCGCGGCTGCCGATCGAATGGGTGTTCCCGGCCGGCGGCGCCGTCCCCTTCCAGGGCTTCGCGGGAACGATCGTGGGCGGCCGCCTGGCGGTGGGCGACACCGTGCGCGTCCAGCCGTCGGGGCGGATCGCCCGCGTCGCGCGGATCGCCACGCCGGGCGGCGACCTGACCCTCGCGCTGTCCGAGCAGATGGTCGCCGTCGCGCTCGACGAGCCCCTCGACGTCGCGCGTGGCGACCTGGTCGTCTCGGCGAACGAGCCGGCGGAGATCGCGGACCAGTTCGAGGCGACCGTGGTCTGGATGAACGCCGCGCCCCTCTTGCGCGGGCGCGGGTACCACGTCCGCCTGGGACCGAAACAGGTCACCGGGACGATCGCGCCGCTCAAGCACAAGATCGACGTCGTCACGCTGGGCCGGCTCGCCGGCACGACGCTGGGGATGAACGAGATCGGCGTCTGCAACGTGCACCTCGATCGCGACGTCCCCTTCGATCCCTACCAGGCGAACCACGACACCGGCGGTTTTCTCGTCCTCGACCGCCTCACCGGCGAGACCGTCGGCGCGGGAATGCTGCACTTCGCGCTGCGCCGCGCGCAGAACGTCCACTGGCAGGCGCTGGAGGTGAACAAGGCGGCGCGGGCGTCGCTCAAGAAGCAGCGCGCCTGCATCCTCTGGTACACGGGCCTCTCGGGCGCCGGCAAGTCGACCATCGCCAACCTGGTCGACAAGAAGCTCCACAGCCTGAGCCGGCACACCTACCTGCTCGACGGCGACAACGTCCGGCACGGGCTGAACAAGGATCTGGGGTTCACCGACGTCGATCGGGTGGAGAACATCCGGCGCATCGGCGAGGTCTCCAGGCTGATGGTCGACGCCGGGCTGATCGTCAGCACGGCGTTCATCTCGCCGTTCCGCGCCGAGCGGATGATGGCGCGCGCGCTGGTGGCCGAGGGAGAGTTCTTCGAGATCTTCATCGACACGCCGCTCGGCGTGGCCGAGCAGCGCGACCCCAAGGGCCTCTACAAGAAGGCCCGCCGCGGGGATCTCAAGAACTTCACCGGCATCGACTCGCCCTACGAGCCGCCCGACAGCCCCGAGCTGCGCATCGACACCACCGCCGCGACGCCGGAAGAAGCGGCCGAGGCGATCGTCGCTTTTCTGCAAACGAGAGGCGTCCTGGCGTGAGCCACTGCTACGCGTTCAACGGTGACGCCGACGGCCTCTGCGCCTTGCAGCAGCTGCGCCTGGCGGGCGCGCCGCCGGGGCAGCTCGTCACCGGCGTCAAGCGCGACATCGCGCTCCTCGACCGGGTGGTGGCCGCGGCGGGCGATCACTGCACGGTGCTCGACGTGTCGCTCGACGTGAACCGCGCCGGCCTCCTGGCGCTGCTCGAGGCGGGCGTCGAGATCCGGTACTTCGACCACCACTTCACCGGCGAGATCCCCAAGCACCCGGGGCTGGAGGCGCACCTCGATCTCAGCCCCCAGGTCTGCACCAGCCTGCTGGTCGATCGCTTTCTCGAGGGCCGGCAGCGCGCCTGGGCGATCGTCGGCGCCTTCGGCGACAGCCTCACCGACGAAGCACGCGCGCTAACGGCGGGCGCCGGGCTCACCGCCGACGCGGCCGAGCGCCTGCGCCAGCTCGGCGTGGCCGTCAACTACAACGCCTACGGCGAGACGCTCGCCGATCTCCACGTGCCGCCGGCGGAGCTGGCCGAGGAGATGATTCGCTGGACCGACCCGCTCGACTTCGCCGAGAGCTCCGCGGTCTGCCGGCGCCTGGCCGAGGGGTTCCGCGCCGACATGGAGCTCGCCCGCCAGCTCGCCCCCGCCCGAAGAACGAAGGGGGCCGTCTTCTTCACGCTCCCCGACGCCGCCTGGGCGCGGCGCGCCAGCGGGACGCTGGCCAACGATCTGGCGAAGGCGCACGCCGGCAGCGCGGTGGCGATCGTCTCGCCCAAATCGGGCGGCGGTTACCTCGTCTCGGTGCGCGTGCCGCGCGAGTCGGCGATCTCGGCGGAGGCGTTCTGCCGGACCTTCCCCACCGGCGGCGGGCGGCGCACCGCCGCCGGCATCAACCATCTGCCGGGCGAGGATCTCCAAAAATTCGCCGATGCCTTCGAGGCCCAATTCCGCGTCGATTGATTGAAGAAATTCGGGCGCCGCTCCCATTCAGGACACCGGCGCCGGCCTGGGAGGCGCCGGCCACCAGGGTGAGCCTTTCCGGGCCGGATCTGCTACTGCGCTTAGAACGATGACCAGCATTTTCTCGCGCATGGGCCGCGTCTACCGCGTGCTGCGGCGGACCTTCGGCGTCAGGGTCGTTCCGCTCTTCATCGCGCTGGTCTTCGGCCTGGTGCGCACCTTGGTCGGCATCGGGATGGCGCTGGACCACCTGTTGTTTCCGAGCCTCCGCAAGGCGCGCGCCAACCGCCCGATCGTGCTGGTCGGCAACCCACGCACGGGGACGACGTTCCTGCAGCGCTTTCTGGCGGACGAGGGGTTCGGCTCGGGGATGGAGCTGTTCTTGATGCTCTACCCGTCGCTGCTTTTTCAAAAGCTGCTGCGCCCCCTCTTGCCGCTCCTGGAAAAGATCAGCCCGGCGAAGTTCCACTCGACCGACGCCCATCAGACCAGCCTCAGCTCGGTCGAGACCGACGACGTGGCGGTCCTGTTTCGCCACCTGGACGGGTTCTTTCTCTATGGGTTCTTCCTGTCGTTCGACGACGAGGATCTCCTGTCGTGGTTCGACCCGAGGGTCCGCGACACCTCGGCGCGCGACGTGGCCTGGCTGGACGCGCTCTGGCGGCGGAGCCTGGTGCTCCACAAGTCGGAGCGAAACATCGCCAAGCTGTTTTCGCTCGCGGTGCGGCTGCCGCAGTTCATGCAGCAGGTCCCCGAGGCGCAGATCCTCTACATGGCGCGCGACCCGCTGTCGGTGATCCCGAGCTCGATGAGCCTGGTCATCGGCGTGCTCGACCGCGCGGTCGGTTTCTGGTCGCTCCCGGAGACCGTGCGCCAGCGCTGGCTCGACCGGATGTACCAGGCCTGGGTGCTGCTCTTGCAGAAGTTCCACCAGGACTGGACCGCCGGTCTCATCGACCAGGAGCGGGTCTTCATCGTCCGCTACGACCGGATGATGGCCGATTTCGAGGGGATGATGGAGGAGATGTGCCGGTTCCTGGGGCACGAGATGACCCCCGCGCTGCGCGCCACCGTCGCCAAGCGCGGCGAGAAGCAGCGCCAGTACGAATCCGAGCACAAGTACGACCTCGCGAAGTTCGGCCTGACCGAGGAACAGATCCGACGCGACTGCGCCTTCTTCTACGACACCTTCCTGCCGCCGATGAACCTCGCCCGCTCCGCGCCCGCGCCGGCCCCGGCCGCTGCGCGCTGACCTCCCGCCGCTAAACCCGCTCGCTTACCGAAGGAGACTCGCATGCTCTTTTTCCGACGGCCCGTCCTGAACGCGCTCTTGGTCGCCTCGCTGGCGCTCCCGTGGTCGGCCTGCAAATCCTCGGGGGCGGGCGGCGAGGGAGGATCGCCGGGGAGCGGCGGCACGAGCGCCGGCAACGGGGGGTCCAACGGCAGCGGTGGCTCGACCAGCGGCGGTGGCTCGACCGGCCAAGGGGGCTCGTCGCCGACTGGCGGATCGACCGGGACCGGCGGGACGAGCAACGGCACCGGCGGCACGTCGCCCGGCACCGCGAACTTCTCGATCACCATCACCCAGAGCACGGCGGTCGCCACCGTCGAGATCGTGACCTGGTCGGTCGACGTCTCGATCGACAGCGCCGTGATCAACTTCGGCCGCGACCAGACCAACTTCGAGTTCCAGGCGCCGGTCGATCAAACGCAGGCTCCGAACTATCGGACGCTGCTCTTGGGGATGAAGCAGGGCACCAAGTACTACCTGCAGATCGTCGCCCAGGGCGGCGGAAAGACCTACACCAGCGCCGTCCAACCGCCGGTGACGACCGGCTACCTGCCGAACGGGTTGCCGACCTTCACCGTGACCGACAGCAACGCCTCGGCGCTGTACGCCGGGGGCGGGTTCACCGTGAACTGCTTCGGACTGGCGGGCTCGCCCGGCATCCCGGGCTCGCCCGGCTCGACGACCGCCTTCGTGCTGGACAAGGACGGGGCGCTCGTCTGGGCGCTCGACCTCACGAGCACGATGGCCAACAACTGCTCGCGGGCGCGCATGTCCTACGACGGCCAGTACCTCTATGCCGGGAACTTCGCCAACTCGTCGACCTCCGGCGTCGTCTACCGCATCGGCATGGACGGCACGACCGGGGCCAAGACCTGGAGCCTTCCCGGCCGCAGCCACGACTTCGCGGTCCTCCCCAACGGGAACGTCGTCTACTTCGCCATGGACAACATGATGGCCAACACGACCAAGTCTCCGGAAGAGGTCATGGAGCTGAACGTCTCCACCGGCGCCAGCACCAAGATTTACGACGAGGCCACAGACTTCGGCACCCTGATCACCTCGGGCATGGGGATGGCTCACACCAACCACATCACCTACTCCCCCGACCTGCAGGCGGTGACGGTGTCGATGCTGTTCCTCAACACGATCGCGGTGGTCAGCTACCCGGCCGGCAAGCTGCTGGCCACCTTCGGCGGCTCACAGTCGGACTTCAGCGCCATGAGCTGGAACTGGCAGCACGGGCACGACGTCCACGCCGACCACCTCTGGGTCTTCAACAACAACCAGAGCGGCAACGCCCACGTGCTCGGCTTCACCTACAACGAAGCTGGCAAGACGGCGACGCAGACGCTCGACTACAACCCGGGGATCTCCTGCACCACCTTCGGCGACGTCAAGGAGCTCCCCAACGGGAACCTCTACATCACCTACTCCGACACCGGCGTCTTCCACGAGATCAACCCGACCGGCACCGGCACCCTGCTCCGCAAGATCACCACCACCACGGCAGTCGGCTACTCCGAGCACCGCGCGACGATGTACGGCCCGCCGCCGCCATTCGCGGCGAATTAGTCTTACGGGGGCTGGCGGGCGGCGTAGCGGGCTTCGATGTTGGTGAAGCCGCCACCCTCGCTCTCGGAGAAGGCGTAGACGACGTCGGCACCGACGGCGCAGGCTCGCTTCCGGATCTCCTCGAGGCAACGCGGGCGACCGCCGAAACAGCTGATGGTGCCGGCGGCGACGTCCGTGAAGTCGGCTTCGGGCAGCGTCCGTTCCGCGGGGCGCAGATCGACGGTGCAGCCGGCCGGACGCGCCGGCCGGCCCGCCCCGATGAGCCCCAGCTGCACGTCGGTGCAGGCCCCGGCCACGAGCGCGAGCGCGAGGGCCAGACGAGGCGGCTGCATCGGGAGGCGGTTAGCTGCGTTCGAGATAGGCGGTGGTGAAGTAGTCGTCTTTGGTGTTGGGCGAGAAGACGACCTTCTTCGAGTCGAAGACCGACTTGCGGCCGTTCTGCTTGTTGATCATCTCCATGTGCATCGCCCGGTAGCGCTTGTTCTTGGGGTCGAGCAGCTTGATGTCCTGGGCGATCAACTCCTTGAGCAGCTTGCCGTCCTTGTCGTAGTAGAGGCCGCGCACGACCGCCATCTTGGCCTTGGAGACCCAGTAGGTCTTCTTCGAGTAGCCCTCGGCGTCGGCGATCTCCTTGCTCTTCGGCGAGAGGTCGACGACGTAGCAGGGCTCGCCCCCCATCGGCTCTTCCTTCACGAGCGTGTAGGTGAAGTCGTCGAGCGAGGGGATGTTGAGGTCGCCGTAGGAGAATTCGCTCCCCATGAAGCTCTGCGAGCGCTGCGTGCTGACCACCCGCCGCGTCTTGCGCAGCGCCGGCAGGTAGATCCAGACGTCGTCGGGCTTGTCCTGGTAGTCGTAGACCAGGATGCCGGTCCCCTGTACGTCCGCCGGCGAGAGGAAGCGGTAGATCCGCTTCTCGGTCTTGCCGCCGTCGTAGAGCTTGGTGGCCATCGAGATCTCGCGCTCGCGCGCCTGGCCGTTCTCGCCGACCACCGTCATCTTGATGACCGCCTCCGAGCCGTCGAGCTTCCGGGTGGTGGTCACGCGGTCCATGATGTCGCGCGCCGAGGGCGCCGTCGATCCACTCGGAGTGGCGCGGGCCGTCCCCGAGAGCGAGAGGGCCAGCGTGGCGAACAGCAGCTTGCGGGTGTGCATGGTGGTCCTCCTGGTCAGAAGGTGTAGCGCAGCTCGACGTAGCCGGAAGAGAGCTCGGCGTCGATGATGCCGAACAGCGTGTCCATTGGTCCGTGGAAAACCTGGGCGCCGAGGTAGGCCATCATCGCGTCCGAGAGCTTGTAGCCGATCCGCGGCGTCACCAGCCATTCGTGGGTGGTGAAGTTGAGGAGACAGAGCGACGAGATCGACAGCGTCTCGTGCAGCCCGAGCCACTCGAAGCGCAGCGTCCCCAGGTGCTGCACTCTCGCCGTCTGCGAGAAGAGGATCTGGTTGTCCTTGCGTAGGATGTCGTCGGCGGTCTGGCTGACGGAGTTGAGGTCCGCGGGCTGCCGCATCGGCAGAGTCGACGTGTCGAACGTCGAGCCGTTCTGCTTCTGCCAGTCGAAGACGTAACGGCCCATATACTGCGCGATGACGCTGAGCGACCCGAAGCTGTGGTCGGCGCCCAGCACGTACTGCAGGTCGGGATAGGCGATGTGGTAGTCCGCCGGGACCGACCAGTCGTAGGGGCGGCGGTAGGCCACCTCGCCCCGCAGCGTCCCGAAGTCGCCCAGCGAGGTGGCGAAATCTCCCCCCAGCACCTGCTGCTCGTAGGCCGTGCGCGAGATCAGGATCGAGGGTGGCATCGTGGGGCTGGGGTTGCTGTTGGCGTCCGCCGTCAGCGTGATGGCGTCCATTCCGTTCTGCTGCGTGATCGAGAGCCCCGGCAGCGGCGCGAAGCCATGGACGTAGGAGATCGACAGGTCGACCGCCGGGATCTCGAAGTGCAGGCGCGCTCCCTCCGTGCCGTTCTTGAGGTCCACCGACGGGAACGCCGGCGGACCGTAAGAGACGTACTGAGGGAGCGCGACGGCCGGCAGCTCGGTCGGCAGGTAGATCGGCATCCAGACCCCCTCCAGCCGGAAGGGAGCGAAGCGCAGAAAGGCGCGCGCACCGGCGTTTCCCAGCCGGATGTCGTCCTCGAGCGGCGAGCGGATGCGGAAGTCGACCGGCGTCAGGTTGTTGGTGGGGTTGAGCGCGTCGGCGCGCCCCCAGACGACGATCTGCTGGCCGAACCGCAGGTCGAGCGGCCCCAGGTAAGCATTGACGTAGGCCTCACGCACCTCGACGACCGTCCCCTGCGTCCCGTCGCCCTGGAGGCCATACCGGAGGCGCGCCTCGGCGAAGCCGTCGCCGTAGGTCTCCTTCCGCGTCCGCAGCGTCAGATCGAGCTCGCCGTAACCCGACTTCAGCTCGGCGGCGTTCACGTCGTTCACCTTGCCGGCGAACATGTCGCCGCGCACGTAGCCGGAGAGGGTGAACGGACCGACCGGCGGAGCGGCGGGCTGGGCGGCGATGTCACCGGCCGGGGCCGCCGCCGCGGCGGCGGTGCTCTGTTCGAACAGGCCCGGCCCGCTGCCGGTAGCGGGCACCTCCACCGGCGCACCGCCATCGGGCGTGGCCGGTGCGGGCGGCGCGACGGGCGCTCCCGCCGCGTCCGGAAGCGGGCCGCTGTCGGTCTGCGCCCGAGCGACACCCACCCGGACGAGGCAACAGACGGACAGCGCGACGGCGGCAACGACTCTCATGGTTCGACTAGCTCGCCGACCCGGTCCACTCGCCCATCGCGAAGACCATCGAGTAACCCGCCGCCGCGCTGCCGAGGACCAGCTTGTCCCCGCGCTCGAGCGTCCGCTCCTCGAGCAGCCGCCGGTAGGTGACGCCGACGGCGGCGCTGGCGGTGTTCCCGTAGAGCCCGTGGGTGTAGACGCCCTTGACCGGATCGACGCCCAAGTCGTCGAGGATCTTGCGCACCATGATCTCGCTCGGTTGATGGAACACGTAATGATCGATGTCGTTCGGGGTGAGCCCCAGCGCCGCCAGCCGCTCCGTCGCCCAGGGGGGAATGTACTTGCCGAGGCGCATCAGCTCGACCGACGACGAGAACAGGGTACCGCCGATCGGCACCTGGCAAAGCTCCCAATGATCGGGCGCCGTGAAGGTGCTCATCGCCCGGAGATGAATGCCGCCTCCCGGGAACGGCGCGCGGCGCAGAAGGAGACAGGTCGCCGCGTTGCCGACCGTCAAGCCGGCCACCTTCATGTGCAGCTCGCGCACGGTCTGGATGTCGTAGCTCAGGAACGGACCCGAGAGCTCCGACGAGCAGACCAGCGCCGCTCGGTAGTGCGGGTGGATCGCCAGGTAGCCGGCGGCCGTCTGGAGCGCCTCCAGGTGGCTCACGCAGGCGGCGGTCACGTCCAAGGCGTGCGTCCGCTTGAGCCCCAGCTTGGACGCCACCTCCATCGCCGTCGCCGGCTCGAAGTACTGGCGCGCGATCTGCCCGCAGATCACCAGATCGACCTCGTCGAGCGAGACGTCGTTGGCGGCCAGGCAGTCCTTGGCCGCCGCCACCGCGTAGTCGCCGATGATGCCCGGGCGCTCGTCGGGCTCGAGATACCGCACCTTCGTGCCGCAGAGCCCGAACACGTGCTCGATCGCTGAAGCGATCGGGCCGAACTCGGCCTCCGTCCCCTTGAAGCACGCGCGCACGCGCCGGATGATCTCGTCGTTGTCGACGCGCGTCGCCGGGAGCGCGACACCCGGCTTCGACAGATGCAGTTCGGGCAAGCTCAAGAACAGCTTCCGGGGGGCCTGAGAGAGAAAAATACCGTATCACACGCCTCGCGCGCGTCGCGCGGGAAACGAGGCAGATTTAGATGTTCGCGTGAGCCCGCTCTGCGCTGCGCCATGAACTCGGGGTGTCCGCAGGGGCTAATGGGAGGAAGCGGCCAAGATTGTGTACGGCGATTTCGTTCGCGGCGTTTTTTCGCCGCGCACCGTCGACGCGCCGGCGATGCGCCCTCGATTTCCTGGGCTACCGAAAAAGGAAAATCGACGCGCCGGCGTCGATTGCGTGAGCCGGTTTCGGAAAGTGCGAATCACGTGCGCGCCAGGTGTCGTTCGTATCGACGAACGCTCCGCTTTACGTTTAAATCCGCCGCATGAGATCGACTCGACCTCGTCGACGCTTCGCGCTTCTTCTCTCCTCTTCGCTCGTCGCCGCGCTGGCCGCGTGCAGCTCGTCCGGCGGAAGCTCCGGCGGAAACGTCGTCATCCACGACGCGAACAACTACTCCTCCACCAGCAGTCTGACGATCCCCGTCGTCACGACCGCCGAGAAGACCGACCTGACCTTCAGCTGGGACATGATCACGAAGGATCTGCTCTGCCACACCGCGGGCGCGATCGACAACGTCGGCTTCCTGATGGTCACGAACACGACGATGGACATGGTCGAGCAAGAGGCGGCCCACGGGCAGCTGAACCCCAACAACGTGGCGAAGTACGGCGAGCAGCACACCGCGACCGCCGGCGACGGTGGCACGCCGGCCACTTCGGCCAGCCTCTCCAAGTTCTACTGGTACGACACCTTCAACCCGCTGACCGACTACGTCGCAGCGCCCAACACGCAGTACATGATGCTGTTCACGCATGGGACGGTGCTGGGCGTGGGCGCGCAGTCGATGGTCTTCCTCTCGCCCGACCCGACCTCGACGAACACCATGGTCGCGGGGCCCAACCCCTGTCCCGACGGGACGAGCAGCGGCGCCGGCGAGTTCCTCGCCTTCTCCGCCACGCTCAGCTCGATGCCGGTCTCGATCCCCGTCAAGGGCCCCTGGAAGATCGACTGGAGCCAGGTCACCAAGGACAACTTCGGCATCACGCTCGGCCCCTCGCTGACCCTCGACACGGTCAAGGTCGGCTTCTTCCAGAATCAGCAGCCGTCCCAGATCGAAGCCGACTTCCTGAACGTCGAGCAGGACGCGACGGCGCTCTACACCTTCAACGTCCCCAAGGGGCAGAAGTACGTCGATCTCATGGAGGGCGAGGCCGACGGCGGCGGCACCTTCCCCGGATTCACCGAGACCGACGGCACCTGGGCGGTCGCCGTCTTCTCCAGCGCCGACTCCGTCCCGGCGCCGCTCATCTTCGCGGTCCTCCAGCCGCAGTGACACGCGCGCCGAAGCAACGCTGACGCGCGGCGAAGCCAGCCATTGAAATACCACGCAGTCCTCACGACGCTGTTCGGCGCGTCGGTGATCGCCGGGCCGGCGCTCGCCGACGGGGGCTACTACACAGGCCCCCTCGGCCCGCGCGCCGCCGGCCGCGGCGGCGCCTTCGTGGCGCGCGCCGACGACCTCACCGCGATCAGCATCAACCCGGCGGGCCTCTCCGAGATCGAAGGGACGACCTTCCAGGTCGGCAACCAGTTCGCCCACTACGGCTACGACTACACGCGCGCGCCCACGCTCGATTACGGCAACGAGCAGAACGGAATGGCGCCCCTGGTGCCATTCGCCAAGGTCAGCAACGGGACGCCCTGGCAGCTCGCCCTCCCCTTCATCGGCGCCGCCTCCAGGTTCGGCCTGCGCGACTGGGCGTTCGCCGCCGCCATCTTCGCGCCGCCCGGGATCAGCCGCGAGCAGTTCCCCGAGGACGGCGGCCAGCGGTACATGATGGTGGACCGCGAGGCGATCATCCTCAAGACCGACGTCAGCGCCGCCTGGCGCTTTCACCATCTGTTCGGCTTCGGCGTGACGGTGGAGTGGATCACCGTGCCCCGGCTCGACTACTCGCTGATGGTCAACGCCGCCCCGTTCCAGGGGAGCGCCTACCCGGTCGCGAGCCCCTACGACATCCTCGCTCAGACGAGCGGTTCCGACTGGCTCACCTTCAACGCCACGGTGGGCGGCTGGGTTCGCCCCCGGCCCTGGTTGGAATTCGGGGTGGCCGGCCAGGTGCTCCCCGCCAACATCGTCACCAAGAGCACCCTCGCGCTCACCCCGGCCGACCCGACCGGGCCGCTCGGCGGCGCCGGGGTGACGACCAGCGCGAACGACGTGAACATCACGCTGCCGCTGCCGCTCACGGCGCGGGCGGGCGCACGCTACCGGCACCTGCGGGGTGAACGCGAGCTCTTCGACCTCGAGCTGGACGCCGAATACGAGACCTGGTCACGCACGCAAGACTTCACGCTCGACACCCACGGGATCGTGGCGACGGCCGGCGGTAACCTCAACCAGACCATCCCGCTCGGAACCATCCAGATCGCCAAGCGCTGGAGCGACGTCTTCAGCGTGAAGCTGGGCGGCGACTTCAACCTGGTGCCCGATCGCTGGACGGTGCGGGCGGGCGCTTACTACGAGACCGCGGTCGCCCCGGCGGCTTACGCGAACGTCGACTTCCCCGGGGCCGAGGTCCTGGGCGCCGCGCTCGGCGGGTCGCTGCTCCTGCAGCGGCTGGAGATCGCGCTCGCCTATCAGCTGCGCTACCAACCGAGCTTCACCGTCTCGGAGGCCGACGCCCGCTTCTATCAGCAGACGCCCGGCAACCCCTGCTCCGAGGGCGGCCCCCCCTACAGCGCCGCCCAAGGTTGCAACCCGAACCTCGTCGGGCAGCCGGGACCGGTCGTCAACGCCGGGACCTACGCTTCCACGTCCCACCTCGTTTCGCTGGCCCTCATCTATCGGTATGGCAGGTAAAGCAACGGCAAGGAGAAGTCATGTCCCGCTTCACCCCCACCTCAATGGCCGTCGCCGCCGGCATCGCGGCGCTCTTGCTGGCTCCCGCCTTGGGCGCGACGGCCGGCGGCGTCCCCTCGCTCGACTCGCCCGAGCTCGGACAGGGGCCGTACTCGTCGATGCACATGCTGCTGCAGAAGACGGTCCTCAAGATCAACGTCGCCAACATCGACGTCCGCTTCGATCGCCCGACGCAGGGGAAGCTGGCCGAGCTGGCCCGCGACAAGCCGTACTCCTACGCCCTCGACGCGCAGCTGGCCCAGGCGGCGATCGCCGCTCCGCACGCGGTCGTCCAGATGCAGTTCGTGCGCGACGTCCCGCTCAACCGCTGGATCGGCGTGGTGCGCGACAACCTGGAGCTGGCGCGCGAGGCGGGCCTCATCGGCCGCGAGATCGAACAGAAGGTCTCGAACGGCATCCCGCAGTGGTTCGCGCCGCTGGCCGACCGCGGCTACAAGAAGAACGATCGCCTCATCTACGCCGTCACACCCGACACGCTGCGAACCGTGGTCCTCTCCGGGGGGGGACAGGTGTTGCTCGACATGACCGAGCGCGAGGCCGGGTCGCGGCGGGTGGTCCTGGCCAGCTACTTCGCGCCCAAGAGCGACACGCGCGAGAGCCTCATCCGTTCGCTCTGGGAGAGGCGCTGACATGCTCCGCCGCTACGTGACGGCCATCGTCCGCCGCCCCAAGCTGGTCATCGCGGCCGTCGCCCTGGTGACGCTGACGCTCGGCTTCTTCATGACCCGGCT
>Ga0134128_10002729_pt1 | contig 21718 bp, 16 predicted proteins | sample KB31754_FD_96462 | JGI IMG/M metagenome (GOLD analysis project Ga0134128, IMG submission 96462) | Terrestrial soil microbial communities with excess Nitrogen fertilizer from Kellogg Biological Station, Michigan, USA - KB3-175-4 | ecosystem: Environmental > Terrestrial > Soil > Unclassified ... | reverse complement strand
CCTTGGGCCTTGAGATGGACATTGATTTCGTCGAGCAAAGCCGTGGTCAGGTCGTGCGTCTCCAGCAGATGCCGGAAGTTGAGTATCGTGGTCTCGTCCGGCAGGGCGCCGGTGACACTACTGAAACCGGCAAAGCGGCGCATGCTTTCAATCTCGTACAGGGCATCTACCATCTGCCGGTCGGATAAGTTGAACCCGTTCTGCATGCAGTAGAGGCGCAACATGCTCGCCAGCGGCATAGGCTGACGCCCACGCCGGCCGCTCTTGGGATAATGGGGTTCGATGCGGGAAAGCAGGCCCGACCAGGGTACCACGCCTTCCATCTCGCTCAGGAAAACCTCTCGGCGGGTCTGGCGTTTCTTGCGGGTGTAGTCGAGATCGGCAAAGGTGGTTTGGCGGGGCCATGGCAGGTAGAATGGCGTTGTTGTTTGAATGACGTATTATCTCAAAACTTTGACTATTTGTTCAGCGCTTCCCTAGCGGTCTATCTGGATTTGTGGCCGCGGGCATTAGTCAGTGTCCATGCATACTCCAAGGTATTGTCTGATGGAATTGGCATCGAAAGCGCGCCTTGGGTCAGAGGCTGTACGGTCAAAGTAATATTATATTTCTTGCCCTCAACGAACGATTCGGCAGATTCTCTTTTTCTCATGGGACTGAGAAGAATTGTGATTTGCGTGACCGTATAATTGTTGTTGCCATTGTAAATGCTGCCATTGAAGATACCGTAGCCAAAGCCGGCATGGATGACGATCTTGCCGAGAGCCTCGGGCGCCAGCTCGGCATCATGGAATTTCATGTCGCGAAATTTATCGCGACATGCATTCGTGGCGACTTCGGCGGCGCTCGTGCTTGTTATTCCCCGCATGGATTCGAGCACACACTGATCGTAGCTGCCTGAATGGAGTAAATCCCTGGCAGATAAATGTGGTGAGATCAGGAGCATCAACGCGAAAATAGCCAGCGGTGCCTGCGTTACGGTATTTTCCATATATTCTTTATCTGCAATTAGGAAATGACGTAGATCCGATATACAGTCAGTCACCACCGGACGGCTGATCTCCCCTCTTTTTCTTAGGTAATAATGGCCGCTGTGTGCATTCTGATGGAAGATCGAACAGATGGCACTCAAGCTTGCGGAATAGATGAGGTTGGGTGCTAGTAACGCGCCAGTAATTCAGAAAATGGATTGGCTCCCATATTTGTTCCATTATCGGGCCTTGCGGGATAGCACATATTGATTTCATGTGCCGCACTGCGGCCGAGATATTTTTAGTTTAATGCCGACTTATTTGCTGTAATTAAGAGCCGATTGCAAGCGGCAGCATTGCCGCTGCCTCTCTACACATTATCTTTATCTCATCGCTGACGCCTGAATGAAAATTGGATGCCACTATCCTGCAAGCGCTTTGTAGATATTGTAAAGACTAATGATAACGATCAGTGTTCCCACCAATATGAGCAGCGTTCGAGCGTGGAGCTTTTTGCACAAAATCGCCGCAAAGGGTGCGGCAAAGAGGCCCCCAATTACCAAACCAACGATGATAGGCCAAGTATTGGTTTCCATCAGCAGCGAAAAAACCGCGGCGCTCGTTAATGTCAGGAAGAATTCCGCGAAGTTGACCGAGCCGATGGTGGTGCGCGGATCGTTCCCCGACCCGACCAATGTCGACGTCACCACCGGTCCCCAGCCACCACCACCCGCTGCGTCGACGAAACCGCCAAACAGGGCAAGTTTTCCCACATGTCTTGGAGGCTGAGTGCGCAGCCGAAGTGGGCGAAACGCTTTGCTGAGTATATAGATTCCCAGCAGTAATAAGTAAGTGGATATATACGGCTTGAAAATAGCCCCATCAATCTGTGTAACGAGTATTGCGCCCAATACGCCGCCCAGAATGCCTGGCACCAGCAACCGGACAAACAACTGCTTATTTACATTGCCGAATTTGGCATGAGAGATACCCGAGACGCCGGTAGTAAAAATCTCCGCAATATGGACGCTAGCGCTCGCCGCTCCCGGGCCGGCCCCCGTTGCCAGCAGGAATGTTGTCGCCGTAACGCCATAGGCCATACCAAGGGCGCCATCCACTACCTGCGCAAAGAACCCAACGATCACCGCACTCCAGAAAATCCTGCTACCGAGTGTATCGCCAATAATTTGCCAGCCGCCGAACCAATTGTTGGTCAGAAAAAAGCGTCCGCCCAGAAACAGGATCAGCGCGATCAATACGAGAATAATGAACCACACCGCAGCATGAAGAAGCGGATGTGTTCCAGGATGAGAAACAGGTTCCTCAACGGGAGGGAGCCCCAGTTGCTGGTGTTCCACGTTGATAGGGTTGCGCGTCAGATCCAGGTTGCGAATCTTCATATGTTTGGTTCCATGACTCTTTTATTTGCGGCACACTATACCGATAGGGGCGAATAACCCGAAATAACCTAATAGAATATGTTTATTCATTTTCCTCTTTCGCCAAGGGTAATGCCAAAAAAAGCCGCGAATGGATTTGAAAAGAACACATCAATGTTGGGGGCCTAGAATTCCACTTGAGGTATTTTAAAAGAGCTATGCTAGGGCAGCTACTGGTGAATATTGCTGAACCCCTGGCAATTTATATGCAGAGTCGATAATCCCGGCCAATCGATGGAATAGCCATGCTACTTGCGGACGTCGTGCTTATTATTCATTTTCTGTTTGTGCTGTTCGTGGTAGGCACTCTGCCGCTCATCTGGATCGGTGCGTGGATGAGGCTGGATTTTGTGAGAAATCTCCGGTTCCGGCTTGTGCATCTTGCCGCTATTCTGTTTGTCGTTGGTGAGTCCTTCATCGGCATGGCATGTCCGCTTACATTGCTGGAAGACTCTTTGCGTCGCACAGCAACGGGTAGCAATTTCATTCAGCGCTGGCTGCATCGTATTCTGTTCTATGATGTTCCAGATTGGATGCTCACGATGTTTTACGTGCTGTTTGCGTCATTGGTAGCGATTACTTTCAGGCTGTTTCCGCCGCACCACCGTAAACCCCGCTCCTCTTCTTCGATTTAACCTTTTCTATGATCATTGACCCATCCTCCTGCTGAGCGTAAAGTTGAAAAAAGAATGAAATCCTGTCCATACACTTTACTTATTTACTAGACATTCATTCCAACAAGAAAAGCACGCTACATGTCCCCGATATCGCTCTTACGTCGCTTTACTTCCCGCAAGCGTTTAGGTATCGGTCTCGGCATCCTGGCTGCGGTCATTGTCCTCTTCGGGTTGCTTGGTTATTTTTGGTTACCGGGTTACGCCAAGACCAAGCTTGAAACATTGCTGTCGGAAGCGGTGCACCGGCCTGTGACCGTGCAATCAATTAATATTCAGCCTTACACGCTTGAATTGACCGTTCGCGGTTTCCGTGTGGGTGAAAAAGCGGGAGGTGTTGATGCAGACAAGGCATTGCTGTCCATTGATGAACTATATACCAACCTGAGTATCGCATCCATCGCCCGGCAGGCACCTGTAATCAGCGCCCTATCGGTGAAGGGACCGGCAGTGCGCCTGGTCCGCGAAGGCGAGCAACACTTCAATATCACCGATTTGATAGAAGATTTTATGAAACGCCCTGACGACGGCAGCAAGACGATGTTTTCAGTGCGTAACATTACTATCGAAGATGGTCGTTTCGAATTTGTTGACCGGCTCAAGAAAAGTCAACAGGAAATCTCCGACATCCGCATCGGTGTGCCCTTCGTTGCCAATTTTGAAACCGATGAGCAAACGTGGGTAGAACCGCATTTCAGCGCCAAGGTAAATGGCGCGCCGCTTATCCTCAACGGCAAGGTACGCCCGTTTACCAAAAATCGCGAGGCAACGCTTGAATTCAAGCTCAATGATGTCGATTTGACCCGAATAGACGAGTATTCGCCAATTCCTGTAGGCATCAGCCTGCTTTCCGGACATTTTGATAGTGACTTATTACTGACTTTTACCCAGATTGATGGCGAATCGCCCAGTATGGTTCTTACAGGCAATGCGGCACTCCGGAAATTGGAAATTGAAAATCATGCGGTGGAAGCGCCCTACGCCGCGAAATTTGATCGACTGGATGTCAAGTTGACCGAAATCAATTTGAACGGTCAAAAACCCTCCCATGCGGGACTGGTTCTGGCTGATGCGGCGATAGTGCGCAAAAGTGAATCAGAAGCGGTACTTAGCTTGCAGAAGTTAAATGTGGAAAAGGTTGCGGTCGATACTAAACAGCAGAGCGCCACGGTCGGCGCAGTAACGCTTGAGCGATTCAAGACGTCAATGCGCCGCGAAGCCGATGGTCGCCTCGATCTTGTCAAGCTTTTTGCATCGTCTCCCAGTAAGAGTGCACCTATACCGGCAACACGCCCTGCGACGTCTGCCAAAGCGGAGGGTGGCAAGCCATGGGCGGCTCGACTCGGCAGCCTGAAGCTGGTGGCCGCGGTATTGCGCTTTGAAGACAGCACGCTGACAAACGCGGCGCCAATGATGATCGATCCTCTGGATTTAACCGTCACTGATATCGACCTCAGCGGTGCGGCGCCGCTGAAACTGGCACTCAAGGCCTCGGTAAACCAGAAGGGCAGCTTGGAAACAAATGGTTCGCTGGCGTGGGCGCCACTAATGGCCGATCTTGCCATCGACGCAAAAGATATAGATATCGTCTCCTTGCAGGGTTGGGCCGGAGACCGGTTGAACGCGTTGATCACGCGGGGCGCGGCGTCTTTCAAAGGTAACGTCAAGGCAGAGGGGACGCCATTGAAAGTCGGGGTGAACGGTGACAGCCGATTTACCAACTTCAATGTTCTCGACAAGGTAAATGCAATGGACCTTGTACGCTGGCGAAGTCTTGACATTAATGAGATTGAGTTTGTCAATGAACCCTTGCGCGTTGATATCAAGTCGATCGCAATAGCCGATTTCTTTGCCTACGTCGTCCTTTCCTCCCAAGGTCAGCTCAATCTCAAGGATATAGTCCGTCAAGATAATGGGAAAGAACCGTCCGCGAAAGCCGCTTCCGCCGCCGCGCCGCCTACCCCTACAAATTCCTCTTCACCGGCGACGAGTAAGCCCGCGCCTGTTCGTATTGGCAGAGTGGTGATGCAGGGGGGGAATGTTAACTTCAACGATCAATTCATCAAGCCTAATTACCGGGCCAATTTAACGGGTCTTGCCGGACGGGTGGGCCCGCTGGATCCAAAAAAACCGGGAGAAATAGACATTAGCGGAGCGGTGGATAAAACCGCACCGCTTAAGATTAATGGCAAGGTCGATACGATGGGCAAAGAACTCTACCTCGACATCATTGCGTCGGCGAAAGGCATTGATATGCCGACTTTCAGTCCTTATTCCGGGAAATATGTTGGCTACGCGATCGAGAAGGGCAAGTTATCGGTTGATATTCATTATCGCGTCGAAAAAGGAGAGTTGACAGCGGAAAATAACGTTTTTCTTGATCAGTTGACCTTGGGTGAGAAAGTTGAGAGTCCGGATGCCTTGTCGATTCCGATAAACCTTGCGTTGGCGCTGTTAAAGAATCGGCGTGGTGAAATCGACGTCCATTTGCCGATTAGCGGTTCCATCAACGATCCGCAATTCAGTATCGGCGGACTGATTGTCAAAGTTATCCTTAATCTGCTTACGAAGGCCGCAACCGCTCCTTTTGCGCTGCTTGGTTCACTCCTCGGCGAAGGCGAGGAGTTATCGGAAGTGGATTTTTCACCTGGCAGCGCAAAGATTGCGCCTGAAGCGGAAAAACGTCTCCAAGTATTATCCAAGGCGTTGACGGACCGGCCGGCACTCAAGCTTGAAATTACGGGTAGAGCTGATCCAGAAAACGACCCGGCGGCTCTGAAGCGCACGATACTCGAGCGCAAGGTTAAAGCCGAGAAACTTAAGGAAAGCGTGAAAAAGGGATTGGACGGAGGCTCGCTGGAGGATGTCGAGCTGAAGCCTGAGGAATACGAAAAGTATCTTACGCTCGCCTACAAAGAAGAAAAGTTTGCGAAACCAAAAAATGTGGTGGGCCTTAACAAGAGTCTGCCAGTGCCTGAGATGGAGCAGTTGATGCTGGCCAATATTACTGCCGATGATAGCGAAATGCGGGATCTCGCCGAGCGTCGCGCGGTGGCTGCACGCGACTGGCTGGCTGAGCAAGGCAGTGTTCCAGGTGATCGAATATTTGTGCTCGAACCGAAGGTCGAAGCAGAAGCCGGTGGAAACAAATCCAGCAGCCGCGCCGAGTTTTCGCTCAGATAGAATAGCTTTGCAAGGTTTCGGGACGATATCCAGAAGCCTTCGCAGGCAGTATACGGCTTCAACCGGATTTCCCAACCGGCCTTAAAAATCCATCTGAACTTGAGTCAGGAAAGAACTCACGTTGGCGTTATTAAAGCCGGCGGTGCGAGGAATGGGAGAACCGCTTGTATCCACATTCAAAACGTGCGTAACGTTATTCTGGATTTTTATATTCGGGTGGGGATACCAGTTTAAGGCAAATCTGAACATATCCATCTGCCCCCCCCTAATGACCCCGCTGTTCAAATTAAGATAATCATAGCCGGCGGCGACTTCCCATGCACCCCAACCCGAACCATTCCATTGAAAATTCTGCTTGGGTCTTATGCGATTCGCCGCGCCATTTCTGACGTGGTAAGTTTTGGACTCGCCAGTCAAAAAATAGCTGACAAAACCGTAATAGCCTGTGAAGTGTTCGCTGTCATAACCTTGTCCGTTAATATTGGTCCGTAAATATTCCCCCTGGACAGAGAATGGGCCGTGTACCAACCAGCCTTCCGCGCCGAACCGGTCATAGCTGTCTATGCGGCGCGAGCCCGGTGCGCCCCTGTTTCCGAGGCTGAGGTTGCCAGTATTTAATACATTGGTACGATCGACGTTAGTCCCAGGAAAGGCGAAGAACGCCATACCGCCTCCCCCACCGGTCTGATTCGGCCCAACGTTGATCGTGCCATTAGCCTGGTACTGCGTATTGACAGCGGTATGTCCGGCTGAAATGCCCACATGTAAAAATTTGGTCTCATCCTCCATCCATGGCCGGCCTGATATCCGGCCGATGCCTTCCCATCCGGTATCGCCTGACCCATTGTTACGGCTGTTGTTGCCGGCGGCGTTAACCGAGGTGGAAGCCGCAGACCAAGCCCCTACAGGTTCGGTTTGAAAAGCAACGCCAAATTGAAAACGTGGAACCGCATAGTTGGCGCCTATACCGGTCTTATAGGTGTTGACATTGTCTATAAACGAATTAACCGCCATGTGACGTTCAATGAACGTGAGAAACCGGTTGCTGGCAGCTTCCTCCAGACTGAACGGTTCTTTAAATGAACCGATTTTAACCGAAAAAGGCTTGGTGACGTTCAGGCGTATGAAAGCGTCGGTAACTCCGGATGCAAGTGAGCCATTGCCCCGAGTGAAGTCGAATTCAAATTTGTAATCCCAGGTCTTGTAAAAGCTGCCCTCAAAACCAATACGCGCGCGACGAATAGTCATGCCGCTATTTAATTCGTTAGGCAGATTATTCCCTGTAGCTGGCAAGACATCGTTGACAAAATTGTATTGGGAGCCAGCCTGCATCCGTCCATTCATCGCAAACGTAAAATTGCCGTCCTTGCTGGCAAAATGCGGACCACCGTCATTAAAGTCGACGTGAACTTTCTCCGCTTCCTTGACACGTTCTTCGAGCGACGCAAGATCGCTGGTAAGCCGTGCGCCCATCATTTTGGCTTTTAGTTCTATATCTCTGCGGACTGCGGTTAGCTCAGCCGCGTCGTTTTTGCCTGTCGGAATATCTGCCGTTTTGTCTGATGATCCATCTGCCGTTTTTTCGCCGATCCTTGCCGGGGTCGTATCCGCTGCTTTGGCTGGCTTATCTTCTCGTACGAAAGAACCCATGTGCACGCGGCCCGGTCCGGGTTTTGCATAAATCTGCTCGGTTTTGGTATCGACATAAAGATCAATGGCAAAGACTCCGGATGACACGCCTGTGCCTAATAGGGCAGCGATTGCTATGGCAAGCCTGGACAATTTCATTAAGCGCTCTCGGTCGTTTATGGAAACCGAACCAAGAATAGTGCAAGGGTATGTCGGTTTTATTGCGGTTTTGTCACAGTTTTGTGACAGCTATGATGAGTTTGCATTATCAACCTACCGGCCTGCATCGAAATTAGCCCTCCCCGAACGAGAAAGAACGGTACGCGGCGCCTTTACCCGCGGTGTCTGCATTCCACTTTTTTTGTTGCCGTGATAGTCTATGCGTTGAATTACCGATTATTAAGAAGCCGCTCTAGAATTCTTCCCAGATTCGCAACCATTAAAGGATTAACCATGGAAATTCACGTATATGACACTTACGTCAAAGCAAAGGATGGACACACTATGCATTTCGATGTATTTACTGCGGTGAAAGATGATCAGAAGGCAGTCGAGTATGCGAAACAATGGTTGACTTCAATTGGCGAGGGCGATGCGGCGGTTACCAGCAAAGAATGTAGTTTTTGCCATAGCCAGAGCGCCCCCGGGAATGTGGCCGACGCGATCAACAAGGACGGATTTTTTATTTACAAAATGGAAGGTTGCAAGTAGCAGTTCCAGATCAGGTGATCGAGACGGTAGCGTCGCAGAAATCGTACTGGTGAAGCGAGATGAACGTTAAAACGACTATGAACGCCTGGAGCACTTTCCTTATCTTATTCGGTGGGATCAAAAGCTTTGCCGCTTTAGGGTTAATGTTCGTTTCCCCACTTTGGGCAAGCGAACTTGTCCAGACTATCGAGAATATCAAACCGTCGATTGTTGGGGTGGGAACCGTGCAAAGGATGCGCTCACCACCAGTTAATATTCTCGGTACCGGCTTTGTTTTGGACGATGGCCTTCATGTCATTACCAGTGCTCATGTTGTTCCGGAGATATTGGACATCGCAAACAAAGAGTCGTATACCGTGATTACCGGCAAGGGTAAAGACCCGGAGCTCAGAGCTGCCACTATTGTTGCCATCGATAAAGAGCATGACCTGGCCCTGCTGAAAATCAGTGGAACAGCTTTGCCCGCGATGGAAGTCGGTGATGCAGGCAAGGTCCGGGAAGGGCAGACCCTGGTTTTTACGGGATTCCCAATAGGCATGATTCTGGGATTTTATCCGGTAACACATCGCGCGATGGTTTCCTCGATTACACCGGTCGTATTGCCCGCGCACAACTCAAGGCAACTTAACGCGAAATTAATCGGCCAGCTGCAAAAGTCCGCTTATGCGGTATTTCAGCTTGATGGCACCGCTTATCCAGGCAGTAGCGGAAGTCCTCTCTATGATCCCGAAACCGGGCTTGTGTATGGTGTTGTCAATATGGTATTTGTAAAGGGTAAAAAGGAAGCGGCGCTCAGCAACCCAAGTGGCATAACCTATGCCATCCCCGGCAATTACATCCGTGAGTTGATGCGGCGTAAATGACCAATTGTTGTCGTGCATGAGGGTGGTGCTTCGAACTGCCTGTTACAGAATCCCGAGCATGGGTTGAGGTACAATCGCCAGGACAATAAAAAAAATATAGACTGATTTGTTGGGGGTCGAGATAGAAATATCTAAAAAATGGTGTAGGTAAAATTGGCTGGTATCATTGCCAAAACAGCAAAAGAGGCGAATTGGGAGGAAAGCTATGCAAATGGTTACCGTGGCTATAGCCGATACAGACCCAGGAAGGCGCACAAGACTGGAACAATCTTTGCAAAGTGAGGAAGGCATCAAGGTACTCACAAATGTTATGCCAAATGGCAATGAAATATCCAGCAACCGTCGAAGCAAGCCTCGTACGAACATTACAGCGATCGAAGATGTGATTACGAGAATTGGCCGGCTCAAACCCCGTATCCTATTCGTCGACCTGGATCAGTCTATTAATGGGGATTTCGCCCTATTGGAAGCGTTACATCGTAAATGTCCCGAGACGCTGGTCGTTTTATTAACCGATAAGTCGGCCAAGGATGAACAAATAATTCAGGCGCTGGCTAATGGTGCACGCGGTTGCTTAAATCGTGAAGCAGCTTCGCTTTATTTCTTGAAGGCTGTGCGTGTTGTTGACCAGGGCGAGATCTGGGTGACACGTAAAATGCTCGGTAAAATCATGGATAAGGTATTGCACTAATATCAATGAATATTGATAGGAGACATTCTTGATATTGCTAGCAAGTTCATCCCAGGATGACCTATCCCGCTGGGAACAGGGAGTGCGCGGCCTTCTTGCTCCCATCTTCTGCTCAACCAATCTGGATTCCGTCAGGGGAGAATTGGTGCGCATAAAACCGCAAGTACTCCTGCTTGATCACGATCTGCCTAAATTGGATGGACCCAATGGAATTTCGGGCTTGATGAAGTTGAATCCAGAGACCAAAGTGATCATTTTGAGCCGGATCATGTCTGATGAAGTCGAATGGAGTTTATTTAGAACCGGCATCAGGGGTTGTTGCAGAGGGGATATCGAACCCGAGCAGCTAAAAAATGTTGTCGAGGCTGTTCAGCAGGGGGAATTGTGGATTCGACGCGCGCTAAGCTGGCACCTTCTGAATGAACTGGTTATGATCACCCAAGAGAAAAACAAAATCAAGCAGGCGGTAAGCGACCTGCTTGCAAATCTGACCCGCCGAGAATATGAAATTGCGACGCTTGTTGGAAACGGCGAATCGAACAAACAAATTGCGCGGCGACTGGATATCACGGAACGTACGGTCAAGGCGCATTTAACCGAGGTTTTTCGTAAGCTGGACGTTGCCGATCGGCTTAAGCTGGCTTTAATCGTAAAAGGCTCAATGACTCCACGTGATCCAACAAGAATAGGACACTAGCACGGGCTTTCATTCGAATTGTCTAAGGAGTTGTCCTAAGTTCTGAGATTCTTTATTTGTTATTCCCATCCCGTTCGTCTTTATCCTGAGAAAGTCAGTTCCCAGTATTATATACGTAGCGTCCCTGTTGCCTGACGTCCGCTGCATAGACTGGCAAATTTAAGTAGCTACACCCTCTCATTCTCTAAATCAACACCGTATACTTTTTAATCCGCTGTCGGAAACGAGAGATATATGAATTTCTTGATTTATCCAAACTCTGATTAGCGTACTAAAGTCCAATTGTTCTTACTGTCGAAATTGATATGATGCGAATGTAGCCTAACGCAAAAATGGCTGTCCATGAAAGAACAGCTTCATATAGCATCTTTATATGAATGAGTTAGCCAGAAATCGAGTTGCGCGACGACCTACGGATCGCCAAAAATGTGCGGTATGTAGGTTAATCCCACGCCGCCCAGCGGTACATTCGGTACATTCGCAGTGAGGATAAACCGTTCCCGTTATACGCAGAGTACCTGTTTAATGATTTCCGGCTCGAGAATTTGCGGAACGCCAGTAATATCAATAAAGTAAGAAATACAAAGGAGCCCTGGATGGGGCATATAGATACTTATTAAAGTAAAATCTTCTATGCGCGGATCCTGGGGTTCAGCAATAAGAACAATAGGAATGTGGCAGCGGGTGCTCTATCGGTTGCGGGCACTAAAAGGGGCCGGAATTGTTTCGTATCTACAATCACTATATCTCCAGAACTGCGATCTTGCTTATTAGCACTGAAGTTTTAGTGCTGATGGTTGCATTTTATTTAGGGGCAAGCCTGCGATTTTTTGGTCAAAGTGAATTACTTCCTTTTTCCTTCTCTTCGATGTTTCCGGTAGCCAGCACTTTTACCTTTGTCATGATCCTGAGTATGGCAGCAATGGGAATGTATCAACTGGATTTCCGTCCGGATATCAAAGAGACCTTATTCCGTCTCATGCCGTCAATGATGCTCGGATTCGGAATTATGACCTTGGTATTTTATCTGTTGCCTGATCTCTATTCCGGTCGGGGCATACTGGGGCTGGTCATGCTTCTGGCTTTATCCGGGATTCTTCTGACACGAGCAGCTTTTCTTAAGTGGTCCAGCTTGGGAATTCTGGTGTCGCAAGCCATCGTCCTGGGGATAGGCAGTAGAGCAAAGGAATTCGTCGATCAGGCCAGGAATGAACCTCGCCGCGGTGGCTTCAAGATCATTGGTTTTGTTCCATTGCCGGATGAGGAGCTCCAAGTGCCATCATCCGCTGTTTTGCCTAAAGTGGAATCCCTGATGTTGCTGGTTAAGCAATACGGCGCGAGAGAAATCATCATCGCGATTCAGGAACGGCGTGGCGGCTGCTTTCCCATACAGGATCTGCTGGAATGCAAGCTGAATGGGATCAAGGTAACCGACTCCGCTGCTTTTTTCGAGCGGGAACGCGGGCAAATCCGGGTGAACTCGCTTTACCCCAGTTGGTTGGTTTTTGGTGGAGGGTTCGATCAGAGCCTTCTTAGGTCGGGCATCAAGCGAGTTTTCGACCTGGCGGCGAGCGGAATTCTGCTGGTTGTCACATTGCCTATCATGCTCATTACCGCTCTGTGTATTCTTTTTGAAGACGGTGCCCCCATTCTTTATCGGCAGGAAAGGGTCGGGAAGGGGGGAAGATCATTTATGGTACTAAAGTTTCGCAGTATGAGAAATGACGCGGAGGAAAGTGGAAAACCCCAGTGGGCGGCGGCGAATGATCCACGAACAACCCGGGTGGGCAGGATTATCCGTAAATTGAGAATTGATGAGCTTCCGCAGATATTCAATGTCCTGAGTGGAGAAATGAGTTTTGTAGGCCCCCGCCCGGAACGTCCCTATTTTGTAAACCAGCTCTGTGCAGAAATTCCATATTACAACGTGAGACACAGCATTAAGCCAGGGATAACCGGGTGGGCTCAGGTTCGCTACAGGTATGGCGCCTCGCTGGAAGATGCCATCGAAAAGCTTCAGTACGATTTGTATTATGTGAAGAACCACAGTTTGTTCCTGGATATCATTATCCTGATAGATACCATCGAAGTCGTTGTGCTGGGGAAGGGCGGGAGATGATTTTCACGTACGGCGGCGGGTCATGTTGACAGGTATCGCGACGGCTAGCTACACAATGGCTGCCGTGGCGCATTTCTTTTTAGCAATACTCCTGTTAACCAGTTGGCGAGGCCGTCTACACGGGATAGTGCTCCCCATCGCGTGCCTGCTTTCCGCACTTTGGGCAGCAACGCTCGCTTATCAGGCTAACCAAGCCTCCCCGCTTTCGCTCCTGACGGACGTCCTGGAAATCATGAGAAATGCCGGTTGGTCTGCATTTCTCATAATTCTGCTGGGGCCTTATCAGCAGTCGGATATCACCTCAACCCGAAGGATCAGACCAGCGGTGGCGGCTATCGCGGCCCTCTATATTGCGTGCCTTGCCATAGCCCTATACTCCCATACAAATTCCGACTTTCCTTCGCATAATTCTATTGGCTTTATTAATAGTATTGTTGCAAGTGTGGCAATGGCGATTGTTGGCATGATCCTGGTGGAGCAGCTTTACAGGAATACTCCGGTCAAACAACGCTGGGGCATAAAATTTGCTTGCCTCGGTATCGGTGGGATTTTTGCCTACGATTTTTATTTATATAGCGATGCCTTGCTGCTCAGGCATGTGAATCCCGAAATCTGGACCGCGCGCGGCATAATTAACGCATTGATTGTGCCGCTTGTTGCCGTTTCGGCTGCACGAAATCCCCAATGGTCATTGGGTATTACCGTATCGCGCCGTATCCTGTTCTATTCAGCGGCATTGTTTGGCGCGGCTGTGTATTTATTAGCTATGGCTGCAGCCGGATATTACCTCCGTTTTTTTGGAGGAAACTGGGGCACGGTCATGCAAGTGACTTTCCTGTTTGGGGCTGTAGTCCTGCTGCTGGCCGTGTTGTTCTCGGGCACCTTGCGTTCGTGGTTAAGGGTTTTCATCAGCAAGCATTTTTTCAGCTACAACTACGATTATCGGGAAGAATGGCTAAATTTTACCCGTACTCTTTCGGAGGGCGAGCATGGACTGGGGGAACGTGTAATCCAGGCCTTGGCTCAACTGGTGGAGAGTCCTGGCGGTGGTCTGTGGATCAATCGGGAATCCGGCAATTGCGAACCCGTAACACATTGGAATATGCCTTCGGCAGGGGGATTCGAAGCGGTAACCAGCCCTTTTTGCCAATTTATGGAGCATAAGGAATGGGTAATTGAGCTACAGGAATATGCAAGAAATCCGGAAAAATACTCTGCAATCGCTCTGCCTCAGTGGTTGCAGGCCATTCCCAAAGCTTGGCTGGTGGTGCCGCTAATCCAGCATCGCAGGTTATTCGGCTTTGTTGTGTTGGCACAGCCCAGAAGCAGAGTAAAGTTGAATTGGGAGGTGAGCGACCTGCTTAAGGTGGCAGGTAACCAGGCAGCAAGTTATCTGGCGCAATACGAAGCAGCGAACGCGCTTCTGGTGGCGCGCCAGTTTGAATCATTTAACCGTATGTCAACCTTTGTAGTGCATGACTTGAAGAATCTGGTTTCCCAGCTATCGCTCCTGCTTTTAAATGCGGAGAAACATAAAAAAAACCCTGATTTCCAAAGAGACATGATTGAGACCATATATCTCTCCGTTCAAAAGATGAAACGCCTCCTGGAAAAATTAAGCAGTGGCGAGTCGTCCGAAAAAGCTGCCCCTCTTTTTATTGCCGGGTTATTACAAGAGGCCGTTAAAAGCAAATCCGTTGTCGAACCAAAGCCGATTCTTGAAATCCTTGATTCCAGCCTTGCGGTGTATGCCAATTCGTCACGTCTGGAGCGAGTCATGGGCCATCTCATACAGAACGCAATAGAAGCTACCTCCAGAGACGGGCAGGTTCGTGTTCAGCTAAGAAAAGAAAAAGGTTTCGCGATAGTCGAAATAAAGGATACGGGGCATGGCATGAGTGAAGAGTTTATCCGGGAAAGGCTTTTCAAACCTTTCGAGACTACCAAGTCGGCAGGTATGGGTATAGGCGTATTTGAAAGCAAGGAATATGTATCTGAATTAGGCGGGAAGCTGGAAGTTATCAGTAGCGAATCGGATGGCACGATTTTTCGCATAATCCTGCCCCTTCATAAAAATGATCATGCTATTGAAGTGGCTATGTAATTGAGATTCGTTCAGATCGGGTTAATTCATACTAGAGTTTAAAAAAGCCAAAGAAAGAGGAATGCAAGTGAATCAGGATAAAAGGAATTTGTTAATAATTGAAGATGACCCGGGTTTGCAGAAACAACTGCGTTGGAGCTTCGATGCCTATGAAGTGTTAGTGGCGGGAGACCGTGAAAGCGCCCTCACCCTGGTTCGACGACATGAGCCAGCGGTCATCACGATGGATCTTGGGCTTCCGCCGGATCCTGACGGAGCCTCAGAAGGCCTGGCTACATTAGAGCAGATACTTGAGCTCGCACCGGATACCAAGCTGATCGTTCTTACGGGCAATCAGGATCATGGCAATGCATTAAAGGCTATCGATATGGGAGCTTATGATTTTCATCAAAAACCTTTTGATCCCGACATGCTGGGTTTGGTAGTGGAAAGAGCCTTTTATCTGCATGCGTTGCAACAGGAGAACCGTAGGCTATCGCAAACCTCGGCTCATTCACCCATAAACGGTATGGTTACCCGAGACCCGGTCTTGATCAAGGTATGCCGCAGCGTGGAAAAAGTCGCCCCATCAGACGCCACCGTAATACTGCTGGGAGAGAGCGGTACGGGAAAGGAAATTCTGGCAAGAACTCTCCACCAGGCGAGCGCCAGGCAAGGAAAACGGTTTATGGCAATCAACTGTGCAGCGATTCCCGAAACGCTTCTGGAAAGCGAGTTATTCGGCTATGAGAAGGGAGCGTATACTGGAGCAGCGAAGCAGACTCTGGGTAAAATTGAGCTCGCGGATGGGGGAACTTTTTTTCTTGATGAGGTGGGTGATTTACCCATGCCGCTCCAGGCAAAGCTCCTCCGTTTCTTGCAGGAAAGGGTGATTGAACGAATTGGGGGACGTAAAGAAATCCCGGTCGATGTACGTATCGTATGTGCAACCCATCAGAACCTGGAGAAGTTGATTGAAGAGGGGCGTTTTCGGGAAGATCTTTATTATCGTTTGAGCGAGATCGTCATTACAATCCCTCCCCTTCGGGAGCGCGCGGGCGATGCAGCATTACTGGCACACTATTTCAAGAACAAGTTTGTAAATCAGGAGAAGCGTGCCTCACTGAATTTTAGCCAGGAGGCGCTTGCTGCAATCGAGAGCCATCCGTGGCCGGGCAATGTACGAGAAATGGAGAACTGCATCAAGCGTGCCGTTATCATGGCGGATGGTCCTCTGATCAGCGCGGTAGATCTCGGCCTGCGCACTTCTACAACTCTGGCAGAACCCATTAATCTTCGTCAGATACGCGACAAGGCGGAATGCGATGCCTTGATGAAAGCGCTCGCAAGAGTAGATGGTAATGTGGTCAAGGCGGCGGAATTGCTCGGCGTCAGCCGCCCCACTATTTATGATCTAATGAATCGTCACGGACTAAAATAATAGATTTTCACAACTATTTGTATTTCATCATTATTCAATAACGGGTTTCTCCATGGCGGATCTTGTCCATAAGCTCATTTTTAAGTCTGCTGATCGCTTGTCCGATACGGAAGCATTGGCACACCAAGGAAAACGTACTGACTATGCTGCTTTGGCCGGGGTGGTCGACTCAATGGGGAAGGCCATGCTTGCGTTAGGGCTCGATCGGCATGAACGCGTTGCGGTCTATCTGGAAAAGCGCCCGGAAACGGTAATCGCCCTGTTTGCTGCCGCTGCCGCGGGAGGCGTCTTTGTGCCAGTTAACCCTCTCCTCAAGCCGGAACAGGTAGCCTATATATTGCGTGACTGCAATGTAAGAATCCTGGTTACTTCGGTTGACCGAATAAAGCTGCTTGGCGCAATTCTGCCGCAGTGCCATGACTTGCATTCCGTGATAGTGATCAACTCGGCTGAGGCTTTGCCAATTATTCCAGGCTTGAATGTCATAACCTGGACGGATGCCCTCTCCGCCAGCGGAAACGTCAAGGCACACCATTGTATCGACAGCGACATGGCCGCGATTCTGTACACTTCCGGAAGCACGGGCAAGCCGAAAGGTGTCGTGCTTTCCCACCGCAATCTGGTAGCGGGGGCGACGAGCGTTGCACAGTATTTGAAAAATAGCTCCGACGACCGGATTCTGTCGGTGCTGCCGCTGAGCTTTGACTACGGGCTCAGTCAACTTACTACGGCGTTTCATGTTGGCGCTACGAGTGTCCTGATGAACTATTTGCTGCCGCGGGATATCGTGCATGCCGTTGAGAAGGAAGGCATTACTGGTCTTGCTGCAGTCCCTCCCTTATGGATCCAACTTGCCCAGTTGAATTGGCCAAGGGATATTCCACTGCGTTATATTACAAATTCCGGTGGGGCAATGCCGCGAGCGACTCTCGATTTGCTACGCGGTATATTTCCCAATGCGATGGTATTTCTCATGTATGGCCTCACCGAGGCATTCCGCTCGACTTTTCTGCCCCCGGAGGAGTTGGATGGCCGCCCGGACTCCATAGGTAAGGCTATTCCCAATGCCGAAGTGCTGGTGCTGCGCGAAGATGGCTCGCTTTGTGCGGCTGGTGAGCCAGGAGAGTTGGTACACCGTGGAGCCCTGGTTTCCATGGGGTACTGGAATGACCGAGAAAAAACCGCTGAGCGTTTTAAACCGGTCCCTTCCCGCCAGTCCGGGCTGACTATTCCGGAATTGGCAGTATGGTCGGGAGATACGGTGCGCATGGACGAAGAAGGCTTCCTGTATTTCATTGGCCGTCGCGATGAAATGATCAAGACCTCAGGTTATCGTGTAAGCCCCACCGAAGTCGAAGAAGTGATCTATGCTACGGAACTCGTGGGAGAAGCTGCCGCCATTGGGGTTTCCCACCCGGTTCTGGGTCAGGCCATCGTCTTGCTTGTAACGCCGAGGGGGGATGGAAAGCTTGACCATGATGCATTGATGGCAGCCTGCAAGCTTCATCTTCCCGCTTTCATGCTGCCCAGCCGAATCGAGTCTAGAGAGGGCAATTTGCCGCGTAATCCCAACGGCAAGATTGACCGCAAGCTTCTTGCCCAGGAGTTGCAAAACACCTTTATGAAAACCGACGCATGAGTCATTCCCGCCCAAAGCACGCCTCACTGACTCAATTTCCAATTCGCGATAATTGCCTCCAGATTGGTGGCATATCTCTCATACGCCTGGCGCAACGGATAGGCAGTACACCTTTCTATGCTTATGACCGGCAACAGATTACCAAGCGGGTTGCTTTTCTACGTCAGCATCTGCCAGCGGATGTCCACCTTCACTATGCCATGAAGGCCAATCCCATGCCCGCAGTCGTGCAACATCTGGCGGGCTTGGTGGATGGGATTGATGTGGCATCAGGGGGTGAAATGAGGGTTGCCCTTGATACGCCAATGCCTCCAGGACTGATCAGTTTTGCAGGGCCGGGAAAGGGTGAAGACGAACTTTCCTGCGCGATTGCCGCGGGCATTGTCCTGAACATGGAATCCGAGCAGGAAATGGAACGTATCGCTAATCTGGGTGTTCAACTTGGCCTTCGCCCAAAAGTGGCGGTGCGCGTCAACCCCGACTTTGAACTAAAATCCTCCGGGATGAAGATGGGCGGAGGGCCCAAGCAGTTTGGCGTGGATGCGGAACGCGTCCCGGTCATGCTCGGCCGGCTCGGTAAACTGGGACTCGATTTCGAGGGGTTTCACATCTTCAGTGGTTCGCAAAACCTGAGGGTGGCGGCCATCCAGGAGTCCCATGAAAAAACCTTGCGGCTCGGTATCTCCCTTGCTCAATATGCACCGGGTCCAGTTCGCCTGCTGAATATCGGTGGCGGTTTTGGTATTCCTTATTTTCCAGGTGACGAAGTGCTGGATCTGGCAGCCGTGGGTGAAAACTTGCGGCGCTTGCTGCCTGAAGCAAAACGGCAACTTCCTGATGCTCGCATCGTAATTGAACTGGGGCGGTATCTGGTAGCTGAAGCGGGTGTCTATGTGTGTCGTGTGCTGGAGCGAAAAGAGTCGAGGGGACAAATCTTCTTGGTGACGGATGGCGGTCTGCATCACCATCTCGCCGCCTCGGGAAATTTCGGTCAGGTAATCCGCAAAAATTATCCTGTTGTTGTCGGCAATAAGATACAGGGCAACGAAAAGGAAATTGTCTCGGTAGTGGGGCCGCTCTGCACGCCGCTGGATCTATTGGCGGATCAAATGGAAATGACCAAGGCCGAGATGGGGGACTTGATTGCCGTCTTTCAGTCAGGCGCTTACGGCTTGACCGCGAGTCCGACGGCGTTTCTCAGCCATCCTGCGCCCGTTGAAGTGCTGGTTTAGCAAGCAGACTATTTTGTTGATCCGGTGAATGAAGCATCCTGTATTTAGCAGCTACAAATAAGACATCAAACAACGAAAAATAAATGGAACGATAATGTTCAGGAAAGTCGAGGAGCTATTTTGAGCGGATTGTGCGGCTGGATGGGTAACGGTGGTGCCACAGCCAATGAGAATTTGCAGCTTGTCCAGCGCATGGCGGGGCCGCTCGCCCGTTTTGATGGTAGCGGAGTTAAGGCATTGGCTGGAGGGAAAAGTGCCCTGGCGATTGCGGCAAGCGGCGATAGCAGTGCCCATTTCTATCAGAAAGAAGGGCTCCTCGTAGCACTATGGGGGCGAGTCTGCTTTAGAGAGCCTCGCCTTAATCAGCTTGCGCAGGCTGAAGGCATGGCAAAAACGCTAGCTGACAATTGGAAGGAAAGAGGAGAAAAAGTCTTTGAGTGTCTGACAGGAGCATTTTCCCTTTGCATCCTGCGTGAGGATGGGGATGAGGCCATTCTGGCGATAGATCGCATGGGCATTCACCCGCTTTCCTTCCAGAGTTCAGGAGGAAGCTTCGTTTTTGGTTCATCGGCGGATGCCATAATTTTACACCCCCAAATAAAAGTCGAGATTGCCCCGCAGAGCTTATACAACTACGTTTATTTTCATATGGTACCAGGCCCCGGTACGATTTATCAGGGACAGCAACGCCTTCTGCCCGGTGAATATCTAATTTATCGGAAGGGAAGCGTAGTGACCCATAAATACTGGGAAATGCGATTCGTGGAAGATGAGAAGCGTTCCTTTCAGGAGCTTAAGCAGGATTTTTTGGGTTTGTTGCGCTCAAGTGTGCGCGAAGCAATCGGTGGCCAGGAGGTGGGGGCTTTTCTCAGCGGTGGAACTGACAGTTCGACGATCGCGGGAATATTGGGAGAGGTAAGTGGCCAGCCAGCCCGGACTTACTCCATTGGTTTCGATGCCTCAGGTTATGACGAAATGGAATATGCCCGTATTGCGGCGAGACATTTTTCGACTCGGCATCATGAATACTATGTTACTCCCGATGATATCGTGAGTGCTATTCCGGAAGTTGCCGCGATTTTCGATCAGCCTTTTGGTAACGCTTCTGCCATACCCGCTTTCTATTGCGCACGCATGGCTAAAGCCGACGGACTGAGCAGAATGCTGGGTGGTGACGGAGGAGATGAGTTATTCGGCGGTAATGTACGCTACGCCAAGCAGCATCTCTTTTCTCTTTATGAACAAATGCCTCCCATGGTGCGCAAGGGAATAATCGAGCCACTTGTTTTTGGTGTTCCTGGCGGAAATGCTCTGTCACTGGTGCGAAAGGCTCGCAGCTATATCGAACAGGCATCCATTGCGATGCCCGCGCGCACAGAAACCTATAATCTTTTGGACCGTTACGGCCACGGAGAGGTTTTTACCCAGGAGTTTCTGGCTACCGTCAACGCGGCGCATCCCGCTATTCTCCTGGATCAAATCTATCGTCAGGCAGATGCTAAAAGTCTGATAAACCGTATGCTGGCTTTTGATCGTAAGTTCACACTGGCAGACAATGATTTACCTAAAGTGGCGAAGGCTTGCGAATTGGCAGGGATGGATGTCGCTTTTCCACTCATTAGCGATGAGATTACGGCCTTTTCCTTGCGACTTGAACCTCAACTCAAGCTTAAGGGCACAAAATTACGTTATTTTTTTAAAGAAGCACTGCGGGGATTTTTGCCGGAAGAGATTATCGCCAAACAAAAACACGGCTTCGGCCTGCCTTTCGGCATATGGCTTCAACATCACAAACCGTTACAGACCTTGGCTTCGGATAGCCTGAGTGACCTCAAGTCGAGGAATATTGTACGCGCCGATTTCATCGACAAACTACTGGGACAGCATCTGGGCGAGCATGCGGGTTACCACGGCACCATGGTTTGGGTGCTAATGATGCTAGAGCAGTGGTACAGGCAACGGTAGGCGCCAGATTCTGAACGATGCCGGGATGTTAACCTTTGCTTCCATCCTGATTGTTTGAAGTTATAGCTGAAGCAGCAATATTTTTACTATCCTTCAGCTAAATTTGGAAACCACTGTACTGTAATTCTTCGATCTAACTGTACCCCTAGAGAGGGGACGGATGGATAATGCCGGGTGCCATTCACCTTATAGTAATGCTGACCAGCATTCTAAATAAAAATTACTCCGGGCGTCAGTTCGGCGGTTATGTCATCTTGATATCGGGAAATCGCCCGCAGGAAAATCGTAAGGAAAATTTCCGTGCTTCGTAAATAAATGCTGCCTATGATATAAGGAGTCCCATGGCCTCGACTAACTAAACGCGAGGCAATTCACGTGGTT